>ENA-ORND01001551-ORND01001551.1-human-gut-metagenome-genome-assembly--contig:-NODE-1551-length-15472-cov-6.396770_pt1 | contig 15472 bp, 13 predicted proteins | sample MGYA00242111_ERZ509014 | MGnify/ENA primary metagenome ERZ509014 (study PRJEB26280, sample SAMEA2338694) | human gut metagenome | biome: human gut; feature: human-associated habitat; material: faeces... | reverse complement strand
GCCACATCGTAGCCCATGTCGCGGAAATACTCCGCGATGGTGATGCCGGTGTAGACCGATGCCTCACGGGCGGCCACAGGCATATCCGAGGTGTTGGCGATCAGCACTGTACGCTTCATCAGGCTCTCGCCGGTGCGGGGGTCGGTCAGCTCCGGAAACTCCCGCAGTACGTCGGTCATCTCGTTGCCGCGCTCGCCGCAGCCGATATAGACCACGATGTCCACGTCGGCCCACTTGGCCAGCTGGTGCTGCACCACGGTCTTGCCGGAGCCGAAGGGCCCGGGCACGGCGGCGGTGCCGCCCTTGGCGATGGGGAACATGGTGTCGATGACACGCTGGCCGGACTGCAAAGGCTTTACCGGCGGGAATTTCTTTTTATAGGGGCGGCCCACGCGGACGGGCCACTTCTGCACCATGGTCAGCTCACGCACCTCACCGTTGGCCAGCTTCACCCGGGCGATGGGCTGGGTGATGTTGTACTGTCCGGCCTCGGCCAGCCACGCCACCGTGCCCTCGGCGCCCTTGGGCACCATGATCTTGTGCAGCACGGACTCCGTCTCCGGCACGGTGCCTAAAATGTCGCCCACAGCCACGGTGTCGCCCACAGCGGCGGTGGGGGTAAAGTTCCACAGCCTGTCGCGGTCCAGCGGCGGCACCTGAATGCCGCGGGTGATGTTGCTGCCCACCCGGCGGACGATCTCCTCCAGCGGACGCTGGATGCCGTCATAGATATTCTCGATCAGGCCGGGGCCCAGCTCCACGCTCAGCGGTGCGCCGGTGGTGACCACATCAGCGCCGGGACCCAGACCGGACGTCTCCTCATACACCTGTATGGAGGCCCGGTCGCCGGTCATATTCAGGATCTCTCCGATCAGCTGCTGGGGACCTACGCGCACCACGTCCGCCATGTTGGCGTCCGCCATGCCGTCCGCCACCACCAGCGGGCCGGAGACTTTGATGATCTTACCCATTCTCTTGCTCCTTTCAGGAAATATCCGCGCCCACGGCGCGTTCCACCGCATCGTGCAGGGCGGCCCCGGCGATGCCCAGCGAACCGGTCTTGCCGGGGATGAGGATAACGGCGGGCAGGGGTGCGTCTTTATACCGGGCGATCTCGGCGGTCAACTGCTGCGCCAGCTGCTCGGTGATATAGATGACGGCGTAGTCCTCCTGCGCCAGGCGGTGCAGCGTTCTGCGCCCCGCGTCGGTATCCTCGGTGGGGAACACGTCCAGCCCCAGCGCACGGAAGCCCAGCACGCTGTCCCGGTCCCCAATAACGGCGATCTTATACATATTGCTCACGCAGCCTTTCCCGGAGCGCCTCCGCCGGCACACCGGCCATCCGGCCGGACAGCACCGGCATACTCCGCAAAGAAGATCACGCCCGACAGCACCGCCATCACCAGGCGCGCCAGATAGCCCAGCGCCACCTCTACGCCGAAGGGTACCCGGCGTGCCGCGCCGGCGGCGCGGAGCACCGCGTCGTCGCAGGCCTTTTCAAAGGCGGTCAGGCTGCCGCCCTTGGCGGCCTCGTCTCCCAGCTCCGCCTCCCGGGCGAAGGCCGTGCCCCGCCACAGCGCGGCGGCGCCGCTGCCGCTTCCGGCGCGGATCGCCTCCGGCGTCACGCTGCTGCCGGGGAACAGCACCTCCCGCAGGAAGCCGGCGTCCAGCCCCAGCCGCTGGGTGCGGATGAGTGAGCGCAGGTTCGCCGCGTCGATCATGGCGCGGACATAGTCCTGCAAATAGGGTATGTGGCTGTCCGCCGCCAGCTTTTCCAGCCGCGCGAAGTAGGCCCGATCCAGGATGCAGTCGCTGCTGCGGGCGCTGCCCGTCTCGGCCAGCACCCGCTGGGCCTCATCGGCCGCGGCGGCCATGTCGGCGGGCAGAAAGTCCCAGCCGCCGTTTTCGGCGTGCTTTTTCCGCATCGTCTCTGCCGGTACGGTCCCGGCGTCGATCAGCAGACGTTCCGCATCCTGCGGCGCTTTCAGCAGCGTTTTGATGTTGTGGTAGTCGTATTTCAGCCGGAACACGTCCAGCACCTCCGCCTCCGGCATAAAGCGGGAAACGTCGGCGAACACCGCCTCGCGCTGCGCGCTCAGCGCCGCCTGCAGGGACGGCTCATCGTGTACGGGCGCGTAGCCCCACTCGCTCAGCAGCTGGGCGCACGCCTCGACGGAGGGTGCCGTCAGCAGCTGGCGCTCCATGGCGCGTATGCGGGCGGACAGGAACAGATAGTCCGTGTCCTTTCTCCGTTTTGTCAAAGGGACGCCCCCTTTCAGTCAAACAGCACGGCGGCCACGGCGGAGGAGTCCTCCTGCCGTGCCCGGCGCAGCAGCTCGGCAAAGCCGCAGTTGATCTCCATGCGGCCCCGCTGCAGTACCACGCCGCCGCCCGTCTCCCGGGTGTCGGCAGCCAGGGTGAAGCCCGCGCCGGGCTTTTTGCCGTTGGCGGCGTCCACCACCGCCTGACCCACCGTGTCCCGGTCGGCGGCGGAGAACACCAGCGCCTCGCCGCCTTGCCCGTTTTCCGCGGCCAGCGATGCCAGCAGGTCGATATACTCCGGGCGCGGCAGCTTCAGCAGCGCGTCGGCGGCGCGGGCGAAGGCCTCGTCCAGCATCCGCTGCTTCTCCGCCAGCACCCGCTGGCGGCAGGCCAGACGGCTGCCGCCCTCCAGGCGCTCCACCTGCTCGCGCTCCAGCACCTTGCAGCGGGCCTCGCCCTCGCGGAGCAGCTTGTCCGCCTCGGCGCGGTACTGGGCCAGGATAGCCTCGGCCTCCGCCGCCGCCTGGGCGGCGATGTCGGCGCACTCGGCCTGTGTGTCGGCCTCCATGCGCGCGATGATCTTGTCGATACCGTTCATAGGCGCACCCGCCTTACTTCATGATGTTCAGGGAGATCATAATGGTCGCCACCAGAGACAGGATGGCGTAGAACTCCACGATGCCGCAGTAGATGATGCCCTTGGTAGCGGCCTCCGGGTGCTTGGCCACGATGTTGATGGACGCGGCGGCCACGCGGCCCTGGAAGATGGCGCTCAGCCAGCCGCCCAGCATGATGGGCAGGCAGGCGGCGAAGAAGGACAGCCCCTGGGTCAGGGAGAGATCCAGCACGCTGCCGCTGAGCAGGCCGGTCTGGCCCAGCACCAGGAACAGCGCCACAAAGCCGTATAGGCCCTGGGTGCCGGGCAGTACCTGCAGGATCAGGCACTTGGTGGACTTGTCGGGGTCCTCGCTGGTCAATCCGGCGGCGGCCTCACCCACCATACCGGTGCCCTTGGCGGAGCCGATGCAGCACAGGCCGGCGGTCAGCGCCGCGCCCAGGATGGCGAAACCCAGTCCGCCCACAGATTCAAGAAAAGCTAACATGATTTAGTATCCTCCTTAATGATCTCTACGTGTTTGGCCCGGACGCGCAGGGGACGGTAGGCCTTGCCGCCGTCCTTGTAGAAGCGTCCGAAAAATTCCAGAAATTGCAGGCGCATATCGTGGACGTAGCAGCCCAGCAGGTTCAGCGCCAGGTTCAGCATATTGCCGACGAATGCGATGATGATGAAGGTGACCACGTTGCCGGTGGTGGCGCCCAGCATATTGAACACCTGGGCCAGCACTGCGCCGGACAGCATCAGCGCCATCAGCCGGACGTAGGACAGGATATCGCTGAAGAAACCCGTCACGCCGTTGTACACCGCCGCCACGAAGCCCGTCACCTTGCCAAAGCCCTTTTTGCCCCGGCCCGCGCCGTATACCAGCATAAGAACGCCCGCGATCAGCACCACCGGCACGCCGGATACACTGCCGATGCCAAGCACCGCAAGACCCGTGCCCGCCAGAATGATCCACCAGGTGATCTCGTCAAACAGGGCATCCATAAAGCAGCCCTTTTTGCATTTTTCCACCACGCTGACGGTCATGCCGGTGAACACCTGCAAGGCGCCCAGGATCAGCGAGCCCACCATGATGGCCATGGTGTCGTCCAGGGGTGAGAACAGCGCCGGCAGAGCAAAGGTGCTCTCCGGGTCAAAGAACTTGAAGAGCTGCGGCAGGAAGTCGCCGAAGAAGCTGCCGGTCATGGCGCCGAAGACCACGGTGGTCACGCCGCACCAGAAGATCATCTCCATAAAGCTGCGGTCGTCCGGCCGTTTTTTCTTCAGGAACAGCCATGAGCCGAGGAGCATCAGCAGCCCGTAGCCGATGTCCGCCATCATCATGCCGAAAAACAGGATGAAGAACGGTGCCATCACCGGGTTGGGGTCCACGCCGTCGTAGGCCGGCAGGGAGTACTGCTCGGTGATGCAGTTCATGGACCGCGCCACCGCGTTGTCCTCCAGCAGCACCGGCACCTCCGGTATCTGCTCCGTCGTGGGATCGGACAGGGTGTAGTCGCAGTCCGCCGTGTCCAGATACGCCGTCAGCCTTGCCGTCTTTTTCTCCGGCACCCAGCCGTCGAATGCCACGATGCACCCGTCGGTCAGCAGTCTGCGGCGGTTTTCCTCCCGCTGCAAGCGGGAGGCCAGCCGGTCGGCGCACAGATACAGCTCCGGCAGCCGTTCCGCCAGCTCATCCAGCTGCTTTCGCAGGGCCTCCTGCTGCCTCTTGACCTCTGCCAGCCGGTCTGTGTCCCGCCGCCGGTTTTCCTCCGGCGTGCCGGTGCGGCCCTTCAGGGGTGAGGCTGCGAAGCCCCGGCCCCGCAGCAGCTCCAGCACCGGTGCCGTCGCTGCCTTGTGGGTGATGAGCAGCACGCACTGCTGCTGCCGGTCGGCGGAGAGCAGATGCAGCTCGCTCTCCGGATATTCGTTTTGTACCTGCCCGCACAGTTCGTCCCAGGGGACGAAGGGCGGCAGTACGCCCAGGGTCACGTCGCAGCAGCGTGTCTCCGTCAGCTCCAGGGGCAGGTCCAGACTCAGCCAGGGCCCCAGGGTGATCCGGTCGGTCTCCAGCTGGGCGGCCAGCGCCGTCAGCTGCTGTAATCGTCCCGCTGCCTCGTTGACCTGGCGGGCCAGCGCCAGCCCGTCGGCCAGCCCCGTCTCGCTCAGGTATTCCGCCTCGCCGATGGCGGGGCGGGGCGCCAGCAGCGGCGCTTTCTTGGGCGGCGCAGCCCGCCGCAGGGCGTCGATCGCCGTCTGTACCTGCCGCTGGCGGGCCAGGCAGTCCGCCGTCTCGCTGCCGCAGCGCCGCAGGCTCTCCGGCGCATCCGGCGCGTCCGGCTCACTGATCTCCACGCAGCCCATACGCTCCAGCTGCCGCAGCAGCGCGTCGTGGTCCCGCTCCAGCGCCAGCACCTGCAGGCGCTTCATTTTTGCAATGGGCATTTACCGCTTCACCACCTTTTCCACGATGGCGTGGACAGCCGCGTCCATGCGCTGCTCCGCCTGCTGTCGTATGGCTGTGCAGGTGCGCTCGGCGTCGCTTCGCAGGGCGGCGTCCGCCGCCTGTCCGGCTTCACCGGCCCGCTGCATGGCTTCGTTCTCCAGCACCTTCACGGCGTTCTGCGCCTCACGCACCAAACCGTCGCCGTCCCGGCGGGCCTGCTCGGTCAGTGTCCGGGCGGCGCGCTGGGCCTCGGCCTTCTGCTCCAGAAGCCGCTGCTCCGCCGCCTGCAGCTGGTCTATTTTTTCACGGTACAGTTTACTCACCGCCTTTCCTGATCTGGGAAACAGACAGGGGAAGACCCCGTTTCCGGAAGCCGTCCCCCTTTGAAGTATATGTTCCGCGGAGGAAACTCCCTTCGCCTGCCTCTGATTATACATAGTTTATCATACCACAAAAGCACGGGGAACAACAACAGGCAGAATGGCAAAAATAACCGGCATCCTTTGTGCAGGGTGACGGTAAAATGACAGCCGGGTGACAGACAGGTAAGAAATAAGTGGTGGCATTTTTTTGCCCCATGTGGTATACTCTTCCTATATTGGAACAGTATTCCCGTTTTGCGGGAGTGTATAATGACGTGAGGTGTGTCATGACCTATCTGAAAGCGATCCTGTTGGGACTGGTGCAGGGCATAGCGGAATTCCTGCCCATCTCCAGCTCCGGCCATCTGGCCATTGCCCGCAATCTGCTGAATATGGAGGGAGCGGGGAGCATCCCGGAGTTCTTCGACGTGCTGCTCCACCTGGGCACGCTCATTGCTGTGTTCGCCGCCTATTGGGGCGACATCCGCGACATGGTGGTGGAGTTCTTCCGGGGCATCGGCGACCTGGCGCACCGCAGCACCCCCACACCGGTGCCGCCCGCCCGCCGGCTCATCCTGCTGATCATTGTCGGTACGCTGCCGCTGTTTGCGGTGCTGCCCATCCGCAAGACGGTGCAGGGCCTGGGCGACAATATGTATTTCGTGGGCGCGGCGCTGATCTTCACCGGCTTCCTGCTGTTCCTGTGCGACCGGGTGCGCCGGGGCCGCAAGACCGAGCGCAACGCCACCTGGCTGGACGCTCTGCTGGTGGGCGTGGGGCAGGCGGTGGCCACGCTGCCCGGCGTCTCCCGCTCCGGCATGACCATCACCGCCGGGTGCTTCGTGGGCTATGAGCGTCGCTTCGCCGTGCGCTTTTCCTTCCTGCTGAGCATCCCCGCCGTGCTGGGCGCCAACATCCTCTCCATCAAGGACGCGGTGCAGGTCGGCATCGTCGGCGCGGAGGTGCCCATGTACCTGGTAGGTGTGGCCGTGGCCGCCGTGACGGGCTATCTGTGCATCCGGCTTCTGAAGTATATCGCGGACAAGGGCCGTTTCGGTGCCTTCGCCTACTACTGCTGGGCGGCGGGCGTGCTGACCCTTGTTCTGCAGGGCATCAAGTGAGGTAGATAGACTATGGCATCGACACAAAAGAAAGAAAACAGCCGCAAAAAAACGCCTGCCCCGCCGCCTCCGCCGGCGTATAACGCCGCGGCGCGTATGGCCGGCGGCATCGTCTGCGCCCTGCTGGCGCTGTGCGTGCTGGTGAGCTATTTCAACGTGGACGCCCTCCTCCTGGTGTGGATCGCCAGGGTGCTCAAGGGCGCGCTGGGCTACGGCTATTACCTGACGGCCCCGGTGCTGGCGGCTATTGCCGTCATCCAGCTGGGCCATCGGGGACGGCCCGTCGTCCTGCGTACCACCTGCGTGGCGCTGCTGCCCCTGCTGGTGGGCGTGCTGTGCCACCTGACCCTGTGCCGCACAGCCTACACCCTCGGCCTGGACAGCGTCAAGACCCTCTGGGCCGACGGACAGGCCCTCAAGTGCGGCGGCGTGCTCTCCGGCGGTCTGGCCGTGGGCTGCGAAGCCCTGGTCAGCAAGGTGGTGTCCATCATCGTGTTCGTGGTGGTGCTGCTGGCCGCCCTGCTGGGTGCCCTGCACCTGACGCCCCAGGAGGCCGCGGCGCGCGTCCGCAGCTATGGCGAGAGCCTGCGCCGTGACGACGAGGACGCGGACGACGAAGTCCTCCCGGAGGGTTTCACCCCCACCGCTGCTCCCGCCCCGGCAAAAAAGCCTGCCAAGGGCCGCAGGCGCCCCAATATCGACATCCCGCTGGACAGCGAGCGCGACGACACGGTCCTTCCGCCCGCCAGCTCCTTCTTCCCCCGCCGCAGCGACGATATCCGCACGCCGGATCAGGTGCTGCGGGGCGGCCCCGCCCCCGCGCCCCAGCCCCTCAGCGACGAACCTGCACCGCCCGCCGCTCCGGCGGAGCCCCCTGCCCCGAAAAAGCCCCTCAGCGACAAGCAGAAAAAAGCCCAGCTGCAGCAGGAGGTGGAGAGCGCCGCCCAGGAGGTCAGCGACGCCATCGAGCAGGAGCTGGCCCAGGGGGAGGAGACCTACCGCTACCCGCCCATCACCCTGCTGGAGCAGAACCGCGGCGGCAACTACACCGAGGTGGGCGCCGAGCTGCGGAACAACTCCAAGCGCCTGGCGGACACCCTGCGCTCCTTCGGCGTGGACGCCCGCGCCGGCGAGGTCATCCATGGCCCCTCCGTCACCCGCTACGAGTTCACCCTGGACCAGGGCGTCAAGCTCAGTAAGATCACGAACCTCCAGGACGATATCGCCCTGGCGCTGGGTGCCAGCGGCGTCCGCATCGCCCCGGTGCCCAACAAGATATCCGCCGTGGGCATCGAGGTCCCCAACCGCACCGTCACCGCCGTGCGGATCCGCGACGTCATTGAATCCCGTGAGTTCATCGACCATCCCTCCCCGGTGGCCTTTGCCGTGGGCAGGGATATCGGCGGCAGCAACATCGTGGGCAACATCGCCCGTCTGCCCCATGTACTCATCGCCGGCACCACCGGCTCCGGTAAATCCGTCTGCACCAACTCCCTCATCGTCAGCCTGCTCTACAAGTCCACGCCGGACGAGGTCCGTTTTATCATGGTGGACCCCAAGATGGTGGAGCTGGCGCCCTACAACGGTATCCCGCACCTGCTCATCCCCGTGGTCACCGACCCCAAAAAGGCCGCCGGCGCCCTGCAATGGGCGGTGTTCGAGATGATGAAGCGCTACAAGATGTTCTCTGAAAAGGGCGTCAAGGACCTGGCGGGCTATAACGCCCTGTCCGAGACGGACGAGGACGTGAAAAAGCTGCCCACCGTGGTGGTGGTCATCGACGAGCTGGCCGACCTGATGCTGGTGGCGGCCAAGGAGGTGGAGGAGTCCATCTGCCGTGTGGCCCAGATGGGCCGTGCCGCCGGTATGCACCTGGTCATCGCCACCCAGCGTCCCTCGGCGGACGTGATCACCGGTCTGATGAAGGCCAATATCCCCAGCCGCATCGCCTTCGCCGTGGCCAGCTCCATGGAGTCCCGCATCATTCTGGACACCACCGGCGCGGAGAAGCTGGTGGGCAAGGGCGATATGCTCTACTTCCCTCTGGGCGACACCAAGCCCACCCGTGTCCAGGGCTGCTTCATCACCCCGGAGGAGATCGACCGTGTGGTGAAGTTCGTCAAGGACGAGGCCGGCGAGGCCCATTACGACCAGGACGTGATCGAGAAGATCCAGCAGGCGGTGGACGCCAAGGCCGACAAGGGCGGCAAGGCCCCCTCCGGCGACGTGTCCGACGACGGCGACGATGCCGACGAGCTGCTCTCCGCCGCCGTAGAGGTGGTGCTGGAGACGGGTCAGGCCTCCGTGTCCATGCTCCAGCGCCGTCTGAAGCTGGGCTACTCCCGCGCCGCCCGCCTGGTGGACCAGATGGAGGAGCGCGGCTATGTGGGCCCCTTCGAGGGAAGTAAGCCCCGCCAGCTGCTCATCACCCGCGAGAAGTGGCAGGAGCTGCAAATGGCCAAGGGCGCATCTCCGGCGGAGGCGGACAAGCCCGCCGACCGTTACGGCAGCATCCACGACGTGTTCGAGAGCCACGACGCACTTGAATAATACATATCCCCCGGCCGAAGGCCGGGGGATATTTTCTTGCTTACACCGTGCCGGTGACGGTCAGCACCGCCGTGCCGGGGGTGGTGCTGTACGCGCCGGTGGCGGCGTCCTGCGTGAAGGTGGCCGCGGGTACCGTGACCACGCCGGCCACCGTGGCGAATACGCCGGTAGCCGCGTCATAGGTGTACTGGGTGGGGGCGGTCAGCGCCGTGCCGTTCAGCGTCACCGTCAGGTCCGTCAGCCGCGGGTCGAAGGTGTCGGTGATAACGATGGCCGCCGCGGCGTCCGCCGCCGTGTTGCCGGTGTTCTGGATGGTGAAGGTGTACGTCAGGCGGCTGTTCTCCGTCACCGTGGTGGGGGAGAGGGACTTGTTGATGGTCAGTGCCGGCGCCGCCTCCGGTGCCACCGTCTCCGTGGCGGTAACGGGGTTTGCCAGCCCCGCGCCGGTGACGGACGCGCTGTTGGTGACGGTGCCCTCCGCCGTCGGCGGCGCGAAGGCCGTGGGCACGGCCTCATAGGCGATAACGGCATTGCCGCCCGCCGGCACGGTGATGCCGGTGAACGTCAGCGGCGGCCCGGCGGTGACGGCGGGTGCCGCCTGCAGAACGCCGTTCTGATAGTACCGCACAGACCCGGCGGTGTAGGACAGGGGATACACCGTCCCGGCGTTGAAGGCGTAGCCGCCCAGATCGTCGGTAATGGTCAGCCCCGTCAGCGGTGCGGTGCCGCTGTTGACCAGAGAGAGGATATACGTCACGCGGCCGTCGGTGCCGTAGGTGGGCACCACGGCGGTCTTGGCGGCGGTCAGCGTCTCCGTCAGCTCACCCACCGTCACGTTGGAGGTGGTGGTCTGGCCGTTATAGGTCAGCGTTGCCTGGTTGGTGAAAGTTGCCATGATAGGACCTCCTGTGTTTAATTTCGCGGGTCGTGCCCGCAGTCCAGTGTATGCGCCGCAGTCCCCGACGGTCCGTACTTGCCAAGCGGCGGCCCGTCGGGTATAATAGAAGCAGAAATACGCGGCGGCCCGGACCGCCCGGATACAGGAGGGTGTGATAGAAGCATGGAACTGAAAAAATTGCCCCATATCGAGATCGAGGTGGCGCCCCTGCCGGGCAAAAAGCTGCCGGCGGCGGTAAATACCCTGCGTAAGCTGGATGTAAAAAAGGTGGGCCTCATCGCCGGCGGTACGGCGGCGGTGCTGACCGTGGTCTCCGTGGCCGGCCGCTACGGTATCTACCGCGGCGCGGTGGCGGCGGAGCTGAAGCGCCAGCTGGCGCCGCTGCACCGCAAGCTGGACCAGCTCCAGGCGGAGAACCGTATGCTCCGTGCCGAGCTGGAGCAGCTGAAAAAAGAAAAGACCGATGAAAACTGAAAAAAAGGAAGCACCCGTCAGGGTGCTTCCTTTTTGCCATTGTCACAGCGCCGCGGTGACCTCCCGCAGCCATTGCCGGACCTCCGTCGGCACCAGCGGGGCGATCTGTGCATACACCCGCCTGTGATAGCCGTTTAGCCAGTCCCGTTCCGATGCCGTCAGCAGCGCCGGGTCCAGGGCGTCCCGGTCGAAGGGCGCCAGCGTCAGCGTCTCAAAGCGCAGAAAGCCCGACGCCTCCGCCGGCTGCACCAGCAGCAGGTTCTCGTGCCGTATGCCGAAGCGTCCGGCGGCGTAGTATCCCGGCTCATCGGAGATGACCATGCCCGTCTCCAGTGCCGGGTGTGCCAGCCCCTCCGCAATGCGCCAGCGGAAGGAGGGCGGCGCCTCGTGTACGCTGAGCACGCACCCCACGCCGTGCCCGGTGCCGTGGTCATAGTCCAGGCCCTCCCGCCACAGCGGGCCCCGGGCCAGTGCGTCCAGATTTTCCCCCATGACCCCCTGGGGGAATTGTGCCATGGCCAGCTGTATGTGGCCCTGCAGCACCTGTGTGGACCTCCGGCGTTCCTCGTCCGTGATGGGGCCCAGCGCTATGGTGCGGGTCACATCCGTCGTGCCCCGGGCGTAGTGTCCGCCGCTGTCCACCAGCAGCAGTCCCTGCGCCTTCAGCGGCACGTCCGTCTCCGGTGTGGGGGCGTAGTGGACCACGGCAGCGTGGGGGCCATAGGCGGCGATGGTCTCGAAGCTGTCCTCCAGAAAATCCGCCTGTTCCGTCCGGTACCGGCGCAGCAGCGCCGCGGCGGACAGCTCGGTGTATGCCTCCGGCCGTGTCTTCATCTCATACAGGAAGCGGCACAGCGCCGCGCCGTCCTGCAAATGCGCCTGCCGGAAGCCCGTCTGTTCGCTCTCGGCCTTCACCGCCTTGCGGCGGGCAGCGGGGCTGGGTGTGTCTGTCCACGCCGTGTGGGCCAGACATTCCGCGATGCGGCTGTTGGCCGTGGCGCTGTCCGCCAGCACCCGCGCGCCCTCCGGCAGCGTCCGCAGCGCGTCGTAGATATCCCCGTAGGGCCGCAGCGCTACGCTGTCTGCCGCCAGCGCGGCGCGTATCTCCGGCGCGAAGCTCTCTGCCTGGGCATATAGCGCGGCGCTGTCCGCGCCCACCAGCAAAAAGCCCAGGAATACCGGCGTGCATGCCACGTCGCCGCCCCGCAGCTCCAGTGCCCAGGCCACGTCCGTCAGATCGGTCAGCAGCAGCCATTCCGCCTTCTGCGCCGCCATGTCCTGCCGCAGGGCCGTCAGCTTCTCCCGCCGCGCCACCCCGCTGTCGAAGGCCCATACCGGCGCGGCGGACAGGTCGGGCCGGTCCGTCCAAACGCCCGCCGCCGGGTCGAAGCCGCCGTCCAGCCGGATGTGCTTGTCCGCCAGCGCCTTTTCCAGCGTCCGGTGCAGCCGTGTGCTGACGGTCCGGCCGTCAAAGCCCAGGGCTCCGCTCTCCGGCAGCTGCTCCGCCAGGAATTGGGACAGCGTCGGCACGCCCGGCTGGCCGGCGCGCATCAGCTGTATGCCGCTGCCCTCCAGCTGCCGTTCCGCCTGCAAAAAGTATCGCCCGTCTGTCCACAGGTATGCGCCCTCCCGCAGCACCGTCAGCGTTCCCGCCGAGCCGGTGAACCCGGACAGGAACTCCCGGGCCTTGAAATGCGCCCCTACATACTCCGAGCCGTGAAAGTCGTCGGTGACGACGATGCAGCCCTCCAGTCCGCGCGCCTCCATATTCTGCCGCAGCGCGGCCAGCTTTTCCGTAACGGTCATGGTGCTCACCCTTTCTTACCATCGATTGACAAGAGCAAACACGCCTGACAGCGTGTCTTTCCGGCGCTTTTTGTCCTTTTCGTCTTGGCGGGCGTCAGCCTCGCTCCAAAGGAACGTCGCTCGGCAGCATCGGCGAGAATATGCCGACTCAGCCCGCCTGCATCTCAAAAGCCAAAAATCACTCGAAAATACATCGCTGGCAGGTGCACAGCAGTTTTGTCGGAGCAGAAATGTGTCCAGACAAGAAAAGGCCCGCAGGTAATACTTGCCGTATTGCCAAGGGGTTTGACGCAGTATGGGCGCATTTCTGCCCGTCAAAACCGTGTCTGCCCTTGTCAATCGATGGTATGGAACAGTATAGCACACTTCCCGCAGAATTCCACCCCTGTCTGCGCAATTGTGCGCTCCGCCGCCCGAACATTCATATACCGCGTATAAACATATACCAAAGGTGTATATAATGCCGCGTAGAGGTGTATAAAACGTACACGATAGATATGTGAAAGAGAAAGGGAAAGAAAGGGGAATGTTCAATGAGAAAAGAACGGGAACGCCGTACCCTTGAGACGGCGGGAATGCTGTTTACTCTGCTTTTCGGCAACCTGCTGCACTTTGTCTACGACTGGACCGGTCAGGCCGGCTGGGCCGCGTATCTCTCCGCCGTCAACGAATCCACCTGGGAGCACATGAAGCTTTTGGCCGTTCCCTGGCTGGTGTGGACCATCGTCACGATCGCCGTAAACCGTTGTGCCGCAAGCGCTTTGCCCAGGGCCATCGGCCTGCTCGCCGGCCTCGCCGCCATCCCGGCCCTGTTCTATACCTACACCGGTATCCTGGGAAAAAGCGTGGGCGTGGTCAACATCCTGATCTTTCAGGCCGCCGTGCTGCTGGCATATTTTGTCAGTGCCTCCCTGCAAAAGAGCGCCCGCCTCTCGTCTATTCCTTTCCAGATATTGGGCATTCTGCTCCACCTGCTCGCCGCCTTCGCCTTCCTTTTTTTCACTTCCTTTCCCCCGTCCCTTCCCCTGTTTGTGGACCCCACAAACGGGACCCGCGGCATACCGCCAAAAACGCTGTGATACCAACGGTTTGCAGCTGAAAGAAGACGGCGCTTCCCACAACGGAAAGCGCCGCTTTTCTTGTAAAAAATTTGCCTCTTGACAAACCTACAGCTGTTGATATAATAAGCTTGTGATTACAAAAATGCACTTGCTTAGGAGGTGGCTGTGTGACCCGAAGAGAACGGCAGCTGCTGGAGTGGATACGGGAAAACCCGTGTATTTCCCAGCAGGAGCTGGCCGACAAGGCCGGTATTACGCGGTCCAGCGCCGCGGTCCACATTTCCAACCTGATGCGGAAGGGTTACATTGCCGGCCGCGGCTATCTGCTGCGTGAGGCGCCCTACATCGCCGTGGTGGGCGGCGTGAATATGGATATCGGCGCGGTGTCCGACGCGCCGCTGGTGGCCCGGGACTCCAACCCCGGCCGGGTGACCACCTCTCTGGGCGGCGTGGGACGGAACATTGCCCACAACCTCTGCCTGCTGGGTGAGCAGGTGTCCATGATCACGGTACTGGGGCAGGATAGCTTTGCCCAGTCTGTGCGGGAGAACGCGGCGGATATCGGTCTGGACCTGAGCCACAGCGCCACCATTCCCGGCGGCCGGACGGGCACCTATCTGTTTATCGACGGCTGCGACGGCGACATGGCCCTGGCCGTGAACGACATGGCCATCTATGAGCACATCACGCCGGAGTTCCTGCGGCAGCGGCTGGATTATATCAACCATGCCGATCTGGTGGTGGTGGAGACGAACCTGCCGGAGGCGTCTATCCAGTGGCTGTGCCACTGCACCGCGCCTGTCCTGGCCGATCCGGTCAGCACCATCAAGGCGCCGAAGCTGCTGCCGGTGCTGGATAAGCTGACGGCGCTGAAGCCCAACCGTATGGAGGCAGAGCTGCTCAGCGGCGTGACCATCCGCGATGAGACAGACGTTCAAAAGGCCGCGAAGGTCCTGCTGAACAAGGGCGTTCAGCAGGTGTATATCTCCCTGGGGAGCGATGGCCTGTACGCCGAGGACCAGGCGGGGCGGCACGTGCGCCTGCCCTGCCCGAAGGTGCAGGTGGTGAACGCCACCGGCGGCGGGGATGCCATGGCGGCGGCGCTGGCCGCGTGCATCGCCCACGGGAAACCCCTGGTGGAGTGCGCGCGGAAGGCCGCTGGGGCCGGCGCGCTGGCCTGTACGGCGGCGGAGACCATCCACCCCGGCATGAGCTGGGAGAATGTGGACTATATTTTGGACAATACAGGCATGAGCAAGAAAGCGTAAATAGAATTGCATGACATAAGGAGGTACAAGTTATGAACCGTTATCTGGACGTGGCCCCTGAGGTGCAGGAGGCTTTGAAGGCCGGCAAGCCCGTTGTGGCGCTGGAGAGCACCATCATCTCCCACGGTATGCCCTATCCCCAGAATGTGGAGACGGCACTGAACGTGGAGAAGATCATTCGTGACGGCGGTGCGGTGCCCGCCACCATCGCCATCGTCGGCGGTCGGCTGAAGGCCGGATTGACCCCCGAGGAGATCGACTATCTGGGTAAGACCGGCGCCGGCGTCACCAAGGCCAGCCGCCGCGATCTGCCCATTCTGGTGGCGGAGGGCCGCGACGGCGCTACCACCGTGACCACCACCATGATGATCGCCGCCATGGCGGGTATCCAGGTGTTCGCCACCGGCGGAATCGGCGGCGTGCACCGCGGAGCCGAGACCACCATGGACATCTCCGCCGATCTGGAGGAGCTGGCCCAGACCCCCGTGATGGTGGTGTGCGCCGGTGCCAAGTCCATTCTGGATCTGGGCCTGACGCTGGAATATCTGGAAACCAAGGGCGTAACCGTCATCGGCTACCAGACCGACGAACTGCCCGCTTTCTATTGCCGTAAGAGCGGCTTC
>ENA-ORND01001548-ORND01001548.1-human-gut-metagenome-genome-assembly--contig:-NODE-1548-length-15489-cov-3.748607_pt1 | contig 15489 bp, 9 predicted proteins | sample MGYA00242111_ERZ509014 | MGnify/ENA primary metagenome ERZ509014 (study PRJEB26280, sample SAMEA2338694) | human gut metagenome | biome: human gut; feature: human-associated habitat; material: faeces... | reverse complement strand
AAGAAGGTCGAGGACGTTCACAGCTCCTATGACCGCACCGGCAAGGAACTGAAAGGCGTCGAAGCGCGACTGCGGGAAGTCCAACCGCTTATCAAAAACATCTCCAACTACCAGCGGCTCAAGCCCGTATATGACGCATTCCAGAAGGCAAAAGATAAGCCGGGTTTCAAAGCAAAGCACGAAGCCGAGCTTGTGATCTTTGAGGCAGCGAGAAGCACATTACTTGCCATGCAGGGCGATGAAAAACTGCCGAGCTTGAAGACACTGCAAGCGGAACAGCAGCGACTTCTTGAAGAGCAACAGCGGCTCTATGATGAACGTGCGAAGCTCAAAAAGGAAGCTCGGATGATCGACACCATGAAGGCAAATGTAGATATTTTCCTCAAGCCGAGTGTAGTCCAAGAGCCTGAGCAAATTCGAGATAATCAGAGAGAATAACAAAAAGACTGTGCTGGTTTTTGACCGGCACAGTCTTTCCCTTTAGCTGTATATCATCCAAATCGAAAATGATGAATGTCTCGTGCAAATCGGTCGTATTCACCCAAAGTTTACGAAACTCTATTGAATAGCAGACCTTCTTGTGCTATAATATAAGTTAGGTTTATTTTACATACTTTGCTGAGGTGAAAGTCATGAAAGCAAGCTACAAAAAGTTGTGGAAACTGCTCGTCGATAAGGAAATGAGCAAGGGTGATCTTCATAAGGCGTCCGGTCTTTCTTCAAGCACAATGACCAAGCTCAGAAAAGGTGAAGACGTGTCAATGGAAGCTCTGAGAAAAATCTGCATTTGCCTTGACTGCAATATCGGTGACATTGTGGAGTTTGTCCCTGACAACACAACACAGTCCTAAATATGGGACAGGCAATATGGTACAGTATGCTATTAGGAATGGAGCAAATATAATGGATCAGACGCACCCTTATAACGGCAGCTTAACTGCTGAACAGTTTCTCTTCTACGAGATAAGAATTGCTGCAAAATACTATGTTTCTGGCTTGAAAATTGATGAGGCAATCGAGCGGATTAAGAAGGATAACCTCTTTCAATATCCAACAGAGAGACAAGTTTCCCGTTTGGCAAGAGCTTGTTATAAGCGGCTGGACGCGCTCGGCAACGATCAGCTTGTTCACGAGCTTGCCTCTGCACCAAATGAGATTGCAAAGCAGATCAATCTATACGCGGTGATGAGGTATAATCGTTTGGTCTGGGAGTTTATGATTCAGGTGATAGGCGAAAAATACCGCAATCAGGACATGAACTTCTCAAGGAAAGACATGAATGCGTTTTTTTCCAGATTGCAAGCACAGGATGATTCTGTTGCCGCTTGGAGTGATGCGACAATCACCAAAATCAAAAGTGTTCTCGTTCGGATGCTGATAGAGACAGGGTATCTGGACGGGCTGAAAGACACCACGCTGAATCCCGTTTTTCTCTGTGAAGAACTTGAACGAGGTATCGAAGCAAACAACGATTATGATGCACTTTCGGCATTTAATTACTTTAGATAGGCGGGCGGACACGACCATGATAAAACAGGAATTAGACAGGATCAAAGAGCGTATCTCGAATAAGGATTTCCTTGAAAACAAAGGACTGAGCAACGAAGTTGGTATCCATGTTTTCTGCTACAAAGCGGAGGATGAGTTGATCGTTCAGGATTATATTCGCAGATTAAAAAGTGAGGTGAACACGCCATATCGGATCATTGAGTGCGACCTTTATGAAGTGTTTCTCTCCCTTTTGGAGGACAAGCGCATTCTGAAATCAGTTGCAGGGTTAGAAGAAAAACGAGGCAAAAAGTATCTTCTGGATCAGTTGCAGAAGATCGCCACACCGGAAGCTCTCCTTGCCAAGATGGACTATTCACCTCATATCAAAGGGCAGGATGTTCTCTTCATGACAGGAATTGGAAAAATTCATCCGTTTATGCGTTCCCATAAGATGCTTGATAGTATGCAGCATCTCTTTGAAGACATCCCTATTGTGATGTTCTATCCCGGAACCTTCAATGGACAGACGCTCAATCTATTCGACGAGTTCAAAGAAGGCAATTATTATCGGGCATTCAATCTGCTATAATGGAGGTAGCAACGTGAAAATACAGAATATGTTCCAGAAGGACATTGAAAGAGACATCAACGGCGTTATCAAGGTTATGCAGGATGATGACCGGAGTTTGGAACAGGAACTCAGCGAATACATAATTACCAAGGAGCTTCGCCGTCACTTCCGCACATTCTTTGACAACTACACAAAGGCTATCGACCAGCCGACTGATAAAATCGGCGTGTGGATTTCCGGCTTCTTTGGAAGTGGTAAATCTCATTTCCTGAAAATCCTCTCTTACCTGCTTTCCAATCAGGAAGTCTGCGGTAAAAGAGCGATTGACTACTTTGCAGACAAATTTGATGACCCGATGATGTATGCTCAGGCGGTTAAAAGTGTGTCCGTGCCTACGCAGTCTATCCTTTTCAACATTGACATCGAAGGTCCTCTCACGAAGGATAAGACCGCAGTGCTGCGCGTCTTTGCAAAGATGTTCTACAATCACTGCGGGTTTTACGGCGATGATCTGAAAATTGCCAAGCTGGAACGCTTCATTGAAAAGCAAGGCAAGACGCAGCAGTTCCGCGAAGCCTTTGAGAAGGTCAATGGTGCGCCTTGGACGGAGACCCGCGATTCCTTTGCGTTCTTTGAGGATGACATTGTTTCTGTTCTGCAATCTACGCTCGGCATGAGCGAACAGGCGGCGCGGAACTGGTTCAATGGTGAGGAAACGAATGAACTGAGCATCGCCCAGCTCGTAGCTGACATTCAGGAATATGTAGACGGCAAGGGCAAGGATTTCCGACTGCTGTTTATGGTGGATGAAGTCGGTCAGTACATCGGTGACGATGGTGACTTGATGATCAATCTGCAATCTCTTGTAGAAGAGATTGGCATTCGCTGCCACGGCAAGGTTTGGGTCATGGTGACAAGTCAGGAGGCGATTGACTCCGTTGTCCATATCACCGGTAATGACTTCTCCAAAATTCAGGGACGCTTCAATACGCGCCTCAGCCTTTCCTCGTCCTCCGTTGATGAAGTCATCAAAAAGCGTGTTCTGGCGAAAACAGATGCGGCAGATCAGCTTCTTCGCATGGTCTATGACAAGGAACACGCCGTACTCAAAAACCTCTATACCTTCAACAATCCCGTTCTTGACATCAAGGGCTTTACCGATGGTGCGGAGTTTTCTGCAACTTTCCCCTTTGTGCCGTATCAGTTCATCGTGATCCAGAAAGTGCTTGCCGAGATTCGCAAGCACGGAAATTCCGGTAAGCATCTGTCCGGCGGTGAGCGTTCCATGCTCTCCGGCTTCCAAGAAGCAGCACAGGATGTGAAGGATAAGGATGAAAACGCTCTGGTTCCGTTCCATCTGTTTTACAATACAGTTCACACATTCCTCGAAAGCCCCATCCGACGGGTTATCGACCGCTGCCAGACTGCGGCAGACAATCACGATGGACTTGAGCAGCAGGATGTCAGTGTTCTGAAGCTCCTGTATCTTGTGCGCTATATTGAGGACATCAAGGCAAATATCGACAATATTTCCATTCTCATGATCGACGACATCCGCACAGATAAGATTGCGCTGCGGGCGTCGGTTTCCGCCTCACTGGAAAGGCTTCTCTCGCAGAACTACATTTCTCGCAACGGCGATACCTATGCCTTTCTGACGGACGAGGAACAGGATATTGCCATTGACATCAAGAATACACCGGTTGACAGTGCGCAGGTTATCACCAGCATTGCACAGACGGTTTACGGAGAAATATATCCCTCCAAGAAATTCAAGCATGACAAGTATGACTTCGCCTATGACCAATACATTGACGAGACCCTGAATGGCTCTGCTTGCGGAGGAATGCGGCTTCGCATTGTGACCGTTGCAAGCGACTACTACGGTGCGCCGAACGAACGGCTCATTATGGATTCTCAGGTCAACAATGAAGCAATCGTTGTACTGTCCAATGAGACGCCGTATTTTGATGAGCTGGAACAGGCGATGAAGATCCGCAAATATGTCAAACAGCGGAATGTATCTCAGCTTCCTGAAAGCATTCAGGACATCATCCGCAAGCGGCAGCAGCAAGCGCGTATTCTGGAAGAAAGAGCGCGTAGCTATATTGAAAAAGCTATCGTCGGTGCAAAGGTCATTGTCCACGGCGAAGTCATGGACATCAAGACTGGCAACGCGAAAGACAAGCTGGACGCCGCGATGAACGGTCTGGTTGAGAGCGTCTATTCCAAGCTCAACATGGTCAACCGTTTCGTAGAGAGCGACGCAGACATTCTTTCCATCCTGAATGGAGCGGATGACGGGCAGATTGCCTTCAACGGTCAGGGTGCAAACAACGAGGATGCGCTGAACGAGATCAGCCAGTGGCTTGAGCTTCAAAATCAGAAGATGCTCAGCACATCAATGGGCGATGTGCAGCGCCGGTATCAGGCGATTCCCTACGGCTGGCGTGAAATTGATATTGCTGCGCTGATTGCTCGTTTGATCTCTCAGCAGAAAATCTCCATCAAATACGGCGGTGCTTTGGTTGGCAAGGACGAGCGCAGACTGGTTGATTATCTGCGCAAAAAATCCGAGATCGACAAGGCAGTCGTTACCCGCAGAATTGCCCCGTCCGAGGACCTTATGCGCAAGAGCATTGCCTTCCTCCGGGACTATCTTGGCGCGATGGATATTCCTTCTGATGAGGATGGGCTGATCCGCTTCGTGCTGGACACCTTTACCCAAAAGCAGGAGCATTATCAGGAGCTTCTTGATAAAGCCTATTCTGAGTTCCGTTACCCGGAAAAGGAAGTTGTCGCAAAAGCCCGCGACCTTATGAATGATGTTCTGAGTCAGCGTAGGGACAATGTTGCGCTTCTCACACGCATGGTGCAGCGTCAGGAAGACCTTCTGGATTGCTCTGAGGACATGGAGGGTGTGGAGTTCTTCTTCAAGTCGCAGCGGAGTGTGTATGATGAGGCACGGCGTCAGATGGAGCGCGTGAACAAGGAACGTGACTACTTTGCTTCTGATGCGGATACATTGGAGGTCTTCCATACTATTGCGACCATCCTTGCACAGCCTAAGCCCTATGACCGCATTGGTGAGCTGCCGGAGCTGATTCAGAGGGTCAAAACGGCATACTCCGGTCTGCTGGATTTGAAGAAGGATGAGGTTGCCGAGAATATCCGTCAGTGTATGCAGGACGTTCATCAGCTTGCAACCGAGGCACGGGATGCTGGAGTTCTGCTACGTCAGGCAGACGATTACTTTGTCGGCAAGCGTGAGGCGGCGAAGAACGCATCTTCTCTCACCGAGTTGGACGCTATGATCACCCAGCTTCTCACCTACAAGGACAATATCTGCCGTCGCATGGAGGTTATGTCTGCATCTCATCAGGAACGCATTACCCCGGTCGGTACAGGTACGGCACAGCCCGCTCCGAAGATGCCGAAGATTACGACACTTCGCCGGTATGACCTCTGCTCTGTCAAGCGTCTGCAATCCAAGGAGGATATTGACCGGTACGTCGATGGAATCCGCGAGAAGCTGCTGAAAACGTTGGAAAGCTGCGACGGCGTTCAGATCAACTAAAGGAGAATTACGAGCATGAATAAAGGTGCGATACAAAGATTTGCAATCTGGGCGCGGAACGAGCTGATCGCTCAAGTGTCGCAGAGAGCTTATCAGTATGGAATCACGAAGGAAGGCTGCGGCGAGGCAAACGCCGTGACGGTGGGCGGACGCGCATTGACCGGCGATGAGCAGAAACAGCGCAAGGAGCTTGTCGATCAGATCCGCTCAAAGGGCTACACACAGGTCATGGAAGAGGTTGCCTACACTTGGTTCAACCGCTTTATTGCCCTGCGCTTCATGGAGGTCAACAACTATCTGCCCTCCCATATTCGCGTCTTTTCCGACAGCACCGGTGCGTTCAAGCCGGAGATTCTGAGCGATGTCCTGCACCTTGACCTTCCGGGGCTGAACCGGGAGAAAGTTGCGGAGTATATCGAAAGCAACGACACCGAAGGTCTCTATCGCTATCTGCTTTTGACGCAGTGCAACGCCCTGAACGATCCTCTTCCCCGTATGTTTGAGAAAATGGGCGGCTATACCGAGCTTCTGCTGCCGAACAACATTCTGAAACAGGACAGCGTTCTCGGTCACATGGTCGCGGATATTCCCGAAGAGGACTGGACGGATCAGGTGCAGATCATCGGCTGGCTGTACCAGTATTACAACTCCGAACTCAAGGATGATACCTTTGCGCTGCTCAAGAAAAATGTGAAGATCACCAAAGAGCGCATTCCTTCCGCAACGCAGCTCTTTACCCCGGACTGGATCGTCCGCTATATGGTTGAAAACAGCCTTGGCAGAATCTATGTAGACAAGCGCAAGAACGAGGGCATCTATGCGGATGGTCGCGGCGCAGATGAAATGACATGGGAAGAGTCTGAGGCTAAGAGAATTGCCAACGAAAAGTACATCGCAGAGCAGATGGGCTGGAAATATTACTTGCCGGAAGCTGAACAGACGGAAGAAGTCAGACAGCAACTTGATGAGATTCAGAGAGAGTATGCCAATCTGGATGTCAAAGACATCAAAGTCATTGACCCCTGCATGGGCAGCGGGCATATCCTCGTTTATGCCTTTGATGTACTGATGCAGATTTATGAGGCAAGCGGGTATAGCCAGCGCGACGCGGCACAGAGCATTCTTGAAAACAATCTTTACGGTCTCGATATTGATGACCGTGCGGCGCAGCTTGCCTATTTCGCCGTCATGATGAAGGCGCGGCAGTATGACCGCCGTATCTTCTCTCGCGGCATTCAGCCTCACGTTTACGCCATCGTAGAAAGCAACGGACTGGACAGCAGCTCCGTTGACTACTTCACCAACAATGATCCAAAGCTCGAAAAGGACTTTGGAACTCTGGTAGACGAACTGCGTGACGCGAAGGAATATGGTTCTATCCTGAATGTCTCTCAGGTGGACTTTGCTTCCCTCTATGCCAGAGTCGAGGAAGTGCGGGCGGACATCAGTATGTTCCGCGAGATCGTGCTGAACAGCATCCTGCCACTGATTCAGGTGGCAGAGGTTATGGCACAGAAGTATGATGTTGTAGTTACGAATCCGCCCTACATGGGCAATGGCGGCATGGGGCAAAAACTGTCTAACTATGTGAAGGTAGCCTATCCAAACAGCAAATCTGACCTCAGCACTGTATTTATGGAGCATACCCTAAAAATGTGCAAACGGAATGGCTATATGTCAATGATCAACATTCCCGTTTGGATGTTCCTCTCAAGCTATGAGAAATTGCGTGAAGACTTGCTACGAAACACAACGTTGCGAAATATGTTGCATTTAGGTCGAGGTGTTTTTGGTTCCGACTTTGGTACGACTGCATTTGTGTTCTCGCGCTCTTTCACACCCAATCACCGTGCGAATTACAGAAGATTGTTTGAGAAACAGGGGGCTGTTGACAGCCTCTCCACGAAAGAAACTTGGTTCTTTGAACAGAAAGGTAGTTTTGTTTCAGTTCAGGACGAATTTTGGAAGATTCCCGGTGCGCCCTTTGCATATTGGCTTCCTGACAATCTGCTAAACGCCTTCTCTCACGAACCTATAAATGGTATCGGCGCTGCAAAACAAGGACTTGCCACCGGAGATAATGGACGGTTTTTAAGGCTATGGCATGAAGTAAATACTTTCAATGTAAGCTATACTGCACAATCTCGTCAGGAGGCACAAGAGTCCGGCAAAAAATGGTTCCCATGCAATAAAGGTGGTTCATTCAGAAAATGGTACGGCAACAATGATTTCCTTGTAAATTGGAAAAACGACGGTGAAGAAATTAGAGCGTTTAAGGATGAGAACGGAAAACTGCGTTCCCGCCCTCAAAATATGGACTTTTATTTTAGGGAGGGAATAACTTGGTCAACCCTGAGCATCGGACAGTTATCAATGAGATTCAGCCCCAAGGGACACTTATTTGAAACGAAGGGGTCTGTACTGTTTTTCAACTCTGAGGAAATGCTAATTTATGTCCTTGGGCTAGTTAATAGCGTCGTGATTTATGAACTATTGCAAGTCCTATGCCCAACTGTTGACTTCCATGAAGGTCCGATTGGAAAGATACCTGTTCTGATTTCTCATGACGATATGGACTTGGTTATTCGAGTGGTTCATCAGAATATAGAGGCATCCAAACAGGATTGGGATTCTTATGAAACTTCATGGGATTTCAAACAGAGTCTTCTTGTGAACGGTAAGAACCTGACCGCTGCCTACACCGCATGGAAACAGGAATGTGAAGACCGTTTCCAGCAGCTCAAAAAGAACGAAGAAGAACTTAACCGCATTTTCATTGACATTTACGGCTTGCAGGACGAATTGACGCCGGATGTGGCGGACAAGGATGTGACCGTGCATCGCGTGTTTGACCGTAAAGATGATGTGCCGGAGTCCATGAAGGGCAGCAACTACGTCCGTACCATGCGAGACGAGATCGTCTCCCTCATCTCTTATGCCGTGGGCTGTATGTTCGGGCGGTATTCGCTGGACAAGCCCGGTCTGGTTTTTGCTGGGTACAGCAAAATCGAGCAGACCACCAAGACGCTTGACGGCGATGATCCTGAGCTTGAGAAGTTCGCAAAGCAGAACGCGGACGGTTCTGTCTCCTATGGCTCCTATTATCACGAGGTCAATCAGGCTAACTACAAGTCTTTCCCGATTGACACGGACAATATCATCCCCATCTGCGATGATGACTACTTCGACGATGACATCACCGGACGGTTTGTGAAGTGGGTGGAAACTGTCTACGGCAAGGAAACGCTGGAAGAAAACCTCAAGTTCATCGCAGATGCGCTCGGCGGCAAGGGTATGCCCCGCGAAGTTATCCGCAGCTACTTCCTGAATGACTTCTATGCCGACCATCTGAAAACCTATCAGAAGCGTCCGATCTACTGGCTCTTCGACAGCGGCAAGAAGAACGGCTTCAAGGCGCTGATCTATATGCACCGCTACCAGAGTGACCTTCTTGCCCGGATGCGTACCGACTATGTTCACGAGCAGCAGGAGCGCTACCGCACCCAGCTCACTCACCTCGCGGACGCCATCGAACACGCCGGTGCTGCGGAGCGCGTGAAGCTGACCAAGCAGCAGAAAAAGCTCCAAGAACAGGCTCTTGAGATTCAGAAGTACGAAGAAAAAGTCCATCATCTTGCCGATCAAAATATCCAAATCGACCTCGATGACGGCGTGAAGCACAACTACGAGCTGTTTGCCGATGTGCTGGCGAGGATAAAGTGAGGCGGTCACCGCATGGTCAAGAGCGAATTAGATATGCTGCAATCCTTCATTGATGAACTTTCCGGCGCACTTTCCGCATCTCCACAGGACGAGGAATGCTTGTATGATTTACTCAATCGAGCAAACGCATTGTATGGCGATTATGTGCCTGAAATCGCAGAGCAGCGGGAAGAAATCATGCAGTTTCATGGGCTGCTGTCTCGAAACTGCAACGCAATTCTCGCACTGCTCAAACGAGAACTCATAAAGCAGACATATAACTTTGAAGCTGGCATTATGCCGCTGACCTATTCCCAGCTCTCTGTCTGTCCAGCAGCACAGACTGTGTATAAAAGCGGCATCACAAAATATGCTGAAAAGAAGTTTGACAGAAATGTGCTGGATGACATGAGGCTTTCGTTAGAGCTTCTGGTGAAACAGATTCTCGGCAATGGGAAAAGTCTTGAAAACCAGACATCAGAATTAGGGTCGAAACTCAGCGGCTATCACACGGAGATTAGAAACCTCGTGATAAAAACCGTCGATTATCTTTGCAAGTATCAAAATCACTATGTAAAGCATAACGACGCGGTGAATCCAGAGGAAATTGACTACATAATTGAGCAAACAAGCGCAACGATCAATTTCCTTATCAAAGTCAAGTAAAGGAGTAGTGGGAAAATGTTTGGGGACGGAATGCAGAAGAACGAACTCCCTTTGATTATTGTCTGCGACGATAAGGATATGGTCTATGCCAACTATCTAATTCAACTTATCGGTCAGAAGGATGATGCCGGAGACAGCATTGTCGGCGTTGAGGATGACAGTGTTTCTGCTGCGATTTACACGGTAAAAAACTACAAGGACAATCTGCCGCAGATTCCATCCACGCAGCACATCCTTTTTATTGGGCAGACAAGCGTTGCCAAGGAACAGAGCAAAACAATTCCAGATGCGTTCAATAAGCTGGGAATGCACTATGGCTGGCTTGGTAAGCGGGCTGTACTGTATGTAGATGATACTACGAGCGATTGGATGAAGCTCAAGGATAGCAAAAAGCACTACACCGAGTTCTGGCAGTTCAGCAAGGATCGCGGCATGACACATCCTGATGCACTGGCTGAATATGCAAAGAAGCTCAGCGGCGGTTTCGTAGACAAGATCATGCCTGTCGTTGTGGGTGCGCCTAAGATGCTGATTGACTATAATAAGACGGTAAATGCAGTCAAAGCGCAGCAGTATAAAACGCTCATCAAGGTTTTCTATGAGGATGGCTTGAGATCCTTTGTGGAGGGATAATTTATGGATGCCTTTGAGGAAGGCTATGCCTTTTTTGAAAAACAAGCTGGTGTTCAGTTTGCCTGTCATGAGGGCGGCGTCTATGTCGATCAGGTTGACGCAGAAATTGCCAAACTCATCCACGATCTGAACGCATTTGAAGGCTTCAAGACAAAGCCGGATGCCCTCAAGGGAGATATTGCTGAGTTCTGGCACGCAAACACCTTTAACATCAATGCAACCGCCCGTGATACTGCGAACAGAGCTTTTGTAGATAGAAGCCATGACTTTGCCTCTGCTGACATAAGCAGCAACTTTGAAAAACTCTTCGGCTTGAAATACTATAAAACCGGGGCTGACAGCGCAAAGCAGCAAGCCAAAAGTGTTTTCGAGCGTTTCAACGAGTACAAATCAGCCGGAGGCAAAGACCCATTGAATGTGTTTCTTGAAAAGCGGGGCTTTACCGATGATTCCGTTCTCCATGACCCAATTTACTGCGGTCAGGTGCGTGTAATCCCAGCGGATCAGCTAAAAGAGGCTTGTGCTTGGCTGAGACAAAAGATTGCAACCCAATCGACAATTCGACCTGAGCAAATGGAGCGGTATCAAGACACGCTCAGAATGCTGTCAGACCGACTGAGGGATAGTCAAGGCACGGAGTCCATTCCTCTGACCGAGGCGGATGCAAAGGCTTTGGCTGTACTGGCTAAAGAAGGCGATATATCCACCGAAAAATTGAAACTTCTCGGTGTCTCTGCTGATGAAGTGATTCACTTTGAGTACCTTGCCAAGCAAGCATTCAAGTCAGGACTTACCGCTGCAACAATTTCTGTTGTTCTGAATGTTGCGCCGGAGATTTACAAGGCAATCGACCATCTGATCAAGAGCGGAGAATTGGACGAAAAACAGTTTCAACGTATAGGCTTTGCCGCTCTCCAAGGTGGTAGTGAAGGGTTTGTCCGAGGCAGCGTGTCCGCTGCAATTACTATTGCTTGCAAATCCGGTATGCTTGGAGAAGCATTGAAAGGTATTTCACCCTCTATTGTTGGTATGGCAACAGTCCTTGCTATGGACACCATGAAGAATGCCTTCAAAGTTGCTGCGGGCAAAATGACACGATCCGATCTGGCACAAGAGATGGTCAAAGAACTTATGATTTCTTCTGTTGCACTTGCAGGAGGAACGGTTGTTCAATCTTTCATTGGAATCCCAGTCGTGGGGTTCATGATTGGCAGCTTTATCGGCTCTGCTATTGGATCATTCGCCTATAACTGTGGTTATAGCGCAGTTATGAGCTTCTGCATTGATACAGGATTTACGATGTTTGGACTTGTGAAGCAGGATTATACGCTGCCCGAAGACGTGCTTGAATACATAGGCATTGATGTTTTTCAGTATGAGAAGTTCCTTCCAAAGCAATTTCAAAAGGAAACCTTCGCGCCACTTAATTTCAATCAAAGAAAGTTTGAAGCGGATACGTTAGGAATACACATTTTACGCAGAGGCGTGATAGGCGTTTCTGAGATAGGCTATGTATAATATTCTTAGCCAAGAAAGGAATCCACGGTTATGTCCATAAAATCTATTCAATTTACACTCAGAGAACGTTTTGCCGCCCCTCTGCCGGAGTTCTATCAAAGGCGGATCATCTTCTGGCAGGACGAGGATCGAGAGTTCGAGGCTATGCTTGATGAGCTTTACATCCCTGATGTAACAATCATCAAGCTCACCGGGACGAACAACTTTGCCGTGAAAAAGATGCTTCTGCACGATGACCTCACAGGGAACTACCTGATTTATAATCCCTTCTCTTATGCTGATCCAAAGGATAATTGGCTGCTGGATATTGAGAAGTTCAGTGAAGAATATCGCTCCGACCTTATCTCTACGCGCATGAATGAGCTGAATATCGAGGCAAGTCCGGCGATGCGCAAGACGGTAAAACTGTACGCAAAATTCTTTGACAGCAAAGAGCGGATTGAAAGGCTGAAAAGAATTGGTCGAGAATACCATACACCGTTGCAGCTTCATATTGACATTATGGCTGTGCTGGCAGGACTAAACGGCGGCTCTGCGCAGGATGTATTTATTGCTGTCCTTTCTGCAGGACAGGATGAGGAAAACAACGCCGTTCTCAGCAATATCAAGAAGTTCGGTAACATTGACGCCTTCTGGCAGCTTGCCCGCAAGTACACGGGCTATATCCATGAGGACGGAAAAACGCTTAACCTGTTCTCCGCTCATGTGCTGCTGACTGCCCTTGCGCAGACGATGAATCCCAGCGGCTTGGAGCGTTTCATCTCTGATTCCAACAAGGCGTATTGTTACAGTATTGTCCACGAATGGCGCAACCGCGAGGACAACGGTGCGCTTTGGGAGCTGTGTCGCAGCGTGGAGCAGGAGTTGCATCTTGCTTCCCGCTTTGAAAAGCAGGATATTGAAACGCTACTGACAGCAGACATTTTCCCGTCCATTCACGAGGTCATTCTGAGCCGTTTCTTCTCTGAAATCGCAGATCATGTGGTAAAGACCGAGCTGATGCTGAACACGGCTGAAAACCGCCGTACCTCCGGATGGATTGAGCGCTTCAACAACTATTATGACTGCCTCTACTACATTGCAAAGATTCAGAGCTTTTATCAGGAGAATGCAGCGGGCTTCCATATCGTAGAACCTAAAGCAATCTGGAAGCTCTATACGGAGAAGGCGTATGAGATGGATAGCTTCTATCGGCACTTCCACTATGCCTTCGGCTGCACTCTCAAGAACAGCAATGTGCTTCTGGAAGATAAGCTGAAACACGCGGCAGATTACGTTGAGGGGCTGTATCAGAACTGGTTCATCAAGGAACTGACCGGCTGCTGGACAAAAGCAATTTCTGACAACCTTGCCGCATTGGGTTATGTGTCCGAGATCGGCAAGCAAAGAGACTTCTACTCTCACTATGTTAAGCCGCTTGCGGGGAAAAACTCCCGCGCCTTCGTGATCATATCCGACGCTCTGAGATATGAAGTTGCTGCGGAGCTATGCGATACCATCACCCGGACAACCAAGGGAACAGCGAAGCTCGATGCTGTTCAAGCAGGTTTTCCCTCAATCACAAAGTTCGGTATGGCGGCTCTTCTTCCGGGGCGAAAGCTGTCTGTCAATGACGGCATGGATGTTCTCGTGGACGAAATGCCCACCCGCTCTACTGATGAGCGTGGCAAGATTCTCTGTGCTGCTAACATGAACAGCGTGGCAGTTCAATACACGGACGTTCTGAACATGAAACGCGCCGAGCGGCGTGAGCTTGTGAGCGGCAAAGAAGTCGTGTATATCTACCACAACACGATTGATGCCATTGGTGACAAAGTTCCAACCGAGAAAAAGGTGTTTGAGGCTTGCGAAGACGCTATGCAGGAGCTTTCCAATATTCTTCGTATTGTCATCAACGATATGCAGGGTACAGACATTTTCATCACCGCAGATCACGGTTTCCTCTACACATACAGTCCTTTGACCGAAGGCGATAAACTGGGCAAGGATGCGATCAGCGGCAAGGTCTATGAAATTGGACGGCGGTATGTGCTGGCAGAACCCTCCGCAGCAGCAGAGTACCTTGTGCCGGTTCAGCTTGACGGTGAGATCGTCGGTACTCCGGTCAAGGGCTACACGCCTTTTGACTCCACACGCATAAGGATTTCCGGAGGCGGTGAAAACTATGTCCACGGCGGTATCAGCTTGCAGGAGCTTGTTGTGCCTGTTATCAGCTTCAAAAATCTGCGCTCCACGAGTAAGAAGTATGTGGAGGTTTCCAACGCAGAATTGAAGCTGTTGAGCGAAAGCCGCAAGGTCTCCAATCTGCTGTTTTCTTTGGATTTCTACCAGCGTCAGCCGGTCGGAGAAAAGATTCAGCCCTGCACCTACTACATCTATATGACAGATGATGAGGGCGTGGTCATCAGTGACCGTCAGACTGTCATTGCAGACCGTACAAGCATAAACGCTTCCGAGCGCGTCTTCCGTGTGCGCCTCAACTTGAAAGCCGGTGCCTATGACAAGAATAAGATTTATCGCCTTGTTATTGCCAATGATACAGATGTCCCGGAAGAGGCTGAGTTCCATATTGACATTGCCTTTGCGGATGACTTCGGATTTGACCTGTGAGGGAGAAACAGAAAATGAGCGAGTATATTGAAACGGTATCAACAGAGGATGAAAACGCTGTAATCGACAGCAAACTGCGCAAGGTATTCGACGGCAGGATTGTCCGCAAAGACCTTACAAAGAAAATCAAGGAAGGGGCAAATGTCCCCGTTTATGTCCTTGAGTTTCTTCTTGGACAGTATTGCAGTTCCGATGACGAGGATGTCATTGAAACCGGCGTTGCAAACGTCAAGCGGATTCTGGCTGAAAACTACGTCCGCCCCGACGAGGCGCAGAAGATCCTTTCTGTCCTCCGTCAGCGAGGCAGCTATACCGTGATTGACAAGATCACGGTTAATCTCAACATTAAGACGGACAGCTATGAGGCGGAGTTTTCCAATCTCGGAATCAAAGCAATTCCTATCTCTGAGGATTACCCGACTAAATACGATCGGCTTCTCTGCGGCGGTATCTGGTGCATTGTCCAGCTTGAATATGAATATGTGGAAGAGGATAAGCGCAGATCCCCAATACTCATTCATAAGCTCACGCCTATTCAGATGCCTCATGTGGACATTGAGGAATTGAAGCAGGGGCGAAAAGCGTTTACGCAAGAAGAGTGGATCAAGATTCTCCTTCGCTCCATCGGTATGGAACCGGACAAGTTGAACGACCGCGAACGCTGGCTTCTGCTTGCCCGTATGCTGCCGCTTGTCGAGAACAACTTCAACCTCTGTGAGTT
>ENA-ORND01001535-ORND01001535.1-human-gut-metagenome-genome-assembly--contig:-NODE-1535-length-15568-cov-6.405982_pt1 | contig 15568 bp, 8 predicted proteins | sample MGYA00242111_ERZ509014 | MGnify/ENA primary metagenome ERZ509014 (study PRJEB26280, sample SAMEA2338694) | human gut metagenome | biome: human gut; feature: human-associated habitat; material: faeces... | reverse complement strand
CTTGCACCCTACGTATTACCGCGGCTGCTGGCACGTAGTTAGCCGGTGCTTATTCTTCAGGTACCGTCAGCACTCCGGCATATTACTCCGGAGCTTTTCGTCCCTGACAAAAGCGGTTTACAACCCGAAGGCCTTCTTCCCGCACGCGGCATGGCTGGATCAGGGTTGCCCCCATTGTCCAAAATTCCCCACTGCTGCCTCCCGTAGGAGTCTGGACCGTGTCTCAGTTCCAGTGTGGCTGGTCGTCCTCTCAGACCAGCTATTGATCGTCGCCTTGGTGAGCCTTTACCTCCCCAACTAGCTAATCAATCATCGGCCGCTCCGTCTGCGCCGGGCCTTGCGGTCCCCGGCTTTCACCCTCAGGTCTTATGCGGTATTAGCCATCCTTTCGGACGGTTGTCCCCCACAAACGGACACGTTCCGATGTATTACTCACCCGTTCGCCACTCGCCATCAGAGAGCAAGCTCTCCATGCTGCCGTTCGACTTGCATGTGTAAGGCATGCCGCCAGCGTTCAATCTGAGCCAGGATCAAACTCTTCACTTGAATCCTGCTTTTTGGTCGTACTCAAATCACTCGCAGAAACTGACTGAGATAAATCTCAATCATTTCTTTGGCTTAAAGTCTGAGTACTTCCGATTTTTTTTGCGTTTCCATGAAGAAACTGCATTTTTCAGAAGCACCCACACTTATCGGTTCGTCTGTTTCAGATTTTTAAAGAGCGTTTGTTGCCGTTTCGTCGGCGACAAGGTTGCGCATATTACACAACCGAATTTTGTTTTGCAAGTCCGTCGGAAAATTTTTTGTTTTCGTCCGGCTTTGCGCCTTCGTCTTAACGGCGAAGGGTGCGCATTATGCAGACTCTTTTAGTCTCTGTCAACTCCCTGCGATAATTTCGCCTGTCAAATCTTTTCTCAGCCCGAAGGTGTTCACTCATGCTGCGCTACGACATCAGTCCTCTGGATTCTGAAGCTCATCTTTTCATTATCGGCATCACTATCTCAGATCCCACGCCCAACGAACAGTTTCTGAGGCTTCCCGCCTGGATTTCCGGCTCTTACCTTGTGCGTGACTTTGCTGGAAACGTACAGAACGAGAGAGCCGACATTGCCGGGCGTCCCGTTCCGATGGACAAAGTCGACAAGAGCACGTGGCGCATTCCCACCAAGGGCATCAAGGATGGTGAGGTACTGCACGTTTTCTACGAAGTCTGGGCATTTGACAATTCCGTACGGACCGCCTACCTCGATGAATGCCGCGGATTTTTCAATCCCGGCTGCGTGTTTATGGAAGTGCTCGGCATCAAACCGGAAAAGAAAATTTCCGTCATGATCCGTCAGCCCGAGGATCAGACGCGTGCCGAACAATCTGACTGGAGTGTGGCCACCGCGTTAAAGCGGGCAAAAGGGACGGAGCGCTTCGGCTGGGGACTTTATGAAGCCAGCGACTACGATGAGCTCATTGACAGCCCCGTTGAACTCGGCACCTTTACCGCCGTCACCTTTAAGGCGCACGGCACAAGGCACGATGTTGTTTTTTCCGATACACCGGTCAACTTCGACATTGAAAAAACCACGGAAGACATGCGGGCCATCTGCGAGCATGAAATCGCCTTTTGGGACCCTGAGAGCAAAAAAGCGCCGATGCGCGAGTATGTCTTTTTAGTCAATGTCACCAGCGCCTCCTACGGCGGGCTGGAGCACCGTGCAAGTACGGCATTGCAGATTCCGGCGCGCTGTCTGCCGTCCGTACACGACAAGTCCCGCACCGAAGACTATGTACAGTTTCTCGGACTTGTGGCACACGAATACTTCCATACCTGGAACGTCAAACGCATCAAACCCGCCGAATTCACCGATATCGACTTCAGCACCGAAATACCGACAGAACTGCTCTGGTTCTTTGAAGGGTTCACAAGCTACTACGATGATCTCATCGTGCGGCGCTGCGGTCTCACGGATAACGACGGTTACGCCAAGCTTCTCACTTCAGTAGTCCGCCCCGTTCTTGAAACCAATGCGCAGACAGTGCAGACGCTCGCTCAGGCAAGTTTTGACACCTGGATCAAGTTCTACAAGCCTTCCGCCAATACCGTAAACGCCAATGTTTCCTACTACCGTCAGGGGGCATTGGCTGCCTGGGTCATTGATGCCTCAATCCGCGCAGAAAGTAAGGGAGCAGCCTCTCTTGACGATGTGATGCGGGCTCTCTGGCAGCAGTTCTGTGAAGCCGGCAAAGACTACGCAGGGCTTACGGAAGAAACATTTCTTGAGACAGTGGCTGAAACAACCGGATGTGACCTCACGGATCTCATCGGAAAGCTTATCCACACCACGGAGCGCCCCGACTATCAGAAGCTGCTGAAACCCCTCGGAGTTACCTTTGAAGAAACAAAAACCGATACGGTGAGAAGTCTGCTCGGTCTTTCAGGCATCGGTTCGGAAGCCGGTTTTACCGTGAAAAACGTCTACGACAAGGAAGCCGCTCAGTGGGCCGGCATTTCCGCCGGTGATGTCCTTATTGCCCTGGACGGCGTGAGGATCAAAAACAACAATCTCGAAAAGCTGCTTACACGCTACGGTGAAGGCGATGAGATGGTGGTGCACGCCTTCCGGGACGATGCGCTGATGGTCTGGGCACTGCTACTCGGGCACTCTCAGCCGTGCCGCTCGACGGTGTCACTGAAAAAGCCGACTGCCCTCGGTAAAAAGTGGCTTGAAGCCTGACGGAACGATCCGCATCTGAAGCGGGAAAAAATCTCCCGCTTCAGACGCGGTGACTGCGGTCAGATCAGGCTGCTTCCTGCTGAGGCTGAGAAAGATACCTGTCAACGGCGTCAGCACAGCGCAGACCTTCGCGCAGGGCTCTCACCACAAGCGACTGTCCGCTGCGGGTATCGCCGCAGGCAAAGACTCTCGCGTCCGACGTGACAAAGGGGTTCATCCCGTTTTCCGGCTGCGCCAAAGCGTTGCCGCGGGCGTCCTTTGCCAGAGCAAAGGCATCAAGCAGCCCCTGAGAGGGCTGCGTAAAGCCCATCGCCAGAAAGACACGCTGCGCGGGAATTTCGAAGGCACTGTCAGGAACCTCCTTCGGCGTAAAGCGCCCTGTGGCCGGATCCTTTGCCCATTCAATCTTCACGCAGCGCACTGCACGGACATTGCCTTTGTCATCAAGAAGGATTTCCTTGGTGGAGGTCTGCCACATCCGCTCACAGCCCTCTTCGTGCGAGGTAGAGGTTCTCAGAATGCGGGGCCACTCGGGCCAGGTTGCTTCCTTATCCTCTTTTTCGGGAGGCATCGGCATCAGGTCGAGCTGATAGATCTTGCCCGCCCCCTGGCGGCGCGCCGTTCCGACGCAGTCGCTGCCGGTATCACCGCCGCCGATCACAACAACGTCGCAGCCGGCACAGTCAACCGCCGTTTTCTTTACTTCACCGGCAACCTGACGGTTCTGTTCCTGCAGCAGATCCAGCGCAAAGTAAACACCCTTGCCGTCTCTGCCGGGAACATTAAGGTCACGCGGCGTTTCTGATCCGCAGGCAAGCACTACGGCATCAAACTGCGCAAGCAGTGTTTTTGCCTGCACAAATTTGCGCGCCGCACTGTGAATCCCTTTTTCGAATTCACGCACTCCGACGGCCGTATTCATCTCAAAGCGCACCCCCTCTTCCTGCATCTGAGAAAGGCGCTTATCGATGAGATCCTTCGTGAGCTTAAAGTCGGGAATACCGTAACGCAGCAGACCGCCCGCCTTGGGTGCCTTATCAAAGAGCACGACATCGTGTCCGGCACGGACCAGGCGCTGGGCGCAGGCCATGCCGGCGGGGCCGCTGCCCACCACCGCAACCGATTTTCCGGTCTTTGCCAGCGGCGGCAGAGGCTTCACCCAGCCCGCTTTCCATGCTCTGTCGATAATTGCGCGTTCAATCGTCTTGATGCCGACAGCTGCATCCTCCATCAGATACTGCGTGCAGCCGGGCTCACAAAGGGCCGGACACACGCGGCTGGTGAATTCCGGAAAGGGATTCGTGGTCGTCAGGCACTCCCAGGCGGAGTGCCACTTACCCTCACGGACGAGGAGATTGAAATCAACTGGGCGGTTGTGCAGCGGACACATCGCCGAACAATAAGGCGTACCGCAGTGCAGGCAGCGCCGGCTCTGCTGATTCACGCTTTTTTCATCAAGCGCAATCGTGAAATCACGGAAATGCTGAATGCGCCTTTCAACGGGCTCATGTCCGAACTCAATACGCACGAGCTTATTCTGTTTTGTTTCTTTAACCGGGATCATCCGTTTGTCTCCTTATTTGGCACGTGCCTGCAGAACTTCGCGGTACTGCAGCGGAATCACTTTCACAAAGCGGGCTCTGGAACTGGCCCAGTTTCTGAGCAGCTCTTCAGCCTGAGCCGATCCCGTGTATTTGAGGTGATTACCGATAAGGCGGCGCAGAATTTCTTCGTCGCTTTGTCCCATATGCCAGGTTTCGGACGAACTCATGCGTGCCTGCTCCTCAGAGCTCACAACACGTTCAAGCGCAACCATGGACGTGTTGCAGTGCGCTTCAAAGTCCCCGTTTTCATCGAACACGTAGGCGACGCCACCCGACATACCGGAAGCAAAATTGCGGCCGGTTTTACCGAGCACGACAACAGTGCCGCCCGTCATGTATTCGCAGCCGTGGTCGCCGGTCCCTTCGACGACGGCTTCCGCGCCCGAAAGGCGCACGGCAAAGCGTTCACCGGCAACGCCGTTAAAGTAGGCCTCGCCGGAAGTCGCGCCGTAAAGCGTCGTATTGCCTGCAATCATGTTCTGCCGACGGTCGCCGTGGAAGTCCGCCGGCGCACGCACGATGATGCGGGCGCCGGAAAGGCCCTTACCGACATAGTCATTGGCTTCACCCACGAGGTCAAGCGTCATACCGCGGCAGGCAAAGGCTCCGAAAGACTGGCCGGCCGTGCCGTGAAATTCCAGATGCACCGTATCGTCAGGCAGCCCCTCGGCGCCGTAACGGCGCACGATCTCGGCTGAAATCTGCGTGCCTGCCGTACGGTTGACGTTGCAGATATCCGTGGTGAGCGTCACCGCTTCACCTGCCTCAATGGACTTCAGAAGCTTCGGCAAAAGCCGTGCGTCAAGCGAAATCTCCAGCTTGTGATCCTGGCCGCTTGTATGACGGATATGCTCCGCAACCGTATCCGGACGGTAAAGCAGACGGTTGAGGTCAATGCCTTCAAGTTTGGGATTGCCTTCGGGCAGCGCCTGCTCCAGCAGATCACTGCGGCCGATCAGATCCTCGAACCGGGCAATGCCGAGGCTTGCCATGATCTCGCGGACTTCTTCAGCAACAAAGAAGAAATAATTCACAACGCTCGAGGGCTTACCCTTAAAGCGCTTTCTGAGTTCAGGATCCTGTGTAGCGATACCGACCGGGCAGGTGTTGAGATGGCACTGACGCATCATCAGACAGCCCTCCACCACCAGCGGTGCCGTTGCAAAGCCGAATTCATCGGCCCCGAGAAGCGCTCCGATCACCACGTCGCGCCCGGTCTTTATCTGACCGTCGACCTGCACAACCACGCGGTCGCGCAGATGATTGAGGACGAGCGTCTGCTGCGTCTCAGACAGACCGAGTTCCCAGGGGCTGCCCGCGTGCTTAACAGAAGAAATGGGGCTTGCCCCCGTGCCGCCGTCGTGGCCGGCGATCACGATGTGATCGGCCTTGGCTTTGGCCACACCCGCAGCCACCGTACCCACGCCGTTTTCGCTTACGAGCTTGACGGAAATATCTGCCCGGCTGTTGGCGTTTTTCAGATCGTGGATAAGCTGCGCTAGATCTTCGATCGAGTAAATATCATGATGCGGAGGGGGCGAAATCAGTCCCACGCCGGGAACGGAGTAACGCATCTCGGCGATGTACTCCGTCACCTTGTGCCCGGGCAGCTGACCGCCTTCACCGGGCTTGGCCCCCTGCGCCATCTTGATCTGAATCTGGTCGGCACTGATCAGGTACTGCTCCGTCACGCCGAAACGGCCGGAGGCGACCTGCTTGATGCGGCTTCTGAGACTGTCGCCCTTTTCAAGCGGCACCTCCGCCACAATGCGGTCCTTACCGAGAATATCCGCAAGCGTCTGGCCTGCCTTTACCGGGCTCTTGCCGAGACGCAGCTCCTCGGTGTAACGGCGCGGATCTTCACCGCCTTCGCCGGTATTGGACTTACCGCCGATGCGGTTCATTGCCACAGCCAATGTTGCGTGAGCTTCTGCGGAAATCGACCCAAGCGACATGGCGCCCGTGGCAAAGCGGCGGACGATGTCCTTTGCCGGTTCCACCGACTCGAGCGGAATCGGCGTACGGCCTTCGGTCTTAAAGCGCAGCAGGCCGCGCAGCGTCATCTGACGGCGGCTCTGGTCGTTGATGATGCGGGCGTATTCCTGATAGGTCTTGTAATTCTTTTCACGCGACGCTTTCTGCAGTTTGACGATCGCCTGAGGCGTCCACATGTGCTCTTCGCCGTCAGCGCGCCCCGCGTACTGTCCGCCCACGTCAAGTTCACCCTTGGCGTCCGGATTAATGCCGTAAGCGGCGGCGTGCTTGTCAACGGCTTCCTGCATGACGTCAAAAAGCCCGAGGCCCTCAATACGCGAGGGAGTTCCGCGGAAATACCGTTCCACGAAACTGCTCTTTAAGCCGACAGCTTCAAAAATACGGGCACCGCGGTAGCTCATCAGGGTGGAAATACCCATCTTTGCCATGACTTTGGTGAGACCCTTGCCGACCGCCTTAATGTAGTGCGCAACGGCTTCATCGGCTGACGTGCCGCGAAGCGCCGCACCGGCTCTGAGCGTTGCCAGCGCCAGAAACGGATGAACGGCTTCCGCTCCGTACCCCATCAGCAGCGCCACGTCATGCGTTTCCATTACGGCGCCCGAATCAACCACAAGACCCACGTCAGTGCGCATGCCTTCACTGATCAGGTGCTGATGCAGCGCGCTCACCGCAAGCAGCACCGGAATTGCCACACGGTCGCGGCTCACGGCACGGTCAGAGACGATGAGGATGTTAAAGCCCATCTTGACGGCGTCGACAGCCTGCGCGCAGATGCCGGCAAGGCTTGCCTCAACACCGGCCTTACCCCAGGAAGCCGGATAGGTGATGTCAAGCGTCTTGCTGCGGAACTTACCGTCGGTGTAGTCGGCGATATCGTGGAGCTTGGCCATATCGCGTTCCGTGAGAATGGGCTGCGGAACCTCGATACGGCGCGGCGGATTGACGTTGTTGACGTCAAGCAGATTGGGCTTGGGTCCGATAAAGCTGATGAGACTCGTGACAAGCTCCTCCCGGATCGGGTCAATCGGAGGATTGGTGACCTGAGCAAAAAGCTGCTTGAAGTAGTCAAAAAAGGACTCGCTCTTTTTGGAAAGAACAGGAAGCGCCGCATCGTTACCCATACTGCCGATCGGTTCCTGCCCCTTTTCAGCCATGGGCATCAGGATGAGATCGATGTCTTCCTGCGTGACGGCAAAAGCCTTCTGCAACTCAAAAAGCCGTTCAGCCGGCAACACTGCTTCTTCAGGCGTGCCCGCCTTGTTTTCCAGATCCCCGAGGCGCAGATTAAGGCGCTCAACCCATTCGCGGTAGGGCTTGGCAAGCACTGACTGATTTTTGATTTCAGCGTCTTCGATGATGCGCCCCTGCACCGTATCGATCAAAAGCATCTTGCCGGGCTCAAGACGCCACTTACGGCGGATCCGGCTCTCGGGGACCTTCACGGTCCCGGCTTCACTTGCCAGAATCAGCGTATCTTCATCCGTGAGCATATAGCGCGCCGGACGCAACCCGTTTCGGTCAAGCGCCGCACCGATCTGCACACCGTCGGTAAAGACAATCGCCGCAGGTCCGTCCCAGGCTTCCATCATCGGCGCGTAGTAGGCATAAAACGCCTGGCGGTCCGGATCCATCGTGCTTGCTTTTTCCCAGGGCTCAGGCACAAGCATCATCATGGCCTGCGATAGCGAATAGCCCGACATCACGAGAAGTTCCAGGGCGTTGTCAAGACAGGCCGTGTCAGACTGCCCCTCGTAGATAAGCGGCGTGAGCTTTCGGACGTCCTTGCCGAGAACCGGCGACTCCCACGTGTTTTCGCGGGCCCGAATCCAGTTGTAGTTGCCCTTGACGGTATTGATTTCGCCGTTATGGGCGATGTAGCGGTACGGATGAGCAAGTTCCCAGGAGGGGAAGGTATTGGTTGAGAAGCGCTGGTGCACGACGGCAATTGCGGACTTCACCTTGGGGTTTTGCAAATCCGTGTAGTACTGCCCCACCTGATCGGCAAGCAGCAGCCCCTTGTAAACCACGGTGCGGGTGCTCATCGAGGGTACGAAATATTCCCGCCCGTGAGTGAGGTTGAGTGCCTTGATGCGGTGAGAAGCCGCCTTACGGATCACGTAGAGCTTTCGTTCAAGAGCATCCTGCACCATAACGTCCGGTCCGCGCCCGATAAAGATCTGACGGATGACGGGCGCGCTTTTGCGGACGGTCTCGCTCATGCGCATCGTGTCATCGACAGGCACATCGCGCCAGCCGAGAACAACCTGCCCCTCGCTGCGCACTGTTCTTTCAAGCTCCTGCTCGCAGGCAGCTCTTGAAGCCCTCTCGCGCGGCAGAAAAATCATGCCGACGCCGTAATCCCCGGGCGCAGGCAGCTCCACCGACTGCCTGGCCATTTCCTCACGGTAAAAGGCATCCGGAATCTGAATCAGAATACCGGCGCCGTCACCGCACAGGGGATCGGCACCCACGGCGCCGCGGTGATCAAGATTGCGCAAAATCCCCAGAGCCTGCTCAATGACGTCGTGTGACACGCGTCCCTTGATGTTGGCCACAAATCCGACACCGCACGCATCATGCTCCTCACTGCGGCGGTACAACCCCTTTTCCTCAGCAATCCTGACGGCCTGCTGCTGCGTCGCTGACATTTGACTGTGCCCCCTGTCTTGTTTGAATTGTCTGTCCGTGAGCCGCCGCAAAACGGGCCGGGCTCCGTCCTTTTTGAATAACCATATTGCAACAGGTGATGCTGCGATAAATGCCGGGCAGCAGTATTTCGACACACAATCCCCTATATACGGGATGGCAATCTGCCTAATTTTTTCCTTTTTTCTTAAGGTATTGAAATTAGAACGCGTTGTTTTTTTGACAAAACAGCGACAAAAAAACCTTCTCCGGCCGCGACCTCAAAGGTTCTCCGGAGAAGGTTTTTCGGCGGCTTCCGCAAGCCCGGGCAACTAAACCCAGCCACAGCGCTTCATCGTCTTAAAAACAAGTTCAGGCTGCACTGTCTGGATCTGCGTGTCCCCGATGCGGTTCATCACAACAAAACGGATCACGCCGGCAAGCGACTTCTTGTCCCCCTGCATGGCCTTATAAGCCGCCTCCTGACTGATTCCGGGAATTTCAATGGGCAAACCGCTTGCGGCAACAAGCTTTCTCACCCGCTCTACGTCAGCCGGGCCGATGTTGCCGAGTTCCTCGCTCAGAACAGCCGCCATGACGATACCGGTTCCGACAGCCTCACCGTGCAGCCAATGGCCGTAACCGGAGAGCTTTTCAACGGCGTGACCGAACGTGTGTCCGAGATTAAGTTTGGCTCTCACGCCGGATTCCCGCTCATCTTCATGTACGATCTCCGCCTTCATCCGGCAGCAGCGCGCGACCACCTCCGAAACAACATCCGTGTCAAGCGCCCTGAGCGCCGGCATCACTTTTTCCAGTGTTTCGACAAACGTCTCGTCTCCCAGAAAACCGTACTTGATGATTTCGGCAATGCCGGCACTGATCTGCCGCTCGGGCAGTGTTTTCAAAACATCCGTATCAATCAGCACGGATCCCGGCTGATGAAATGCACCAATCAGATTTTTCCCCGCAGGAACGTTGACTCCGGTCTTGCCGCCCACACTGCTGTCAACCTGTGCCAAAAGTGTTGTCGGGACCTGAATAAAACGGATACCGCGCATCCAGATTGCCGCGGCAAACCCGGCCATATCCCCCACAACACCGCCGCCCAAAGCCACGATAACGCTGTGACGGTCAAGTCCGGCCTCTGCCGCCGCCGTCAGAATCTGATTCAGGTGCCCGAGATCCTTAAATTCCTCACCGTCGGGAAGCTCACAAACTGAAAACGGAATTTCTGTCTGAGCAACCGATGCTGCCGCCTTTTGCGCGTAAAGAGGCCCGACGGTTGTGTTCGTGACGATCAGAGCCCTGGTTGCTTTGAGGCGCTGCAGTTCTGCTCCGAGCATCGATAAGGCGCCCGAACCGATATGAATCGGATAGGAACGCTCGGCCAAATCCACAACATAAGTAATCACGATTGTTTCTCCCGTTTGTCTTTGCCGAGTCTTTTCTCAGCCTCCCGGACAACGTCCTGCACTTCCCTCATTGCGAGAATTCTGTCAGCCACAACCTCAGGATGCGTGCGTGTGGTGCTCACCTCAACGTCGCTTACCTCAGCGTAGACCGGTTCTCTTGCCAGCATCAGCTCCCGGATTTTTGCCACCGGATCCTCGGACCTCAAAAGCGGTCGTGTCGTGTCAAAGCGTGTTCTTTCCAAAACGTCAGAGACCGTTGAGAGAAGCCTCACCACCAGGCCGCGCTTTAAAAGTTTTCTGTTGACTTCAAAAAGCGGGGCACCTCCGCCCATGGCGACAATGCAGCCGGGGCGGATCGTGAGTTCCGCCATCATTTCCGTTTCACGGCGGCGGAAACCCGCTTCCCCTTCCTTCTCAAAGATTTCAGCCACCGTCACGCCGGTACGCCGTTCGACTTCCCTGTCCACGTCAAAAAAATCCCAGCCGAGCCTGGAGGCAAGCGCCTTACCGACCGTGCTTTTTCCGCTGGCCATCATGCCGATCAGAAACAGTGCTGACGGTTTATTTGTGTTTTCCTGCATCTTCAGACAGTTTTTTCTTTGTTGTCCGGACGAAAGATTATATGGACGGGCCGCCGCCCGCACCCGAATCCTCCGGATAGCCTCGCCTTATAATGCCGCATCCCGCGGGTACGCAGTTGATACGGCGCGTTTTTTAAGTTGCCGGCGCCCCCGGTTCCGACGGACTTCAACCTCACTTAATTTTTCGCCATGAATGCTTATCCTAAGTATGTCGTTGCCGACATGAACCTGGCCGACTGGGGCCGCAAGGAAATCGCCATTGCCGAGACTGAAATGCCCGGCCTGATGGCAATCCGCAAGGAGTATGCCGGTCAAAAACCGCTGGCCGGCGCCCGTATTTCCGGTTCTCTTCACATGACCATTCAGACGGCGGTGCTCATTGAAACACTCACGGCTTTGGGTGCAGAGGTCCGCTGGGCTTCCTGCAACATCTTCTCCACGCAGGACCATGCGGCGGCCGCGATCGCCGCTGACGGCGTGTCGGTGTTTGCCGTCAAGGGTGAGTCGCTCAACGACTACTGGGAATACACCCACCGCATCTTTGAGTGGGATGACGAAGGCTTTTCCAACATGATCCTCGACGACGGCGGTGACGCGACGCTTCTGCTGCACTTGGGTGTTAAGGCTGAAAAGGATCCTTCCGTTGTGGCGCAGCCCGCAAGCGAAGAGGAAACCGCGCTTTTTGCGGCCGTCAAACGCCACCTGACCGCAGATCCCCACTGGTACTCCAAGCGCATGGCGCACATCAAGGGCGTGAGCGAGGAAACAACCACGGGCGTGCACCGTCTCTATCAGATGGCTGCCCGCGGCGAACTGAAGTTTCCCGCCATCAACGTCAACGACTCCGTCACCAAGTCCAAGTTTGACAACCTCTACGGCTGCCGTGAATCGCTCGTTGACGGCATCAAGCGCGCCACGGACGTCATGGTCGCAGGCAAAGTGGCCGTTGTTGTCGGTTACGGTGACGTGGGTAAGGGCTGTGCGCAGGCACTGCGCGCGCTTTCAGCTCAGGTCTGGGTGGTTGAAATCGACCCGATCTGCGCACTTCAGGCCGCCATGGAAGGCTACCGTGTGGTGACAATGGACTGGGCCTGTGACAAGGCCGACATCTTCGTTACCGCCACCGGCAACTACCACGTCATTACCCATGACCATATGATCAGGATGAAGGATCAGGCCATTGTCTGCAATATCGGTCACTTTGACAGTGAAATTGATGTTGCCTCGATGCGCGCCTACCCCTGGGAAAACATCAAACCTCAGGTCGACCACATCCGTCTGCCTTCCGGCAACTCCATCATTCTTCTGGCCGAAGGCCGTCTTGTGAATCTGGGCTGCGCCACGGGGCATCCCTCTTATGTGATGTCAAGCTCCTTTGCCAACCAGGTGCTCGCTCAGATTGAGCTCTTCGAACACACCGACAAGTATCCGGTCGGCGTGTACGTGCTGCCCAAGATTCTTGATGAAAAAGTGGCGCGTCTGCAGCTCACCAAACTCAACGCGGAACTTTCTGTTCTCACGCAGAAGCAGGCTGACTACATCGGTGTGAAGGTCGAAGGTCCTTATAAGAGCGAAAACTACCGCTACTGATGCCGCGTTCGGGCTGCCCGCGCCTGCGCGCAGCCCGTGAGCGCTTGTTCCCAAGGGCGTTGCGAAGGATCTCAGAGAGCCTTTACAACGCCCTTTTCTGTTGCCGTCCAGCCAAAGGCAACATCATGGGGCTCCGAGGCAAAGGCATCCGTTAAAAGTGCTTCATACCCGACCGCAACGGTCTGCGGCGCCGCAGCACGCACCTGCGGCAGCATCAGATACCGGTCGAAAAAACCCTTGCCGTTACCGAGCCTGAAGCCCCGACGGTTAAAAGCAACGCAGGGCGAAAAAATCACATCCGGAAAAACTTCCGCGGTCTCCCCGGGCTCCGCAATCCCATAGACATTCTTTCTGAGTTCCCCCGCCGGCGACCAAAGGGCATAGTGCATCTCTGAGCGCTCGGCCGAATCAATCACGGGCAGTGCCGCGGACTGTGCCCGCCCGCAGCTCAGAGCCGCAACCACAGCCGGCGTTATATCCGGCTCGCCGCGAAAAGGTGCATAAAAACCGATGCACCGGAAATATTTGTCCGACAGCCAAAGGCTCACGGCCCGGCAAAGTGCCTCAGACGTCTGCGGGTCGTTTTCAGTAATACCCCGACGTACGGCAAGAAAGTGTTTCCTTAAAAGACTTTTTTCCATCCCCGCTCCCGATCGCAAGCGCTGCGCGGGTATTATTGGGCGGATTCACAGGTACGGCAACTCTTTGTTCGGATGAGAAGTCAATGGCTGTTTTTTCTACTTTCAGGCTCCTTGCTGCCGGCATTGCCGCAGCTGCCGCTCTGACTTCACACGTCCTGCCGGCGCGGGAACTTCTCACGCCCGCCGTAGCCGCTTACGATGAGCTTGCGCCGGATCTCACTGAGCCTGAAGACACCACGCTTTCCGAGGGTGCGGTCACGATTCCGGTTCCTCTGCCTGAAGAAGGTTCCGTCACAATCCCGCAGGCAGCGCCAAATACGCCGCCCGCAGCTCACACCCCAGCAGTTGCTCCCGTGACGCCCGCGCAGGCGGCCGCATCCGTCAAAATCCCGTCCGGGCCGCTTGTAACAGACTCCCTTTTTACGGATGCCTACCGGGCCTACCGTAAAGGAAATCTTGACGAACTTCTCAGACTGCAACCGCAGCTCACAGGCCACCCGCTTGCCTCCTACGCTGATCTTTGGGTGCTGCTTTTAAATGCACAGGCAAACCCGAAGGATCAGGAAACCGTCCGGCAACTTGACCGCTTTATCTCCACCCGCCAAAACGATTATGTTGCGGAACGCGCCCGTGCCGACTGGGCACGGATTGCCGCCAAAAACGACGATGCCCGGCTTTTTTACCGCCTCTACAAAAAACTGGAATGGAACCGTGAAGAGCCGGATCTTGTCTGCAGCAAGGCCCGTTTTGACCTGAAGACCGGCGGCAGGACCGCGGCGCTTGCCGCCGCCCGTACGACGCTCCGGGACACGCCGCTTGCGGCTGAGCCAGCCTGTGTGCGCCTTCGGAACGACTATCTAGCGCTGCGCCCCAAAGATGCCTGGCCTCAGCTTCTGGTCCTTTTACAGCAAAAACGCTTTCAGCCCGCGCGTGACATCATTGCCCGCTACGGCCGGCAGCTTCCTGCCGCCCGCGGCACACTACTTGCCGTTCTGAATAACCCGTCCAAGTGGTACCAGAACAATAAAAACCGGCTCGCGCGCCAAAAGGCCGCGGTTTTGCTGTTTGCCGGACTGCGTCTGGCAGGGACTGATCCTGAAGCGGCAGCCCGCATTGCCTCAACCGCTCAGAAAAAACTTTCGCAGTCCCGGGCTGCGCTTTTGTGGAGCCGCGTTGCCTATGAATCCGCCCTGGATCTGGAAGACAACGCACCGCGCTGGTACAGAAAAGCCGGCCGCAAACCGGGCAGTGCCCCCGATACGGTCGGCCAAAGCAATATTCTGCTCTGGCAGGCGCGTACCGCTTTACGTACCGGCAACTGGCACAGCGTCAGAAGGGCTGTTGAAGAGCTGCCCGCGTCAATCCGAAACACCAATGACTGGCTCTACTGGAAGGCCCGTGCTCTGGAAAAAACAGGGCAGCCGCGCACGGCACGGTCTCTGATGCAGAAAGTGAGCCGCACCAACGGCTTTTACGGACTTCTTGCCCGGGATGCGCTCAAAAAGAGCTATTACGACGCCCATGATGCCGGAACTCCGGTTCCTGCCGATGCAGCGGTCTTTGGGCGCTTTGCTTCCGATCCTTCCGTTCTTCGTGCGCTGCGCTTTTATGAGCTCGGTCTCACCATGGAAGGCAACCGCGAATGGAACTGGGCTTTAAGAAAAATGGACAAGGCCGAGCGGCTGCTCTTTGCCGGATTTGCCGAGTCCCTTGCACTGACACACCGTCAGATCAACACCTCGGAGAGCACCCGCACTTTTGTTTTTGAACAGCAGTACCCGCGGCCGCACCGGGAAGAAATCGAATCAGCTGCCCGCAATGCAGGTCTTGAACCCGAATGGATTTTCGGCCTGATCCGGCAGGAATCCCGCTTTCTGCGCGTGGCCGAAAGCACCGTCGGCGCGCGGGGGCTGATGCAGGTGATGCCGAGAACCGCCCGCTGGGTTGCCAGGCAAAAAGCCCTGCAGAATTTTGAAGACGGCAAACTCACCGATCTTGCCACCAATCTCACCATCGGCTGCGAATACCTCAGACTGGTTGCCGATGCTTTCTCCGGCAGCAAGCCCCTTGCCACGGCGGCCTACAACGCCGGTCCTTCGCGGGCCGTAAGCTGGAGAGCAAAACTCGATCATCGGACGGAAGGGGCTGTTTTTGTCGAAACCATTCCGTTTAATGAGACCAGAAACTATGTCAAACTGGTTCTGGCCAATACGATGCACTACGCGTTTTATTACAAAAAAAGCAACAAAACGACACTGTCGGACGTGCTCGGAGACATTGATCCGAAAGCGGAACAACCCGTCTTTCTGCCGTAACGACAGATTTCTCACAGTATTTCCCGCAGGAAGCCCGGGGCTTGAGCCCCGGGAGGAATGCGGGCTTTCGAAA
>ENA-ORND01001526-ORND01001526.1-human-gut-metagenome-genome-assembly--contig:-NODE-1526-length-15629-cov-3.412290_pt1 | contig 15629 bp, 10 predicted proteins | sample MGYA00242111_ERZ509014 | MGnify/ENA primary metagenome ERZ509014 (study PRJEB26280, sample SAMEA2338694) | human gut metagenome | biome: human gut; feature: human-associated habitat; material: faeces... | reverse complement strand
AATTTTCATTTTTTTCTAAAAATTCTTGTATAATTCTTTCATTTTCAGCACACAAAATACTACATGTAGAATACACAATATTTCCGCCCTTTTTTAAATATTTTGAACAATTATTTAATATTTGTGTTTGAATTTTTGTTATTTCTTCAACATCTTCTTTTTTTCTTTGCCATTTTATATCTGGTTTTCTTTTTATAACGCCAATACCTAAGCATGGAACATCTAATAAAATTTTATCATATTTTTCATTTAAATTTTCATCATATACTGTTGCATCTTTTACTTTTGTATCAATAATATTAATACCAAGTCTTTTTGCATTTTTCTCTACTAATTTTGTTCTATGTTCATGAATATCCCAAGCATCAATTTTTCCATTATTTAGTAATTCGCATTTTTAGGGCTTGTAATCATATTCACCATTCATTACCCGTTTTACGGCATTCAAGTAACCATAACCATGCTTCATATCGGGCAAGAGATAACTTCCTTCCACCCATTCATTCCACGAGTTGATTGTAATCAGTTTGGGGCGGTCGGGGCGTTGGTCTACATATTCTTTCGTCTTCTGCAAGAAAGCTGCAAAACTTTCTGGCGAGTCATTGTAATGAACCACTTCTTTGGCTGTTTTATTCGGGAAACGCGGGGTGTCATCCCATCCTATTGATGCATTTGGGAAGAATGGCACACCCAATGAATCCAGTTTCGCTGTCCATTGATCGCGACGTTGCATGGCTTTTGTACCCCATGCCAGATAATCTTCTTCGTATGGCCATCCCCAATTGTATTTTGTCACACTGTTTACTTCTGCCTTTACAACAAGTTCTATAAACTTGTCGGTGGGAGACCCGTCACCGATGAGTTGCAAGTGCAAATCAGGGAATCCTGCCTTTTTCACTTCGCTACGGAAATAATCCATAGCCTTCTTCACACCGTCTGCATTACCGAAACTTTCCAACAGTTCATGAAAACCAAATATGGAAAATACCGGACAATTGTCTATCTTGTAATAGTTGGGCTTGTGAAAGTATTGGCGTATCACTCGTTCTACAATGATTTTAAAGTTGGCCCAGTCTACCACACCGGTCCACAGACGCGAGTTGTTGTCCTTGTAACGGTGTACATTCCAATAGTTGTGTGCCACGTTATGGTTGGCCCACATCAGGTAAAACTTCATTTTTTTATTATTCTTGGCTTTCAGAAATCCATTGTTTACGGTGCTTTCTAAAAAAGGCTGTCCGTTGAACCAGTACCAATCGAAGATAAACGTATTGATGCCGTGAGCGGTTGCCACGTCAATCCATTTCTCCATCACCTGCGTGTCATCGTCCATTTCGTATCCCCACAAAGGAACCTTTGGCTGATAGTGTCCTTCGAAACGGGGATTACCTTTTTTGATAATTTCCCATTCGCCTGTACCTTCACTCCACAGTGTGTCGCGTCCCATCGGATCATTGTGACACGACGGCCAAATATAAGCTGCCACATCATATTCATCTTGTTCTTTCAACTGTCCGCTTCTTTGGGGTGTAGAGACACAGGAGCAGATTGTTGTGATAGCAACCATTAAAAGAAGAGTAAGTAAACTCCATAAATAAGTCAGTGTTCTTAAATAATGCATATCTTTTTTTATTTTAAATAGTGAATAATTTAATCTGTTCATTAAAGTAGAAGGTACACCTTGATTTCATTTAAAGGTAACGTCGCGCTGATTTCTTCCGAGTTGCAGAACTTTCCTCATAACAAAATCATAGTGTCGGCAACAATATCTTCGGCTTGTACTATGTCATGAGTGCAAGCTCGTGCGATTATAATAAGTACTCCCTACAATACAACTTTTATCAGGTGTTACTTTATTCTGCTTGGAAACTTTTAGTTTGTACATCACGGGAGTTCGGCCCTACCATAACATCAAATTCTCCGGGTTCGTAAACATAGTGTAATTCGGAATTATAGAATTTCAAGTCATCTTTCGTAATAACAAACTTAACATCACGACTTTCCCCGCTTTTCAGGAAAATGCGTTCAAAACCTTTCAACTCTTTCATTGGACGGGCGACCTCCGCGTAAATATCACGAAGGTACAGTTGTACCGTTTCATAACCATCATAGTTTCCTTTGTTGGTTACAGTGACAGATACAGTCAACTCACCATTCTTAGGCAAGGTTTCCGAGCTAATTTGCAATCCACCATAAACAAAGTCCGTATAACTCAAACCATATCCAAACGGATACAGAGGTTCATTACTCTCATCCAGATAATTGCCGGCATAACGGTTGAACACATGATTGTCGGGATCAGGACGACCTGTATTCAAATGATTGTAGAATAGCGGCAGCTGTCCCACTGAACGTGGGAAGGTAGTTGTCAGTTTGCCGCTTGGAGTGACTTTGCCAAACAATACATCGGCAACCGCGTCTCCTGTTTCGCTACCGCCAAACCAGACATTCAATATGGAATGAACATTCGCATCCTCCCAATTCAAGACCAGAGGACGTCCTGTGAACAGAAGAAGTACGACAGGTTTGCCCGTTTTCACTAAAGCCTTCAATAAATCTTGTTGTGTATCGGGTATCTCGAGGCCGGTGCGTGAAGCCGATTCACCGCTCATTTCCGCACATTCACCCAAAGCGGCAACAATGACGTCTGAACGGGAAGCCACGCGTAAAGCCTCGTCCAACAGTTGTCGGTTATCTCTACGTTCCAGCGGGCGAATACCCGTAGCAGCTTTTTCTGTTTCCGTATCATAATATATGTTGCTGATTCTGTACGCCTCACCATTTCTGTTATACGCATCCGGATTCATATAATCAGCTATGTGGTAAGTCAGTTTATGAAAAGTATCTTCATCTATAATGTATTTCTTCTCATAACGGTTGAAAACTTCGATTGCCATACCAAGCTCTCCTTTCTGTCTCTTTCATTCTTACAAGTAAGATATTAATTGGAAAATGTGACCAATCTATGTAAAAAATAAGTAAAATCAGTGTAGTTTTGTGAAAAACCCACACAAACATTACTTTGTTGCAGAATAGTAGGTTTACAAAAGCATCTGATAACATCCATATATCATCTAAGACCTACTAATGGCTTATAACTTTATAATTTAGTAGGTTTCTAGCTCCGGTTAGCTATATCTAATCATTTGTTTTTCTTTCTTCTAACGTCAAAAACACCCACTAAATCACTGGTATGAAATGTTTTAGTGGGTCTTTGACAATTTCTCATATTAAAAATTCTAAAAATAAGCCTACTAAATTCCAGTTTTCTTAATATCTAGTAGGTTTTAGCAGATTACCAAGCAATTACTGCAGTCCAATATGCAGCCAAAGTCAAAAAAGGATGCCACTTTCGCGGCATCCTTTAAAAACTACTTCATATGTACATCAAGCTGGTTGAACGGAATCTCAATTCCATTCTCATCAAATATATTCTTATATCTTTCAAGCAGGTTAAATCTTACATTCCAGTAGTCTGCTGTATTAACCCAGGCTCTTGTTTCAAGTGTTACACAGCTTTCATCAAGGCTCTTGACAACAACCAGAATATCCTTGTCCTTAAGTATTCCCTTCTCGCTGTTAATAACCTGTTCAAGAAGCTTCTTGGCTTTAGGAATATCTGATGAATAGCCAATTCCTATCTGGATATCAATTCTTCTTGTATTCTCTGCACCTACGTTAACAATGCTTGAATTAGAAAGTGAACCGTTCGGGAGCATTACTACTTTATTATCAATAGTAACAAGCCTTGTGTAAAGAATCTCTATAGACTTTACAGTTCCTTCATTAGTTCCGACTATAATATAATCACCAACCTTAAAAGGCTTGAATATAAGAATAAGAATTCCTCCTGCAAAGTTTGAAAGGCTTCCCTGCAGGGACATACCAATCGCAAGTGCTGCAGAACCAAAAAGTGTGAGCAGTGATGTCGTCTGAAATCCCAGCTTATCCACAACTATCATGATAAGTATTGCATACATTACAAACTTAAGCACTGATACCACAAAATTAACAACGCCTTTATCTAGCGTGCTTCTGTCCAGCATCTTCTTTACAAGCTTATCAAGCACCCTGATTATCTTCTTGCCAATAAACCATATTAAGACAGCAATAACAATTTTACCTATAAGTGAAACTGACCAGTTTCCTAAATCATTGAGAAGCTGCTTAACATGAGCAATAGAAAAGAATCTGGTTATCTCATCCGTTTCCTGCTGGATTGTTGTGGCTGCATCTGCCACAAGTCCTATGAACCCCATAGCTGATCCCCCTTTGTATTATTTCATCTTCTTTTTAAGCTGCTCTAACTTCTTCTTAGTCTCTATATCAATCTCTTCACTTGCACGGGCTGCTTCTTCAGCTTTTCTTACAGCTTCTTCCTTAGCCTGAAGTGCTTCCATGCAGGCTTTCTCTGCCTGTTTTCTTGCTTCAACCGCCCGCTTTGCTTCCTCTGCTGCAGCAAGTTCAAGCATTTCTGCCTCTGCTGCCTTTCTCATAGCTTCCTTCTTTGCAATTGCAGCCCTCTTTAATACAGCAATCTCCTCGAGTTCAAGCTGTGTATACGGTTCACTGTTATATATAACGAATGAAAGTCCAGGAAGTGTAATATCAATATATTCCATATCATCACCATCATTATCTGATTTGATAATCTGTCCATTAACCTTCTCGTCTCCACCGAACTTCTTCCACTCACTGTTAAATACTTCCTTATACTTTCCACGCACATCAACGTGAAGTCTGTAGTTTTCCCTCCTAACAGGAGTAAAATTCACAGCAATCACAAGCTTATTACCCTTGCTGTCAGCTCTCTGCATTGCAATAACAGTCTCTTCCGGATTAGAATTCTCAAGCCACATAAATCCATCAGGATCATTATCAAGCTCATATAGAGCCGCATTTTTTGCATAGAACTTATTAAGCTCCGACATGAATTTCTCAAGTCCTGCATCCTGTCCTGCTGCAAACATCTTGCTTCCCGGATGTGCATACATGAATCCAAGTGCAGCCTTGATATCTGACAAATGTGCCTTCTCATCACTGCCTGACACCATATCCACAAATGCTTTCTCCCTGAAATCATCATGATTGAGCGAGAGCATGAAATCCTCTCCGTAATTATAGAGCATTCCATATGTCAGCTTGTCATACTCACCTTTTCTGAACAGCGGGTCAGTTCCCATGAATTCAAGAAAATCCTTAGTCCAGCAGTTATTCTGCTTATAAGTAAACATAAGAGGGTCATCATTATCTGCCGCAGTAACTCCAAACCAGCCGCTTGATTCTTCTGCTATTGTAAAACAACCGTCGCCACGTTTAGCAATATATTTGTTCATAAACTTAAGAAATTCGATTGCGTCAAGATTCTCATTGCCGCCATACATGTTAGGTGTCCATGTACCCGGCTGCTTACCGTAATCGAGGTAAAGCATTGAAGCAACACCGTCAATTCTGATACCGTCAATATGGTAATCATTAAGCCACATTAATACGCTTGATAAAAGAAAACTTCTTACAGCACCTTTCTTATAGTCAAATGTGACAACATCCCACTCAGGATGCTTCTCTAGTGATGGCTTAAGATATCCGTAAGCATCTGCCCCGTCAAAATCATACAGTCCCTTAACTTCTGTACCAAAGTAAGCACCATTCCAGTCAATTATTACACCAATTCCAGCGTTATGGCAGTCATCAACCAGCTTTTTAAATGCATCACTGCCGCCTGTTCGGTGTGTCACCGCAAAATATCCCAATGTCGAATATCCATTCATCTCCTCATTAAGATACTCTGCAACCGGAAGGAAACATACATGTGTATATCCCTCCTGCTTTACAAAATCCACAAGCTCATCTGCACTTTTTTCTTTCAGCCAGTCAGTAAGTGACACCTCATATACTGTTACAGGCTTCTTCTTTCCTGCTTCTTTCTTTCTCTTTATCATCCATAGCCCATCGTTCCATGCATATGAATCAGGCATATTCTCATCACTTACCACTGATGCAGTAATTGGAACTGATGATATCTGTCTTGATACAGGGTCTAACTTTCTTGTAGTTCCCTTACCCTGTCTCTTAATTTCATACATATATCCGCATCCGGCTGCAAGTCCCGGAATAAACAGTTCAAATACTCCTGTATCCTCAATTCTTTCCATTAAGTGGACTCTGCCGTCGTATTTGTTAAACTCTCCTACGACACTTACGCTGAGTGCCTTAGGTGCCCATACATTAAAAAGCACTCCCTTCACGCCATTGACAGTTCTTTCATGAGCGCCGAATATATGTGCTGCATTTTTCTCTTCTCCTGCAAGAAATGCTTTGTAATCTTCCGGTTTCGTAACATTTGCAAATGCATATGGGTCCGTATATTCTGTGACCTCTCCATTAACCTTCTCCACTGAATAAGTGTATGAAAGCTTTTTCTTAGATGAAACAAGTGCTGCAAAGAATCCGGATTCATCAACCTTTTCCATATTAACAGCAGTTTTTCTGCCATCTATATGCAGCTTAACTGCCACTGCATCAGGACGCATTATCTGTATAAGCAGTCCCTTACCGGTAACATGTGCCCCAAGCAACTCCTTTGGCTTGTCACACTCTGCATATACAATCCCCTCTATCTCCGGCCAGTTCATCAGACCGTATAAGTTTTTATTCATACATTACCCCCATCCACTGTTTAAAGCATTCCGTCCATGATGACACCTGTGGTTCATAATGTCCCATATTCTTAGTCGCAGTCTCTCGTGTGCCAAGTCCAAGACCATGAGTACCTTTAGCATATACATGATAATCAAACGGAATCTCCTGTTTTCTTAACGCCTCTACCATAAGTAATGAATTTTCAAGCGGAACTGTCTTATCTTCACATGTATGCCATATGAATGCAGGTGGTGTGTCCTTATCCACTCTCTTTTCTATAGACACTTCATCTATAAACTCATCATATTTTTCCCCAAGACTTCTCTCAAATGATGCCCTGTGTGCATCAATTCCTGATGTAATTACAGGATAACCTAACAGCATGCCATCTGGCTTAACATACTCATGACTGCAGTGAAGTACATTTTCCAGAAGATAATCAAGTCTTTTTGAATTCCATCCCGTTCCAAGAAGTCCGGCAACATGACCTCCTGCTGAAAACCCTGCGATAATGATTTTGTCAGGATCAACATCCCATTCTGCTGCATTATCTCTTACATACTTCATTGTATAGGCTGCCTCAAAAAGCTGTGCAGGATACGTAACAGGTGCAAGACTGTATCTTAATACAACAGCATTATACCCCATATCAAGCATCTTAATAGCTATAGCTTCTCCTTCTCTTGGAGAATGATGATTATATCCGCCACCCGGACAGATAACAATAAGAGGTCTCTTAAACGGATCCTGATCCTTAGGGAACACATCCTTGATATAAGTTGTTATTGTGGCACTGCCCTGCTGCTTTATCCCTAGCTCCTCATATGGTAATTCTATAGTAAATGTTTCGTGTAACATTATTTTCTCCTCCTAACTGAATTATTCTGTATATTATGTCTGTAGTGTAGTGGTGGTGATGTGCGTATATTTTCGTGTGTGGTCGATTTATGACGAGCTGTGTGGGAGTTAATGCCGTTAGATGCATAAGCGCTGTGAATGAAAGCTCGTTCAAGCGAAGCGCGTTTGCTTTCGTTCACAGTAAAAAACTTTGCAGATAACGGCATTTACTCCCACTAAGCGCAGGAATCATGAGACCATGCACGAAAATATACACACATCACCCTTCAGCACATCTACACCGAAAATACATAAAATCCACTTAAAATCTATGTATGAAAAGTCCGCTTCTAAGTTTAGGCTCAAACCATGTTGATTTAGGTGGCATTAATAGTCCTGCGTCTGCTACTGCGAATAATTCGCCTATTGATGTTGCATACATTGAGAATGCCAATACACAATCTTCTGAGCATCTTCTCTCAAGCTCGCCTAAACCGCGGATTCCGCCTACGAAGTCTATTCTCTTGTCTGTCTTAGGATCGTGGATTCCTAAGAGTGGCTCTAAGACATTGTTCTGGAGTACTGCTACATCTAATCCGTCTACCGGGTCGCTGCTTAAGATTTCTTCTTTGGCTGTGAGCGTGTACCATTTTTTGCCAAGATACATTCCGAATTCACCTTTCTTAGAAGGTGCAACCTGTGTGCTACTCTCGCTTACAGTGAATTTATCTTTAATCTTTGCCATGAACTCTTCTTCACTTAAACCATTCAGGTCCTTTACAACTCTGTTATATGGCATTATCATAAGTTCTTCGTCTGGGAATAATACTGACAGGAAATAATTGAACTCTTCATTGCCTGTATATCCCGGATTAGCTTCTCTTCTGCGTAAACCTACCTTTACAGCAGAAGCTGCCCTGTGGTGTCCGTCCGCAATATATATCTGGTTGATTCCTGCAAATGCGTTCTCTATTGTCTCTACAGATTCTTTACTGCTTATTTTCCAGACCTGATGTCTTATTCCATCAACCGCTGTAAAACTGTATACAGGCTTTTCCTGCTTAGCTTTGGCAACCTCTGCACTTATTACTGCATTAGCTCTGTATGCCAGGAATATAGGACCAGTCTGGGCACTGCATGTATCAACATGGTTAATTCTGTCTAATTCCTTATCAGCTCTTGTGTTCTCATGCTTCTTAATAACATTATTAAGATAATCATCAATAGAAGCACATGCTACAATTCCTGTCTGTGTCCTTCCATCCATTGTAAGCTCATACACATAATATGCCTTGTCCTTATCTGTTATAAATGTTCCATCATCTATAGCTTCCATAAGCATATCATGGGCTTTCTTATATACCTGCTCACTATACATATCAACTGATTCATCAAACTGGGTCTCTGCCCTGTCAATCTTAAGAAATGATAATGGTTCTCTTTCCACCTCTGCTCTTGCTTCCTTTGAATCATACACATCATAAGGAAGAGCTGCTACTCTGTCTGCCACTTTCTCAGCCGGTCTGACACATTCAAATGGTCTTATTACTGCCATACTAACCTCCATCCGCACTATTTAACTTAAGTACTATACTTTCATATATTAGATATATTTTAACATTCAGACAACCTTAATACAAGAAAGACCAGCCAAATGTTACAACAAATGACTGGTCTTTGATATTATTCTCATTACATATGATTACTTAATAACTCTTACCTTGATAACACCTTCAATTGCTGAAAGCTCTTCAACTACTGCCTCTGGTGCAGATGCTTCAATATCTAAGAGAGAATATGCATAATCACCTCTTGACTGGTTAGCCATAGATGATATATTGATGCCTGCAGCACCAAGAACTGTTGTTATCTTACTGATAACCGCTGGAACATTCTTGTGGCATACAGTAATTCTTCCTTTAGTTGCACATACTCCGCAATCACAGTTAGGGTAATTAACTGAATTGACAATATTACCGTTCTCGATAAAGTTTCTAAGCTCATTAACTGCCATAATAGCACAGTTATCTTCAGCTTCTGCTGTTGAAGCTCCAAGATGAGGAAGAACAATTGCTCCCTCCATCTTAGCTGTTGTTGGGTTAGGGAAATCTGAAACATAAGTCTTAACTCTTCCAGACTTAAGTGCCTCACCGATAGCAGCTTCATCAACAAGTACATCTCTTGCACAGTTGATAATTACTGTTCCATCCTGCATAAGGTCAAATGCTTCCTTATTAATCATTCCCTTAGTGCTGTCAAGTGCAGGAACATGAACTGTAATATAGTTACATTCCTTATAGATATCCTTAACATCAGATATGTACTTAACTTCACTTGAAAGATTCCATGCAGCCTTAACTGAAACATATGGGTCATATCCGTATACTTCCATTCCAAGTGCTATAGCTGCATTGGCAACTAACTGTCCAATTGCTCCAAGACCGATAACACCAAGCTTCTTGCCCTTGATTTCCTGTCCTGCAAATGCTTTCTTAGCCTTCTCAGTTGCCTTGGCAATATCAGGGTCTTCTGCATTATCTGCAACCCACTTGTTACCACCGATTAAATCTCTTGATGCTAAAAGCATAGCTGCAATAACCTGTTCCTTAACTGCATTAGCATTAGCTCCTGGTGTGTTGAATACAACAATACCTTCCTCTGCACATTTGTCAAGAGGAATATTATTAACGCCAGCTCCTGCTCTTGCAATTGCAAGAAGATTATCACTAAGCTCCATATCATGCATCTTGGCACTTCTTACAAGTACAGCCTGTGCATCTTCAAATGAGCTTTCTGTATTATACTCATCAGAAAAAAGCTTCAAACCACATGCCGCTATATTATTAAGACAATTAACATTAATCATTATGCATTCTCCTTCTCGAACTTCTTCATGAATTCAACAAGCTTCTCTACACCTTCGATTGGCATAGCATTGTAGATAGATGCTCTCATACCGCCAACTGTTCTGTGTCCCTTAAGGTTAACAAATCCTGCAGCTGCAGCTTCCTTAATGAACTTAGCTTCCATAGCATCCTTAGCTTCCTTATCTTCAATGTTGCATACAAAAGGTACATTCATAAGTGAACGGTCTTCCTTAACAACTGTTCCCATGAATAACTTGCTCTCATCAAGGAAATCATAAAGAATCTTAGCCTTCTTCTCATTGTGTTCCTTCATTGCTGAAAGTCCACCCATCTTCTTAATCCACTTGAACACCTTGCCACAGATATAGATATTGTAGCATGGTGGTGTATTATAAAGAGAATCTGCATCTGCCTGTGTCTTCCACTTAAGCATTGTAGGAGTTCCTGGAAGAACGTCATCTGTTATAAGGTCTTCTCTGATAATAGCAATTACAACGCCTGCTGGTCCGATGTTCTTCTGGACACCGCCGTATACAACGCCGTACTTAGTTACATCCATAGGTTCTGATAAGAAGCATGATGAAACATCTGATACAAGAATATGACCCTTAGTGTTAGGTAATGTCTTATACTTTGTTCCGTAAATTGTGTTGTTCTCACAGATATATACATAGTCAAGATCCTCTGGAATATCAAGATCTGAGCAGTCTGGAATATATGAAAATGTCTTGTCTGCTGATGAAGCAAGCTCAACAGCCTCTCCATATATCTTAGCTTCTGCAAATGCTTTCTTAGCCCACTGTCCTGTAAGGATATAACCTGCTTTCTTATTCTTCATAAGGTTCATAGGCACTTCAGCGAAGAACTGCGATGCACCACCCTGTAAAAATAACACCTTATAGTTATCTGGGATGTTAAGAAGGTCTCTTAAATCCTTCTCTGCCTCTTTGATGATGTTGTCATAAACCTTGGATCTGTGGCTCATTTCCATTACCGACTGACCGCTTCCCTGGTAATCTAACATTTCATCTGCTGCTTCTTTGAGTACTTCCTCTGGTAAAACAGCTGGACCAGCGCTAAAGTTATAAACTCTACTCACCTTTTCTTCCTCCTAAAATATAAAATATTATGAACTATTTTAGTCCTTTATCACATTAAAGTCAATATATGAATTATTTCTTGTTATTAAGGTCTTCTCTGTCGAATGCCTCTGAGATTGCAGCCCCCGGTGAAACCATAGGGAATACCTTGTCTTCTCTGTCAATATGACAGTCAATAACACATGGAATATTGAGTTCGATTGCTTCTTTAAATGCTTTCTCAAACTCCTCTATTGTATCAACACTGTAAGCCTTGGCTCCCATTCCTTCTGAAACCTTAACAAAATCCACCTGATCATCAAGAACTGTAGCTGAATATCTCTTGCCATAGAAAAGATCCTGCCACTGTCTAACCATACCAAGTACATGGTTATTAAATATAACTTCAATAATAGGAATGTTATATCTGGTTGCTGTTGCAACTTCATTCATATTCATACGGAAGCAGCCATCACCTGCAATATTAACAACTGTCTTATCCTTACGTCCAACCTTGGCACCTATACATGCACCAAGACCATATCCCATAGTTCCAAGTCCTCCTGATGTAAGAAGTGTTCTTGGCTCTTTGAACTTATAATGCTGTGCAGCCCACATCTGATGCTGTCCAACATCTGTTGTAATAATTGCATCACCATTTGTAATCTCGTATATCTTCTCCATGATAAGAGGTCCGTTAAGAATATCTCTGTTATATCTCATAGGATAATCAAGCTTATAAGACTTGATATGTTCCATCCAGTCTGAGTGATCCTGATTATCTAACTTATCATTGATTCTCTTAAGAATCTCTTTAGCATCTCCGAGTACATGTGCATCTGTCCTGACATTCTTGTTAATCTCAGCTGCATCAACATCAAACTGCAGAATCTTTGCATTCTTAGCGAATTTCTTAGCATTTCCAGTAACACGGTCTGAGAATCTTGCACCAACCACGATAAGAAGATCACACTCTGAAACTCCGTAGTTAGATGTCTTAGTACCATGCATACCAAGCATTCCTGTGTATCTTTCATTAGATCCGTCAAATGCACCCTTACCCATAAGTGAGTCACATACCGGTGCATCAACCTTCTCAACAAACTTCTTAAGTTCATCAGATGCCTCTGATATAACAGCTCCGCCACCAACGAATACATATGGCTTCTTAGCTTTCTTAATAAGTGTTACTGCCTTGTCAATATCTTCTTCCTTAATGCTTGCTGTAATTCTCTCTACAGGCTTTGGAACTCTTGGTGAGTACTCACACTCTGCTGCTGTTACATCCTTAGTAACATCAACTAATACCGGACCCGGTCTTCCTTCCTTGGCAATTCTGAAAGCATTTCTTAATGTCTTGGCAAGGTCCTTTACATTCTTAACAATATAGCTGTGCTTTGTAATTGGCATTGTAACACCCGCTATATCAATCTCCTGAAAGCTGTCTCTTCCAAGAAGAGGAACTGTTACATTACATGTAATTGCAACCATAGGAACTGAATCCATATATGCAGTTGCAATACCTGTTACAAGGTTAGTCGCTCCTGGACCTGATGTTGCAAAACATACACCAACTTTACCTGTTGCTCTTGCATATCCATCAGCAGCGTGCGATGCACCCTGCTCATGTGATGTAAGAATATGAGTTATCTCATCTGAATGCTTATAAAGAGCATCATATACATTAAGAATAGCTCCACCAGGGTATCCAAATATTGTATCAACGCCCTGTTCTTTCAAGCATTCAACAATTATCTCTGAACCATTTAACTTCATTTATCTTCTCCTGATTTCTCTTTAATGTCTTTTTATAATTATATTAAATATTACTCATCTGCTGAACTTTTAAGAATAGCTCCTCTGTTTCCTGATGTAACGAGTGAAGCATATCTCTTTAAGTATCCTGTTGTTACCTTAGGTTCTCTTGGCTGCCACTTAGCCTTTCTTGCAGCAAGCTCTTCATCTGAAACCTTAAGCTCAAGTTTAAGTCCCGGAATATCAATGCTGATGATATCTCCTTCTTCAACTAAAGCAATAGGTCCGCCAACAGCAGCCTCTGGTGATACATGACCAATAGAAGCTCCACGGCTTGCACCTGAGAATCGTCCATCTGTAATAAGAGCAACCGATGAGCCAAGTCCCATACCTGCAATGGCTGATGTAGGATTAAGCATTTCTCTCATACCAGGGCCACCCTTAGGACCTTCATATCTGATAACAACAACATCACCAGGTACAATCTTTCCACCCTTGATAGCTGCAATAGCATCTTCTTCACAGTCAAATACTCTTGCTGGACCTTCGTGTACAAGCATTTCATCAACAACTGCTGAACGCTTAACAACTGAACCATCTGGTGCAAGGTTACCAGAAAGAACTGCAAGACCTCCTGTCTTACTATATGGCTTATCAACTGGTCTTATGACTTCTTCATCTTTATTATAAGCCGTAGCAATGCACTCACCGATTGTCTTTCCTGATACTGTCATACAATCTGTATTAAGAAGTCCAATATCAGCAAGCTCCTTCATAACTGCATATACACCACCGGCTTCATTAAGATCTTCCATATATGTAGGACCTGCTGGTGCAAGGTGGCAGAGGTTAGGTGTCTTTTCGCTTATTGGATTAGCGAACTTAATATCAAAATCAAAACCAATCTCGTGTGCAATAGCTGGAAGATGTAACATACTATTTGTTGAACAGCCAAGTGCCATATCAACAGTAAGTGCATTCATAATAGAATCCTTTGTGATAATATCTCTTGCTGTAATACCCTTATTAACCATATCCATAACAGCCATACCAGCGTGCTTAGCAAGCTTAATTCTCTCTGAATATACGGCTGGGATTGTTCCATTCCCACGAAGTCCCATACCAAGAGCTTCTGTAAGACAGTTCATAGAGTTAGCTGTATACATACCTGAGCAAGAACCACAAGTAGGACATACCTTTTCCTCAAATTCAAGAACATCTTCTTCTGTCATTGTTCCAGCCGCATATGAACCAACTGCCTCAAACATAGATGAAAGACTTCTCTTCTTACCCTTTACGTGACCTGCAAGCATAGGACCACCTGATACAAATACTGTAGGAAGGTTAAGTCTTGCTGCTGCCATAAGAAGTCCCGGAACGTTCTTATCACAGTTAGGTACCATAACAAGTCCGTCAAACTGATGTGCAATAGCCATACATTCTGTTGAGTCAGCTATTAAATCTCTTGTTACTAAAGAGTACTTCATACCAACGTGTCCCATAGCAATACCATCACACACAGCGATAGCTGGGAATACTACTGGAACACCACCAGCTTCTGCTACTCCTAGCTTAACTGCATTAACAATCTTATCAATATTCATATGACCTGGTACTATTTCATTATATGAACTTACAATACCAATCATAGGTTTCTTCATCTCTTCTGCTGTGAAGCCAAGTGCATTAAAAAGGCTTCGTGCAGGTGCCTGCTGCATACCGCTTCTTGCGTTGTCACTTACCATAACTATTCTCCTTGTAAATCTAATTCTTTAAGTTAAAATGTTCTCTTAGCTCGCATATTTACATAAAATACATAACTTATTCCAATATTCGTTAAGCCTTCATACATTATACTGCTTCACTAATTATCCAGCTTTTATACATTATGCTGCCAGGAAACATTTATCATTACTGTCTATACTTTATTTATACTCTCTCTGCTATAAGGTCACCCATCTTGTCTGTTCCAACCTTTGTGCAGCCTTCTGAATAAATATCTGTTGTTCTGTAGCCTTCCTTAAGGACTGCTGCAACTGCTGCCTCAATGGCATCTGCCTCTTTGTCCATATCGAAGGAATAACGAAGCATCATGGCTGCGGAAAGGACCGTGGCGATCGGGTTTGCCAGGTTTTTACCTGCAATATCCGGTGCGGAGCCATGGCTTGGCTCATATAAGCCTAACTTAGTCTTACCAAGGCTTGCTGATGATAACATACCGATAGAACCTGTTATCATACTAGCTTCATCTGAAAGAATATCACCGAACATATTCTCTGTAAGAATTACATCAAACTGTCCCGGATTCATAACAAGCTGCATAGCGCAGTTATCTACAAGCATATCCTCTAATTCAACTTCTGGATAATCTTTAGCAACTTCGTGTACAATCTTTCTCCAAAGTCTTGAAGAATCAAGTACATTTGCCTTATCTACACTTGTTACTTTC
>ENA-ORND01001518-ORND01001518.1-human-gut-metagenome-genome-assembly--contig:-NODE-1518-length-15667-cov-6.760889_pt1 | contig 15667 bp, 10 predicted proteins | sample MGYA00242111_ERZ509014 | MGnify/ENA primary metagenome ERZ509014 (study PRJEB26280, sample SAMEA2338694) | human gut metagenome | biome: human gut; feature: human-associated habitat; material: faeces... | reverse complement strand
TCACAAGCTCTACAACTCAATGTGTCCCGCGAGTCAGCTTTGATATAATATCATCCCGGCACACATATGTCAACGGATTTTCTGCAATTAATTAAAGTAGTAAAACTGCCTTAAAAAACACAAATTTTCTAAATTGTCTGTTTATTATATACAATTCTCACAATTACTATCTGACAGCCTCTATCGCTTCCTTGATATTTGCCACACCGACAATCTCAATTCCACTAATATGCGACACTCCTGCAAGACACACTTTGGGAACAATACACTTTTTAAAGCCAAGCTTCTTTGCCTCCGCCACACGCTGCTCGGACATGGTAACTCCGCGCACCTCTCCGCTTAAGCCCACCTCTCCAAAGCATATGGTATCCTCACGCACTATAATATCCTTTTTGCTTGATGCGATTGCAAGCACTATCCCAAGGTCTATCGCCGGTTCGTTCATCCTTATACCGCCTGCTATATTCACATAAGCGTCACAGTCTGACAGTGACAGGTTGGCTCTTTTTTCAAGGACCGCCATTAGTAGATTTACTTTATTATAATCTGTACCATTTGCTGTACGCCTTGGATTATTAAAAAAACTGTGACATACAAGAGCCTGTATCTCGAGAAGTATCGGGCGGCTTCCCTCTATGGAACATGTGACAATTGATCCTGATGCTCCCTCGGGCTTACCGCTAAGCATATACTCCGACGGATTTTCCACCTCAACAAGTCCCTCCGCCTTCATTTCAAATACGCCTATCTCATTGGTCGAACCAAATCTGTTCTTAACGCCTCTAAGTATCCTGTACGACTCATACCTGTCACCCTCAAAATAAAGCACAGTATCAACCATATGCTCTAACGTCCTCGGCCCCGCAACCGCACCATCCTTTGTCACATGTCCTACTATAAAAACAGAAATACCCAGAGTCTTTGCAAGCTGCATAAGCACTCCGGTTGTCTCCCTGACCTGTGAGACACTGCCCGGTGCCGACGCTATCTCCTCATTGTACATAGTCTGGATGGAATCTATTACAACAACCTCCGGTTTTTTTCGTTGAATCACGTCCTTTGCTATATCAAGACTTGTCTCACATAAAAGCTCCAGCGAATCCGTAAAATCACCAAGTCTGTCGGCACGCATCTTTATCTGATGCAGGGATTCCTCACCTGACACATAAAGTAATGGCACATTTTTTTGTGAAAGTTCCCTGCATACCTGAAGTAGTAGCGTGGATTTTCCTATACCCGGATCTCCTCCCACAAGCACAAGTGACCCCCTCACAATTCCTCCACCAAGCACTCTGTCAAACTCGGCTATACCTGTCACTATACGCTCCTCTTTCTCGCTTTTTACTGCCGAAAGAGGCAGAACCTGTGCCGCCTTTGATTCTTTTTTTACTTTTCCCGACGAGCTTATCGACTTTTTATCTACGGTTTCCTCTACAAATGTATTCCATTCCTTACAGGCTGGGCACTGTCCCATCCATTTTGCCGATTCATAACCACATTCCTGGCAGAAAAATACAGAGGTCTTTCCTTTTGCCATATTGTTCTCCTTTATAAAATACAAAAAGCCCGGCTTTCACCGGGCTAAAAATATGCTCTATTTTCTTGATACTTTGATATCGACTGAATCAACACCCTCAAGCTCTACGCTTAAGCTGAGCTTGCCGCCGAGATTTGTCTTCATAGTACCTGCAACAGCTCCAGCTATATCAATTTCGTACTCTGCCTCCTCTTCAAGGCCAAGAGTAATCTGAGCATCCTCAGGTCCCTCCACAGTAAATGTCACTGTATCAGCAGTCTCCTCGAAATCCATAACCGCTGTTCCCGGAACAGACTCATATACAAAGAGTCCGTTTCTTTCGAGCTTTGTAATCTCCTTAAAGGTCTTTACCTTGTAGATATCTCCATCCTTCTCAAAATTGTCAAGCTTTGCCTTTGCAGCCAATGTATAATCTCCGAAGCTGAGCTTTCCGTTTTCCTCAGTACGGATTAATTCACTTATTACAGCCATTTTTATCCTCCCGTAGCTATATTGATATATTAATTATAAATCCAATTCTACTCAACAGTCAATGAAATTTGTTTGTTTTTCGTAGAAATTATTACCTTATTGCCGCGCTTAATTTTGCCGGTAATAATATCCTCTGACATACGGTCTTCAATCTCCTCCTGAAGCTTGCGTTTAAGCGGTCTTGCGCCATATTTTCTGTCATACGCTTTGTCCACGATAAAGGCTTTTGCGCTGTCGCGCACTGTGAGCTCTATATCAAGCTGCTCTTTGCAGCGTTTCTTAAGCTCCTTTACAAGAAGTGTCACTATATGCTTCATGTCATCCTTGTTGAGAGCTCTAAATACAATAGTCTCGTCGATTCGGTTCAAAAACTCAGGTTTAAATATACGGCGGACCTCCTCCATGACACTGTTCTTCATACGCTCGTGATCCTGCTTTTCATCCTCACCAGCGCCAAAACCAAGGCGCTTTGGTTCTATAATAGAAGAAGCTCCTGCATTTGATGTCATGATGATTATTGTATTCTTGAAATCAACCGTGCGCCCCTGTGAATCAGTGATTCTACCATCATCAAGCACCTGTAAAAGTATATTGAACACATCAGGATGTGCTTTTTCTATCTCATCAAACAGTATAACAGAAAAAGGATTGCGTCTGACCTTCTCCGAGAGCTGTCCGCCCTCCTCATGGCCCACATATCCCGGTGGTGAACCAATCATCTTTGAAACACTATGCTTTTCCATGTACTCTGACATGTCAACACGTATCATGGCATCTTCTTTGCCAAAGACAGCCTCAGCAAGCGCCTTTGACACCTCCGTCTTACCTACTCCTGTCGGTCCCAAAAACAGGAATGAGCCAATCGGCTTCTTAGGATCCTTTAAACCAACACGGCCTCGTCTGACTGCCTTTGCAACAGCAGAAACAGCCTCCTCCTGTCCTATTACACGCTTGTGAAGAATCTGTTCAAGCTTTGCAAGTCGTCCTGCCTCTGACTCTGTAAGCTTATTTACAGGTATTTTGGTCCATCCCGATACTACATCCGCTATCTCATTTTCGCCGACTACAGGCTGATTTTTAGCTCCTGTGCGACGGTTCTTTCTCATAAGCTTCTGCTGTTTATTTTCAAGCACTTCCTTTTCTGACATAAGCGCGCCGGCAGCTGCGAGATCTCCTTTCGACAAAGCATTTTCCAATTGGTTCTGCTTATCTGTTATCTCTTTTTTCAGAGCAAGCAGCTCGTCAGATGATGTCAGATTCTTAAGCCTTATCCTGGCTGCCGCTTCATCCATCAGGTCTATCGCCTTATCAGGTAAAAATCTGTCATTTATATATCGTGCAGAAAGGTTTACTGCCGCTTTCACACCCTCATCTGTTATGATGACACCATGATGCTTTTCATAGAGTCCCTTTAATCCTGTGAGTATCTCTATTGTCTCATCCACACCCGGCTCCTCAACCATCACCGGCTGGAAACGGCGCTCAAGCGCAGCATCCTTTTCCACGTATTTGCGGTACTCTTCTATGGTAGTGGCGCCGATTACCTGTACCTCGCCTCTGGCAAGCGCAGGCTTTAATATGTTAGATGCATCTAACGAGCCTTCTGCTCCTCCTGCACCTATTATAGTGTGAAGCTCATCAATGAAAAGCAGTACATTTTTGGCATTTGAAACCTCGCTTATCACCTTCTTGATACGCTCCTCAAACTCACCACGATACTTTGATTTGGCTACAAGCCCGGACATATCAAGAGAAACCAGTCTCTTTCCCAAAAGAATATCCGGAACATTGCCACTGACTATATCCTGCGCAAGTCCTTCTACTATAGCGGTCTTGCCCACTCCCGGCTCTCCAATCAGACATGGATTGTTTTTGCCACGGCGGCAAAGTATCTGGATAACGCGCTCCATCTCCTTTTTTCTGCCTATAACAGGGTCAAGAAGCCCTGCCTCTGCCATATCTGTCAAATCTCTGGAATACTGATCTAATACAGGAGTTGCAGAATTGTATGATGTACCATAGCTTTTCATCAGATCCCTGTATGCAGACGGATCCTCACCCATCGCACCAAGAATATCTATAAACATCTTCTGACTGTTAACACCCATGGTGTTTAAAAGTCTTGCAGCTGCACAGTCTCCCTGCAGTACTATAGCCATCAGCAAGTGTTCTGTACCTATCTCATTGCACTCAAATCTATCGGCTTCCTCCGATGCGCGCTCCAATACTCTCTGTGTCCTTGGTGAATAGCCATCCCTGTCCATCACTTCGATGTTATCCCCCGGTGAAATCAGGTCTTCAATCATCGAAATAAGCTTATCATATTCCACATTGCAGGCTGTTAGAATCTCAGCTGCCACACCGGTGCCCTCTTTTATAAGGCCAGCCAGTATGTGCTCTGTTCCAACATAACTGTAATTCATTTTCTTTGATATATGTGCAGCCAAATCTATTGCTTTTTTAGCCTTACTTGTATATGGTTTCAAGTCATATCCTCCAGTCATATTCACTAATTTAAGTCGATGAACTGCAAATCATCATCTTTGCTGTCATCTTCATTGTCATCCTTTGCACTGCTGTCTATAGTCTCAGACGGCTTATTTCCATCATTGACAAAGCCATCAAGTGCCATTTGAAGCTGATTCTTTAAAGCATCCTCATCAGCATCGTTTTCTGTGTCAGAAACGTTTTCCTGCCTTGAATCGTCTTTTAAATCAAACTCAGAGTTTTCATTCTCAACAGCTTTCTTAGAATCAGGTGTAATTTCTACGGTTCTTCCGACATAGGATGCATTTGATATATTTTCATCCGTAGCCATCTTTTGCTCATCTGCAACATCTTCCGCTGTTTCTTCTGCGACTTCATCTGCCGGCTCTTCTACAGCTTCATCTGCTGTTTCTTCTGCGGCTTCACCTGCCGACTCTTCTGCAGCTTCTCCTGCCACTTCATCCACCGACTCTTCTGCAGCTTCTTCTGCCACTTCATCTAACGGCTCTTCTGTAACCTCTTCTTCCAGCTCATCTGCTATCTCGTCCGCAGTTTCATCAGTTGTTTCTTCCAAAGCTTCATTTGATACATCTTCTGCTGCATCATCTACATCATCATCGTCATCATGATAGTCCATTGCCTTATATTTTCTGTTTTTCACAGCTGATACCATAAGCAACAGTAACAGAATAATGATAATAAGAACCAGTATTGCAGCTAAAACAAGATATTTATTGGCAATTCCCGGGACAAGCTCACTCTTTGTTGTATCGTTTTCCTTCTGTGCCACTGTAGGTGTACCAAGCTCAGTTCTCATATATGTGCCATCTACGCTATCATATGTGTACCAGCCACTCTCACCATTGTCATTCATAGCGTATACGAGGTAAAAATCCTTTGTCTGATCATCGTTTTTTTCGACTTTGGTCTGGTAGGCTGTTGCCACACCCTTGCCCTCTATAGAGAGCGATATCTCATTATATCCCTCAGGCACATCATCCACCTTAGGCAGTAAAACCACTATAAAATGTGACTCTGAATTGATACGGACAAACTCATATGCTGCATTCTGTGCTGCATCATATACAAAAAGCCCATTGCCGCTTTCCGACTGTAAATACACAAGCGTGATATCACCAAAGGTGCCATGAAGGGTATTGTATTCAAGTCCGTCAATCACTGTCTTTGAGTGCTCAAAGCCTTCAGGAACAACATCCTCCGGAATGTCATTTACCATAGTCCACTCTGTGCCATTTATATCGAACTTCTTCCAGTTATCCTGCTTATCTGCATTCTCCGGATCATCCTCGGCTCTTCTGGTAACAACTATATTGTATGTGCTTGTGCTGCCGTCCTCTGCTGTCACAACAACGCTGACCGTATTCTCTCCAACCTCAAGTGAATCATTGCCTGTGACCGATGTCACACTCGCCTTGGAATCAGCCGGATTTGCTGTAACCGCAAGGCTTGAACAGCTGTAATCTACTGTAGCTGTGTAATCCTTTGTCGCAGCAGAAAACTCAGGGGAAAGCGTACCTGCTGAGATAACCAGCGAACCAAGAGATGCGTTTGAGGATTTCTTTTCCTCTTTGTTTTCATTATCTTTATTTGCATTGCTGTCATTGCCGGTATTGCTGCCGGAATTGTCCTTGTTATCCTTGTTGCTGTTTGAATCGTTGTTTGATGAAGCACTTGTTACCGTCACTGTTGCAGAACCAACTCCAATACTCGGGGTTCCACCATCCACATCTGTAGTATCATCCAATGGTTCTTGTATCGAAAAAGTACATGAACCTACAGATGTTGCCTTATACGAAAAGCGCTGAACATCACCTACACCAGCTCCAATTGTAAAATACTCATCACTGCTTCCGCCAAGTACTCCTGAACTTTTTTTTAAAACTCCCTGAGCTCCATATCCGCTTGTAATCGACAACGTAACTGTTACAGTATCACCAACTTTAACATTCGACTTATTTACTGAAACACTAATATTGGCTGCCGCCAGTACCGGTACTCTACTAAATAATGTCGTCGTTAAAATCAACATCATTGTTAAAATAATACTACGAATTCTTCTCATCTCTATTAATTACTCCTATTGTGTTAATTTTGATTTACCTAAAATCGAATTATTTATTAGCATAATATCCTTTATAGTTACTTTTCCATCTTTATTTACATCTGCTGCCTCCAAATATTCTCCATTCAATGATATTTTTTTAAGAATATTTCTATTTGTAAGCATTATATCTTTAATGGTCACTTTTCCGTCACCATTTACATCACCAAATATAACAATATCAACTGTTTTTACCAAGTTTCCATTTGGATCATATACAGCTATTTTATTTCCAGTACCAACAATTCCATTATTTTCTACACCCGAACTGTTTAAAATTTTAATCGAACCTGCAGAAACAGAAATATTCTTCTTAATTACATCTGAACTAACATTAGGTTCTACGCCAGTAACATATGTATCTATTTTATACTTAGACGATGAGATACTAACAGATGAATTAATTGTATTGTTATTATTGTTTGTATTATTTGCTGCTGATGCCTGTCTATTTATATTAATAGTATAAGTTCTTGTGTCACCACTTTGTGACTTACAATTAATCTTGATTGCATTATTCCCAACAGTAAGTGAGTAACTTCCTGTGCCTGTTATTCCACTATTAGCTGATACAGGATTAGCGGAAACAACAACAGAACTAATTGAGTTAGAAACAACTGCTGAATAACTTGTTGTAGCTCCATTAAATGATGGAGTTAACGTAACTCCACTAATAGAAAGCGACTGTAAATAATTATTCGTATCGCCTGCTTTATTAAATCCAACTGCCGATGAAGGCATGTTATCGTATACTGGTATTCTAAATGTAAAAGCTTGATTTTTATCAGAGTATCCCTTAGCAACACTTTGTCCCTCAGTAAGCGCTGCCGTAACATTTGTCATATATTGATGTGAATAATATGGACAATTGTTTACAACATTAAATTTTTCAAAATATAACGTGTTTTGACCTTTATTTATATAATTTTTACCAATTTTTTCAGCTCCTCCCTGAATTGACTTTACTCTAGTATTCCATCCCTGTTGTTTAGCAAAATATAAACCATTTTTGTATATATCTTGCTTTGTTTTTCCATAAGCATTAAAATTGAAGAAATTATAATACCCTTTATATCCGGAATATGTTCCTGAAATAAGCGGACTAGTCCCATTTGTTCCTTGTTCTTGCTTAACTCGCGATGCTAAATGATATGCACTTACACCTGTATTTTTAGCTACATCTAAAAAAGTGTTCGCATAATTAATAGATTCAGTGGAATATTTTTTTGTTCCTTCCATAAATGTCCCTTTTAGAATCGCATTTACTCCTGATAAATTATCATTAGCTGAATATGCCAAGCTTTGGAATTGAAATATATTCGTTTCATCAAGAAAATTTCTCGGATCCATAATATATGCTATATATGCACTATTAGCTGATACCCAGCCTTTTTCATACTCCGTCCACGTGTTTGTAGCCCAATCATATGCTCCAACTGCAGTAGACTTTTTGGAATCATCTGCCGTCTTAGAAACGACATTTAATCCATTTCTACTTTCATTTTCAATCACCGTATCCCAATTCAAACCTGTATTTACAGTCTCAAATGTCCAGCTTGGATACTTATTGTGAAGAGCTGTAAGGTTTGGAATATAGCTGTCAGGAAAGCCTGCATTCTTCATAGCCGTGACAAAATCGGTATTGTCTCCGCTATTATTGTATGTCACCTTTATGTATGTACTGATAGTCCAGCCCGTAAATGCCTTGCCGTTTAAAGTACCCTTGACATTATACCAGACCACACCGTTTACCCTGGTCTCTCCAATTATGTCAACCTGATGGTTCCAGTTGAGTGAGACAACCTTGGTAGTGCCGGATGTGCCTGCTGCATTGCGGACATACACATTGCCACCTGTAATCGTACCTGTAGCATATGCTCCCGATGCGGTTGCAAGGGCAAGCTGCTCCTCATTATTCTGCTGTATGGCATCCGCATTGCCGGTGTCTGCCGAAGCATCCCCTGTCTGCGCATTGTCTGATGCAGCTGTGCCGGTACCTGCTGATACAAAATCAGACCTTATATAGCTGACACACTCCTCATTATTTGCTGCCAGATTGTACTTTGCCTTGTACCACACCTTGCCGTCTGCACCTGTGGTCTGCTCAAGAATAGTAATATCCTTGCCATTTGAAAGCTTGTGCTCCAGCTCATACTCTGTTCCCGGTCCGCTTCTCGCCGCTACCCAGTATCTCTCATCACACACAACCTTAGCCGCCTGATCCGCATAGACTGCTATGCTGCTGTATGGCGCCAGGTCACATGCGGCTAATGACAATGTAACGACAGAGGCTGCCAGAAATTTATTTATCTTTATCATCAAATCCCATCTTTCTTATGTGCATTGTTTACATTAATCCATTATCCATTTAATTATAATAGAATATGACCTTTGTATCAATGTATTCGGCAGAAATTTATTATTTTTTTTTAAGGTATACATCGAATTGCATGCAAGCATGCATCGATGATACCTTTTGACCCTTTAATCATAATATAAAAACTCCCTTCAACGTGCAGCCCGTGCTTACGTTTCAGGGAGTTGTCTGATTCATATTCTGCTTTTTCTTACTGTCTCCTGTAGCTTTTCTAGCTGAACAGGGATTTTATCTTATCCCATAAATCCATGAAAAAGTTACCAAGCTTTTCCCAGAAGCCCGGGTCATTTATCTTATCGCCAAGCTTTGATGCCCAGTCCTGTGCCTGGTTGATGACTGAATCCCAGTCGATATTGGCATCCTTAAGCTTCATAAGAAGCGATGTCAGCTTTGCAATATCATCATCAGAAAGCTTCAGGTCGTAATCCTTTGCAGCCTCCTTTATCGCATCCTTTATCTGGCTCTCATCCTTGAGCCTTCCATCGGCAAGCTGCTTCTTTAGGTCTGCAATCATTGCCTCGATATCCTGCGAATCGCCGTCAATGCTCTTGTTGAGCTCTCCTGTTGTGACAAGCTCATCCATCGCTGCGTCTGTCACCTTGTCGTCAAGCTTCTTGCCTGTCATCTCCTCGTATGCCTTTAGTGTGCCTACAAGTGCTGCCGTTCCGGAAATAGGGAAAGGTCCTGCGACTATGATTTTAGCATCAGCTATGCCTGCTGTGGCAAGCGCATTCTTGTACATTCCTACCGTACAGTAATTGATATTGTGTGTGGAAACACTAAGACCCGCACCCTTTTTATCCTCTGTAATGAGTACTGAGGAAAGTGACCTTGTGCCAATCTCGCTCTTGCTGATGTATGAATCGAGGTACTTGTGCTCCTCATCATTATTTACATAGACCACATCGTATTTGTCCAGATCAGTGAGCTCGATTCCCATAAATCCAAGCACTGTCGCTCTCTGATCCGGTGTGAGGTCTGCTCCAAGACTTAAGTATGGCTTATCATTTTTGCTGATGGTCACCTTGTCGTTTGTCTCACTGCCGGCTGTCGTTGTACTGTCTGCAGTACTGTCTGTGTTACTCTTATCAGCTGCGTCACTGCCTGATACATCAACGCTTGAAACTGTATCAGTCTGCGTAGCTGTCTCTGTTGCAAATACAACCGGATTCATTGTAAACAGTGTCACCGCAGCAAGCACGCTACATACAATACTCTTTGCTTTTTTCTTTATTGATCTAATCATTTTTCCTCCAATCTACTGCTCTATATCATACGAAATTGTAAAGTTGCTTCCGTCGAAGCTGACATCTGCCATGCTTCCGCATACCACAGGCATCATCGGCGACATATGACCTATATCCAGATCCATGATGATCGGCACATTAAACTCTCTAAGCAGTGATGAAAGCGCCTGTCTGTGGTCTATGCCAAACATTTCCTCTCCGAAGTGCGCCGGGCGTCCGATAAGAAAGCCCTTTACATTTGAAAACCATCCTGCATTTTTCATCTGCCACATAGCCCTTCTCATGCCCATCACATTAAGGTCACAAGCCTCAAGGAACCATATGATACCATCATCACTGTAGCGCTCATTAAATTCCCTTACATGGTCAAACGATGTACCAAGCAGATTGATAAGACAATCCATGCAGCCACCAAGCAGCCTGCCTCTCATGGTAAGCCTGCTTTCCTTTGCCACCGCAGGAATAGAGCTGATACACGACTTTTCAGTCAGGTTGTAGCCCACAAACGGAGCATTCTCATCCTTTATCGATTCCTTCTCCCACATAGGGTAATTGGTAAATGAAAGCTTCCTGCCACAAAGCAGATTAAATGCATCGGTAAGTGACTCATGCCACACCTCCATGCCAAAGCTGCCCGCACACGGCCCGTAAATACCTGCTGTATCTGCAATAGTAGCCTCCAAAAATGTGAAATTCGTGTTGTCGGAATAGCCCATGTACCATTTCGGCTTTGACTGCTTCACGCGCTCAAAATCAATATAAGGCACTACCTCGCACATCAGCTCGCCACCACCACAGGATATAAGCACATCACTGTCAACAGAAGCATAGCTCTCGTTCAGCTCTTCTGCGCACTTCTTAGGTGTATTGCTGATACCTATACCACTGTCGCACCTGCAGTTAGGTCCCTCTATCGTCTTATAACCCATGCTGTGAAACCTTTTAATGGCATTGTCAAAGGCACTCCTGTACGGCTCTGTTGTACAGCCCATCGAAGGCGCCACAAAGCCTATTGTTCCTCTATCCTTTAGAAATTCAGGGTATCTCATGTTTCTATCATCCTATCACTATTATTTACATATCTAAGCTTCTGTCTGAAGTAAAATATGTAGGATTTTATCATTTCTGTCCAGGTCATTTTACTGTCATAATTAAATGTCGTCGTGTACTGCACATGCTGTCTGTTGCACCAGTTGTATATATCATGCAGACTTATCGAAGCAACATTCTTCATATTGTTCATAAACACCTTAACCTTTGAAAGCTCATCCTCACTGTCAATGTATAGATGAAAGATAGTATTCGGACATTCAATTATTATCTGCTGTTCTCCTATATTTTTCATCAATGTATCCTCTATTGAATAATGTATCCTGTGTGATTAAAAACATTATCGTCTGTCACACCGGGATGTGAGTAATAACAAAATATCGTAACTGTTCAGTACCTTCACAGTTAAAAAATATCACATAACCATAGTACTACACCGGCATCACAAAATCCAGTCATTTTTGCCTGCCAATTCTTACTATTTTATTAAGAAAAACGGTAAATATCATACTCCCTCACAGTCAAATGCCGGAATGAAGCTGTCCTTTGCCACGTCACCCTCCTGTATAAATGCATTCGTGATTCCTATTTCGAGGGCATAGTTAACAAGTCTTTCATACTCTCTCTTTGTCACTGTGCGGTTTATCTCAGGATAATCCTTTAATGCAATCGGCGTAAACTGGCTCATCATGCTTATATATACGTGATCACGATATGTATCATACAGGTACTTAAGTACAGCCTTTGCATCATTCACATGTCCCGGCAGTAGAAGCTGTCGCACAATAACTCCCTTTTGTATGAGTCCTGTCGCATCGTCAATCACAACCTCCGGCTGCTGCCTGACCATCTCTGAAAGCGCCTGCTTTGCGACAGACGGATAATCCTTTGCCCTTGAATACATTGCCGAAAGCGTACTGTCCATATATTTAAAATCCGGAAGATACACATCCACTATACCCTCAAGCAGTTTTAGCTCTGTCACATTTTCATATCCGCTCGTATTGTATATAATAGGAAGCTTCATGCCACGGCTTTTTGCATCGTTTACCGCCCACACTATATCAGGGATATACTGCCCCGGTGTGACCAGATTGATATTATTTGCGCCTTTGCCCGCCAGTTCTATAAAGATATCACTAAGCCGCTCTTTACTGATTACCTTTCCCTCTTTTCCGTCAGAAATCTCCCTGTTCTGGCAGAACACGCAGTGCAGGCTGCAGCCTGAGAAAAAAACTGCCCCGCTTCCTCTTTTTCCTGATATGCATGGCTCCTCCCAGTAATGAAGTGCTGCTCGCGCCACCTTTATTTCAGATGAAACGCCACATATGCCTGTTTGTCCTGTGCTTCTGTTTATGCCACATTTTCTGGGACACAATAAGCAATTTTCGTATTTATTCATATTTTTCATTTTAACCCTTGCTAAAAATAATGTTTGATACTACAATCTATATGATTATGCGGTGCATATGCCATGCGCCTTCAGTAGTCATTTTAAAATTATACCATAACTATTCTTACAGAAGAGAATAGTTAAAATACACAATAAGGAGATTACAATGAATCAGTCAAACTGTATCGTCGCCCAGTCAGGCGGCCCAACTGTTGCAATCAACGCAAGCCTTGCAGGAGTCATCGCAGGAGTAAAAAGCTCTGAAAAATACGATATCTGCTATGGCGCCGTAAACGGAATACTCGGCATATTAAATGAGAATTATCTCAATCTGTCAGATATTTTTGCAGATGATGCTAATCTTGAAAAGCTCAAGACCACACCTGCCATGTATCTTGGCTCATGCCGCCACAAGCTCCCTGATTACAAGGATGATGATTCACCATATGTATACATCTTCCACCAGTTTGATAAGCTCTCCGTAAAGGCTTTCTTTTACATCGGTGGAAATGATTCGATGGATACCGTATTAAAGTTATCCGATTATGCAAAAAAAATCAACAGTGATGTGAAAATTATAGGGATTCCAAAGACCATCGACAATGATCTGTGCATGACAGACCACACTCCGGGATTTGGCTCTGCCGCCAAATATATCGCATCAAGCATGCTTGAGATAGCCCATGATACCTTTATCTATGCTGTTAAGAGTGTGACAATCGTTGAAATCATGGGACGTGACGCAGGATGGCTCACTGCCGCTTCCGCTCTCGCACGTAATGAGTACAATACAGCGCCTCAGTTCATCTATCTGCCTGAGGTGGATTTCGACAAGGACAAATTTGTTGCCGATATAAAAGAAGCCCTTACACACACTAACAATGTAATAGTTGCCGTATCCGAAGGAATACATGACGCAGACGGCTCATACATTACATCATCAAATGCCTCATGTGACCAGTTCGGACACCAGCAGCTAAGCGGTGCCGGAAAGGCTCTTGAGTTCATTGTTAAAGAAAACATCGGTGTCAAGGTTCGCTCAGTAGAGGTAAACGTGCTCCAGCGCTGTGCCTCACATCTTGCATCATTAACCGATATCGAGGAATCTTTTGCTCAGGGTAAAAAGGGTGTCACTATTGCAGCAGAGGGTGTGACCGCATCAATGGTATGCTTAAAGCGCATCTCAAATGATCCTTATCAGGTAGAATACACATATTCTGCTATCAAGGATATCGCAAACGAGGCCAAGTCTGTGCCAAGAGAGTGGATCAATGATGCTGGCAATGATGTGAAGCCTGAGCTTATCGAATACTTAAAGCCACTTATTCAGGGAGAAACCGCTGTAGCCTACAAGAATGGTCTGCCTGACTATATGGATGTGTCACATCTTCACAAATGTAACTGATTTTAGCTGCCGCCTACACCCCGGTGTGGGCAGCAACAGCATATCTCCAAGGAGGTCGATTTACATGAAGAAAAAAGTACTTATAACCTGCGCCGTTGTGCTTGGCGTGATTTTGGCTGTTTATCTTGGCTTTGCCTTTTATTTTAGCAGCCACTATCTGTTCAACACAAAGATTAACTCTGTAAAATACGCAGGGAAAACCGCAAAAGAGGCAATAGAAAAAAATACAGCCCTAAGCCGCGACTACCTGCTCACAATCACTGATAGAAAAGGCAACAGCTTTTCACTTAAGGGACCTGATTTTTCATATGAATATGTCTCAAACGGTGACGAGGAGCAAATCCTAAAAAGCCAGAATGCTTTTACATGGCCTGTCAGTCTTTTCAAAGCTCAAAACTATACTCTAAAGGGTTCGTCCAAATATGACGATGCCGCTTTGGCGGAAAAGCTCAAGGCTCTTGATATTTTCAGTGATGACTACATTGAAAATCCGGAGGATGCCCACATCGAGATAAAAGACGGCAAATACGATGTGATTGAAGAGAAAAATGGCTGCAAGCCGATATATGACAGCATCCTTGCCGAGGTAAAGAATGCCCTGGACAATGAGCTTCCAAAGCTTGCCTTAAGTGATGACTGTTATGAAGCTCCAAAAATCACAAAGGAAAGCGATACAATCAAAAATGAAAAAGAAGCCCTCGACAAATACACTGCTTCAACCGTCACTTACAAAATTGAAGGTGCCGACGAGAAGCTTGACTCAGCCAAAATCCTTGATATGCTAAGCATCTCAGATGACGGCAGCGTAAGCATAGATGATGCCAAGGTCACTAAATATGTCCAGCAGCTTGCTTCCAAGTATAACACCTTCGGCCGCAAACGCTCATTCAAGACATCGTCCGGTGACACTATTGAAATAGGTGGTGGAGACTACGGATGGGTAGTCAGCAAGAAAAATGAGAAGGCCAAACTTCTTTCAGATTTAGAGGGAGGCAAGCCGGTGGAAAGAGAGCCTGTTTACGAGCAGACAGCACTCTACCGAGGCGCTGACGACATAGGTAATACATACATAGAGATTGACTACACAAAGCAGCACATGTGGTATTACAAGGATGGTGCTCTCCAGATGGAGTCTGATTTCGTATCAGGTAATCTCGCTCGTCAGAACGGTTCCGTAGATGGTGTATACAAGATTGTTTACAAGCAGAGAAATGCTACTCTTGTCGGTGAGGGTTACTCTTCTCCTGTCAGCTATTTCATGCCGTTTGCCTACAATATAGGTATCCATGATGCCAGCTGGCGTGATACCTTCGGAGGAACAATTTACAAAACCTCCGGCTCACACGGATGTATCAATGTGCCGCCTGCTTTTGCAGAGCAGCTGTTCAACGCTGTGGATAAGGGCACTCCTGTTGTTGCCTACTACAGAGAGGCTGTCACTCTGACAAACAATGCTGCAAAGATGTCCAATGCATACTCGTATGTAGCTCCTGATGCAGCGCAGTAAGTGTGAATTGCATTGTATCTTTTAATAATATGGGAAGGCGACCGGCGCACGGGGAATTCACCCCCGTGCGC
>ENA-ORND01001513-ORND01001513.1-human-gut-metagenome-genome-assembly--contig:-NODE-1513-length-15708-cov-4.144190_pt1 | contig 15708 bp, 9 predicted proteins | sample MGYA00242111_ERZ509014 | MGnify/ENA primary metagenome ERZ509014 (study PRJEB26280, sample SAMEA2338694) | human gut metagenome | biome: human gut; feature: human-associated habitat; material: faeces... | reverse complement strand
AAGAGGAAGAAGCGGCCGGAAGAACGCCTGTACTGAACAGCCATGGAGGAGAATGGGAGAAAAGACATGCTCCGGGAAATTTCACTTACCCGTCTCATTTTGCCATCTTTGCCGGATTTCTGCCTTCTCCGGCAGAACCTCATTCGTTGCGTAGCCGTAACTGGTTGTTTTTCCCCGTGCAAGCGGGTACAGGACGTATTCCGCCCAAAGGAAGTTATCCATTTACAGAAGCGACTTTTGTGCAGAGTCTTGCCCATACAGGCTATGAAACGATTTGTATAGGTGGCGTAAACTTCTTTAGCAAGCGTAATGAGCTGGGGCGTGTATTCCCCGGTTACTTTACTAAAAGTTATTGGCTGCCTACCTTTGGATGCACAGCACCCGATAGTACTGAAAAACAAATTGATTTTGCATTGAAGAAACTCGAAAACTATCCGGAGGACAAACGGATTTTTATGTATATCAATTTTTCTGCTATTCATTATCCGAACTGTCATTATGTGGAAGGCAAGATGAAGGATGATAAGGAATCACACGCTGCCGCGCTGCAATATGTCGACAGTCAGCTACCCCGTTTATTTCAGGCCTTTCAGAAGCGGGGAAATACGCTGGTGATTGCTCTTTCCGATCATGGCACTTGCTATGGAGAGGATGGATATGAATATCATTGCATATCCCACGAAACGGTTTATACAGTCCCTTACAAACACTTTATTTTAACGAAAAAATGAATCAACCGCTACCACGATATGTAGACTATATGTATAGTTATCCACATAAAACTGCTTATCGTTCTTTTCCGTCCCCGGTTTCGCTGGTTCCTTACCTGAAACAGGTGGAAGGACAGAAAGCATCGCTTTATTTCCATATTCCTTTTTGTAGTCATAAATGTGGATATTGCAACCTGTTTTCTCTGCAAACAAATCGTGCGGATTATATCGCAACTTATTTGGAAACTCTTCACAAGCAGGCGCAACAGTTGTCTCCACTCACTACCGGACTGGCATTTGATAGTTTCGCCATTGGAGGAGGCACACCGTTGCTCCTCACTGTTCCTCAACTGGAATACCTATTGGATACGGCTGCCTTATTCGGAGTGCATCCTTCACATACCTTTACTTCCGTAGAAACATCGCCGGAATATGCCGATCCTACCCGTTTGGACTTGTTGAAGCAAGCAGGAGTAGCTCGTGTGAGTATTGGCGTACAGAGTTTCCTTGACGAAGAATTAACAGCTTTGAAAAGACGTCCCCGGCAAGACATGATTAATCAGGCGCTGGAGGCTATCCGGAAGAGGCAATTCCCATTTTTTAATATTGATTTGATTTACGGAATCAAAGGACAAACTGTAGCCAGTTTTCTTTATTCATTGGAACAGGCTCTTCTGTTTCAGCCTAACGAACTCTTTATCTATCCGCTATATGTACGACCGGGAACGGCTATCACGGAGCGGGAATCCGACGATGTCTGTTTTCAGATGTATTGTGCCGCTTGTGATTTGTTGAAAGACAGAGGTTTTCTACAAACTTCGATGCGACGTTTTATTCATCATCCGTCTACTGATGCGGAAATCTCATGTGGGGATGAAGTGATGCTGTCGTGTGGCTCCGGGGGACGCAGTTACCTGGGTAATTTGCATTATGCCACCCGGTATACTGTTTGCCAGCGTTGTATTGCCGGAGAGATAGATGATTATATGGGCACTACTGATTTTACAGTGGCTCGTAATGGATTTATTCTTTCGCAGGAAGAACGGCGGCAACGTTTTATCATTAAGAATCTGATGTATTATATGGGGCTTGACAAGACCGAATATAAGCGTCGCTTTGGAGAATCACCGGATAATGTGACGTTGTTCCGACAGTTAGCTGAACGGCAATGGATAGAAAATACGGATAACGGTCGTGTTTGTCTGACTTCCGAAGGAATGGCATACTCCGATTATATTGGTCAGTTGTTCATTACTCCTGAAATAAGAGAACTGATGGAAACTTATTCTTATTGAACGAAATAGAAATGGAAAACGAAGGCTCTTTACTTTCCTTCAGGCGTATATATTATCGCGGCAAATTGAATAGTTGCAACTATACCTGTTCTTATTGCCCTTTCGGCAAGAAGTCGCATCTGGCAGATACGACCCAGGATGAACAGGCATGGAATCGTTTTATAGCAGCTATTGAACAATGGAAAGGGGAGCCGTTGCAGTTATTTATTATTCCTTACGGTGAAGCATTGATCCATCGTTATTATCGGAAAGGAATGATGCATTTGGCAGCATTGCCACAGGTGGCTGGAATTTCCTGTCAGACTAACCTTTCTTTTCCGGCTAAACACTGGCTTGATGAGATTCGTGTGACTCCCACTATGATAAGTAAGATAAGGCTCTGGGCCAGTTTTCATCCAGAGATGACTTCGGTAGAGAAATTTGCACATCAGATTCATATACTCCATCATGCGGGAATACAGGTATGTGTCGGAGCGGTAGGAAATCCCTCTGCAAAGGCCGTACTCAATGATTTACGGAATACTCTTTTGCCGGATATTTATTTATTCATTAATGCTATGCAAGGGTTAAGGACACCATTAAGTCAGGAAGATATTCAGTTTTTCAGTCAACTGGATAATCTTTTCGAGTATGACTTGAAGAATGCTCCGGCACAATGGGAAGTTTGCGCAGGAGGAAGGAATAATTGTTTTATCGATTGGAAAGGGGATATGTATGTTTGTCCCCGAAGCCGGGTGAAGATTGGTAATTTTTATCAAGGTGATGGAGCTGTTGTGCCGCTATCTTGCGAGAGGAAGGTTTGTGATTGTTATATTGCGTTTAGTAACCTGAACAATCACCCTTTACATCGAATCATGGGAGAAGAGGCGTTCTGGCGAATACCTGACAAGCCACTTATTACGACTGTTTTCTTCGATGTGGATGGAACACTGACTGATTCACAGGGAAAAGTTCCTGAAAGTTATGCTAACGCTTTGCGATATATGGCACAGTCCGTTTCCTTATATCTTGCCACTTCTCTGTCGATGGAGCAGGCGAAGAAAAAGCTGGGAAAGGCTCTTTTCGATTTATTCAGGGGAGGAGTGTTTGCAGATGGAGGTTTATTATCTTATTCGCGGCAGATTAAGTGTTTGCCGGTGAAAGTATATCCGGAGATATATGGAGAATCGTCAAAAGTTACTATTCATAGTTATGAAGGAGTGGTTTACAAGTATAGTATATTGGTACGTGATAAAGAACAGAGAGAATCTATTCTTACCCGGTTGAAAGAAAATCCCTGCCAGGTCTTTCATAAAGCTCCGCTGATAACAGTCATTCATCCTGAAGCGAGTAAAAAAGAGGGGGTGCTTCAGTTATGTAAGGCTTTGGGTTTAGCTTCTGAACACACTTTAGTTGTAGGAAATTCGTTAAAGGACTGGCCGATGATGTCCGTGGTTTCTCATTCTTGTGCCGTAATGAATGCGGAACCCTTATTAAAAGAACGCGCACGTTATACGCTGAATCCGGATCGGTTGGCAGCTTTCTTTCGTTTTTCTAACGGAGATCCTATAGATCAAACCTCGTCTGATAATAGTTGATATATAGCTAGTTACATCTCCATAAGAAAATAAAAACCGGTTAAAATTTGGTAATTATGAAAACAAAGCCCATATTTGCAGCCCTGAAATAGGGACAGGCATAAAAATCCTCATCGGAGGGTGCTATAATAATAATTATAGTGCTGGATAAGATGAATGGTGCAAATCATTCGCTTGTCCGGCACTTTTTTTATGTTGTAACAAAATAAGATAAAGAGGAAAAGTATCGAAGAAACTATGAAAGAGTTAGATTTGACACAAGGAAGCGTACCGAAGGTATTGTTGCAGTTTGCAGTACCTTTTTTAATTGCTAATGTACTTCAGGCACTTTATGGCGGGGCTGACCTTTTCGTTGTCGGACAATATGATGTGGCAGCCGTAGCTATTGGTAGTCAGGTGATGCAGACAATAACAGGTATTATTCTGGGTATTACTACCGGGACAACAGTGCTGATTGCTATTGCTACCGGAGCCAAAGACAATCGGAAAGTAGCTTTTACTATCGGATCTTCCGTATGGTTGTTTTCAATAACCGGCGTAGTGCTAACTTTGGTCATGGTACTTTTTCATGGTCGGATAGCAGAACTGATGCATACTCCCGTAGAAGCTATGGCAGATACGAAAAGCTATATTTTGGTATGCTCTCTGGGTATTCTGTTTATAGTGGGATATAATGTTGTATGTGGTATTTTGCGTGGACTGGGTGATTCTAAAACACCACTTTATTTTGTTGGGCTGGCATGTGTGATAAATATAGTGCTCGATTTTATATTGGTCGGTTATTTCCATTGGGGGGCTACGGGAGCGGCTATCGCTACTGTAACTGCACAAGGAGTCAGCTTTGGAATAGCGCTCTGGTTCTTATACCGGCACGGATTCCATTTTGACTTTTCACGGAAAGATATTCGATTGAACCGGAATCTGTCTAAAAAGATCTTGGTGTTGGGAGCACCTATTGCTTTGCAGGATGCTTTAATCAATGTTTCTTTTCTGATTATCACTGTCATTGTCAATCAGATGGGAGTCATTGCATCTGCTTCTTTGGGTGTTGTTGAGAAAATCATCGTGTTTGCTATGCTGCCTCCGATGGCTATATCATCGGCTGTGGCAACCATGACTGCACAGAATTATGGAGCGGGACTTATCAAGAGAATGAATAAATGTCTGGCTTCGGGGATTGGGATTGCTCTTGTTTTTGGTGTGTCGGTTTGCGTGTATTCGCAATTCCTGCCGGAGACTCTTACTGCTTTCTTTACGAAAGATGCTGCTGTGGTGGCAATGGCGGCAGATTATTTGCGAGGGTATAGCATCGACTGCATCGTGGTTAGTTTCGTGTTCTGCATTAATTCTTATTTCAGCGGACAAGGAAACTCGTTATTCCCGATGATTCACAGTCTGATAGCCACTTTCCTGTTCCGTATACCGTTGTCATACTGGTTCAGCCAGATAGATAGCTCGTCGCTGTTTATCATGGGATTTGCTCCACCCATTTCAACGGTCGTTTCATTATTGATTTGTATCTGGTATTTACGATATACCCAAAGGAAATTATATTTGAGAGGCACAATGATGCCTGCTATGTCGAATTAGGTGTTTTTAAGTGACATATATTAACTAAAATCTATTTTGTATGGAAGCTTATTTGAAGAAACTCTGTTTTGAGTATCAGGTGGATGAAAGAGAAGTGAAAGAGCTGTTGGCTCGAATGGAAATGGTGTATCTGGATAAAGGAGAAACGATTGCTTCTGCCACATTGCCAGAACAGAGCTTGTACATTATTGTTTCCGGTATTTTGCATACATATACCACTCATGAAGGAGAAGAGAGAACCAATCGGTTTTTCTCTGCGGGTGATGCTGTGTTATGCTATAATTCAAGTCAGTATTCTATCAAGACACTGACGAAATGTGCTGCTTATTACATCAGTGAAGAGGAGATTGAAGAGTTGTGTGCATCTTCAATTTCATTTGCGAATCTGGTCCGTCAACTGATGGAGTATCAGTTTTACTTTAAAGAGGAAGAGGATATGAATGCCCGCAAGCTGACAGTAAGGGAAAGGTACCTCTCTTTATTGGCGGAAATTCCGGATATTCTGTACAGGGTGCCATTGAAGCACATTAATCATTACTTGGGGCAGATGTGACCAGTTTGGGATATCTGGCCGGAAGTTCTAAATAGGAAATATAACCTAGACATATTTTTCTATGTATTCCTTATCAGATGGTTCATGGCTTATTCAATCGAATCGAATTTGAAAAGTCTTTGGATTATTTGGTAAGGAATACTATTTTTGTATTCTGAATGAAAAACTCAATACCTCGATATACTTTTTATAAGCATAAGTATGGGAGTGAACTTTTGGTCGATGTAGTAGAACTGAAGTATGTGAAGAAGTTCCTGGCTAAAAGTGCTGTCCACACTCTAAATTATTATGATATTACTTTTATAACAGAAGGTAAGGGAGCTTTTTCAGTCGATAACCAAACCTATGAAGCAATTCCTCGTGACGTTCTTTTCTCTAAACCGGGGGAAATCCGGAACTGGGATACTCATCATATCACCAATGGGTATGCTCTGATTTTCGAAGAAGAATTTTTGTCTTTCCTCTTTAAAGATTCTTTGTTTGTACAGCATCTTTCGTTTTTTCAGATAGAAAGTTCTTCATCGCTACTACATTTGTCTGATGAGCTTTATACACGCATACTTGAAACCTTGCATGATATAAAGATGGAGATTGATTCGTATCAACAGGGCGATGTACACGTTTTGAGAGCATTGCTTTATGAAGTCCTGATGTTGCTGGACCGTGCTTACCTTAAAATGACTTCGATAGAGGAGGGCAGAAGTAGGGAAGTTTCCAATAATCATGTAAGTAAATTCATGAATTTGGTTGCTACACATGCAAAAGAGCAACATTCGGTTCAATATTATGCGGATAAGCTCTGCATTACTCCTAATTATCTGAATGAGATGATAACCTCGACCATGGGAATCAGCGCAAAACAATATATTCAGAGCAAGGTGATGGAAGAGGCTAAGAGGCTGCTTGTTTATACGGACTTTCCTATAGCTGATATTGCATTTGAACTCTGTTTTTCAACGGTTTCTTATTTTATCCGTAGCTTCCGGCAGCATACGGGAGAAACTCCGTTATTGTATCGTAAAGTACACAAACCGTAAAAAGTGCTATTTCTACCTTTCTTTTTATTGCATTGCTTTCCTGGCATTTCTCTACTTTCGCATCAGATAATAAACCAATAATAAAAAGTAAAATGATGAGAGACGCGGAAAAAACAGTAGGCAACATGATTGATAAGCTGAAAACAGCTTTTATCGGTTCGATAGACGGTGAAGGATTTCCTACCATCAAAGCAATGCTGCAACCCAGAAAAAGAAAGGGGATAAAAACTATTTATCTGACAACAAATACTTCGTCCATGCGTGTGGCGCAATACCGTGAGAACAACCATGCGTGTATCTACTTCTGTGATACGAGATTCTTTAGAGGTGTCATGCTACGCGGTACGATGGATGTCTTGACGGATAGTGCCAGTAAAGAGATGATCTGGCAGGAGGGAGATACCATGTATTATCCGGAGGGAGTGACGGATCCCGATTACTGTGTATTGAAGTTTACTGCTATTTCAGGACGTTTCTATAGTAATTTTAAATCGGAAGATTTTGTGGTCGAATAAGGTGCAAGATGGGGTGATTGGAATGGTAATAACGGAGTGTGTCAAAACGCAGATTAACGCAAATTATCGCAGAAATAATTTTATAAGTCGTTGATTAATATATCAATATAATTGGAATAATCTGCGATAATTTGCGTTAATCTGCGTTTTATTATTCATTATGACACACCTCCTTATATAGTATCTATACTATTCCTCATAACACAATAAGTTCTGCAATTGGTTGATGATGTTTTGTTTCCATTCTTGCAGGAAGTCAGCAAAAGCGGCTTCATCTTCCAAGAATAAAGATACTATCAGGTTCTTGGCAAGAAATGGATAGCTCAATAGGCTGTAGACAGTCAGAAATACAATATGTATCGGAACCTTTTTAAGTTTACCGTCTTCCATTGCTGTCAGTATACTGTCTTTCACTTGGGATAAAGCATCTCCGAACTGAAGTTCTTTTGCAGTGGCAAGCAAGTGGTTTACATCACGCTGTATTTCTCCGCAAATGAATCTGGGAAGACAGGGATTACTTGTGAAAAGCTCAATATACTCATCCAGAATCATGCTTAGTCGCTCCATAAATGGGATATCCTGTTTTACTATATCCTGTATTTTCGGCATTAAAGACATGACTATCGAGCCGAACACGGCTTTGAACATCTTATCTTTGGTTCTGAAATAATAATGTAAAGTGGGCCGGTTGATTCCTACCGTTGCAGCAATATCACTCATGCTGGTCTCCACAAATCCTTTTTCTATAAAAAGTTGTTGGGCAGTTTTTATTATTTGCTGCTCTAAATCGCTATGTTCCGTTGTAGCCATAATTTTAGTTGTTTATGTTGTCAATAAAAAGTAATAATCTGTTTGTTATGTTCACATCGCTGACGCTACTGTCAAAGTCTAAAGATAGTATATTCATTTGAGGGCACAGCGATTTTATACGTTTTTCTATTCCTTTTTCTACAATGTGATTGGCAATGCATCCGAAAGGTTGCAAGCTAATGACATGATTGACTCCTTGGGAAGCAAAGGATAGTATTTCACCGGATATCAGCCAACCCTCTCCAAACTGGGTGCCCGGGGAGATGACTTGTTTAGCTTTTTCTGCCTTTTCAAAGATTGATTCGAACGGCGTGAAGTAATTGAAATTTTTGCCGATTTCATTCACTTTATTAATCTGCTTCTGGACTTTCTTGTATAACCAGTCGATAACAAAGTCGGGAGTGAGTTTTCGCTGCAAGTGTTGGTTCTGTCTCACTTTCAGGTTGACAAATCCCTGCATGAAGAAATCACTTATCAGTGGCGGAATCACTTCGATCTTCTGGTTGATGAGCCATGAGGTGACGTCCTTTTGAGCAAAAGGGTTGAACTTCAGGAATATTTCTCCAACAATACCTACTTTGTGACAGGATCTCTGTTCACAGATTTTGTTGAAGTCTCTGGCAGCGAGATATAAGTAACTCAACAAGTCCTCCGGTTTATTTTTCTGGATGATGGGCTGTGCTGTATCCAGATAAAGATCGCGCAGACGGGCGGCCTGTCCCCGTTCTTTCTCACGAACGACGGCTGCATAATAGAATTTAGCGATACAATCACTGTATAACACAGACGCAAGTATGATTGGCAAAACCTTGAGCCAGTTTACTTTAAAACCGGATTGCTCATTTTCAATACCACTGCCGAAAGCAAGTGATACCACCGGTGTATTGGTGTATCCATTCTCAATCAATGCCTTTTTTATCAGTGAAATATAGTTGCTGGCACGACATTGTCCACCGGTTTGTGTGATGGCAACGCACGTATTGGCAGGATCATAACGTCCGCTTTTAAAGGCTTTTACTATGTCGCCGACAATCAATGTTGCCGGATAACATACCTCATTATTGGAGTATTTCAATCCCCAGTCGCAAGATGCGGTGTCGCTCAACGGTAACGTTTCCATTTCATATCCGGCCACTTTCATGATGGATGGAATGAGTGGTGAAATGAAAGGCGTAAAGAATGGAGCGAGGATTTTCTTCTTTTTGTCTTTCTTGGTGAAAGGAGCAGTTGAAACAAATGGCTCGGGATCTTTCGCTTGAGAATGTTTCAAACTGAAATTCAAGCTTTCCACCAACGAGCGGACTCGTAATTTGATGGAGCCGATATTATTAACATCGTCTATCTTGAGCAAAGTAAGATTCTTGCCGTATCGTTTCAGCAAGTTACGTACTTCATCTATAAGGAAAGCATCCGGACCGCAGCCAAAAGAAGTCATCTGCATATATTGTATGTCACCCTCTTGCATTGCCGCCCACTTGGTTGCTTTCAGAATACGGTTGGTAAATGCCCATTGAGAGAGGTAATGAGTCTTTTCCAATGAAATCTCCTGCTGGCGGACAATATCATCAGTTATCACATAAACTCCCATCGCAGCAATCATGTCCGAAACCTTGTGCTGTATCAGTGGATCGCTATGGTAAGGGCGTCCGGCGAGTAAGATAATCAGTTTGTGTTTTTCCCGTCCCTCGTTCAGAACTTCCTGATTATAGGCAGCAATTTTTTCTTCGAAAGCATATTGTTCCTGTAATGCGCGTGAGAAGGCATTTTTGCATACCTCATCCCTGATACCCAAAGATTTCAGATATTCATAGCATTGTTTATACAGCAATGCTTCATCTTTGAAGGTGATAGTCGGAGCATCTATCGGTATATTCTCTTCCTGTACACTTTTGATGACTTCCGAATAACCGGAAACGATGGGGCAATTATAGCTGTTTTGCTGTTGCTTATCCTTTTTCTCGAAAACAACGAACGGCATAAATATCCGGTTGACGTTTTGCAGTGTCAGGTTACGGATATGACTGTGCACAAGTTTGGCAGGGAAGCAGATGTTATCAGACATCACCATGCCGGCAGCAGTCTCGTATTTGCTGAATGTAGAGGGGGCCGACAACTGTACCTGAATGCCGCAAGCAGTAAATAAGGTATGCCAGAAAGGGTATTCCTCATACATATTCAGAATACGTGGAATGCCTATGGTAAATAGGGGTTGTGGAATGTCTGCGCTCCGGTCGAATAATAATTCCAGCTTTTTATCATACGTATTGATGCCTTTGTCCGCATGGCTTCCTTTATTGGAAAATACCTTTTCACATCGGTTGCCGGAGAAGTAATGGTTGTCATTGTTGAACGTATATCGCATAATGGCGCACTGGTTCTCGCACCCCCGGCATTGAAGTTGCTTGGAAGTATATTGCGCCCATTGGAGCATCTCGTTCAGCTCCGTCACCCGGGCATTTTCGATTTGTTTGGCATATAGGGCACAACCAAGAGCACCCATCAATTCAGGACAGTTACTGCGGAAGGTTTGTTTCCCGGTCAGCTTTTCCAGACTTCGTACGATGGAATCATTACGCATGGTTCCTCCCTGCACGACAATATGGTCGCCAAGTATCTCCGTGTCTTTTAATTGCAGAACCTTATACAGGCAGTTTTTAACAACGGAATAAGATAATCCGGCAGCTATATCCGCTACGGACGCTCCTTCCCGAAGTACCTGTTTTACTTTGGAGTTCATGAAGACTGTGCAACGTGTACCCAGATCACATGGTGCTTGCGAAAAACAAGCTGCTTTGGCAAAGTCCTCCACACTGTAATCCAGCGATTGCGCAAATGTGCTGATAAAAGAACCGCAACCGGAGGAACAGGCTTCATTGATTTCGATTCTGTTGATTACTCCGTCGTTCACAAAGATGGCTTTCATATCCTGCCCTCCAATATCCAGGATAAAAGAAACTTCTTTGCTGATATGTTTGGCAGCAGCATAATGAGCGATGGTTTCAATGATTCCCGCATCCATGTGGAAAGCCGCTTTTATCAGATCTTCTCCGTAACCGGTAGAACATCCTCCTTTTATGCGCAGGGTAGTTCCTCGTCTCCGGCATTCTTCATATAGTTTCTGCAAGCCGTTCTCTACTGTTTTTATAGGGTTTCCGTTGTTGTCGTGATAATAGGAGTAAAGGATACGATGATTGTTGTCGAGTACTACGATTTTGGTGGTAGTAGAGCCGGAGTCTATGCCGATAGTTGCTTCCTGTAATCCGGGACGCAGACTGGCATATTGAATTTTATACTGGTCTTTTTCTTTTTTCCATGACCGATATTCTTCCTCACTGTCGAATATAGGAGAAAGATCACTCTGGAAAGGTGAGGTAACACTTAGTTTGTTTTCTATTACCTGTATCAGGTTGGAGAGATGAATACTTTCTTCATTGTTCTCTGCCAATGCTGCTCCCCAGGCAGGGATCAGATTTCCTTTTTCCGGTAATATGAAATCTGTATCTTGTGACAGATTCAGATAGTTGGCAAATGCTTTTCGAAGGGCCGGAATAAAAGTCAATGGGCCACCGCAGAGTAATACCGGAGCTACGATATTGCAACCGCGTGCAAGTGTGACAGTGGTCTGTACGGCTACTGCATGGAAAATGGAAGCTGCTATATTTTCTTTAGATATATTTTTGGCTATCAGATTCTGTATGTCCGTTTTGCAGAATACTCCGCAGCGTGAAGCGATAGAGTATACCTGATTGGAACGAAGTGCTAGTTCATTCAATTCGTCGATGGAGACTCCAAGCAGAATAGCCATCTGGTCAATGAAAGCCCCGGTTCCGCCGGCGCAATTTCCATTCATGCGCAGGTCTGTAGCCTGTCCGTCCTGAAAGAAAACAACTTTCGCATCTTCTCCTCCAATATCGATCATAGTGGCTGTGTGCGGATGCTCCCGGCACACATAGTTTGTTGCAGCTACAACCTCTTGCACAAACGGCAGAGAGCATTTCTCTGAAATTCCCATTCCAACAGAGCCCGTAATGTGGAAAGATAAAGGAATATCACCCAACTGTTCCTTTATTTGATAAAGAAATCCGAGTAAACATTCTTGTATTTTTGCCTGATGCCTTTTGTATCCGGAAAACAAGACTGTAGTTCCATCTTTATCCAATACTACCATCTTAGTGGTAGTAGAGCCTATATCTAAACCCACTTTATATACATTCATATACCAAATATCTTAAATTAGACCTCGTGTTTGACATCTGTGTCAGACGCAAATGTATGTAAAAATATGGTAGATACGGCAAATCGTAATTGAAGTTTTTGATTTAATTAACGAATTGGGAAAAAAGAAAGATGGAATGTGAGGGAGGAAAACGATCGTGTAAAAAAAGACGTAAATGAATAATTGTGTATTTATATTACTTGTTGGGTTGTAGTAGATCTTTTATGGTGAATCTTAGAAATCTTGTTTACTCTATTTTTGACAAAAGGTAACGTGGCTTTTAATAAACCCGGATTCTGTTTATAATAAACTTTTTGATAGTTTTAGTAAAACGGTATTCGAGTTTATTATAAACTATTGTAGAACAGTTCTAGGATCAGACGAGAGATTTTAAGCTGAATTATAAACAAAATGGGGCAATAATCATTCGACTATTGCCCCATATCGTATAGGAGTGGTATTGTAAAATACCAGGTTATTTATGATTTATGTATGATTATTTCTTTCTATTTTCATGTTGTTTATACTTTTTCTTTTCTCAAAGATACAACATAAAAAGTCATTTGTCAAGAGTCTGATGAGAAAAGTAGCTTATCGGTCTCAAAACAGATGAATAACTTTACTTCTAATATCTGATTTTTATTCGGCTTTATTACAGAATCGGGGATTTGGGTACAAAAATCCGTAATTGATATACAATTCCATTCGTTTTATCGCAGTAAATTTGCAATCAGAAGTTTAACAATGAAAAGATAGAAGATGATGATAAAAACAATTCTAAGTGTTTTGTCTTTATTCGTTATGTTATCATGCAGTATGACAGGGAAAAAGGATATAAAACAGCAGCCTGGTATGTGCGCCAAATTACCTATGGCGGCTGACGGTATTGTGCGGCTATCGAAAATCGAGGTTTATCCGGAGTATCTTGAAGAATATATGAAATATGCGACCGAAGTGGGTGAAGTCTCCTTGCGTACTGAACCGGGAGTGCTGACTATGTATGCCGTCAGCGAAAAAGAGAATCCTGGCAGGATAACTATTCTTGAAACTTACGCGAGTCAGGAGGCTTATAAATCTCATATTGCATCGGAGCATTTTCAAAAGTACAAGCAAGGAACGCTGCACATGGTTAAGACTCTCGTACTCTCTGACCAAATGCCGCTTAACCCCGCAAATTGCATTAATAACTTCATTCAATAAACGAAATGATTATGAATAAACTCCTTTTATTTTCAGTATTTAGTATTTTAACACTCAATGTTATGGCACAAGAAAAGATAGTACAGACGGCAGGACGCGACCAGTTAGGAACGTTTGCCCCCAAGTTTGCGGAACTTAATGACGATGTTCTCTTTGGAGAAGTTTGGAGCCGCACTGACAAACTCGGTCTGCGTGACCGCAGTTTAGTAACCATTACCTCCCTTATCAGTATGGGAATCACGGACAATTCGCTCGTTTATCATCTTCAGTCGGCGAAGAAGAACGGCATCACCCGCACGGAGATCGCAGAGATTATCACTCATATAGGTTTCTATGCAGGTTGGCCGAAAGCGTGGGCAGCGTTCAATTTGGCAAAAGGAGTATGGTCTGAAGATATTGTTGGTGAGGATGCCAAAACAGCTTTCCAGCGTGAGATGATTTTCCCTATTGGCGAACCCAATACAGCCTATGCACAGTATTTTATTGGTAACAGTTATCTTGCTCCGGTTTCGCGCGAGCAGGTGAATATCTCTAACGTTACTTTTGAACCACGTTGCCGCAATAACTGGCATATTCACCGTGCAACGAAAGGTGGCGGACAGATGCTTATCGGTGTAGCCGGTCGAGGCTGGTATCAGGAAGAAGGTAAACCGGCGGTAGAGATTCTGCCTGGTACGGTTATCCATATTCCTGCCAATGTGAAACACTGGCACGGAGCTGCTGCCGACAGTTGGTTTGCTCATCTGGCTTTCGAAGTTTCCGGTGAAAACACTTCCAATGAGTGGCTTGAGCCGGTCACAGATGACGAGTATAACAAACTCGAACAGACTAAACGATGATTTTTGCTAATCCTGCTTTATCTTTTGAAAGGAAATAATATGACTACCGAGGAATTTTAAGGAATATGTAAAGACGCGCAAAGCGCTTAATACAGAAGAAATACATCGTTTGATGGACGATATGGGCAATTATCAAAGTAATGGAAGAATGAAAACGCCTGTGGGGTTACTCCATCGTGATAATGTCTAAACTAATTAATGATAAGAAATATTTAAAATCAAAATAAAATGAAACAGATTATATTCATATTTATGAGTCTCCTTTGCTTTAGCTGCTCATCAAAAGCGCAGAATCAGACAGCGGATACTAATGTACAGTCCGATAAGAAAATCCTGGTTGCCTATTTCTCTTGTACTGGAACTACAGAAAAAGCCGCCGATGCCATTGCAAAAACGGTTGGCGGCAAACTTTATCAGATAACTCCCGCTACAGCCTATACCTCGGCAGATCTCGACTGGAACAACAAGAGTAGCCGTAGTTCAATTGAAATGACGACTGAAAATTCACGTCCAGAATTGGGGGGAGAAGCGCTTAATCTGAAAGATTACGACGTGATATTCCTTGGTTACCCGATATGGTGGAATTTATGTCCGCGTCCGGTCAATACATTCCTTGAGAAATATGATTTCTCCGGTAAAACCGTTATTCCATTTGCTACTTCCGGAGGAAGCTCAATAACTAATAGTGTAAAACAACTCAAGAAACTTTATCCAAAAATCGTATGGGGAGAAAGCCGATTGTTGAACGGAAGTGTCAAGCAGGCCGGAGACTGGGCGAAAGGAGTAATATAAAAATGGCTACTGAAAATATATTCACTAAATATGAGAAGTTAAATAGGGCGGAAGTAATAGTGAATATATTAAATGAGTAAGTATATTACGAATCATATTTAGATTATGCTTTTAGAAAAACTACTTAAAGAATTTAATTTTAGTACTAATATTTTTAATTGGGAGGAGTTTAAGTTATTCGACCAATATTTTGAACGAATATTAGTTAGTAAAGGTACATTTTTGATTAAGGAAGGAGAAACAGAGAGGTATAGTTATTTCGTTTTTGATGGAATATTACGTTGTTGGCTTTTAAATCATAACGGGGAAGAACAAACTTTCTGGTTTTGTAAAGAGGGTACATTTTCAATGTCAAACATATCTTTTACATTACAAACTAGGTCTGCATTTAATGTGCAAACAATTGTAGATAGTGTTATTTACCGAATAGACAAGAAGCAAGTAAATGAACTATATACCGCTATCCCTAAAGTAAAAACTGTATTTGAAGATTTAAATGCTATATTGTTGAATAAACTTTTGAAAAGAAATATCGACTTGATTAAATATTCTCCTGAACAGTATTATCTACAGA
>ENA-ORND01001510-ORND01001510.1-human-gut-metagenome-genome-assembly--contig:-NODE-1510-length-15777-cov-4.256202_pt1 | contig 15777 bp, 10 predicted proteins | sample MGYA00242111_ERZ509014 | MGnify/ENA primary metagenome ERZ509014 (study PRJEB26280, sample SAMEA2338694) | human gut metagenome | biome: human gut; feature: human-associated habitat; material: faeces... | reverse complement strand
TTCGGCAGCGTCTGCCATTGTGTCAGTCCCGTCCTGCGAATCGTCTGACACATTGGCACAGGGTTCGCCGTCGCACGAAGGGTAACCTTCACCGGGAACGAATCCTTCGTCACCGTCAACAGCCTCATTATAAGTTTTTTCCTTTTTCATATCTCGTGTTTTTCAGATTTTCCGTCTTATATTCGAACAAATTGTATACCAACCGCCGGGCCATGCCTACCCGATGATAAAAATCGCCGGGCGCCTGTTCATTTCCGGCAGCCGCACCGACCGCCACTCGCGCACGGGGAGCGTACGGATATATTCGCCGGGAGCGGTAATGTCCATCGCCAGCGTCAGGCGCGTCTCGGGGGCAAGGGTTTGCAGGAGCTGTTCCATCAGCTTCACATTGCGGTAAGGCGCCTCGATGAAGAGCTGCGACTGGCGTTCGGACTGCGCACGGCGTTCGAAGCGACGGATCGCCTGCACCCGTTCGGGCGGCTTGACGGGCAGGTAGCCGTTGAAGGCGAACGACTGCCCGTTGAGCCCCGAAGCCATGACGGCCAGGATGACGGACGACGGCCCGACGAGCGGCACTACGCGGATACCGTGGCGGTGGCACGCCTCGACGACCAGTGCCCCGGGATCGGCGACGCCCGGCACGCCCGCTTCGGAAACAACCCCCGCCGAGCGGCCCTCAACGAGCGGTTTCACCAGCTCTTCGACCTCACGCCCGGCGACGGTATGTTCGTTCAGCTCGCGGAACTCCAGCGTGTCGATCGGCCGCGCGATGCCGGCCTTCGACAGGAAGCGCCGCGCCGAACGGGTGTTTTCGACGATGAAATAGTCGAGCGAATCCATCACGGCACGGTTCGCCGCGGGCAGCACGTCCCACGGTGCCGTCTCGTCCGAAATCGGACACGGGATCAGATAGAGCGTTCCGTACATCTTATTTCAGTTTTTCGAGTTTGGCCCGGAGTTCCCGCTCCCGGGCAACGGCTTTCGTATACAGCACAGCAAACCAGACGCTCAGCGCCATGACACCGGCGATCACCACCCCGAAAACACCGCTCAGGAAAAATGCGCTCACGACCAGCCCCGCAACCGAAAGCACCAGCGGGGATTTGCGGACATTGCAGCCGATAGCCACATAGCCGCCCGCCAGCACGAGCATCACGATTCCGACCACCAGCCTCACCCCGTTTCCCTGGGCGTTGACCAGTTCGACCACGCCGCTGGCGAGCGCCAGCAATGCCGCGGCGAACATGGCGCTGCGGGCCTTGCCCAACTGGTCGAGGGCCGATTCGGATTCGAGCTGTGCCGTCAGCAGCCGCGCCCCGAGGCACCCGGCGGCCTCATCGCGCCCGGCGGGACAACCGCAGGAGGGGCACTTATCAGTGCCGGAAGCGATTTCACCGCCGCAATCATAGCATTTCATATCGTTATTCTTTGAGGTAAATCCGTTTTACGCGCCCCGAAACCGAGGTCATGATCTCATAGGGAATCGTATCGAGCACGCGGGCCATCGTTTCCAGGTCGTTGCCCGGCTCGGGCGAGAAGACCACGACTTCGTCGCCTTCCTTCACGCCGGGAATCCCCGTAATGTCGACCATGCAGCTGTCCATGCAAATGCGTCCGACGATGGGGGCGGAACTCCCGGCCACCAGCACCGACCAGCGGCCGCAGCCCAGATGGCGGTCGAGCCCGTCGGCATATCCGATGGGGATCGTCGCCGTCGTAGTTTCACGCGTGAGTTTTCCGGCCCGTCCATACCCTACGGCGTCGCCTGCGGGCAGGTGCTTGACCTGCACGATACGCGTGCGGAGGGTCGAGACGGGACGCAGCATCCCGTTATGCCGGTAGCCGAAGCCATAAAGCCCCAGCCCGAGGCGGCACATGTCGAACTGCGCCTCGGGGAAACGTTCGATGGCGGCCGAATTGGCCGTATGGCGGATAACCGGGTAGGGCAGCGAAGCGGCGACGCGGGCGCTCATGCGGTCGAACAGCGCGATCTGCGCCCGGGTATAGGCATCCTCTTCGGGCATGTCGGCACAGTTGAGGTGCGAGAAGACCGAAGCGACCTTGACCTGCGGGGTTTCCGCCAGCGCCTTGCACAGCGCCCCGACTTCGTCGTCCATGAAGCCCAACCGGTGCATACCCGTGTCGAGCTTGATATGGATCGGGTAACGGCTCTCGCCCGCATGCACCACGGCCCCGGCGAAGGCTCGGAGCGAATGAAGGCTGTATATCTCGGGTTCGAGGCGGTTGGCGATCATCTGATCGAAACTGTCGGCATCGGCGTTGAGCACCACGACGGGCATCGAAATGCCCCGCTCCCGCAACAGTACCCCCTCGTCGGCGAACGCCACGGCCAGGTAATCGACGCCCTGGTGCTGCAAGAGCTGCGCGACTTCGAAATCGCCGGCACCGTACGAACCGGCCTTGACCATCGCCACGAGCTTCGTACCGAAGCTGAGCTTCGAACGGAAGAAATTAAGGTTGTGCGTCATAGCGTCGAGGTCGACCTCCAGCACTGTCGTATGGCTGCGGCGCGCGAGGGCGTGCGCCAATTTCTCGAAACGGAAATCGCGGGCGCCTTTCAGCAGGATGGCACGCCCGGCCACCGCCCTGCGGTCGATGCGCGCGATGCACTCGTCGGTCGAGGCGTAAAACTCCTTGTCGCAGCCGAACAGACCGGCATGGCGTTTCAGGCGCGGGCCGATGCCGATCAGGAAGTCGACGCCGGCACGTGCGACCATCCCCGCGACACGGCCGTAGAGTTCGTCGTCGGAAAGCCCGCTCTGCGAGATATCCGACAGGACGAGCGTACGGCGGCGGTTCAGCGCCACGCCGTGCAGGTAATCGAGTGCCAGCGCCAGCGAATTGAGGTCGAGGTTATAGGCGTCGTTGATCAGGATCGAATCGTTGATGCCCTCCTTCACCTCGAGGCGCATGGGCAACGTAGGCGCCGAAGCGAACGACGGCGCGGGATAGTGCATCGCGGCGCAGAACGCCTCGACGATCTGGGCATTGCGGCGCGACGCGGCGTTGCCGATGACCGATTCGGGCACCTCGGGGAATGCCGCGGCATCGAAGGGTTTGCGGTCGGCGAAACGCGCCGCGACCATGCCCCCCAGCGGTTCATAATAGCTGTGGTAGACGATTTTCGAAGCATTGCGGGCCAGCACCATCTTCTCGTCGCACTTCTGCTCGAGATTGAGGAAATTCTCCTGGTGCGCGTCGCCGATCGAGGTAAAAACAACCACGTCGGGACGGATGATGCGCTCCAGCCGCTCCATCTCTCCGGGCTTCGAAATGCCCGCCTCGAAGATGGCTAACTCCTCGTCGCCTTCGAGCATCAGCACCGAGAGGGGCACGCCCAGCTGCGAATTGTAGCTTTTCGGAGAGCGGTAATATTTCATCCCCGCGGGCAGTTCTTCGGCGATCCACTCCTTGATGACGGTCTTGCCGTTCGAACCGGTGATGCCGACGACCGTACCCCTGAATTGCGCACGGTAGTGCGCCGCAAGGCGTTGCAGGGCATCGATGGCGTTGTCCACACGCACGAAGCCGCAATCGGCGGGGCACTCGACATCCCGTTCGACGAGGAACGCACGCACACCACGCGCCGACATCTGGGCGACGAATCCGTGCGAGTCGTGATTGGCACCGCGCATGGCCACGAACATCGGGCAGCAGCCCAGTTCGCACGACAGCGAACGGCTGTCTGTGACAACCGACCGCACTTCGGCATCGCAGCCTGTAAATTTCCCGCCGACAACGGCGGCTATTTCCGAGAGTTTGTAGTTCATCCTGTATCTTATCCGTTTTTCGCCGGGCGGATGGCATCCGGGGCTTCACGAAGCCGGCGGGGCAGGAACATACGCGGAGTATGCGGCTGCCGCGAGCGGAAGCGCCGGAGGCAGCCGTCCTCACGAAAGGTCAAATGTCACGATCGTAATTCCCGCCCCGCCCCGGTCGGCATGCTCGTCGCGGGCGCTTTCGACCTCAGGCACCGTGCGCAGGTAGCGGCGTATCTCCTCCTTGAGAGCCCCCGTGCCCTTGCCGTGGAGAATCGACACCGACCCCACGCCCACCATCAGGGCGTCGTCGATGAAATCCTGCACGGCGTCCAGCGCCTCGGCGGCACGCATGCCCCGCACGTCGATATGGTCTTTGAAGCTGAGCTTGCGGGCCGAAATGCCGGCCGACACCACCGTCCGCGCCGTCTGCGGGCGTGTCGCCTCGCGGAACTCGCTGTTCGAAACCACGGTCAGCATCTTCCGGTCGACCGTAGTCAGTATCTGGCCGAAGGCGACCTGCGCCTTGCGCCCCTTGACCGACTGCACCACGCCGACCATATCCTGTCCGGCCATGCGGACTTTCGACCCGGCCTCCACCTCGCGCGGTTTCGGAGCTTCGGCGGGGGCGCCGTCGAACGTGGCGTCGAGATCCTTCAGCAGCATCTCCTGAATATAGGGCATGCGCTCGATGATCTCGCGGGCGACCTCGGCATCCTTGTCCGCCGTATCGGTCTTCGTCACCGCGTCGCGGAAATCGTCCAGTTCGCGGCGCGCAAGGCGCGTCAGCTCCTTTTCGGCCTGCGCCTCGCGGATCGTCCTGATCGTATTCTCGATCTGCCGGTTGGCATCGGCGATCAGCTGCTGCGCCTCCAGCTTGGCCTTTTTGAGTATCTCCTGCCGCTCGGCCCTGATCTTCGACAGCTGCCCGGCATAGGTCTGCTCCAACTCCTCGACCTTGCGGTCGGTCAAGCGGATGCGGTCGCGCTTCTGTTCCCAGTAATGCTTGTCGCGGGCGATCTCACGCAGCTGCTTCTCGATGTTGATATGGTCGCTGCCGGCCTTCTCGCCCGCCGCGCGGATAATATCCTCCGGGAGCCCGATCTTGCGGGCGATCTCCACGGCGAACGAACTGCCCGGCTTGCCCGTTTCGAGGCGGAACAGCGGGCGGATATTCTGCACGTCGAACATCATGGCGCCATTGGCGATGCCCTCGGTATTCGACGCATAGTATTTGATATTGGCGTAGTGGGTCGTGATGACGCCGTAGCACCCTTTGGTCAGCAGGCGTTCGAGGATGGCCTCGGCGATGGCGCCGCCGATGACCGGCTCGGTACCCGACCCGAACTCGTCGATCAGCACCAGCGTCGACGACGAAGCCCCCGCGAGCATGTTCTTCATGTTGAGCAGGTGCGACGAATAGGTAGACAGGTCGTCGTCGATCGACTGCTCGTCGCCGATGTCGATGAAGATCGAACGGAACACGGGCAGTTCCGAAACCTCCGATGCCGGAACGGGGAACCCGCACTGGAACATATACTGCACGAGGCCGGTGGTCTTGAGGCAGACCGACTTGCCACCTGCATTGGGCCCCGAAATGACAAGGATATGCTTGCGGCGGTCGAGCTGCATGTCGAGCGGTACGACCTCGCGCCCCTGCGCCCGCAGGGTTTGCTGCAGGAGCGGGTGGCGGGCATTCTTCAGCACCAGCCGGTCGTCGTCCGAGATGATCGGTTTCACGCAGCCGTTCTGCGATGCCCAGCGTCCCTTGGCACGCAGCATGTCGATCTCGGCCAGGTAGTCGCCCGACGCGGCGATCAGCCCGGCATCGGGGCGCACCGAATCGGTGAACTCCGAGAGGATGCGGACGATCTCGCGCCGCTCGGCATATTCCAGTTCGCGCAGCTCGTTGTTGATCTCCACGACCTCGACCGGTTCGACGTAGAACGTACGCCCCGTGGCCGATTCGTCGTGGATGAAGCCCTGCAGCTTGCGTTTATTGGCCGCGGCAACCGGGATCACGGCCTTCCCTTCGCGGATCGATATCTGGGCGTCGGCATCGACGATACCGGCCCCTTTGGCGGCGGCGAGCACCGCCTGCAACCGCTTGGCGGCCTGCCCTTCGCGTTCGCGGATGGCGCGCCGAATCTCCAGCAGGGCCGGCGAAGCATTGTCCCGGATATTGCCGAAACGATCGACGATGGCGTCGATCCGCTGCACGATCCCGGGGAATGCCTCGACGCCGCGGCTGCGGGCATACAGCGCCGGATATTGCCCTTCGCGGGCGAGGATGAACGCAACGACGCTGCCGACGAGGCTCAGCGCCCGGTGCAGGGTCACCACCTCCCCCACGTCGAGGAACGTCCCTTCGACACGCAGTTTGGCAACGACATGGTCGACGTCGGGATATTCCCCGCCGGGAAAATCGTGCTCCATGTCGAGCAGCAGGCGCATCTGGTCGGCAAGTTCCAGCCTCCGCCCGATCTCGCGCGCCGAGGTCGAGAAAGTCTCTTCGGCGAGCTTCCCGCGGGCGGCACGCATGGTGCAAAGCGCTGCAACCTGTTCCCGAAGCCGGTCGAAGCCGATCTTCTGCTCGAAGTTTGCAGGATAAATCATCTTTATGTCGGATTGAACGGCTACTGCAGCCGCCTGAGCGAATCGCGCTCAGCCTTGGCAGCAGCCTTGGCGGCCTTCTTGTCGGCACGCTCCTTCATCTTTTCGGGGTTGCGCCCGAAAAGCGAGAGGTGGACGTAACGGCCGGGGTATTGTTTGACATCGGCCAGCAGCGCCGCGAGGTTGTCGCTGGCCTTTTCGAGCGAATCGTACAGTTCGGGGTCGCTGATGAGCTTGCCGATCGTGCCTTCGCCCTGCGCGATACGCGCCACGAGGTCGTCGAGGTGCTCCACGGCTTGCGAAAGTTTGCGGGCGAACTGCTCCTCGGTGAGCTGCGAGGTGAAACGATCCACGTCGCCGATGATGCTGTCCACGCGCCCAGCATTCTCGCCGAGCATGTCGGAGAATTTCGAAAGGTTGTCCAGCGCGCTCTTCAGGCTGTTTTTCTCCGCAGAGAGTATCTCGGCCATGTCGCCCGTCACGGAGTTCAGGTTGCCGAGCGTCCCGGCGATGTTGTCCGCATTGGTTTCCATCAGGCCGTTCAGGTTTTCGAGCGTGCGCGAAAGGTCGGTGGTGAGCTGCGAAACCTTCTGCTTGAAGAAATCCAGCTCGGAGCCGGCCATGTCCATCAGGTCGCGGTCGCGGCTCGAACGCAGCGTATCGCCCTTCTGGAGGTAGGTGTCGGCCGTGCCGTAGGTGATTTCGATCGCCTTGGCGCCCATCAGTCCGTTGCTGAAGATCTTGGCCTCGGAATCGGTCGGAATGCGGTACTGGCGCTTGATGGTGAACTGCAACACGACCTTGTCGCTGCGCGCGGGGTCGAACGAAAGCCGTGTCACGGAGCCGATCTTCACGCCCTTCATCATGATCGGCGACGCGTTCTGCACGCCGTTGATCTGGTCGTAGGCGGCATAATACTCGACGTTCCGGCTGAAAATGTCGAAACCTTTCAGAAACCGGATTCCGGCCCAGGCAACGCCGATCATCGCCACGGCGAATATTCCGATCTTAACTTCCCTTTTCATATTTCGCTTGTTTTTATTTCACAATTTGCGTACCCCGGCAGCTCACGACGAAGGCGTCGGGGAAAACCTTGCGCACTTCGGCCAGCCGTTTCTGGGCGGCGGCACGGGTATCGTACTCGCCGACGCAATATTTATAACGGAACCGCCCCTCGGCGGTATACTGTTTCACTTTGTTGCGGTAGGATTTGAAACGTGCGGACGAGGTCGGCACGGTCTGCGCGCTAGCCAGCACCTGCACGGTATAACGCAGCGGCCGGGCGGCTTGTTTGGGGGCATCCCCGGCCTTGGCCGGTTTCTGCGCCCCGGACTTGCCCGCAGCCTTCTCCGGCTCCCCTTTTTCCGGGGTGGCGGCCTTCGCGGCAGGCGCATCGGATGCCTTGTCCTGCTTCGCAGGGCGCACGGGCTCCTTCCCGATGACGACCTGCGTTTCGGGCTCTTTACCGGGCTTCGGGGCTGCTGCGGCCTCCTCTTCGGCGCGGCGCGTTTCGAGCACATAGGCCGAATAATCCCTCACGCCTTCGTAAATCGAGCGGGCGATCTCGTCCTGCCCCTTTTCCGATTTCATATAGGCCATCTCCTGGGCGTTGGACATGAAACCGATCTCGGTCAGCACGCCCGGCATGTCGGTGGCATAGAGCACGCGCAGCAGCTGGGGCTTGATGCCCCGCGAATGGCGCCCAGCCTTCAGGTAATTATTCTGAATACAGCGCGCCAGCGCCATGCTGTACTCGCCGTAGGTGAATTGCAGGTTCTGGATATAGGCCCGCACGATGGCCGCCGTCCGCTCGTCCGACATGTCGATCAGGTCTTCGCGGTTGTTCTCGAACAGGGCGTTCTCATTGTAACGCTGCTCCTTGGGGCTTTCGCCCATGATGAGCGTCTCGACACCCCGTGCCGCCGAGGATTTCGCAGCATTGACGTGGATCGAAACGAAGAGGTCGCCGCCGGCCTTGTTGGCGATGTCGGCACGCGCCTGGAGGTCGGTTGCCAGATCGGTGCCCAGCGCCTTGTCCGTCTTGCGGGTATAGACCACCTTCACGCCCGGCATCCCCTCCTCGATGAGCTTCCCGAGTTTGAGCGCCACCTTCAGCGTGAGGTCTTTCTCGTAGACATTGCCGTAGTGCGCCCCGGGGAATTTCCCGCCGTGTCCGGCATCGATGACCACAACTTCGACCCCGTGCGCAATATTCCCGGCCGTGGCACCGTTCATTAGAACGGTAACGGCCGCAAACGCGAATAACAGGAACAGTCGTGTGCGCATATTTAATGGAGTCAAATGTGAGCTTTCTGTAATTTTTTACCTATCTTTGTCGCGCCTAAAAAACCCGGCGGGAGTGCATCGAGGCCCCGATCCAGGCGTTTTTGCCGACATGTCGGCAAAGGTACGAAAAATTATTGGGATTTTGGATAGAATCAGGGTAAAATATCTGTTTTCGGCGGCGGCACTCCTCCTCTTCGCCCAGTTGGTGTTCGGCTCGTCCGTACCCCGGGGAATGCTTGCCTCGGCAGCCGAAGACAGCCTCCGCCAACGCCTGTCCGATTCCCTCCGGATCCATTCCGAAGCCGCGGCCGAAGTGCCGGAAGCTGCGACCCAAAGCCGCCGCGACCGCCGCGAGCAGGCACGCGCCGCCCGGGAACAGGCACGCCGCCGCGCCGCATTCGAAGCCCTGCCGCAGGAGCAGCTCGATTCGCTCATCACGCAGAAAGGCGACTCGCTCGAAGGCCGCGGAGCGGACACCATCGCCCGCGACACGGTGAAAGAGAAAAAGCCCCAGAAACCGGGGGCGTTCCTCGACGACCCGATCTCGGGCAAGAACAAGGATTCGCTGGTCTACGACGTGCGCAACAAGATGGTCTATATCTACAACGAGGGCGACATCACCTATCAGAACAGCAACCTCAAGGCCGACTACATGCAGATCAACATGGACAACAAGATGGTCTATGCATACGGCAAGCCCGATTCGCTCGAAGGCAAACCGATCGTCACCAAGCCCGAATTCTCCGAGGGCGACGCATCGTACACGATGGATACGATCACCTACAACCTCACCTCGAAGAAGGCCAAGATCAAGGGCGTGGCAACGCAGCAGGGCGACGGCTGGCTGGTCGGCGGGAGCGTGAAGAAGATGCCCGACAACACGGTCAACATCGAAAACGGCAAATACACGACCTGCGACGAGACCGACCACCCGCACTTCTACCTGGCGATGACCAAAGCCAAGGTCATCCCTGGCAAGAAAGTCGTCACGGGGCCGGCTTACCTCGTCATGGAGGACGTGCCGATCTACTTTCTCGGCATCCCCGAGGGTTTCTTCCCGATCAACATGGGGCCAAAATCGGGTCTGCTGATGCCCACCTATGGCGAGGAATACACCAAGGGGTTCTTCCTGCGCGACATGGGTTACTATTTCACGCTGGGCGACTACGCCGACCTGGCCGTGCGCGGCGGGTTCTACACGCTCGGTTCGTGGGAGGCATCGGCCGCATCGCGCTACATCAAACGTTACAAGTACAGCGGCAGTTTCAACATGCAGTACTCGAACATCAAGACGGGCGAAAAAGGCGAACCGGACTATATCAAGCAGAGCAACTTCCGCATCCAGTGGACACACTCCCAGGATCCCAAGGCCAACCCCGGGTCGACCTTCTCGGCATCGGTAAACTTCGCGACCAGCGGTTACAGCAAATATTCGGCGACCAACCTCAACGACATCCTCTCGACGCAGACCAACTCGTCGATCGCCTACTCGAAGAACTGGGCGGGCACACCCTTCTCGCTCTCGGCGAACATGTCCATCTCGCAGAACTCGCAGAACAAGAGCCTCTCGGTGACGCTGCCGACCGTGGTCTTCAACGTCTCGCGTTTCTACCCCTTCAAACGCAAGGAACGCATGGGCAAGGAGCGGTGGTACGAAAAGATCTCGATGCAGTATACGGGCAAGATGACCAACTCGGTGACCACGACCGAAGACAAGATCTTCTCGAAGGAGACGTTCGACAACATGAAGAACGGCATCGAGCATAACATCCCCGTCTCGGCGTCGTTCAACCTGTTCAACTACATCAACATCTCGCCGTCGGCGACATACAACGAAAAGTGGTACTTCAAAAAAGTCGAATTCGACTGGAACCCCGTCACGAACAAGGTCGACACGCTGCCGACGCAATACGGGTTTTACCGCCTCTACAACTACAACTTCAACGTCTCGGCATCGACGACCGTATACGGCATGTACGACTTCACCAAGAAGCGCAAAGACCGCAAGATACAGGCCATCCGCCACACGCTCACCCCCTCGATCGGATTCTCCTACACGCCGGACTTCGGCGACCCGAAATACGGCTACTACCAAACCCGGCAGACCGACTCGACGGGACGCTTCACCACCTATTCGCCCTATTCGGTCAACGCATACGGCGTACCCAGTTCCGGACGGTCGATGTCGATGAACTTCTCGTTGTCGCAGAACCTCGAAATGAAGGTGCTGTCGAAACGCGACACCTCGGGCGTGAAGAAGATCAAGCTGATCGACGAACTGCGCATCAGCGGTTCGTACAACTTCCTGGCCGACTCGATGGGACTTTCGAACATCCCGGTCTCGTTCCGTACGACGCTGTTCAACAATTTCGGCATCAACCTCTCGATGACGCTCGACCCCTACCGGCTGACACCCGACGGCAAGCGCTACAACAAGCTCTTCTTCCCGGGGCGTATCGTCTCGACGGGCTGGTCGTTCGGTTATACGTTCAAATCGCGCGACGACCGCTCGCAATCGGCCATCAACGACATTACGAGCATTCCGCCCGAATACATGAACCCCTACTACGACCCCTACGGCAACATGGATCCCGTACTGCGGCGGCAATACATGTCGCAGATGTACTACGATTTCTCGCTGCCGTGGAACTTCGGGTTCAACTATGCCATCAACTACAACATATCGACAGGCAACTACCCGCCCAAAGGCTACAAGAAGAACGTCACGCAGACCGTCAGCTTCAACGGCAGCCTTACCATAACGCCCAAGACCGGCATCACGTTCCAGGGCGGTTACGACATCAAGGCGAACAAACTCACCACCTCGTCGATCTCCATCTCGCGCGACCTGCACTGCTGGCAGATGTCGTTCTCGTGGATACCCTTCGGGTTCCACCGCAGCTGGAGCTTCAACATCGGCGTAAAGGCGGCATCGCTTTCAGACCTCAAATACGACAAGAGCCAGTCGATGTACGACAATATGTACTAAATCCCGATCCCCGGCTCATCCACCCACCCTTTCATCCCAGACAATCCGGCTACCGGCTGCGGCAATGCGGCACGGTCGTCGTTTCCCGCCGTCGGCACCGGCAACAATACGCCAAACAGACAAAACCCGGCAGGAAAACAGACGTTTGTGTATATATTTTGACCGGGAACCGGAATTTCACAATTTTTTAACGGGAATAGACTATTTTTTTGCTATATTTGATACGAAAATGTTTCAACCAAAAAAATTTAGCCTTATGAATTACAATCTGTCCACCAGCAAGGGGGGGGGAAATTCGACCTATCTTCCGCCCGTAATTGAGACGATCGACATCGAGACTGAAAAAGGGTTTGCAACATCGCCCACCCCACCCGACGTCTATGACGATTGGGGCAGCGGCGGCGGTGCAGGAGGTATCGGATCGGGAAGCGAACACGAACTCTAATACCGCAGCCCTATGAAAAGTCTCTCTAAAATCACACTGTTTGCAGCTCTCACCGCTGTAACAGCTACAGCCTGCCAAAAGGAAGACAGCAGCATCGACACCCCTTCCGGCAAACTCGTCAAGATGACTTTTACGGCCGGGAACCCTGAGCTCAAACCGGAAGTCCGCACCGAGATCGACGGATTGACCCCTTATTGGTCTGTCGGCGATCAGATCGGCATCAGTACCGACGGGACGAAGTCCAACTACCCCTTCACGAACGATGCGACGGAGCGCGCCGCAACAACGACTTTTTCCGGTAACGCGAACATTTCATCAACGATTTACGCTTATTATCCATTCACGGCCAACGGAATCGACAAAGTAGGCGATAATACGGGCGCAAAGGTCGATCTGCCGGCAAACCAAACCCCGACAGCCAACTCGTTCGACGGCAAAGCCGACATCCTGGTCAGCAAACCGCTTACACTCGATTCCGAGGGACAGCAAGTCGCCAATCTGGAATTCAGACGATTGAGCGCCATCGTCAAAGTCGTACTCAAAGACCAATCCACAGGCGCAAAACTGGCCGACCAGCACGTATCGTCATTGTCCATTACGACCGATGGCGACAACACACTGGCAGGCCGGGTTGTTGTAGACCTCTTGAACTACACGATGTATGCACCCTATTATAACGGCTCCAACACCGTAACGGCGACCTATACGACAAATACGGAATACGTTATCAACGGTGTCAGCGGCACCTATTTAAGCGTATATCCGCGATTGCTGGCTGCGGGGTCGAAATTGGTCGTCGAAGCAGCGACAGAAGGGTATGTCATCAAAAAAGAGATTGTCCTGTCCAATGAAATCGATCTGGAAACAGGAAAGATCACCACTTTGAATGTCAATCTTTCAGACGAACACATCACAGCCGCGGCAACCGGTCTGAGCCTGCCGTTTACCGACGATTTCAGTGACCTGACAGGAAACTCCGCAACAAATATCCTGTCCCGCAAAGACAAAAACGGAAACGACCTGTATTCCGCGGGGAACTCCTATGTTTATCAATACGACTCCCCGCATGGCCTCCGCATGAGTTCGAGCAAAAACTCCGGGTATATCGTCACCAGCGAACTGGATCTCTCCGCACCGTTCTCGGTACTGATTTCGGCTAAAGTCTGGCCGAAAGATACTTCCGGAATCAAAGTAACCGCCGGAGAATCCGCGGCAATCACGACCGCAGACCTAACCGAGGAGTTCAAAACCTACCTGCTGAAATTCGACGCACAAAATTCGAAAACGAAAATCAGGATCGAGCCCTCCGCCACAAACGAAAGAATAATTATCGAAAGCATACAGATCGTTCCCGGCCATGACATCACCCTGCCGCCGGTACTGAAAATCACATCGGAAACGACCTTGTCCGTTCCTGCGGAAAGCGCTACCAAAACCATCAACTATACGGTTGATAATCCCACAGACGGGGTGTCGGTCGTCGCATCGTCGAACGTTTCCTGGCTCAATTCATTCGTTTATGACGTCGACGGCGTTTCTTTCACGATAGACGCAAATCAGGGTGAGGAACGTTCCGGCACCATCACATTGTCGTACGAAGGCGCCGAAGCGCAAACCGTAAGCGTCACCCAACTGGCAGCGGGCGAAGAAGTAAAATCATACGTTAAAGTAACAGCAGACCTTGCAGATTGGAGCGGTAGTTACATTATATCCGCAGGCACCAGCGCTGCCAATGGCACAATCACCGGTAAATGGTTAAAATACACCACTGTTTCCATAGCTAATGATCAAATCGAAAGCAACGCAACGACAGATGCGCTGGCTGCCATCATCGAAAAAAATGCAGACGGCTACTATACGATTAAATTCTCCAGCGGTTTTCTGATGACGATCGATGACAACTCCGGCATTAACGTAACCTCAACGGCAACAAATGCCAATGCACAATGGTCGTTTAGTATCAGTAACGGGAACGTTTCCATTGCAAACAGGGAAACACCTAGACGCATACTGCGTTGTAATGGGAATTCAGGCTATAGGACATACACGGGAACCACGGGAACATTACCCAGTCTCTATCGCTTATCGAATTGAACTCCGGGCGGGGAAGGAGGCGATCCTTCCCCAGACCCTACTCCGGGAACAGGAACAGCGGCATTAGGAAAATCGTGGGCGGAACTGCCCGCAGCGAACACTTCGGTGACCGAGATATGCCACTACATCACCGACGTGGCGGCGACGGGCAACGGTTCCTACCCGCGCAATTTCGCAATGGGTTATGACAAGGCGAAAAAGGCGGCCCTATGGGCAGCATATCCGCTGCACGCCTATTATACAGCCCCGAACGCTTCGAAAGAGAGGGCCTACTCGGCCGACCCGTCGCTGGGAAAGACCGAGCAGATGGTGGGCGGCGTGGGAGCACCTTACAACAAGGGACACCAAGTCCCCAACGCCGACCGGAAAATGAGCAACCTGGCGAACAAGCAGATTTCCTACTATTCGAACATGACGCCACAGCTCGCTACATTCAACAGCGGTGCATGGGGCACCCTGGAAAACAGAGTCCGCGGATGGATGTGCGCCGATACGCTCTATGTGGTAACGGGATGTTATTTTGACGGGACAGAGGGTACGACGACCGACAACGGCGGCAACCCGTGCCCCGTACCGACGCATTATTACAAGGTATTGCTGCGCACCAAGCAGGGCACCACGGGACAACCCGTAACCACGCTTGCGGCCGACGAACTGCAATGCATCGGATTCTGGTACGAACAAACCACAGACAAGGCCCAGACACCGGACAATTGCGCGATGTCCGTGGCGGAGATCGAAGCCAAATGCGGGTTCGAATTCTTCGTCAACGTGCCGAACGCTCCGAAAAGCGGCTACTCCCCGGGGGAGTGGGGCCTTTCGGGCAACTGACACCGAGCCGCAAAGGAGAAGCGGCCCCTGCACAGCAGAGGCCGCTTTTTTTTGTATCCCGGCGACAACCGGCGCTATCCGGCCGCATTCGAGTGGAGGGGCAGAGGCGGGGACGGACAATTCTGCAGCAAGAGGGCAGAAGAGAGGTTTCCACTGGAAGCAACCGGATAAGACAGCCAGGCGGAGCAACCGCGGCAAAAGCCCCCGGGAAAGACAAAGGAGCGAGAGGCCGCGGTTCCATAGACAACAGCCGGATCAAGCGGACAGATGAAGCGAAGAAACAAAGCCCCCGGAAAAAGCGACTGAAATTTCCCGGGCACAGCTCCGGGAAGCCCTGCAAGCCTATCTCCGTTCCAAAGGGGAAGGCGTGCGGTCAATATAATTCGGGTAGCGGAACTGCGGCATCCCGAGCGCCATGACGGCACAGATACGGCGGCCGGCGAGCCCCAGCATTTTGCAGAGCCCCTTTTTCTTATCCTGCCGCACGGCGGTCAGCACGAAGCCCATATATATCTGGCTCACCCCGAGCGCTTCGGCCATCAGCGAAGCGTTCTGGTAGGCGAGGTTGGCATCTTCGGCGCCGAACCGGCTCTCTTTCGGCGCATGGATCAGCAACACGGCCGTCGCACCCCGCAGGATACGGTCGTTGCCCTCGGCATATTCGCGGCGCATTTTCCGGAAAACGGGGATATAGCGGTAGACGTCGGGCAACAAACGGCTCAGCCACGGGCGCACGAGCG
>ENA-ORND01001493-ORND01001493.1-human-gut-metagenome-genome-assembly--contig:-NODE-1493-length-15905-cov-2.986183_pt1 | contig 15905 bp, 14 predicted proteins | sample MGYA00242111_ERZ509014 | MGnify/ENA primary metagenome ERZ509014 (study PRJEB26280, sample SAMEA2338694) | human gut metagenome | biome: human gut; feature: human-associated habitat; material: faeces... | reverse complement strand
CAGCGATTGCAGCACGATCCCGCTGCGGACCTCGCGGAAGCGGTGCATCTGCATGCGCGACGACTCCAACCCCTCGAACTCCACGGCGAACATCGGTTGGAACAGCGCCAGCTTCGACCCGTGGCCGCGTGCCGACCGGACGCCCTGCACCATGTAGCTCTGCCTCCCGCCGCTGTCGGTGAGCAGGTAGACGACCATTCCCGAATCGCCGTATTTGAGCGTGTGCAGCACGATGCCGCGCGCCTTGTAGGATTTCATACTCATGACCGTCCGGCCTCGACAGGGATTCTGTTCGCTTTCGGTATCTATCGATCTAACGTATCCGCTCCGAAATAATTGTCGTTTTCAGCTATGAATTTGTCAATTTTTCACGGCGTCCACGCGTGCCCAGCCGTCGCGCAGCGCATGTCCCGTAACGGAGAAGCCCGCAGCGCGCGCCGCTTCGGAGAGCGGAGCGACGTCGGCTTCCAGAATCCCGCTCATGAGCCGCCTGCGTCGAGCGCTGCGGCATAGGCCGGCAGCTGCGCCAGCAGGATATTGCGGTTGATGTTGGCCGCGATGAAATCGTACCGCCGTCCGGCGATCGCCTCGATGTCGCCCAGCAGGGGCGTGACCCGTGTTTCGACGCCGTTGGCGCGGATGTTTTCGACGCAGTTCTCATAGGCCCATTCGTCGATGTCGACCGCATCGACCGTTTCGGCGCCGCGCAGGGCGGCCACGATGGCCAATACGCCCGTGCCACTGCCCATATCGAGGCCCCGCAATCCCGTCACGTCGCGGTCGAGCAATCCGGAAGCCATCAGGCAGGTCGTGGCGTGGTGGCCCGTGCCGAACGACATTTTGGGCATGATGACCACCTCCGCCTCCGTGGCGGCGGGAGCGTGGAACGGGGCACGGATCGTGAGCCGGCCGTCGACTTCGACGGGCGTGAAGTTGCTTTCCCACAGTGCGTTCCAGTTTTGCGGTTCGATGCTCAGAAAGGTGGCGCGTCCGACGCCGTAACGCGCCAGCAGTGCATCCACTTCGCCTTTGCAGTCGGCCAGCCGCTCCTGGGGGATGTAGGCTTTGAGCCGTGCGCCCTCCTGCTCGAAACTCTCGAAAGGGAAATCGGCCAGTTCGGCCGTCAGAATCTCCGCCTGTTCGGCGTCGGCCGCATCCAGCGTCAGTTCGATGTAATCCATAATATTATGTAAAATTATTGCTATCTTTGTACACCGGCTTCGGCAGCGGGCAAACGGGGTTTGCCGCTGCGTTCGGCTTCGGGGTTTCCATCAGACAAAGTTAGGGATAATATGGCAGAAAACAGCAGACGGTGGGCGGAAATCTCCCGCAGGTACCGTACCTACATCAAGCTCGAAAAGCGGCTGTCGGCCAATACGGTCGAATCCTACATGCGCGATCTGGAACAGTTCGCCCATTTCGTGCTGCGGATGTGGGACGTGCCGCCGCGCAAGGTCGAGTCGCAGATGATCGAGCGTTACATGGCGTGGCTCTACGACCGCGGCTGCGAGAAGAGTTCGCAGGCGCGTGCGCTGAGCGGTCTGAAAAGTTTTTTCAACTATCTGCTGCTCACCGATGCGATCGAGAGTTCGCCCTTGGAGTTCATCGAGATGCCCAAGTTCAGCCGCCGGCTGCCCGACGTGCTGTCGACCGCCGAGATCGACCGGGCCGTCTACGACTACACGACCTCGCACGGAGCGATCCCGGCTCCGCTGAACTACGAAGGCTTCCCCAAAAGCGTCTGCACGTCCGTGAACGACGTGGTCTGCCACGGCATCCCGAGCGAGCGGGAGATTCTCCGCGACGGCGACATCGTCAATGTCGACGTATCGACGATTCTCGACGGATACTATTCCGACGCCTCGCGCATGTTTCTGATCGGCAACGTCTCGCCCGAGCGGCGGAGACTGGTCGAAGTGACGCGCGAATGCCTCCGCATCGGCATGGAGGCCGCCCGGCCGTTCGGCTTCGTCGGCGACATAGGCCATGCGATTCAGCGCCACGCCGAAAAGAACGGCTATTCGGTCGTCCGCGAACTGTGCGGACACGGAGTCGGGCTGGCGTTTCACGAGGAGCCGGACATAGAGCATTTCGGCCGGCGCGGCACGGGCATGGTGCTGGTGCCCGGCATGGTATTCACGATCGAACCGATGATCAACATGGGCTCGCGCAGCATCTTCATCGACGAGGCCGACGGCTGGACGGTCCTGACCGACGACGGGCTGCCTTCGGCCCAGTGGGAGCATACGTTCGTGATGACCGAAAGCGGGCCGGAAATTCTGACTTACTGAGACTCCGCCCGGCCGACTCGAGCCGAAGCGTGGCGAGTCCGACGCGAAGCGGTTTCCGCGCACCGGTTCCGCCCGCACGGGATCGCAAACATTTTTCCCTGTGTCCATAACATAGCGGGAATAACGGTTCTCGCAGATGCGAGAACCGTTATTATCGTATACGGAGCGAATAAGGGGTAGACCGGTAGTCCGCCCCGGTCGGATACAGCCGCGTACGCCGACGATTCCGCTACCTGGCACGATACAAATCCGTTCCTGAAAGACAAAGGAAAAAACGAGCCGGCCGGCAAGCATGCCGCAAGTCGCGCTGCGGACCGCCGGACCGAGACGCGACGATCGTTTTCATCCCGGAAAGGCGCTCCCGCTGCCGCGGGGTCCCCGTGTTTCAAAACAAGGTTCGGCGCAGAACAGGGGAACCTGTCTCCCCCCGTCCGCTACCGGACCAGTTTCCATGTCCATTTCCAACGGCTCATGAGCCACACCAGCGCCGCGCTGACCGCGAAAGCGCAGCAGGCTGTCAGCACGATGCGCGCGAGCACCGGAAGCGAACCGATCGTTCCGATCAAGTCGTAACCGATCTGCACGAAAATGAAATGACACAGATAGACGCCGAAGGTCAGCGATGCCAGACGCGCGAGCCATCGGCGTGGTTTCAGCCGCAGTTTCCGCACGACGAGAAAGACCGGGAACGTCATCAGAAAGACGTTGATGCCCGTAAAGTACCAAACGATCTCGAGGTAGGCGTAGTTGCCCGGAAAGCGGCTCTGCATGGCCAGATAGCCGAATGCCGTGACCGCATAGCCGGCCGCGAACATCGGGATGCCGAGCGCGAGCGTGCGCCGCCAGCTCCATGCAGGAGGGTATTTGACCAGATAATAGGCCAGCACCAGATAGCCGGCGAATCCCGACACATAGTAGAACGTGCCGTAGGGATTCCAGTCGCAGACGCCCAAAATCCCCGGATTTCCGTAATTGCCCGCATAGCCGAGCATGGGCGCCGCCATGCCTATGTACGGAAGTACGAGCGTTGCGCCCCACAGCCACAGCGCGAACTTCAGGTCGCGGCGGGAGGCTTGTTGCAGCCAGACGCTCAGAATCGGCATGATCAGGTACAGTCCGACCAGCATGTAAAGATACCAAAGCGGCGTGGTGTCATAGTTGAAATTGAAAACGAACGTATAGAGCTTGGTCAGCGTGGCCCGCAGCGTATGATCCTCCATCACGACCTGAGGATTCGACGTCGTTCCGCCGCAGTTCAGATAAACGCAGTAGAGCGCGGGCAGCGCCAGCGACCAGAACACCAGCGGAAGTGCGATTCTCCCGATCCGCTTGCGGTAGAAAGCGGACATGCCGGTCTGCACGGGCAACAGCAGCACGCCGGTCATCATGACGAAAAGCGGCACGCAGCACCGGACCGTGCTCCCCGTGAACATGCCCGTGAGAAATGCGCTGCGGTCGGCGTCGAACTGCGCGACGAACGGGTCGCAGCAGTGCGAAAGCACGACCAGAAAGCAGGCCAGCACGCGCAGCAGGTCGATCCAGCCTAAGTGTTCCTTCGTCGTAGTCTCCATAAGTTCGGGTTAGTTGTGCTCGGGCGATAGCCGGCAGAAACCGCCGGGCGAACCGCATTCGTCCGGCGGCTTTCCGGATCCGGTTTCCCCTCGGAGCGGGAATCTTCGTCGGCCGGCCTTCATGCAAATATAGGATTTTTTCCCTGACGGGCAAGAGCGGCGGGATCAGCTCTTCCGAAAGGTCCGATCCGCCGGACGAGCTGCGGACATGAACCATGCGCGGCGTTCCGGTTTTCTGACCGCTATGTGAAACGTTTTTTACCTTACGGGTTGCCGAATCCGATCATTCTTGCTATTTTTACTCCCGCAACCGCATGCGTTCCCCGCGTGCGGAGCAAGCGCCCCTCGTGCTCGTCCGAACCCGTCGGAACAGCCCGGCGAAGCCGGAGGGGCCCGAACCCGTAAAACGAAAGCTATGAAAACGACTATTTGCGCCGCTGCGCTCGCCCTGCTGCTCGACACGGTCTGCTACGGGCAGAAACGGATGTCGCAGCCTGCCGCTGCAAGCGGAGCGTCCTGCCAGTCGGTGTACAACGTCCGCGACTTCGGCGCCAAGGGCGACGGCAGGTCGGACGACACGAAAGCGATTCAGTCGGCGCTCGACTATGCAATCGATCACGGCGGCGGTACGGTCTACTTCCCCACACCGGCCGCTACCGTCTGGCCACGATGCAAGAGAACTATCGGGTCAAGGCGCACCTGATCGTCAAGCCCAAGAAAAGCCCGGGCAAGCGGGATTACGTGATGATCCGCCTGCGGGGCGAAACCTGCGTCGTCACGCCCTGTTCGTACGCCAACCATACGGGCGAAGACCGTTCGGAGGTGTGGGACAACGGGACGGTGCTGTTCTCCGACGTACTGGGAGAGCCTCAGACCGATCCGGCGGCCACGCCCGCCTGCATTCTGGCGGCCGGAACGGGATCGAACCTCTACAGCCTCAACCAGGCCGTGATCCGCATCGAGGATCTGGCCTTTCAGGCGAAGGCCGAGGAAGGAAAATACCCCTATCTGTCGGGTATCAACATGGCTTACGCGGCTACCGTGTACACCGATAACGTACTGATTTACTCGTCGGTCCGCAACACCGCCCTGACGGCTCCGTCGAAAGACGGTCATTATTCGGCCGGCTTCATCGGTCCCCGGCTGTGGTGCAACCCCGAGCAAGGACTGAGGAACGTATACGTCAAGAGCGCGTTCCGTTACGGATTCGTCTTCTCGGAGCACATGAACGGCAACGACCTGTCGGCATGGGACTGCGAGAATGCCTTTGTCTTTTCCAAGATGGATCACTCCTGCTGGTTCGGCCGCATCCACGCCCAGAATTGCAAGAACATCCTGACGTCGCTCGACACGGATTTCGCGGGCCACACGCGCGGGGCCTCTTTCTTCCGCATCGAGCAGGTCGGCATCGAGGTGAACAGCGGACAAGTGCCTTACGACTTCAACTACGAGTATTTCGTGCTCGATCCCGACAACCTGCTCTACGGATCGTTCGAGTACCATATCGTCCGGTCGAACGTCGGAGCCGACAACTCCTGCTTCCGGGCCGAGGGCGGAGCCAACCTCCGGGCGACCGCCACGTTCTGACGGAGAACGGTAAAGTATCCTGATCCCTGCTTCCCCGCGGGCCGGTACGCTTCGGCAAGTTCCCGGAAGCGTTTCCCGCTCCGAAGAAATTCGTTCGCAACGAACGGCATGAAGGGCCCCGCATCAAGAACGCAGACCGACAAGCGCTTTCAGAGCTACCGAAATGAACATAGAAGAATTCAGGACATACTGCCTCTCTTTCCCGGGCGCATGCGACAAGATGCCGTTCGACAAAGCGGCCTCGGAGTACGACCGGGAACTGCTCGTGTTCTGCGTGCGGGACAAATGGTTCTGTTTCGTCCATATCCGCGAGTTCGATTTCTGCTGTCTGAAGTGCGACCCGGACGAGGCGATCGATCTGCGGGACCGCTACGAGGGCATAGAGCCCGGCTACCATATGAACAAACGGCATTGGATCAACGTCCGTTTCGACCGGGATGTTCCCGACAGCGAAATCAGAAGGCTCGTCCGACGATCGTATGAGCTCGTGGCCGGTCGTTCGGACCGAAAACGGTAAGCGACTGCAGCCGGCCGAGTCGGAGGGAGAACGGTCCGTTGCCGTGGCTCGAATAGGGGTGCGAGCAAACCGGCAGAGCATCCGGGCAGCGGGAAAACTCCCGATAATCCCGCTTTTAGGTCCCAGACCGAACGGGACGAAGCCCGCTCGGCCGTTCGCCGGAGACGACGGAGTTCCCGACGGACGATCGCGCGAGCCGAGGCAATTGCCGCTTTGCAGGTAAAACATTTGTCGGACGGGCTGTGAAACGGCCGAAAGGAAATCGGCAGAACTTTCGTTGCGAATGATTCTTTCCGTTCGGCCGGAGCGACGATCTGCGGTTTCGGAACGCGCTTCCCCAAAAATCGTAGAATCGTATTTCGCCATTTCGATGATACGGGTTCTATAATCCGTAAAACGGATACAAGCGTTATGCCTGTCCCCGCTATTTTTGCAAGAGGAATCGCGGGTGACGAAGGAATGAAATATATTTTTGTAAATTCGAATTAAACAGACGAGGCATGTTGCGAAAAATCAGAATAACGCTCGCCGTCCTTTGTTTCGTGCCGGTCACGCTGCTGTTTCTCGATTTCACGGGAACGATCCATGCATGGTTCGGCTGGCTGGCCAAGATTCAGTTCCTGCCTGCGGTACTGGCCCTGAATCTCGGCGTCGTGGCGGCGCTCGTATTGCTCACGCTGCTGCTGGGACGCGTTTATTGTTCGGTCGTTTGTCCGTTGGGCGTGATGCAGGACGTGTTCGGCCGGCTGGGAAGACGGCACCGGAAAAACCGCTATTCCCATTCGCCGGCGTTGTCGTGGCTGCGCTATACGGTGCTTTCGCTGTTCGTCGTAGCGCTCGCGGCGGGCGTAGGCTCCGTTGTGGCGCTGTTGGACCCGTACGGAGCTTACGGACGTATCGCTTCGAATCTTTTCGCGCCGCTTTGGCAGTGGGGCAACAACCTGCTGGCCGGCTTCGCCGAAAGGGCCGGCAGCTACGCTTTCTACCGGACGGATGTCTGGATCAAGAGCCTGCCGACCTTTGCGATCGCTGTCGCCATGTTCGCGGCGCTGGCCGTTCTGTCGTGGCGGAACGGTCGTACCTACTGCAACACGATTTGCCCGGTAGGTACGGTGCTCGGGTTCCTTTCCCGCTTTTCGCTGCTGCGGCCGGTCATCGACGTTACGAAATGCAACGGTTGCGGACAATGCGCCCGCCGGTGCAAGGCGGCGTGTATCGACAGCCGGGAGCATAAGATCGATTATTCGCGCTGTGTCGCCTGCATGGATTGCATCGATCAATGCCGGCGCGGAGCGATCCGGTACAAGCGCCGTCGGAGTACGGCCGTACCGGTCTCGGACGGCGGCAGGGAGGCCGATCCCGCCCGAAGGCGTTTTCTGACCGGTCTGAGTCTGTTCGCCGCGGCATCCGTGGCGAGGGCGCAGGAGAAAAAAGTGGACGGCGGCCTGGCCGTCATCGCGGACAAGAAGATTCCGAACCGCACCACCCCGATCGTGCCTCCCGGCGCGCAGAGCCTCCGTCACATGACCGCGCACTGCACGGGCTGCCAGCTTTGCGTGTCGGTGTGTCCTTCGGGCGTGCTGCGCCCTTCGACCGCGCTGACGACGTTCATGCAGCCCGTAGCCGCGTACGAGCGCGGCTACTGCCGGCCCGAATGTACGAAATGTTCGGAAGTATGTCCGACGGGCGCGATTCTGAAAATCACGGCGGCAGACAAGTCGGCCATCCAGATAGGTCATGCCGTATGGGTCAAGGAAAACTGCGTTCCGCTGACAGACGGCGTGAAATGCGGCAACTGCGCTCGCCATTGTCCGACGGGCGCGATCGTCATGGTAGCTTCCGATCCCGCTATGCCGGATTCGCCCGAAATTCCCGTCGTGAACGTCGAGCGCTGCATCGGCTGCGGAGCTTGCGAAAACCTTTGTCCGGCACGCCCTTTCAGCGCCATTTACGTCGAGGGGCATGCGAGACACCGTATCGTATAATCTGTCAAGGCGACTTTCTATGGGAGCACGAGATAAGGAAATGAACCGCCGCGATTTTCTGAAAATCGTGGGAATCAGCGCGGCCGCGACTACGGCCGCTTGGGCCGGCTGCAGCCCGGAGAATAACCCGGTGTCGGGCGGTCGGGCGGCCCGGACGGCCATTCCGACCGACCGGATGACTTACCGTACCAACGACAAAAAGGGCGATCGCGTGTCGCTGCTCGGCTACGGGTGTATGCGCTGGCCGACTCTCCCTTCGCCCGACGGCCGGGGGAACGTGATCGACCAGGATGCGGTCAACGAGCTGGTGGACTATGCCATAGCTCACGGAGTGAACTATTTCGATACGTCGCCCGTGTACGTGCAAGGCTGGTCGGAAAAATCGACCGGGATCGCCCTGAAGCGTCATCCCCGCGAAAAATTCCTGATCGCCACCAAGCTGTCTAACTTCGCCAACCATACCCGCGAGAACTCGATAGCCATGTATCGGAAGTCCTTCGAGGACCTGCAGGTGGACTATATCGACTACTATCTGCTGCATTCGATCGGCAACGGCGGAATCGACACGTTCCGCGCCCGCTATATCGACAACGGGATGCTGGACTTTCTGCTCGGAGAGCGGGAAGCGGGCCGTATCCGCAATCTGGGATTTTCTTTCCACGGAACGGTGGACGTCTTCGACGAGGTGCTGGCGATGGACGAGCGGGCGCATTGGGATTTCGTGCAGATTCAGCTCAATTACGTGGACTGGAAGCATGCGTCGGGAAACAACGTCGATGCCGAATATCTGTACGGGGAGCTGGCGAAGCGCGACATTCAGGCGATCATCATGGAACCGCTGCTCGGCGGACGGCTCTCGAACGTGCCCGATCACATCGCCGCGCATCTCAAGCAGCGCCGGCCCGAAGCGAGCGTCGCCTCGTGGGCGTTCCGCTTCGCCGGCTCGCCGGAAAAGGTACTGACCGTGCTGAGCGGCATGACCTATCTGGAGCATCTGCAGGACAACCTGCGCACCTATTCGCCGCTCGAACCGCTTACCGACGAAGACAGGGAGTTTCTCGAGCAGACCGCGCAACTGTTGCTGCGTTACCCGACCGTTCCCTGCAACGATTGCCAATACTGCATGCCGTGTCCCTACGGATTGGACATTCCGGGCATTCTGCTGCATTATAACCGGTGCGTCAACGAAGGGAACGTACCTTCCTCGTCGCAGGACGACAACTACCGCCGGGCGCGGCGGGCGTTCCTCGTAGGCTATGACCGTTCGGTTCCCCGGCTGCGTCAGGCGAGCCACTGCATCGGATGCGGACAATGCATTCCCCATTGCCCTCAGAGCATCGATATCCCGAAAGAGCTGCACCGCATCGACCGGTTCGTGGAAGACCTCAAGCAGGGGCGCGAATTTTAGGAAGACGCGCGATTCTCCTCGGGGCCGGAGCGCGTATTCAGGGAGCGCGGGTTTTCAGAGCCCGTTCCGGACGGCGGATTGCGGCCCGACCCATATCCATCGTCGCGTTGACGCCGGCTCGGGTATCGGCGCGATCTTCCGCATGTCCGTCAGAACTCCCTGCCGTCGAACCGCGCGCCGGACGAAACCCGTCCCGTATGTTCCTTGCCGCCTGCGGCATTGAACGAATAGCTCAGCGACAGAACGACATTGGGATACTTGGGCCTGATACGGGTCGACGAAACGAGCGAAGGAGTCGTGCGGCGGTTCTCGTAACGTGCGGTGCGGAATACGTCGTGCACGACCAGCGCGGCCGAAATGCGGTTCTTACAGAATTGCTGGCGCAGGGCCAAATCGAAATAGCAATAGGCCTTTTCCCGACCTTGCGTCAGTACCGTAGGGCCGACGGCATTGGCATCGAACTGTACTCGGGTCGCGGGTCCGAGCGTGAATTGGTTGATCAGTCCCAGCGCGTAGCTCGTGTTGGAAGCGTCCTCGCACCCCTCGTAACGGCTGACGAACTTATATCCGAAAAAACTTCCGTTGACGGTCATGTCCCACCAGCGGGCGACTTTCACGCGTGCGTCGAGCTCCACACCGCCCGAGCGGTCGCAACCCGCATTTATCAGCGAATCGAGCGTCACGCCGGGCTCGTAGGCCACGCGGATGCGGTCGATCACGCCCGTTCGCGACCGGAAGAATCCGGTGACCGCGATGCTGCCGCCTTTCCCCGTGCTTTTCCGGTATCCCGCCTCGACGGAATGAATGTACTCGGGCCGGATGTCGGGATTTCCGATCTGCTTGGTGTAGTAATCCTCGTAGGTGATATAGGGTTCGAGCTGCCAGATTCCCGGCCGGTTCGTCCGGTAAGAGTAACCGACGGAGAACGTGTTGCCGTGCGGAGCCTCGTACGATGCGTGGAGGGAAGGAAACAGCTCCAGACGCGAAATGTCGCGGTCGGCTCCGGCCACCGATATGGCGAGCTCGTCGAGCGTATTGTCGGCCCTGAGTCCCGCGTCGAACGCTACCGGACCGATCCGGTCGTTCAGCATGGCATAGAGCGAATGGATCTGGCGGCGGTAGAAGAACGGGGCGTACAGGTCGTCCTGCCACTGGAAATCCTGCGCGGCGCGGTCCCAATACGTGATGTTGTAGTCGCCGTGCTCGCTGTAGGACGTGTACTGGTAGCCGATTTCCAGTTTCCCTTGCTCGCGGTAGTTCATCTCGTAGACCGCGCTCCCGTCGAAATCCCAGTGATGCTCCTTCTCGTAGCCGCGCGTACCTTCGTAGCGCGCTCCCGTCGTGTCGAACATGTTGCTTTCGGTGTATTCCAGCGCATACCAGTCGTACCGCAGCCGTCCCGTTATCGAGATCCGGTCGCCCCGCTCGTTCAGCCGGAAAGAGTAATCGGCCAGCAACTGCGCGAGCTGCTTCTCGTTGGAGTAGCGGTCAGGCTGTCGTAGAAAGCGTCGTTTATCACATTGGTCCCCTGCATGCGATGCTCGTAGTAGCCCATGTCGCCGCCCCGGGCGTTCTTGGTGTCGCCGCCTTGGAATTCCAGCGACAGTCTGTGGCGGCGTGAGCCGTACTCCCAACCGAATCGTCCGATATAGGAGGCGTTGTTGCTATGACGGGTTCCGTCGGCGTCGGACGTCGTCGTGTAATCGTCCACGATCGTGGTTTTCTGCTGGCCGAAATCGCTTTTCCCGCGGATTTCGGCCCCGGTTCCGCCCACGTACCATCGGTGAGGTCCTTTGCGGTACGCCAGCAGCACGTCTCCGTTCCACGCCCCCAGCGTGCTTCCGGCCATGCCGACGGCTCCGCTCAGTCCCTCTCCCGTCTGACGCTTGGTGACTATGTTGATGATGCCCGCGTCGCCGTCCGTTTTGTAGCGTGCCGAGGGAGTCGTAATGATCTCGATATCCGCAACGGTCGAGGCGGGAATCTGTTCCATAGCCCGGGTTCCTTCCTGTACGGCGGGTTTGCCGTCCACATAGACGAGAAAGCCCGTACTGCCTCTGAACGACACTTCTCCGTCGGCGTCCACCCGGACCGAGGGAGTAGAGCCGAGAATGTCGGCCGCCGTTCCTCCCGCCGCCGACAGGGACGCGGAGCCGCTGATCCTCTGTCGGTCCAGCTTATAGACGATCCGGCCTCGGGAACCTGTGACGGCAATGCCTTCGAGCCGGTTTTCCTCGGGCACGAGAGAGACGGTCCCCATGTCGATCGGACGGCCGCTGCGGAAAGCGATCGTGTCGCTCGTGTAAGGCCGGTAGCCCAATAGCATGATTTTCAGTAAAAAATCGCCATTCTCCACTTCATCGATCCGGAATTCCCCGCCGCTGACGATCGTTCTGGCTACCGTCCGATTGCTCGTGTCGACGATCACGACGTCCGCGAAGTCGATGTCCGCTCCCGTCGAGGCGTCCGTCACGCGTCCTTTTACGGCAGGGAAAGAGTCCTGACCGTGAGCGGTCGGCACGCCTGCGACCGCGACGGCCAGAAGAATAAGGAGCTTCATCATGGCTGGCTCGGAATAGAAAAGGTTTCTTTCGTTTCGGGTCTTCCGCCGCTGTCTCCGGAGCCTGCGGCTGCAAGCGCCGGAAACGGAGCGTCGCGGTTTGACCGCCTAATTTATGACGTAAAGCTCTAAATCGCAAGTTTTGCCTGACGAATCGCGCTTTATTCCGCGAGAATCGCGACCGCATGGCTGAAAAATCGCTTCTCGCGCATCGATCGCCCGCAACGGGAAAAAGCCGCGACCGACCGGTTGCCGTCCGGACAGGAGTTCTGAAACATGGGAAATTTCAAAGCAGACAAGGGTAAAGCGTTCACGCTCCACGAGGCGGGCTCTACTCATTTATTTGCCAATGAGGTTTTTCCAAGACCGCAGAAGCCAATAATCGGCTCAGTCCGCGTTTCTATGCCCGTACACGAAACATATCCGACCGAAAAACCGGCCGGACCGAAGGTGATCCCGCAAAGTCGGGTCCGGAACCGGAACGGCCTGCCGCTGCGCGGAAATTCGGGAATCGTACTTTGAAACCGCCCTGACGCATAGAAGTCGTTTTGGCAACCGTCGGTCAGGCATCAATAAAATACTCTCCTGTTAAGTCCTAAGTACTAACTATCATCCTTATACTTGCAAATATATTCGGATGATATACAAGTCGATACATTCAAAAGCAAACGAAAACGCCATGTTTCGCCTATGTTGCATCCGTAAAAAACAAGCGCTCAACTCGTTAAAAGTTAAGCGCTTGAAATTTATTTCGTTGACCCACCTGGACTCGAACCAAGAAAGGCAGAACCAGAATCTGCAGTGTTACCATTACACCATGGGTCAATATTTACGGCACAAATGTAATCAAAAAAATTTTTTCGACGAAGAAGTTGCGACAAAATTTTTCAAATAAAACGGCTCGAAATAGGCAACATCTTCGAACTTCCTGATTTTCAAAGCCTCTGTCGCCGGCTTTACCAGACCGCGAGCCGAGGGCGTCACATCGACATAATGCACTCCCGGCTCGGTGAAGAGCATTTTGCTCTTGGCCGCGCCGTTGCCGAACAGCACCAGCCGCCCTTGCGCCCGTTCGGCAGCGAAGCTTTCGGCCGTCAGAACGTGAGCCTCCACTTCGGACAACGGCCGGGCCTGCGCGTCGAACAACTGACAGTAGACCTCCATGCGTCTCGCGTCGATCATCGGCAGCAACTTGGCGTCTTCCAGCGATTCCAAATCGAGTATGCCGGCCTCGAAATCCTCCAGCGCGACCTGTACGAGGGCTTCCAGACTGTTTACGGCGATCAACGGCTTTCCGGTCGCATAGCAAATCCCTTTGGCCAGCGATACGGCGATCCGCAGTCCGGTGTAGGAGCCGGGACCCTTGCCGACGGCCACGGCATCCAGTTCGTCGGCATCGAGATCGTTTTCCCGAAGGATTTCCTCCACGTATACGGCCAGATTCTGGGCATGATGCTTCCCCTCGAGATTTTCGCGCAGCGAAAGGAGCCTGCCGTTTTTCGCCAAGGCTACGGAACCGATGTCGGTGCCGGCCTCGATACATAAGATAAGCGACATGGTACGACGGTTTGATTCTGCAAAGTAAGCGAAAAAAATATCAAATCCGATCTCCTCTTGTTATCGTACCGCCCGCCGGGTGCGCAACGGTACGTTCGTTTCGATACGAGGCCGAAAACAAAGGCTTTCTGCCAAAAGTTCCGGCAACCCGGCAGGCCCATGGCTCGCCCGACCGCATGGCAGGCGGCAACGGGAAAGCACGCCGACACGCGCCCGGCCGAAACACGACCGGGAAACGATCGGTTTTTGGGAGACGGACGATAAGCAGAAAAGGAAATTACGGCCCGAAGTCTCCCGCAGACGCTCGAAAAACAAACCTACGCCGTACAACCGCCTCGTATGACCGTAAGGTCATGTCCGTCCGAAGAATCCGGATCGTCCGAAAACCGTTCCCGGGTTATCGGCGGAGCACCCAGCGCATGAAGGCCCAGCCTCCGAGGATCTGGAGCGACATGCCCGGCAGTCCGATACGGAAATCCTGCAAGGCTGCGCGAAGCGATCCGGTCATCGCCCATTCGCCGAGAGTGCCGATCGCCTGATAACCGAGCACCACAGCCGCAAGCAGCGGCAGCGACACGCGACGGCAACGCGCAGCAGTCAGTCCCGCGGCGACGGCCAGCAGCGACGATTTGAACAGAATAGGGGGCAAAGTATCGGCGGCGGGCATGCCGAACAGCGCCGAATTGATCAAAGGCGAGGCAACGGCCGTCAGCATGCCGGCGCGCCAACCGTACTTGTAAGCGGCTATCAGCGTGAAGAAATAGATCGGGAGCCACCGTACGCCGCCCTGCGGAACGAGATGGCACAATTGCGGCAGCAGGACGTTTCCCGCCACGAACAGAGCCGCGATCCAGTAAGTTTTCGCCTGGTCGTACCCCAGCGAATGAAGTTTTACGGTCGTTGCTTGCATATCGACTTTTTTTATCGGTTATTCATCGCATTCATAAAATCGCGTATCTGCGCCACGCATTCCTCCGGAGTACGCAAGTCGCGGCAACGAGTCTCCAGCGGGCACCAGCCCGTCCCGCTGCGGTTGATCACATGCGGGACCTCTTCGGCGTAACCGACCTTCACTCCGCTGCCGGCCAGAAGGTCCAGAGCGAGCCGGCTGATGACATCGGCATGCAGCTCGCTCACTCCTGCGACGATCATCAGAGCCGCAGCCGCCTTGCCTACGACCTTATCGGCGACGGAGGCCCCGCGCAGAAACCCGGGGTCCTCGCCCGACAGGGCATACAGGTCCGACACTCCCCGTCCCGAGAAGGTACGGATTTCGCCGTGAGCGACCACCAGCGAGTAATTCCCCTCATGCAACAATCGAATCAGTTTTTCCATAATCCGTATGCTATATTTCCTTAATCCGAAACCGGCCGGGCGACACACGGCTCCGCCTGTTTTCCCGCATAGAGCGAAGATCGGAACGGGCGGCGATACGGCGGCGATGCGGTTTCCGGCGCGCCGGAAGCCCCGCGTACGGGACTCGCACGGCCGTCCGGTCCCGCGAAATCCGCTATTCCCGCCGTCCGATGCCTCGCAATTTTCCTCCGGCTCCGAAATCTCAGTCCAGCTCGACCAGTTCGTATCGCTGGCTTCCCATTCCGAGCCGCTCGGCATAGTCCAGCGTATGCATGCCGTTGCGCGAGTCGATCCGCTCGATCAGATGAACCTTGCCGTGATCTTCCGAGGCACGGACCCTGTCGACGCAGGCACGGTCGAGGGCTACGGGGTCGAGCGAGGCGAGAATGCCCAGATCGCCCATCTTCGGGTCCTCGGGCGCCGCCACGCAATCGCAGTCCACCGAAAGATTATTCGCCACGCTGATATAAAGAATCTTGTCGCCGCAGTAGTCCGCAACCGCCTTGGCGGCCTCGGCCATCGATTCCAGAAAATCGTCCTGCGGAGGAAGGCTTCCCCATACCTCGGACCGATCCCGGGTTTTGCCCGCGGAATGTATCCACGCCTTGCCCGCCGACGAGGCGATGCCGATGGAAATATTCTTGATCGCGCCGCCGAATCCGCCCATCGGATGCCCCTTGAAATGGGACAGAACGACCGTAAAGTCGTAGTCGGGATAGTGCGACCCGACGAAATCCTCCTTCAGGTGTCTGCCTCCCTTCACCGGTAGCGCCACCTCTCCGTCGGCATCCATGATGTCGACCTCCGTGATCGCCGTGAAACCGTGATCCTCGGCCGCTTTCAGGTGAGACTCCGTATCGGACCGCCCACCGCCGTACGCGGTGTTGCACTCTACGATCGTTCCCCCGACCCGCCGCACCAGATCTCCGATCAGCGCCGGGCTCAGGTAATTATTGTTGCCGGGCTCGCCCGTCGAAAGCTTGACGGCGACCTTGCCTGTCGCCTCGCGGCCCAGCGCCTCGTAGATCTTCACGAGATTCTCGGACGAAATCTCCTTGAACATATAAACCTTG
>ENA-ORND01001489-ORND01001489.1-human-gut-metagenome-genome-assembly--contig:-NODE-1489-length-15936-cov-2.935457_pt1 | contig 15936 bp, 10 predicted proteins | sample MGYA00242111_ERZ509014 | MGnify/ENA primary metagenome ERZ509014 (study PRJEB26280, sample SAMEA2338694) | human gut metagenome | biome: human gut; feature: human-associated habitat; material: faeces... | reverse complement strand
GAGTTAGGTGAACACGATGAGAGGTTCTGATCGCACAGAAAAGCACTTCCTGCACTCCGTCTGAAGCTTGAAAATTGAATATTTATACCGACACACTTTAGCTATACCCCATGAGCATACTGCTAAATTTAATTGTTATAACCGCCTTTGTTGACATTATTCATATAAAATGGTATACTTAAAATAAAATTTATACATAATGAAAAGAGTAAATGTGATGAATAAACATACCACTATTGATAAGTCAACAGGCGAGAAAAAATGCAGCTGCTTTAAACGCTGCGGCGGCTGTCAGTTGGATAAGGTCTACGCCCAGCAAATAGAATGGAAGCAGGCAAAAGCCGATAGAATGTTGAGCCGTTTTTGCAGACCTCAGCAGATAATAACTATGGACGATCCCTATAATTATCGCAATAAAGTCCAAACTGTCTATAAGGTCAATAGCTCAAAGCGTATCGTCTCAGGAGTATATCAGTCCTCTACCCATAGCATGGTAATAACTGACGATTGCTTTTTGGAGGATATAAGAGCACAGCAAATAGTCGCTACCCTTAAAGAGCTTATGGTTGACTTCCGTATCCTTCCATATAACGAGGAAAGTGATCAGGGCCTTCTTAAGCATACACTTATCCGTACCTCCCAAACAACAGGCGAGGTAATGCTCGTGCTAGTTACAGCTACCCCCATATTTCCTGCAAAGAAAAATTTCGTTAAAGCTATCACTGAAAAACACCCATATATAACCACTATCGTCCAAAACGTTAATAAAGGCAGAGTTCCTCTTACTTTGGGCGACCGTGATATTATAATGTACGGCAAAGGCTATATCACCGACGAGATGTGCGGCTGTAAGTTCAGAGTTTCACCCCATTCTTTCTATCAGGTAAACTCCGAGCAGACCGAAAAGCTCTATTCTAAAGCAGTTTCCTGTGCCGAGCTTAAAAAAGGCGATAAAGTTATCGACGCATATTGCGGAACAGGTACTATCGGTCTTATCGCTGCAAAAAGCGGTGCAGACGTGGCAGGCGTTGAGCTTAATGCCGAAGCCGTAAAGGACGCAGTTTCAAATGCCAAGCTCAATAAGCTTGACAATATCAGGTTTTATAATGAGGACGCAGGTGAGTTCATGACAAAGCTTGCGCAGGCAGGTGAGAGCTGTGATGCAGTTTTCCTTGACCCTCCAAGAGCAGGCACAACAGAAGAATTTGTTGAAGCCTTGGGCAAACTCAGACCTGAAAAGATAGTCTACGTTTCCTGTAAAATAGAAACTCTCGAGCGTGATTTGAAGCTTCTTGCAAAAATAGGCTATAAAGCACAGCTTATCCAGCCCGTTGATATGTTCCCGCATACCACAGGTATCGAAAATGTGGTGCTTTTAAAAAGAAAAATGATATCGCTCACACCAAACAGAACACCTGATAAAAAGGGGGATAAAAAAATTGAACGAAAAGGTAAAACTTCTCACAGATAATATCGAAAAAGTTATCGTCGGCAAGACCGACTCTGTGCTTAAAATAATCACAGCCATGCTTTGCGGCGGTCATGTTCTTATCGAGGACGTGCCTGGAGTAGGCAAAACTCAGCTTGTATCAGCCCTTGCAAGGTCAGTGGACGGCAAATATAACCGTATCCAGCTTACCCCTGACGTTATGCCGTCCGATATCGTTGGCTTTTCTATGATAGACCAGAAAACTCATGAGCTTGAGTATAAAGAGGGTGCGGCAATGTGCAATTTCCTCTTGGCAGACGAAATAAACAGAGCCTCCCCAAAATCTCAGTCAAGCTTGCTTGAAGTCATGGAAGAACATCAGATATCCATTGACGGTAAAACTCATGAACTTCCATTGCCCTTTATGGTGCTTGCCACACAAAACCCTGTGGAAACTTACGGCACTTATCATTTGCCTGAAGCCCAAATGGATAGATTTCTTATGATGATATCAATGGGCTATCCCTCATATGATGATGAGCTTGATATCATGTCAAGAGCCGAAAGATCAGGCTTTGCAAAGAATATCCAGCCTGTCATGACCCTTGAAAACGTCCGTGAGCTTATGGGCTACGCTGAAAATGTAACCGCAGAGCTTTCCGTGAGAAAATATATCCTGAGCCTTGTTACCGCAACAAGAAATTCAGATTATGTAAAGCTTGGCGTTTCTCCCCGTGGAAGCATCGCACTTCTCAAAGCTTCAAAAGCCTATGCCTTTGTTCAGGGCAGAGGATTTGTCATGCCAGATGATGTCAAGGCTGTTATGCCTGACGTTCTTGCACATAGACTTATGCTTTCTCCAAAAGGCAAATCCGCCTTTGAAAATGAAAGGAAAGCTCTTGAAAATATCGCTCTTACAGTAAAATCACCTGACGCAATAGAGAAATAGAGGATATGACCCCATGAAAAATCTTTTAGGTTATCTTACCTGCGTGGCGGTGGCGATACTGCTTAGAGTTTATATAAACGGAAGCGGTGGTACGCTTGTGCTTTATCTTTTAGCTATAGCCTTTTTGATATCTCTTGCGGCACTTCTCATTACCAAGCGTAAACTTGTGGCAGCCATAAAGCTTTCCACAGAAATAAGTGCAAAGAACGAGGAGTTTGACGCTGACATAATGCTTTTAAATGCAATACGCATTATTCCCTCATGCGTTGTTGAGGTAACGGCAGAGTGTTCAGATAATATCGGTGCTGTAAGCCCACTTGAATTTAAAACTATCGTGGCAGGCGGCAGACAGCAAAGCGTCAGCGTTAAGCTGAAAACACGCTATGCAGGTCTTGGCACAGTGAAAATAAAAAGCATACGTTTGCATGACTATCTTGGAATAATCACCCTGCACCTTGACAGTTCACGTTATGAAAAAGCTGTGGGAAAAATAAAGATAATGCCGAATATCCCTGACACTGGCTCTCAAACAGAGCTTCTTAAAGCAACTTCCGAGAACGCTTCATTTGACGATAACGAAAGCGAATCAGATGAAAATGCACTTGGTCTTACAGGCGTTCCGGGCTATGACCACAGACAGTATGAGATAGGCGACCCGCTGAAAAGAATAAACTGGAAGCTTTCTTCAAAGCGTGACGAGCTTATGGTGCGCCTTGATGAAAAGGTCACGGCTTCAAGTCAGGCGTTTTTCCTTGATATACCAAGTGAAGATCATGATCCCATGTTTGCTATGAATATTGATAATATAGTCGAAGCGAGCCTTGCAATGCTTTCAATGCTTATTATGGAGGGCTTTGAGAGTGAGTATAATTATTATCTTGACGGCTGGAAAAGCATGAAAATAAAGCAGGCAGGTGATATAATAGAGCTTCAAAACGATCTTGCGGCAATAGCACCATATCCGCAGGAAAAGCGTTTTGCCTTTTCTCATGAGATAGGCAAGACAGCTCCTATCTGCTTCACAGCCTGCATGGCGACTTCTCAGGGGGAATTTTCTTCTCTTATAGAAGAATTTAACGGCTCTTTTGTAGTGACACGTCTTAGCGGTCTTGATAAGCAGACAGAAAATATGTGGCTTGTAGACGAAACTTTCGAGTTTCGTAAAATGACATAGGGGGTGTGGCTTTTGAATACTAAAACTGCTCAGATAAAAAACACCCTTGTGAATATTCTTTCAAAATATGCTTTGCCGCTGCTCCTTGGAGCAGTGGTCATGAACATAATCTTTAAGACCTATCTTGTAGACAATGTCAGACTTTATACTTTTGGATATGTGGTCTATGAATGTCTGCTGTTTGCTCTTTTTGAGTGGTTGAAGCCGAAAAAAGTCCTGCGAGGTCTTGTCTATACCGCCCTTATGGTGGCAGTGCTGTTTTTGGGCTTTCAGCTTCTTCGTGCTGGATTTGAACATTCTGGAAAATCATTTATCAATTGGTTTTATGTAAACAGGCAGGAGATAGGTCAGATAGATGAATATTTCTACTTTCTGTTTGTGGGACTAGGCTTCTTTATCATTTCGGTGCTTTATTATTTCACCATTGTGCGCTATAGAAGCTTTGGAACGATGCTCGTTGTGCTTTTTCCGTTTTTTATTTACGGAAAGCGAGCCGATTCAATGGATACTCTTGACATAACCATAATGCTCACTGTGTTCATTGCACTTATGGTGCACAGCAGACTTGTTTCAGACGAGAGCAAGCATGACCTTGTTATAAACGGCTCTTATGTGGCGGCATCGGCGGTTTTCGTTACCCTTGTGGGTGCGCTTGCAATGCTTATGCCGACTTCCTCAAAGACATCTTATCTTGAAAAAAACAGCAACTTCTTTGATGTGAATATCAAAAGCAGTGGCACATATGACAATCTTAGTGATGAGTCTTCCCCAAGATTTGGCGCAGACGCAACGGGCGAGATACTTTTCAACTTCACCACAACCTCTGACGAACAGGTCATTTATCTTCGCAGACAATCCTTTGACCTTTTCAGAAACGAGAAGTGGGTAACAGACGATAGCTTCTACGATTTTGATTTTGACAAAAATGTTCATCTTTACGGTGACAACGAGGTGAACTCACCGAGCTATGTTTACAGCATAGCAAAGTCACTTGCAGATAAGGATTACACCAAGGATCTTGGCGTGGACAGGTCACAGTTTCCTGATGATCTGTTCAGTGAAAAGGCAGTCATGAATCAGTTCAGCGACAGCTTTACCCCTAGCTATATCCCTGCTCCACTGATGATAACCCCAGGGGAGAACAACGTTTATATCAAAACAACTCACAGCGAGGTCTACAGACCATATGACACCGCAGGAAATAAGCTTGGCATTAGCTTTGAGTATATCCCTGAAACGGAGAACGAAAGACAGGCTGCGGCAAATCTTGATATGACCGAAAATCAGTTCAAACTGCTGCTTTCTTATGGTTTGACAAACGGAGATGTCACATCAAATCAAGCGCTGAATATTTATAAGATATATGCGTTGTACACAGATGTTTCTGCATATGACGATAAAGGTGGAAAAATGGAGGCTCTTGCGAAAAACATAACGGAAAACTGCAAAAATGATTATGAGAAAGCTCAGGCGCTTGTGGATTATTTTGAGCAGAACGGCTATGTTTACGATAACGAGTATGAGCCTGACGATGAGTCTATCGCATATTTTCTTTTCACGAGCAAGCGTGGAAACTGCACGAACTATGCCACAAGCATGACGCTTATGGCGAGAATGCTGGGACTTCCAGCAAGGTATGTTGAGGGCTTTGCAGCATATGAAAAGAATGAACGTGGAGAGTTTGTGGTAAGAGATAGCCATGCTCACGCTTTTGTAGAGGTCTTTATCACAGGCATTGGCTGGATGACTTTTGACCCGACAGTTCCGGGCTATCAGCGTGACTACAGTGCAAATGGTACGAACTTTGATGTTTCAACTTTTGTAAGCTATTTCAGCAGGATCGCACTGTTTATCGGTGTAGCGTTTGTGCTTGTGGTTTTCGTGTTCCTTAACAGAATTATCGAGGTATTTTTCCGACTGTCACTTAAATTCAGAGATAACGGAGAAAAGGTCATAAGGCTTTACAGGCGGGTGGTAAGGCTTTTGACCATAGCTTCTAATGATAAGCTATCGGGATACACGCCTGAAATGATAAGAGAATATCTTGTTAAGAGGCGTGGAGTTGAGCTTGGCGGTCTTATAGATCTTTTTGAAAAGACCTGCTTCGGTGGATATGTTCCTGATGAAGCCGAGTGGAAAATGGTTTATGCAGAGTACAAAGTACAATGGAAAAAGCTCACAAAGCGTGAGAAAACTTCTTTGGAGCTTGATAAGAATATGTAATGAAATGGCTGTGCGGAAAAAATTCACGCACGGCTATTTTTTTGTATGAAAAAAGGCTGCCGTATAAAACAGCAGCCTGAGAGTGTGTAAAAAAACTCTGAACGAGCAGGACATCAAGGACGCCCACTGTATCTGATATTTAATTAAAGTGAAGCAAGAAGATCGCTCATTGCGTAAAGTCCTGCCGGCTTTCCACAAAGGAAAACGCCTGCATTCACTGCACCCACAGCGAAAACCTGCTTTGAATGAGCTTCGTGCTTGAGGGAGATGACTTCATCTCTGCCTGCAAAGATTATCTCATGCTCGCCAACAATAGTGCCACCACGGACAGAGTGCATACCGATCTCAGTCTTTTCTCTCTTTGCTCTTACAGAATGACGATCGTAAACATAGTGATACTTGTTGTCAAGCTCCTCGTTTATTGCGTCTGCAAGCATGATAGCAGTGCCTGACGGAGCGTCTATCTTCTGGTTATGGTGCTTCTCGATTATCTCGATATCATACTGACCGCCAAGAACTTTTGCGGCAGTTTTTGCAAGATTTGCAAGAAGATTGATACCAAGGGTCATGTTGAATGTGAAGAAAACAGGTATCTGCTCGGAAGCCTTGTGTATCTTCGCTGTATCCTCTTCTGTATAGCCTGTGGTAGCTATTACAAGGGCAGTGCCGTTTGAAAGGCAATAGCTGAGAAGTCCGTCCAGTGCGGAAGGGTGTGAGAAGTCGATTATTACATCAGGCTTTTCAGGCAGGTCGGCAGGCTCTTTTACTACAGGGAAGTCTGCATAAGCCTCGCCAAATTTGTCGATACCTGCGCTTACTGTGCAGTCGTCACGCTCTGATATAACGTCATATATGAACCTGCCCATTTTTCCGCAGGCGCCACATATTGCGATCTTAGTCATTTATATCATTCCTTTTCTTTTTGATTTGTAGATAAACGTAAGTGATAATGTCAAAGACAGCGTTTGGGCTGTCTGGGACGCCAACCCTTACATTAGTACAATTTTATAATGGTAAACATAAAGGGCGAATTTCTCCGCCCTTTGTATTTTTTTACTTGATAAGTCCGAGAGCGTTCATTGACGCTTTCAGCTTTTCTATCTTATCATCGCTCATTCTTACAAGCGGCAGACGACACTCGCCGACCTCAAAGCCCATAAGGTTAAGAGCTTCCTTGACAGGGATAGGGTTTACGTCGCTGAAAAGTGCCTTTGCAAAACCAAGGGTCTTGAATACCTTTTCTCTTGCTTCCTCGTACTTTCCATCAAGGCAGAGCTGTGTGATCTCATGTGTTTCAAATGGCATACAGTTGGAAAGAACTGAGATAACACCCTTTCCGCCCAGAGCCATGATAGGAACTATCTGATCGTCGTTGCCTGAATAGATATCAAGGTCATCGCCGCAGAGAGCTGCTACCTGTGTTATCTGGCTGATGTTTCCGCTTGCTGCCTTGATAGCAACGATATTGTCTATCTTTGCAAGCTCACGGCAGGTCTCAGGAAGAATGTTCACACCTGTTCTTGACGGTACGTTGTAAAGAATGATAGGCAGTGTAACAGCCTTTGCGATAGCGGAGAAGTGTGCGATAAGTCCTGCCTGTGAAGTCTTATTATAATAAGGTGTAACACAAAGCAGAGCGTCAGCACCAAGCTCCTCAGCCTTCTTAGAAAGGTTTACGGCATACTCTGTATGGTTTGAGCCTGTACCTGCGATAACAGGTACTCTGTGATTTGTTTTCTCAATGGCATAGCGGATACACTCGATATGCTCCTCATCCGTCATGGTAGCACTTTCGCCTGTTGTTCCGCAGATTATGATAGCGTCTGTGCCGTTATCGATGTTGAAATCGATAAGCTCGCCCAGCTTGTCAAAGTTGATAGAGCCGTCAGCGTTCATAGGTGTAACTATAGCAACGCCTGCACCTGTGAAAATAGTCTTTTTCATAAACAGCACTCCTTTCGTGCGTATATATGTGTTATATTAGTCAAAATAGCCCTTTGCTGCAAGAAGCTCAGCCAGCAGAACTGCTCCGCCTGCCGCACCTCTCAGTGTATTGTGTGAAAGGCAAACGAACTTATAGTCATACTGTGAATCTTCTCTCAGTCTGCCTATAGAAACTGCCATGCCGCCCTCAAGGTTTCTGTCGAGCTTAGCCTGTGGACGATCGTCCTCAGTGAAGTAGTTAAGGAACTGCTTTGGAGCGCTTGGAAGCTGAAGTTCCTGTGGAACACCGCTGAAATCTTTCCAAGCCTGAAGGATCTCTTCCTTAGAAGGTTTATTCTCAAATGATACGAAAACTGCTGCTGTGTGACCGTCGGAAACAGGAACTCTCAGGCACTGTGTTGTGATAGCTGGAGCTGTTGCGTCAATGATAACGTCGCCCTCGATATGACCCCAGATCTTAAGAGGCTCTTTCTCAGACTTTTCTTCCTCGCCACCAATATAAGGGATGATATTCTCAACCATCTCTGGCCACTGTTCAAATGTCTTACCAGCACCTGAGATTGCCTGATATGTTGTTGCAACAACAAGCTTTGGTCCGAATTCCTTTAATGCATTAAGAGCAGGTGTGTAGCTCTGGATTGAACAGTTAGGCTTAACACAGATAAATCCTCTCTTAGTACCAAGTCTTTCTCTCTGATATTTAATAACTTCAAGATGCTCTGGGTTGATTTCTGGAACAACCATAGGAACATCTGGTGTCCAACGATTAGCACTGTTATTAGAAACAACTGGAACTTCTGCCTTAGCATATCTTTCCTCTATAGCCTTAATCTGGTCCTTAGGCATATTAACTGCACAGAATACGAAATCTACCTTAGAAACAATTTCATCAAAATCCTTATCCATATCATATACAGTCATCTTCTTAACGAACTCTGGCATTGGTGTCTGCATCTTCCAGCGTCCTTCAACAGCATCTTCATAAAGCTTTCCTGCTGAACGTCCTGAAGCTGCTACTAAAACAACCTCAAACCAAGGATGATTCTCAAGTAATGTTATAAATCTCTGTCCTACCATACCTGTACCGCCAAGGATACCAACTCTTAACTTATCGCTCATTTTTAACTCCTTCAATATGTAAAATCTAAAAGACACTTCCCTCTGTTCTGTCTTTCTGTGACGGACATTTGTTTTTGTGTCTAAGAAAATATATCACAGCCTATAGGATAATGCAAGCCATTTTTAAATATTTTAAGATTTTTCTTAATAAAAATATATTTTTTAATGTAAAAATGAAAAAGCCCCGGCAGTTAACCGGAAGCTTTTTCTGGAAATATTAGGAGAAGTAAATTCTTATAAACTTATTTATCGAATGTCTTCTTTCTCTTTAATTCAACACATGCAATTCCTGCTGTTAATGTCATTGCAGCAATATACCATACCATATGGTATGAATCACCTGTCTCAACACCATTATTGTCTGATACCACTGGATCTGTAGCTGGCTGCTCTGCCGGTGTCTCTGGTTTAGCAGGCTGCTCTGGTGCTGGATTCTCTGGTTCGCCTGGTGTTGGATTCTCTGGTTCACCTGGTGCTGGATTCTCTGGTTCACCTGGTGTCGGATTCTCCGGTTCACCTGGTGTTGGATTCTCCGGTTCACCTGGTGTTGGATTTTCTGGTTCGCCTGCAGATGTAATCTCCTTACCATCAACAACAAGCTTAACATCTGAAAATGTCACATCAGCACTTCTTGCAACATACATTCCAACATATACATATTCTGAATCTACAGAAGTTAATTTAAAATCAAAACCACCTGTAATAGTTTCTTCATTACCAAATGTACATGCATAACCATCTGTATTACTTTCGATTTTAAGGTTATATGTCTCACCAGCCTTAATTTCATTAGCACATGTTCCGCCCTGTGTAAGAGCGCCACTCTTTCTTGCAAAACAGTTCCATACAGAATCTTTCTTAGTAAGCTTAAGTGGACCAGCTGCAACATAGTCACCCATTGTACTGTTAATATACTGATCTACATACATATCATCTCTTGCCATAAGACCGAATGATACCTGATCATTAGATGTAAAACTGTTTACAGTCGCCTTTGCTGTAATTGTAAAATTACTGTTTGCTGGAACTCTGTAATAATACATAGCAATTCCATCAGCAGTACTTGCTATCTTTCCTGCTCCATTAACAGCAATATTAATATTACCATTGTCAAGACTCTCAAGCTTAAATTTAGATGCTATCTTATCATTGCCGCCAACATTTCCAAATACAGTTCCCTTAAAGATTCCTGCATTAGCCCATAATTCGCTGTCTTTTAAATCATTTGAATATTCTGACTCTTTATAATCAGGATTAGACTTTAAAACATCACTCTTAGTTGGTGCTTTAGCATCAATAATATGCTCTGCAAGTCCTGCTACATTAAGTTCCTTAATTGTCTTAGTAACAAGATATGCATTATATGTTCCGCCCCAGATATTAGTATGCGTATTGTCTACACTTTCTGGCTTTGATGATGTCCATGCATGTAAATTAACTGTCTCGGCTGCTCCTAATGAATCATATAATTTCTTAGTAAGAGAAGTCATATCAACCACTGGAACATTAAGATCTTTTCCAAGATTAATGATTGCCTGTGGATAACTTCCTCCTTCAAACTCTCCTGAAGCAGCTGTAACATGAAGCTGACTGTCAGACCAGTTGCCATCAGCAGTTCTTCTTACAATCGGTGTACATAAAACAACTGTTGTTCCTGCTGCCTGTGCTGGCTTTATATAATTCTCATATAAAGAATAAGCAAATGAACCTGCTGTTTTATAATCTCCATTAGGGTTAGTATATCTTCCGCTCTCCGCTTTTTCATCATTGTGGCCGAAACCAACAAGAAGAAAATCTCCCTTTTTCATTCCAGCTATAAGCTCACCATACTCCTTATCCGCTGTATAGCTTGTTGAACTTCTTCCTGATAAAGCAATATTCTTTACCTCAAAAGTTCCATCCAGATACTTATCAATCTGTGTTCCCCATCCATATCTAGGATAATAATAATTGTCTGTGAAAGCACTGACTGTCGAATCTCCCACAATCCAGACAACAGGCTTTGATGAATCTGATTCCTCAGCTCCTGCAAATGTTCCAAATCCAAAGCTCATAACAAGCAAAAGGATTGCACTAAGCAGACAACTGATCAGCCTTCTATTTTTGTTTTTCATAACAAAGACCATTCCTTTCTTTTATTTGTTCAAATTGTAAACTATGAACCTATGTCAAGGTCAAGTCTTTGTGTATATTTTACCATAAAATGTTTTTGCAAAAAAATCCCCGCACTATGTGCGGGGAAATTCTCAAAATATTAATACGCTATACCATTAGATACTTCTACATAATAAATATTAACTCCACCAGATTCTGATACAATATAATATTCACCTGCCTCATCTAATCTGAATGATACTGACTTAAGTGAAGAACCAGGTATCTTAGCTGTACTTGTTACATCATTACCATTCTTATCAATAATCTTAATAAGTCTGCTTGTATCTGTATCTGAGCTTGTTGCATATATCTTTACCTTAGATTCACCTGCTGTCTTAAATGCAATAGCTCTTGCAGATTCGCTTCCTGCACCGCCAAGCTTGATTCTCTTTGTAAAGCTGATATTCTTGTAATCCTTATTGCTCTTATCAACCGTTACAGTCTTTTTGCTTGTTGCAACAATCTTAAGACCATCAACTACAGTTGAACTCTTAATCTTTCCTGTTGAAACATCATTAGCATTAAGAATTAATTTTTCACCCTTTGTTGATACTGAAGAAGCTTCTGTTGCTTTTGTTGGAGCCTGTGTAGCCTTTGTTGGAGTCTGTGTCTCCTTTGTTGTTGCCTCTGTCGCCTTAGTTGGAGCCTGTGTCTCCTTTGTTGTGCCTTCAGTAGCTTTAGTTGTTTCCTGAGCCTTTGTTGTCTCTTCTGGCTTAGTTACCTCAGATGATGAATTCTTTGAAGATACACTAATCATCTGATTAGCAACATTGAATCTTGCTCCCATTGAAGCATAGCTTCCTGTTGTCTCATAAAGGCTGTTCATGTTAATTGTTCCATCAGCATTTCTAAGCTGTTTATCTATATTTTTGCTCATATCAATTGCATTAACAGTGTTCTTAAACATTCCAGCTGTCTTAGCAGGGTCAGTTACAACAGTTCCCTTCTTATCTCCACTTACTAAAGAAGTAAACAAAGAACCTGAAAGATTATAATACTTACCTGAATTGTAATATATTGAATCAGCCATTTTACCAGTAAACTTATCTGAATCAATTGCACCAGCTGATACAAGTCCCTTAAATATTGCTGCACTTGATGTTCTGTAACATAAGAAGTTACCCTTCTTAGCATACTTTCCATTGCCCCATGCTGTAACATTTACAATTGTAAGACCTGTTGGGTTATTATTATCTGTAAATCCTGTTGCACCATTGTCAAATGACAGACAATTCATTACATTATGTGGAGTTCCAACACCTGAACCACCAAGCTTAAATCCATTCATATCTCCATTAGCATAATGAACACCATTAGATAATGTTCCGTTGTTAAATGCAACGCAATTTCTTATTGTAATTACACCTATAGGACCTGTTGCACTCTTTGCAAATAAATCCCATCCATCATCTGAGTTGCTGTATGATATACATCCGTCAAATACATTGCCTTCACCACATGTAAGCTTTGCAGCAAATCCATCTGCATTCTCACCTGTACCGCCCTGGTCAGGGAAATCACAGTTATCATGTGATGTACAGTTGATAATCAGGTTATTTGATGGCCATAAATCTTTAGTAGCAGCCGTTGTGTCATATCTTGAAATCTGGAGTCCTGAATCTCTGTTTGCTTCAAATACACATTTTTCAAAAATGTTGTTATTACCAGCAAGTAATACTCCGTTATCTCCAGCACCATAGAAATTAATTCCCTGGAAATACCAGTAATCTCCATCTACAACTACACCTCTGTTAGCTCCGTCAAGCTTCTGTGCTGAAAAATCAAACTTAACTTCCTTGCCACTTTCAGCCTTTACAATAATATAAGAGCCTGATTTTCCATTCATGGCATTATTAATTACAATTGTATCAGAGAACTTATATGTTCCCTCTTTTACAATAATTACATCGCCAGCCTTAGCTGAACTGATTGCATTAAGAATTTCATTTGAAGATGATACATATTTTGCATTCTTGAAATCTGCATCTTTCTTCTTACTGATATCTGTATACGCACCTGAATAAGAAAGGCTTGTCTTATCATATGATGTTGTTGCATCTGAACCCGTTGTTTCCTTTTCAGTTGCCTTTGTTGCGCTTTCTGTTGATTTAGTTGTTGCCTGTGTTGCTTTTGTTGTTGTCTGTGTTTCCTTTGTTGTTGCCTGTGTTGCTTTTGTTGTACTCTCTGTTGCCTTAGTTTCTTCTGTTGTTGGATCTGGTGATACAATCTTCGCATTAGTACCACCTACAGAAACAAGGTCTGTATTCTTGTAATTAGTAACTGTTGCCTTTAATTCCTTATCAATGGCATATACAGAATCATCTTTATCAGAGAATGTCCATGAAATCACTCCACCACCAAGGCTTCCTGCTCCCTTTGCAGATGTTACTACTGAAGGTACATCTTCTGCATTATTAAGACTTCCTGATTTAACTCCGAGATCCTTAGTTGTATCAAAGTTATCATAAGATGTTGCACCTGCTACAGTCTTATATGAAGATGGAACTTTCTCATCTGCTGACTTTGCAAGGTATGCATCAAATGATGCCGCATTTGCAGAATCACCTGTTTCTGAAACAGCATTTGCATAGATAATCTTCTGTGCACCTACGATAACATTTCCATATGCTTTAATGATACCACCGTTCTCACCTGAGAATGTACCCTCACCAAGTGCATCTGTTCCCTGATTAGATGAAAGCATTGGATTCTTACAGTTTCTAAAATAGTTATTCTGTATGAATAATGAAGAACCCATTGTTGAACCAGCACCATACTTTGCATTGCCATCATAGTAGTTGTTATACATATGCACTGACATTGTTCTTACTCTTGCATGTCTTGAATCAGAATGATCAAACCAGTTATGATGATATGTAATATAGTTAGGACCAGACTCGCTCTTCATTCCACATAACGAGCACTTACCTGAATCATAAAAATGTACATACGAAACTGTTATATACTGTGAATTACCTTTAATATCAATTGAACCATCACCCTTTGCCTGGTCAGCATCCCCACCTGCTTTACCATAGTACAGATCAACATTGTGAATCCATACATTGCAGTTTGCTGTATCGAGAGAAATACCATCATCCATGAAATTAATAATTGAAAAATTTCTCATCTCAACATTTCCTGCATTTCTTAAGAGGAAACCGAATCCATTGATTGTTGCATCATTTCCGATACCCTCTATTGTCATATTAAGATTTGAATAAGCACTAGCTCCTTTAATCTGTACTCCCTCAGATGAACTTGAAAACTTATCCATTGCAGTATCTGTAACACATCCGATTACACGAACATCAAGTGCTCTTGTTTCTATCCCCTTGCTAGCACTCTTTGTATATGCATCAATTATTGTCTGAAGACCTGTATATTCCTTCTCTCCCTTTGCCTCTTTTACTGATGCCTTAATTGTCTTTGCATTATCGTTAGTAACATAAAGAACAATTGCATCTTTCTTAAGTGTTCCATTCTCATTGTAAGCACCTGAACCTGTTTTATATTTTGATTCAGATGAAAATGCAAATCCGGATCTGTCATAAGAACTTACATTGAGTGTCTTAGTAACCTGTGCTTTGTCAGTAACTTCCTTTCCGTTCTTTACAGGAACTACCTTAATAACATAGTCACCTGCCGCAAGTCCTACTGCATCAACCCTGTAGTAGTTCTTATACTTTCTGATAAGTTCATTGTCGATTCTTGCATAGGCAGAATCTGACTGACTGGCTTTCTTGATATATGCTGTATATCCTTCTGCCTGATTATCAATGGTCCACTGTGCATATGCTGACTCTAACCATCCTGCCGCACCATCAATAAATTTAACTGTTCCAACATCCGCCTTTGCTGTAAGAAGTGATGTAGGAATCACGATACTCACAATCATAACCAATGCAAGTACCCATGCCCATTTTCTACGAGCTGCTTTGCTAATAATAGCTTTCATGTTTTGCTTTTCCTCCTCAATACATTTTTTTGTGCATTTTGCTTTAACCAGCAAGGGTTTATGTCGTTATATTAGCAACTTTTACTCAAAAAGTACATGTATGTTAAGTAGGAAATAGGTACCATTTTCATAACTTTTAAGTACTTCATATTAAAATATGACAAAAATATGTAAAACACCGTGGCACATTTGCTATTAAGCTAATATGCCACGGTGCAGATTAAGCATCCGGATATTCCAATATATATCTCTCATAACCATTAATTATCTTAGTATTCTCATTATATTCATATTCCTGCTTAAACTTCATCTGGTAGGTCTTGTGGATATGACCATGGATGAAATACTTAGGCTTATATTTTTCCAACAGATAATTAAAGCCCTCAAAACCCTTATGCGGTTCGTCAGGTCCGTCACCTATTCCCGCTGCCGGTGAATGTGTAAGCAGTATATCAAAGCCCCTGTTCTTCTTTATTGAAAGCCACATTTTATTAATTCTGTGGTTCATCTCTTTCTGTGTATACTGGTTCTTTCCCTTCTTATAGCGTATAGAACCACCAAGTCCCATAATACGGACACCTTTATACACATATATCTTATTCTCTATATCAATGCATCCATCTGGTGGCTGTATATCATAACAGTCATCATGATTGCCATGCACATAAAGAATAGGTACTTTTGAAAATGATGCAAGAAACGACAGATACTGTGGCTTTAAATCCCCTGCTGAAAGTATAAGATCTATACCTTCCAATTTTTCCTTTTCGAAATAATCCCATAAGTACTTTGATTCAACATCCGCTAACACAAGTATTTTCATTAATAATTCCCCAGCCACCACTGCAGGCAGCATGCTTTCTATTCTTCTTCTTTGACAACACCCTGAAGTGCCATTTTTAATTTAGCATTATCTGTAAGTTCATCATACCGAGGCAGTCTGCCAACCACATTATCAAGCAGCCAGTCCATAGTAATTATAT
>ENA-ORND01001467-ORND01001467.1-human-gut-metagenome-genome-assembly--contig:-NODE-1467-length-16096-cov-8.660121_pt1 | contig 16096 bp, 16 predicted proteins | sample MGYA00242111_ERZ509014 | MGnify/ENA primary metagenome ERZ509014 (study PRJEB26280, sample SAMEA2338694) | human gut metagenome | biome: human gut; feature: human-associated habitat; material: faeces... | reverse complement strand
GCATTGATCGATAGAAACTAAACTTTTACTTTTCATTTATATGCTGTAATATGTTTATTATCTGATATTTATATATTTATGAATTGACTTCTATAAAATATTTGTAAAAAAGTTAGTCGTTTATTCATAGATATAACGTTTCTCGTTTGGCAAAGATAGTTTTTTTCTATACGCTGTCGCACGGCATGACTAAAAAAATATGCCGGGATTTTATTGCTACGAATTAAGAATAGCTGTGATTGTTTCTGGTTATTCATAAGCTTTCCCTATTCTTTTGCCAACAACAGCTCCTTGTTCAAACTTCGAGTTTTTTATATCGACGATCAATACTCCTTTTAGTCCAGATACACCTTCTTTTTTAGCTTCTTCAAGAAATTGTGAAGCAAGCGTATCATATCCGGAAGCAGATTCAGCGTCAATGGCAATCACTAAATAGCCATTATCGGTAACAGTTGCTTTTTCACAGGTGAATCCTGTGATGGTGTTGATATATTTATCTGCGCCTGTTATTTCTGTTTTGCCACCTCCGCATGAAAAAGCAATGATTAGAATTAATGAAAATAGGATGTTTCTCATAATCATTTATTTTAGAGTATTGCTATCTTTTTTGTTTCATCATTGTATTTTACAATATAAAATCCAGATTGGAGTGGTATTGATACATTGTTTTTCACTGATGAACTAAATACTAATGTGCCGTTTATATTGTAGATTGAAACATGAGTATTTTGAACTGTTTCTAAAACAATATTTCTTCTAATAACTCTTATATTCACATTATTAAAGGAAACACATTCGTTGTCAACAGTGTTTTGGTTATATTCCTTAATGTTTTTGAATTCACTCCAATATTTTGATTCCCAGGCATATTTATTATACATTCCATTAGGAACAAATAATTTGCATTCAGTTTTGGTTCGTTCATCAAATGAGTCATCTTTGATTGAAAATGGAACTCCTGTACAATATATTTTATCTATATGACAATGCAAGTATTTACAACCGATTATTACTCAATATTTTATAGATAATAAGTCAGAAATATGGTTGTTATTTTTAATTGCACATTCTAAAAGGTGAAGATTTAACGCTTTTATTGATTATTAACTCAAAAAGGACATCAACTTGGGTCGTTTCTTCTCTTTTCCTTGCTATTCGTTTCCGATATTCCACTTTTGTTTTGGTCTATCTCATATGTACTGCAAAGGTATTGATTTTTGTTTGATATTGCTCCTTGCTTGCTCCTTGTCGTAGATTAATTTTCACACAGGAATTTTTGTTCTCTTTCTATAGGGGCTTGAAACAATCCATTTATTGGAAACAATTAAAGACGGAGCTGGTTTGCCCCAGTGCTTTTTAAGAAACAGGGCAATTATTTTATCTCCACAAAGGCTCTTGTTCCCAATTATGAGGAAAGCCTAATAAACGGGTTCTTACTGATGGGTATTTCGATAAAAGCTGCTTGAAATCTGCAACAAAAGTGTTGCCCATAGAAATGGAGTTAAGCCAATACACCACATAGCAGAGTTGCGGATAAAGTGTTTGTTCACGGAACGAGAAATCCGTAATCCATGTGTTTGGCATACGCATAGGCATCATTGGCTTGACAGGAAAGACCCGATTTGACAGTCTTGAATGATGGGCGCAGCAATTACGAAGTACGGGTCTGGGTACGGATTAAAAGGCTAAGTGATTATTTTCAGTCATTTAGCCTTTTTAATTATCTAATTTTTCCCCACAGCTGTCTATTTATATATTTTAGAAACATATTTTTCCGTAAAGTTATGTACCTTTGTCGGCAAATAAAGATATTCTCGTCAAACAAATATAAATAATATAAACATGGGAAAAAACAGAAAAAAACAAATCGTAGTTTTGTGTATAGCTTTAGTTTGCATTTTCATCTTGGTATTTTCATTGTTCCATAAATCAGCGACAAAAGATAGCGCAAATCCTCCTTTAACAAATGTTTTGACTGATAGCATTTCTCAAATTGTCTCAGCTTGTCCTGGCGAAATTGGTGTGGCGGTTATTGTTAATAACAGAGATACGGTTAAGGTCAATAATAAGAGTGTTTATCCTATGATGAGTGTGTTTAAGGTTCATCAGGCATTAGCTCTTTGTAATGACTTTGACAATAAAGGAATTTCACTTGATACCTTAGTAAATATAAATAGGGATAAACTTGACCCAAAGACTTGGAGTCCTATGCTGAAAGATTATTCAGGGCCAGTCATATCATTGACAGTGAGAGATTTGCTGCGTTATACTCTTACTCAGAGTGACAACAATGCAAGCAACCTTATGTTTAAGGATATGGTTAATGTCGCTCAAACAGATAGTTTTATAGCCACACTCATTCCTCGTTCAAGTTTTCAGATAGCTTATACGGAAGAGGAAATGTCGGCTGACCATAACAAGGCTTACTCTAACTATACATCTCCTCTTGGTGCTGCAATGTTGATGAATCGTTTGTTTACTGAAGGTCTTATCGATGATGAGAAACAAAGTTTCATTAAGAATACGTTAAAAGAATGCAAAACAGGTGTAGATAGGATAGCAGCTCCACTTCTTGATAAAGAAGGGGTTGTTATAGCGCATAAGACAGGTTCAGGTTATGTTAATGAAAATGGTGTTCTTGCAGCTCACAATGATGTTGCCTATATATGTCTGCCTAATAATATCAGTTATACCTTAGCGGTATTTGTTAAGGATTTCAAGGGAAATGAATCACAAGCGTCACAATATGTTGCGCATATATCAGCTGTAGTATATTCTTTATTAATGCAAACTTCAGTAAAATCTTAAACTGCACTTGCTTTGATAATTAATGATTAGTAATCTAAAAGCACTCTAATCGTTATCGGAGTGCTTTTAGATTACTAATCAAATTGCTTCTATTATAATTTGAATCCTCTACTTTTTCTTTCTTCCTGTTGCGGCACTCTTGCTCCATATCTAAGCCTGTGCCATTGCTCCCTGAACCAGTCGGCAATCGGCTTCCTGTTTATTGTCAGGTTCAGCCTGCTTTCATCGTCAGGGTCATTTTCCACCCTTAAAATATCATCCTTTATATCAAAGTTCCGCCTGTGTTGCTCGGAATAGATTTTACCGCTACATTTCAGGGCTTCTTTTTTGACTATAAGACTTTCAGTCATTTCTTTAGAGAATCCCAGCATGGCACAAAACTTTTCCATGCGCAGCATTTCCCTGAACATCGGAAACCACCTAAAAGCCTTGTCTATGATTCTGGCGAGCCGTGACAGTTCTTTTTCTTTCATGTCAAGTTCCTGCCTGTGCATTTCTCTGAGATTGTGGATTTGCGTATCATGCTGTTTCTGCATCTGCTGTACTTGGCTCTGCAATTTTTCAATATTGGTGTTCCGTTTTGAAACCTCGTCTTGCAGTTTTTCGTTGGCACGTTCCAGTTCTTTCAGTTTTCCACTCCCGAAAAGAGAAGCAACTCCACTAGTTATGGCTGTCGCTGCCGTGGTGGCTGTCTTCTTTAACTTGTCAGTGCGTATTTCTGATTTCACCTGTTTCAGTTCCTGCTCGGCAAGATTTATCTGTTCTTCTTTGTGCCGTTTGGCTGCATCCATGCGTTGCAGTTCAGCTTTCTGCTTCTCAATGATAAAGTCGTTCCGTTCCAGATGCTCCTTACCAGTGACAACCTTTGACTGCCCGCGTTCCATCAGCAGGATGTCGGATGCAAGGGTCTGCATCTGCATCATGTCATCGTCATTGAGCTTTCGGCTCTTTCCTGTTTCGTGGTTCATCCAGTCGAAAACGATATGGGCATGATAGTTCGGCTTGAACCATCTGTCCCCGACTTTGAAGCTTTCCCTGTCTTCCGCTTCCGGCTGACCGTTCAGCCAATGCCCTTCATCCTTGTGCAGGAAGATTTGCAGCGGTGTGATTCCCCAGCGTCTTTGACACTCCTCACCGAATTTACGCACGTCTGCCAGTGTGGTGTCCGACCTGACAAGCAGCACTCCTTCACGTATGGGGGAGCATCCCGCAATCTTGACTATTTTACCGTTCTTGCCTTTGCGTTCACGCTCCTTTTCCTGCATGGCACGTCCGGTCTTTTCCTTTACCATCTGTCTGATATTGTCATAATGCGTCCGCAAATCCGGACTGCCGAAGTCGGGATTTATCCACTGTTCGTTATCGGTGGATAGTTCAGGAACGACATAGATTCTGGACTCTCCGATGTGGCGCATGTATTCGGCAGTCCTCCTGTTGTGAGCCTCGCTCGATGCGATGTTGCAGGGCTTGATATGTATGCTTGATTTTGTTGCCATAGATACTTGTTTTTTGGTTTGTACTTTATTGTTAGCTTTTCCGCTGTCCGTAAACGCATGGGGTTCTTAGGGGTGCAACCCATAAGCGGAGATTGCAAAGAGAGGGTCACTCTTTGCTCTGGGTTCTCAGGGGAGAAACGCCCTGAGTGGGTCATTAGGGCAAAGCCCTAATCCCCTCGGGAGAGCCCACAACTACGAAAGCGAAGCGTGTAGTTATAGTGGGCTATATCAATGGCAAGCCATTGTCCGACACTACAACCTCCGGTTTCCGCTCTCCTCCGTTAAGGAGGGTTTCCGTCACCGCTGCCGATTAGGGATGCACTGACCAGCACAAGCCCCAGATCATCTATCAGCTTTTGAAGGGCGGGGTTCTTTCCTGTCATTCTTAGCAGGATTCTTTCCGCTTCCACCAGATGGTCAGCTGTACAATTTATCCTGCTGTCCCGTATCTGGTAAATTATCCAGTCGGCTATGTCGATATGTGCCGCCTTCTGCTCCGGCGTTGCGTTCTTCTCTATGAGGTCAGACACCATCACCTTGCAGAAGGTCATGCCGTCGGCACGCTCTTTCCATTCGGCATAGGCATCGGCATCTGGAAAGAGAAGTAGGGTCCGTCCGCTCAGTACACGGAGCTTTTCCTCCCGCAACTGGCTTTTGCCTCCTGCCGCCAGCCATACATAATCGGGGAAGAGGGCGGAACCGATAACGGCACTCTTCTCGGATTCCACCAGAACCGCCACCTTGTCAGGATAGACACTCAGCAGGTGTTCCCCGAAAAGGCATTGGGAAAGCTGCCATTCCTCCGCCAGCACCCGCTGCCTTTTCAGTATGCTGTGTATCCAGTTCACTGCCGATGCATGTCCGTCCTTTACACGGTGTCCGTCCCCGGGATTGTACTGCATCACCTTGCCAGTCCGCACCTTGTTCTCCCGGTCAATCTGCCAGAAGATGACCGCACCGTCACGGGTAGCTCCCAGACGGTAATCCTCCATCAACCGTTCCAGCACTTCCTTTGCCTTGCTGCCGTAATAGGAATCAAGCAGTACTGAAAGGAAACGGCAGAAGTTGCTATGCACGCTCTGCGATTTCTCCACATAGTGCGGCGGTATGTAACCGATGGCTGTCTGTTGCAGCGGTTGCTTGGGCTTCTGCGCCATACATTGTCTGCCGGAAGAGAAATCACCGGCGGTCCGGCATTCGGGGTGGTCGTGAAAATACTGTCTGGGCGTATAATGATACCCGCAACCGCTTTCGTGGTTGCATCTGCCGACTGACGGGTGAAGGGGCGTACCGCTTTCGTCCACATAGTAGGCAAAGGAACGTCTGTCCCCGCAATTCGGACAGGTATGCCGTGTTGACGTTCCTTTATATTTCTGTAATGAATAGTTGCTCATGACTTTTTTTGATGTTTGGTTTTCTACTGTTGTCCCGCTGTCCCGTCCCCTAAAGGCTGGGACAGTGGGACACTTGGGACACCCCGGGACACTCTGGAAAATCAGGGCCCGGTTTGTATGCTCCCATGTTCTGCAAATGATACGGTCGGCTGGCATACAGCCGTGTGCAGGCTGCTTTTTCATGGTTTGTCCTCCTTTTCATGTCCTGCAAACAGCTCCGCCTGCCTTGCTTCTCCTGCTGTCCCGCTTGTCCCATCTGTCCCATGCTGTCCCACCTGTCCCATTGTCCCGTTCTCCTTGGGACGGGACAGCGGGACAGCAGGGACAGCTGCGTTCCTGTCCTCCTTGCTGCGCTGGATTATCCGGCTGACGGTGGACTTGCCGCAATTGACCTGCGAGGCTATCTCCCGGACTGACTTCCCGGATTGGGACAGTTGCAGGATAAGGCAATCCCTTTGTCCCGATTCGTTGTCACCCGGTTTCTTCAGGTGTTCCTTTTCGGTTGAATAGCCCCTGAACACGAATTGCAGGAAGGCATCCGTTTTCTCAATCTCATAGACAATCACATTGTCGGCATCATACGAGAATGTCCCGTAACGGACCTTAAGCTGCTTCACATAGCGGAGTCCCCCGTCCAGTGCGCTTTTCCCGATGACAAACACGCTGTCAAAGAAATTGTAGAGCCGCTTGCTTCCGGCAAGGTCGTTGGACGTGATGGGACAGTCCAGTGAACGCTTTGGGGTGTGTGCCAGGACAAGGATGGAAAGCCCGTATCTCTTTTTGAGATTGTTGAGCTGTATCATCAGCCGTCCCGCCGCATCGCCTTTCTCCATGGCACAGCACAGGTAAGTAAGGTTGTCAACGATGAAGATCCTGCAGCGGGTCTGCTGTGCCATCTGTTCGATGCTGCCGATGATTGTCCCTTCAAAGTCGGCATCCAGAAGGGCGTCGCTGTCAAGCGATACCCGGTACAGCCTTTCGGGAAAGGTGTAAGGCTTTCCGTACTCGTCGGTATAGCGGAGCTGGAACTGCTTTTCAGAGAGTTCAAAGTCCAGATAAAGCACGTTGTCAGTCCGGGCGATACGGTCGGCTATCTGCACGGCAAGGATGGATTTCCCCACGTTGGAATCCGCAAAGAGGCAGGACAGTTCCCCCTCGTACCAGAAACTGTCCCACAACGCACGGGGCGTGGGCAGCTGCGATGCTTCGAGTATGGTCCGGTTGGCGGTCTTTATGCTCATCACGCCGATATTTTCCGGCATACCGTTCTGCATCTGGGCTGCCCTTGTCAGGTCGCCATGGATCATGCTGATATAGTTCTTGTCCTCTTCCATGGCTTTTACCAGTTACGTTGGCCGGGCTTGCGGCGATGGGAGGAGGACATGGACTCGCTGAGTTCCTCATCGGACAGGGGTACGGGATTCTTGCGGGAGGATTCCAGCCATCTGTCCAGTTCGTCACGGTAAAGGCAATAGCGTTTGCCGGGCTTGGTGGCCGGAATGCTTCCGTCCGACAGTTTCATGTAGAGCGTTCCCTTGGGAATACCGAGATATTCCGCCGCTTCATCCACGGACATGGGGACATGGGTGTCCACCGCCTTTGCATTGTTCACACTGCGCTGCTCGGTAAGCAGGCTTCTCAAGCTCATCACTTCGTCCCGAAGCTGGGCTACGACCTCCGGTAGGTCGTTGAATGTAATCACTGTTTTTTCCATTTGCGTACTCGCCTCTTTTGTAAGGCTTGGCGCAAAGGACCGCAATGATATGGCCGTGAAGATATTCACGGGATGTCATTGCAAAATAATTCCCAAATAACGATGCCCAACCGTGAATGACGGGCAAAGCTATTCGGGAAACAATGAGATACAGGCTGTTACGTGTTGCCTGATACTTGTCGTTATTGTTGTTATATCCCCGGGAAACGGTCAACTGTTCACTTTCCGTGCATAATCTTCGGGATAATGGAAGTCCAGACTGCCGTTTTCGGGTTCGTCAATGGGAATAAGCGTCTTTGACGGATCGACCTTGAAGTTCTTTATGGTCGCTATATCCGTGTCGGCAAACTCACGTGGAAAAAGGGTCTTGATAAAATTGGCACGGTTGTCCCCGTTGTAGTATTTCTTGTACATGAAACGCTCGGAGATGTTCCACACGAAATGGCGGAGCGGAATGTTGGTAATCTCCCTGGTCAGCCGTCCTGTTATCGGCTTGGGCTTGTAGCTGTGAAGGCACATCCACTTGTTGACCTCGGCACAGATATGGTTGACGGTCTCCTTGTCGGCAATACGGGGCATGACGAAGTGGATGTACTCCATGACCATGCGGATCCGTTCCGCCTCTTCCTGCTTCTGTCTGTCCTCATAGCTGGCACGATTCTTTTCGTGCAGTTCCGGGGCAATGGCAATCTCTACCGGTTTTATATCCGGGGTTGCTTCCCTGTTTGTCGGCATTGGTGTCGGAGCTGCAGGTTCATTTGCATCCTGTAGCTGTTCTTCCTGAGCCCTTATGATTCCGGCAGATGCCTTTTTCTTGCTGGACTTGAGTTTCCAGATCTCGTATGAGTCGAAAATGACCGTCTGGAAAGAGAGATAGAGCAGCCAACCGAGAATGTTGCTGCATACAAAGACTATCAGCCTTACAAAATTGTCCTGATTGAAACTTGCGGAGACAATCAGCGTGATAAAAAAGGAAATCAGGCAGATGGCAACGCCGATGAATCCCAGAATGATGTATTTGTCCTTTATCGTTGGTTCCATATCGTTTTTTTCGGTTATTACTTGTAACTGTCAGGTCTTTGCAAATTTAATGGTATTCTTCCAATTATTGCTCATTAGCCTTGGTTGGCGGTTTCTTTTTCAATGTTTTTCACCAAAAGTCCGGAATCATACCAAAATATCATACTATAATGACTTTTTAAGGAATGGTGCCATCAGAAACTGAGGGAGCGGTTAAAGCCTGCACGCAATAACCGCTCCCCCTGAATATCCTGAAACAAGGCCTATGCTTCCTTGTGTTTCAGGGTTATCTTGTCCACCACCTCGCACATCTGTTGTGCAGCCATCTTGGAATAGATTTGTGTGGTGGTAATGTTCTTGTGTCCCAGACAGGCTTGTATGACAGCCATGTCCGTGCCCATTTCCACGTGCAGGCTTCCGAATGAATGCCGGGTACAATGGAAGGTTATCTTCTTGGTTATGCCTGCCGCCGACAGCCAACGCTTCAGGGGCCCCTGCAGCATCTTGTCCTTGAAGCCCTCAAAGATAAGTCCTTCATGCCGTTCCCCGAGCAGTCCGTAGGCTTCATCACTGATGGGGTTGTGTACAATCTGCTTCGTCTTCTGCATACGGGTGGTCACGAACATCTTGCCGTTGGTATACGGCTGTATCTGCTGCCAGGTAAGCTGCCTGATGTCGCTCTTCCGCAATCCCGTCAGGCAGGCGAAAAGGAAAGCTCTTTTCAGAACCTCTTCCTCGCATGGCGTTTCGGCAAGCCGTATCAGTTCCTCCTGGCTCAGATGCTCTCTCATGGTGGGAATACTCTCGATACGGTCCAGAAAGCCGTTGGGATTCTCCTTTATCTTCCTGTCACGGTAGGCCGTGTGCAGGACGGCACGGAAAGCCGACCAGTAGCCCGCCGCAGAATTGATATGCAGCTTTTGGTTGGTATGTATGGTCTGGGGAGCGTTCAGCAGGTACTCCATGAACTTGCGGCACAAGTCCACGTCCACCTCTTCAAAGGTGCATTTGCCATTTACAAACCGTTCAAAGTGTTTGTAGACGTGCTGCCACTTGATATTCCTTCTGTCTGCCAGTTCCTTGAAGTAGGCGAGGAAATCCCCTTTCATCCTGGCCTTGTCAAAGAAGCCGTTGTTCTCGTTGAAGATGGCTTCGTAACGCCTGTTGCGGAGTATCTCTGCCTTCTTCATCATGCGTGCGTTGAAGTCACGCTCCTGCTGGTTGGCAGGTTTGGCAAAAATGTAAATACCCAGAGCTTCACGTGTTATCACTTTCATGGTGGTGTTGTCACGGTAGCCGGGATAATAGTCCAGACACAGCGAATACTGTGTACCGTTCTTGATCTTGCGCTTGCGCAAGGTTACTGTCTTGCATTTACTCATATTGATGATGTTTTAACTGGTTGTACATTTCCGGAGGTGTCTCCGTGTTCACGGTGGCAAAGGAACAACGTGAAACAGCCGTGAATATCTCCACGACAATCATTTTAAAATAATTTTCGAGTAATGGCGGTTGCTTGCGGTTATTTGTTCCTTTCAGCCATGACACGCTCCACGTCGGAGCGTAGAAGCAGGTTCTTCACGCCGACCTTTATCTTTTCGATGTGCCTAACCTTGACGATATGGCAGATGTTGGCTGAGGAAAGTCCGTAAATCTGCCGGACCTGTTCCACGGTGTAATAACGCTCGTCGTTCACAAGGTCGGTTCTGCGGAGTTCGTCCAGATGGGACTTGGAGTAATAGGTGCGGCCGTATTCTCTTTTGGTCGGTATCCTGTGCCGGTAGGCGTATGCCCGGAGTGCGGCAGGCTTCATGCCGAACTGCTCTTCCGCTTCTTCGGTCAGGAGCCAGTCGGTGATACTGTCCATATCAACAGCCGTACCGAAGAACTCGTCAACATGCTTCTTGCTGTAATAGTTCTTTCCAGCGATACGGCAGATGGAAATGCGATTGCGTTTGGCGGTGGTATAGAGCCATGACTGTTTGACCTTATAAAGGGACATCACCTCTTCACCGGAATAGAAGTCCGGCACTTCATCGGTTACCTTTTCCCTTTTTTCTTTTTTCGCCGGGAAGGAAGATGAAGCGGATTTTTTCGGTGTGGAAGTGCTGCCGGGCAGGATGCGGTGGTAGGGATTGCTCTCCAGCATCCGCTCGATGTCGGCTCTGCGGATGAATGCCATGCGGTTGCTGATGCGTGAGGCTTTCAGCTTGCCCATGGCTACAAGTTTATAGATGTACTGTCGGGAACAGCCCATGAGTATGGCTGCTTTGGAAAAGGTGAGATACTCCTGATGCTGTATCTCCATGATTGGCCGGACGGCTTTGAAGAGGTTGTTCTTCTGTGTCATTCTGGCTCGCCGGGCTTCCGCCTGACAAGCCTCGCTGCAATACCTTTGCATTCCGCTGCGGGTTACAAAGGACTTGCCGCAAAAACTGCATTTTCGGGTTGCTTTCATACTGCTTTATCGTTTACTGGTTCATTTCTTCAATCCTATATTCCTGAAGTGGTGAACGGATGTAAACGGCAGTCAACGGTTGTCGCCTTTCTACACGATGTGACCGTCACTGAATGTCGGGGCGGATATTGTCGCTTGTCGTAAACGGTTGTAAACCCTTGTCAACTGTCTGCACGGTGTGACAAAAAACAAGCCCCGCAAATTCTCCACGTCAGAAATACGTCTCAAAAATATGTGGAAATTTGGGAAGCATCAAAAAGCAGTCGAAAAGTGTTAATTTTTAGAATGTATTGATAATTAAAGGTTTATGCTTGGATATTTCTGATTGTTTTTGGTTGTTCTTCGCTTCTAAATACACATAATCACTTGCAATTTTTATTAGATTTGAATTATCCTCAAAAGTTACAGATGTTAATGCTGTGCAATTTTGAAAAGCACAACATTCAATTCTTTCTACACTTGCAGGAATTCTAATTTGGGATAATGCCGCACAATCAGCAAATACACCAAAATAATGAGATGAGGTATATGGAATTACATGATAACTTCCTCCTATAATTTTAAGTTTTGATTGAGGCTCAAAAACAACGGATGCCAGTGTTGTGCAATTTTTAAAAGTTGCACAACCAATTTTTTCCACGCTTGCAGGAATTTCGATAGATGATAACGAGGTACAATTCTCAAAAACTCCATCGCAAAAAACTCCCAGCTCGCCAGTTCCATAGCTTCCGTCAAGCTTTTTTAATTTTGACCCTTTTTCAAACTGAACACAAGCCAACGAATGACAATCTTTAAATGCTGAATATCCAATTTTTTCTACATTAGCAGGAATTTCTATTGATATTAAAGATGAGCAATCTAGAAAAGCATAGTCATCAATGAGATTCAATTGGGATTCATGCTCAAATATAACAGTATTTAGAGCGACACAATCGTGAAAAGCATATGGGCCAATTATTTTTACACTTGCAGGGATCGATATTGCCGTTAAAGATGAACAACCAGTAAATGCTCCATCATTATCTTGACCATAATTTATATGATAATCTGGTCCAATAATTTCTGTTAATTCAGAATGAGATTCAAATTTTACCTCCTTCAAATTAGCACACTTTTTAAATGCCGCTAATCCGATCGCTTGCACACTTGCAGGAATTGTTATTGTAGATAGAGCGACACATCCTTCATAAGCATGGTCTTGAATGCGATGTAAACAACTTTCTTGCGTAAATGTATTATCTACGAGAGATATGCAATTTTTAAATGCGCTATTACCAATTATTTCAACAGATGTAGGAATCTCGATAGAGACTAATGAAGTACATCCACTAAATGAGAAATCTCCTATTGATTTTAGATTTGAATTATCCTCAAAGGAAATATTAGTTAATGATCGACAATTTTGGAACGCAGAGGTTTCTATGGTTTCTACATTTGGGGGAATTATAATGGCCTGCAAGCGACTTTGATTAAATGTATTCGCCCCAATTGCAGTCAATGTAGTAGGAAGAATGATGGTCTGAATATTTGACGATTTGTAAAATGACTGTGCTGGTAGATTTGAAATATTCACCTCCGAAATATCTAAATTTCTTAGATGTGGCATCATTCGATGCATAAACAGAAAATCGATATCGTTCAGCACGCCTGTAATTTTCAACGATTTGATATTGGCATAATCATAGTCTGCCAGCACATTTTCCAGTTCGCCTTTCGTCTCGACATGAACTTCGGTACACGTTCCCAATTGCCGAAAAATAATTGTTTGCAATGTATTATCCTGCTCATCTTTCAATACCACCGTTGCATAGCGTTGAGTTCCCTCGTTGGCTGTAATATAAAAAGTAATCGTATCCTCTCGCATAACACGAGTAAATGGAGATATTGACAACCAACTTTTTGCATTTTCAGGTATTTCGACTGTATAATTTAAATTGGTTGTTAATTTTACCTCTTGTGTACCTCCATCAGGACTAACATTGAAAGAGTTGTCTGCAATAATAATAACCATTTTTTGTGAACAATTCAAAGATGCCATGACAGTACGATAGGAACCGTCGTTGACAAAAACAAGAATTTCGCTCTCAACAATCGGGTCAGGAGCGGTAATTGTGATCGTTCCCTTATCCGTGGAGGTAGCATCTACCTTGACTTTCCAGCCATCCTGCGCAATGGCCTTAACAACCGTATTTTCAGTTGCACCTTCAATCGTGTAGGAAATTGTTTTGCTCTCGCCCCCCATTGAGAATGGCTATATCCGTTGTATCGAATGCAATTGCAAACTTTGAGTTATCACTTTTAGGAATCGTGATGACAGAATCGTTCTCCAATGTGAAATAGACATTATTATCATCTTGTGTTACACTTTTGAATATTGAATTACCGTTAATGCCGTCCTCTCCTGTGGCTTTGCCTAATTGCGTCCAATTCGTTCCGTTGTCATAGGAAATCCACCAATAGCTCTCTCGGATTTCAAGTTTAGGAGTAACGCCGTCTTTGCCATTCGTTCCATCTTCTCCACCCGAACCGTCTGCACCATCTTTACCGTCCGTGCCCTCTGCTTTAATTTTGTTTCCTTTGTCATCTGTCAGCCAGTTGCCATTAAGCGTCCAATAATAAACGCCATCCGTGTCTTGTTTTACACCGATGGTAGGTGTTACGCCATCTTTCCCATCTTCACCGTTAGAGCCATTTACGCCGTCTTTGCCATCAGTACCATTATAAATCGTAATAATAGAATTGCTTTTTGCAAAAGTTATCGTATAACCAATAATTTCACCATCATTAGTTATTGGCGTAACACACTCGTTATATAATCGTTATTCTGTAATGCTGTTATGATGGTCTGCAACGATGAAATATTCGTATTCATCTGCTTGCAGAGTTCCTCTAATTTCTCTACGCGATTTTCGAGGTCATTCAAATCATTGCGCAATGCGCTGTCGTCGTACTTATCGCTACAACCGAATAGCAATAAGCCACACACCAATAGAGATAGTAGTTTTTTCATTGCAATATTAGATTATTGATTTCTAATCTTCACTTAATATCTTGCCAATTACTAAGTTCTATAATACTATTTTGACTAATATTGGAATCTTGTGTAAAAGATTGCATTACTGCTGAAATATCGAATAGTATTCGTTTCCCATCAAATACATATGGGTCTTTACCATTGGTAAAAGGTGATAAAATAAAACAAGATGGCAGGATTTGTAAAATTTGAGATTTTACTTTTGAATTTTGAACAAGTGTATCAAAAGCAATAAGTTCAGCCTCTATTTGCTTTTTGTCTGCCAAATTTTCAAGAAGTAAGACTTTACCATTATTACTAATTTCCAACACAAAATAGTAGCCCATAGGTGATTGTATTTGTTACCGTATCAACTCCTGCTGCGGTTGGTTATGGGTAAAAAGAAAGTGTGGAGTTGTTCGTTTATCTACCGAAAGGTTCTGGAATACCTATGTGCAAATAAACAATACCCCACACCGAATAGAATATATCGAGAATGATATATGCCTATATGCGGTGATGAGCGTTGCGTTATCCCTGCACAATTGAATTTTCCAGATTCCTCGGTAAGGATTAGCGAAACACTTTCACTAAACTAATATGTCTTCGTCCGTTTGGGGACGATGCCACAAAGTTAGGAAATGTTTTTCAATACGCAACACTCTTGGGGTATTGTAGTTACAAAGTTCCCGAAAACAAAGTTATTCTGCAAGGTTTTTATGACTGGATTCTGAATTTTCTTTGTTGCAGTTTGGGAAAATCGTCTCCAAGACGATCCGCACTTCCCGATGTCTCCGTATCGATATGCAATATTACATTGTGTCGTATCTTTGTTTTACGCTGTCTCGGTGGCGTAAAATCCATTATTTGCAATCTGTTATTGTGCAATATTCCAGCATTAAGCCAACATAAAAACAGAAATCAGAGGTTGCAAAATCTTCTCGAACTTGCAATTCCCCTGATCTCTGTAATTTATGAATTTACTATATCGATATGCAAGCTAAGTTTTACTCTCCTGCAATCTTTTGTATCACGCCGTCCATGTAGATAGCCTGTCCGCTGGTGGTACGTCCCCACCAATGGCAACCGAGTGCGTCGATTATGACCTCGCCCTGCTCTTTGAGTTCCCGTGCCAAGTAAGGCGATACCAGCCACCACTCGAAAACCTCCTCCTCGGTATCGACGAAAGGATAGGTATACTCCTCGTCGATCTTGCCTGCACGGATGAGTTCCCCGACCACCTCGTTCTGCCCATAAAACACATGCAAATCTGCAATGCGTTTTGCCCTTGATTGTCTATCCATATTTTTAGATTTTACATTCAATAAGGGGCGGGGGCTTTGATCTGTCTATCTGTTCGTGGGTAGTATACAAATTGATTGTTAATTTTTTAATCAACTGTCAAAATGGCAGATAGAATTGTTTGGTATATCGTTTGACAATGCTTTATTGTATGGTATCGAGATAGCTACCGATGAATCGCGAGTTCAACTATTAACGCTATCCTTTTGTTAAACTTAAAATGAAGAAACTATGGCTAAGAAAGTTACTTCAAAGTCTGTTGCCTCGAAAGCCTCAAAAGCATTACAAGATGGACGTTCGAGTGCAAGAACCAAAAGTATTGCGGCAAGTGCTTTGTCCCAAAGGGAGTCAAAGAGAAAATAAGTGCCAAAATATTTAGGATGTGCCTGACAAAGACTAGTCTTTGTCAGGTTTTTTATGCCAAATTTGCAGTATTTTATTTGGTAATCATCCTGTCCCTAATAATGGTCATGCAGGCCGTTGTCTTGCCATTGATTTTAGGCGTGGTCTGTTTTACCTCGTATCATTTATTGAGGTCTGCGGCCTTTGCTCTCTGCTTTATCCCCAAATCATCGTAAATGCGTTGCAATTCTGCTTTGACCTTGCTTTTGGCAATGGGTGTCAACTTTGCAAAGGTCGCATTTATCATCTTCACGATCTTATACTCGGTCGGTGCAGGCTGGCGTTTCATCAACTCTCGTTTAATATTGCTCACATGGTATTTCAACGCCTGCACTTTGTCTGTTCCCAACTCGTCGTAAGCCTGCTTCACCAACGGATATTTAACCGCTATTTGAGCGCATAAATCCTCGTGGCTCTCCAATGAAAAGAACGGCTTGGTTGTTTTCAGACGGTGGTATTCATCGAACAAGTCTTTGAACGTAACCCGTG
>ENA-ORND01001466-ORND01001466.1-human-gut-metagenome-genome-assembly--contig:-NODE-1466-length-16107-cov-65.680164_pt1 | contig 16107 bp, 14 predicted proteins | sample MGYA00242111_ERZ509014 | MGnify/ENA primary metagenome ERZ509014 (study PRJEB26280, sample SAMEA2338694) | human gut metagenome | biome: human gut; feature: human-associated habitat; material: faeces... | reverse complement strand
AAAATAATAACGTCTAAAAATTATTTTCCGTGTCTACTTCTCGCGCGCGGTACAGTCCGTCAGACCGTAATCGCAAATCTAATAAAAATCAATGGTTTTTCGGAAATAAAAAAATGCCTTTTTATGTGGCAGTTGTGAAAAAAAGTCGGATTTGAGATTACCTACGTAATATAAAATACCTATAATTACCTATAGGTTTCAATGTTCAGATGCTCTACATTTGCAAAAACGTTATAAATGGCGATAAACTTAGCCCAACACTAAAAATACAGATTTATCATGATACCTAAAATTATCCAAAATCCAATGCGGCACTTTACGGCAGCAGTCGCAGTACTCCTGTCGCTTGCATGCGCATTTTCCTGCAAAAAGGAAAAAGGGGGAGGAAATACCCTCGAAAAGATATATTTCGTGGATCCTGCATCAGCGTCCATGGTCCTTTCCCAAGGCCAGACTGGGTATATAATGTATGCCACTGTTCCTGAGAGTGCGGCGGCTACTGCAGTCATGGAATGGTCCTCTTCTGATACAAACATAGCGGAAGTGTTCAACGGCCAAGTGACAGCCATTGCACCGGGAAATACCGTCATCACTGTCAAATGCGGCAACGTCTCGGCTACCCTGGACGTGCAGGTGGTGCCGATTCCGGTCACCAGTTTCAGCGTCCCTAAGACAATGAGCGCATACATGGACATGCCGACGCCTGTAAAACTGACAGTGGAACCTGCCAAGGCCAATGCCGCGTCGCTGGAATGGAAATCGGACAATCCGGAAATCGCAGAAGTAGTCATTGAAAGCGGTAAGGCTTTTGTCAATGCCAAGAAAGAGGGAGGATGCAAGATCTCGGTGACTCCATATAATAATTCGGACGCGTCACAGAAAATCGAGGTTACGGTCTATCCGGCAATCTTCAAGCTCATGAGGAGATCAATATCAGGTGAAAGCGGTTATGTGGAGATTCTGAACGATGACTCTTTCGACATCACTGATATAGGTATGCCTTCAGAAGATGGGAAACGTTCAATTGAAATGATCAGAGTAGATGGAAGCAGCCTTCTTGAATCCTCGGTGGAGGTTTATAATGAAAATTCGGGAATCGTTTCCATAACCAAATATAAACGCAGCGAAAGTAAGATTCTTCTTATGGTCGAGGAACAGTCCGAGGTCGGGGCTGCCAAGGTATCCGTATCTCTGAAAGAGGATGACAATGTCTATACGAAAACCTTTACCATCACCAGACAGAAGCATGATTTTACATCCGATACGAAGATTTGCCGGATGTATTCGGAAACTCCTGTAAACGATGTGGAGGAAATGGCCAGAAATGCCACTATGCAAGTGCAGATGTTTCCTGCGGTCAATGCCGTCTGGACCAGCAGCAATGAATCCGTAGCCAAGGTCGAGTCGGCATCAAGTGACGGCGTCGGATTTTCTCCATGGGCGATGATAAAGACATTTGGCGAGTATGGTTCCGCTGAAATCATAGCGACCGACGAAAGCGGAGAGCATACACGTAAATTCACTGTCAAGGTATCCAAGGCTTCATTCCCGGCGGGAACGAAGATCTGTATCCGGGTGGGTGGCAAGATTGAGCCTGTAGGTGAAAGCACGACAATCCGTGCATCATATGACGGCAGAAACGATGAAGCGTTCGGCCTTATGGATGCTTCCGGAAATTACCTCTCCACATTCACTAATTTCAAGTGGACAATCGAATCTCCTTCGTGTGAATGCAGTCTTACACCAGTCGGTGCCAGCGGTGTTGTCGTCGCTCCGATTTCTACTACTACTTTCAGCGGCAGCAAGACGGCAACCCTTGTCTGCACCGACGATGCCGGCAACAGGCTCACACATAAAATCATCATTGCAAGTCCTAATGCCTTCAGTGGAGTTCATAATTTGAGAGTGACTGTGGACGGCAAGTCATATACCAGCAACGCCAAGGTGGATATCGGCAAGACCGCTACGATTGATATTGCGAAGCTTACATTTGATAGCTCCTATGACGGCCTGAAGTGGGAAAATGTCGGTGTCCTGGGTAGTGTGTACGGTACGACGAAGCTGAATAACAACAGCTCCGGTTCGTTGATGTCCATCGAATTCACGCCTAACCGCAAAATGGAAGCTATGCCGATTTCTGTGGAAGACGAAATCGGACAGGTCAGGAAGATATATGTCAGTTCGGCAAAATTCCATTTCCCAGACGGCGCCAAACTCTATTATAGTTATGGTAATGTGGATCCCACTGGCGGATATTGGAGTGAAGTGATGGATGGTATGCCATTGAAAAACGATGCAGGCACCTATCTTAAAATCGCAACATCTGCAGGAGGAAAACCTATTGTTGACAAAGCATATTGGGATCAGATTTGGGCGTCGGCGATAGAAAAGAGCAAGAACCATAGTTATATCGGTGAATTCGATGACATTAGAATTAATGTGCTGAGGCCTTGGAATATCTTTGGTGTTTTCACAAAAAAATATCCCACTAAATATCAAGAACCTGAGTACTATTCAATAGAAGCCAAAGATGATTATGGCACGGCTCTATCTGCTCGTTTCTATATTCGTGAATGGGTGAAATTCGATTCGGATACCCGCTTTGAAATTGGTAAGAATAAGGGCAACCTGTTTATTGATTATAATAATGGAAGCAGCGAGAGCATTAAAATTCCAAAGTCAGAGCTATTCTCAGATGGAAGCATTTTCGTTAGAGTGAAGTTTGGCAATGTGCTATATCGTTTCCCTAGGATCATAGTCACTAATTCGGCTAAACAGGATAATCCTCATGAATATTACCTGTATCACGAAAGATTCGTACGGGAATATCCTACTTCTAGTAGCCCGGCGACTAGACTTGTTTTTTCGGATGATTTCGGTAATAAGAAAACTTTTACTTTAAAATCAATCAATTAATACACACTTTATTATGGAAGAACTTTTGAAACAAATCAAGAAGGCGGCGGAGTCGATGCTTCGCGACGCTACAGCACAGGAGAAGAAAGGAAACAAGGCGGCAGGATTGCGCGCCCGCAAAGCCTCCCTCGCATTGGAACCGATGCTCAAGGAATTCAGGAAAATGTCCATCGCCAAGATGAAAGGACTTGCATGCCTCCTGGTTATAGTATCATTGGCAGGAACAGCCTGTGTATCCTGCGAGAATGTGGACCCTACTGACCTTACGGAAGCCAACCTTCCGGTGAAGAGCATTGTCTGCGGTCACGTGAGATTCGTTCCTACAGGCAAAGATCCGGTTCCTGCAGGTGTAGGTCTGGATGTGAATGTTTTCTATGGACAGAAAGATGACAAGGGAAATGTGGAATATGCATTGAAAGCCATCAAGACTCTCCCTAACGGGTATTTTGAGACTACTATCGGATGTCCTGTAGGCCAGAATCTGGAAATCAAAGTGGAATGCACTGCAATGTCACAGTCTGAAGCATCAGAAACAGGCAAATCCGACAAACACACCGGCAACACGTATTTCCATGCGGAGGTTGCCAAATCGGTTACTTGTGGCACAGCAGCCTATTTCCAGCTTGACATGAAACCTGCTGCATATATTTCCAAGCCTGGACTTGTTCAGCCGTAATGCTCTTCATGTCTTGCATGACAGATGTCTTCATGTCTGAATTTCAACAACTAACATTTAATCGACTTTATAATGAAAAGAATTCTGATATTGAGTCTTGCGGCATTGACATTGGCATCCGTGGGCGCTATGGCGCAGGGGGAGAGCAATGTCCCTGAAGGCAAGCGTATCACGTGCTACCATGTGTACTCTGACAAGGCTCCTCATTTCTCACCAAAGCGCGGCGATTGGTCCATCGGTGTCACTTTCAACCCTGCGACTCTCTCGTATAGGCTGAAAATGCAGCCGGACAATGGTGATTTTGCCGGTGATTTCATCGAAGGGATGGCAACGTCCAGCAAGCAGATGTTCATCCTTTCGCAGGATCCTCTGGCAGCATTCCGCGTAAGATATTACCTGAGTGACAATTGGGCAGTCCGTGCCACGCTCGGTCTCAACGGAAGCCATATCAATTATCGTGAATATGTGGACGATGACCTCGCCAAGGCTGTCAATCCGGATTCCAAGAATCAGGTTGCGGATGCGGTGCTGTCCAATCTCAACAGCGGTAGCCTCTCTGTCGGTATGCAGTATCTGGCAGGAAAAGGCCCTCTCCGCTTCTCTGCGGGATTCGGCCTTACCTATGCCATAGCAGGCGGAAGTCTGAATTTCAAGTACGGCAACGCCATGACACCGGAAAACCGCGTGCCTTCGTCAATGCCGATGACACGTCCGGCTCCTGCGGGTGCAAAAAACCTACACTCAATGACTTCCAGTCGCAGCTCGGCATCGCGTATGCCCGTCCGACAAGGCGTTACAATGTAGGTTACATCCACGGTATCGGTATCAATGCCGATATGGGTGTGGAGTGGTTCATGACCGGACGCATTTCTCTTGCCGGTGCCATGACATTCACTCCTGTGATGTTCATTTTCCAGCCTCAGACCTGGACCAAGTTCGAAGGCTTCTCTTCCAAGACAGGAGGAGTGGAGCAGTACAATGACCTTGTAAGCCCGGGCAGCAGCGCTGTTCTCTATGGAACTGAAAACATTGGCTTCAATGTTTCGCTCAACTATTACTTTTAACAGTTCTTGTTTATGAGAAATACCACATTATTGAAAACCGTCGCGCTGACAGTATCGCTTTTGGCTTTGACGACACCTTCAAACGGTCAGGGTTTTCTGAAGAAACTGAAGGATGCGGCAAATAACGCTACAGAAAAAGTGAATACGGCAGTGGACAATGCCGGCTCAGCATCATCAAGTGCTGTGGCTGTGCCGAGAGCTTCAGGCCCGACATATTATGTGTCCCGCAGTGGCTCCAACAAGAATGACGGACTCAGTCCTTCAACAGCAGTAAAGAACATCCAGAAGGCCATTGACCTGGCTTCTGAGGGCTCTGAAATCAGAGTTGCGGAAGGCAACTATTTCGGGCTTCTGAACAAGGGCAATATCATCATTGACAAGCCACTCGTGATTATGGGCGGCTACAATGCGGATTTTTCCGAGCGTGATGTGCTCAAATATCTTACGACCATTGCTCCGGATGACAATTCCAACGGCTCTTCACAGGGACGCGGAACTATCCAGATCCGCAGCATTGAAAAACCTGCCTCTACCCTCGTGATCGACGGTTTCGTGTTCAACAAGGGCAATGCCATCGGCTACAATCTCCGCGGCGAAGGCTGGCCGGAGGGAGTGGAGACTCCGTTCATGATGCGTGAAGGATCCAAGGGACAGGGCGGCCCTAACCTCGAAAACAAGGAAGTATATACCCAGGAGACTTACTTCATCTATTTCGACGGCGTTGCCGGCAAGGTGAACAATCTCAATGTCTTCGTGCGTAACTGTACTTTCGTGAATGGTCCTAACACCACCATCTGCGGCCTTCTGAAAGGTTCATTGACAGTGGACAACTGCGCGTTCATCAACAACCGCGTGACCACGATGGATGTACGCGGACCGGATCCTAATGCCATTACCAAGGTGAATTTCCGCAACAATACCGTGCTTTTCGTATGGTCTTACACCAAGGATCTCCAGTCTCAGGGCTTCGGCTTCAGGTTCCAGCCTGGCACCAGCTGTACTCTCGAGAACAACATCATCGGTCTGACCATTTTCGCAGGTCTTGACAGGACTCACATTGACAGCGACGCTAACCGCGAGGCGAAACGTCACGATGCAGTGAAGAACAATATCTTCTTCCTGAACCGTATCACCGACCTGACCATCCCTGGAGGCGGAATGCTCACCAGAGTCAAGGTGGAGGATTTCGATGATGTAGAGGCTATTGCAGAGAGCAGCGGCAACAAGTCGCTCACCGATCCGGCCCTGTTCAAGGGCAAGATTGACGAGGCTTACCTGAACGGCTTCCTGAGCATTTCCTACAAGGAGACCACGTCATATAATCCGAATTCCGCAGCCAACACTTTCCGTTCGGCAATGGGAATGAATATGACTGGTACGATGACTTCTTCAGTATCCATGTACTTCAACCGTTATCCATGGCAGAAGGCTCTCGACGTCTTCGGCGCTGTTCCAGGATGCGGAGCGCAGATACCAAGATAACAACTTCTAACCTATTTGAGTGGGGGTGGCCTGTCAGGTCGCCCTCCTTTTATATATAGTGGCGGCAGTTGTTCGGAAAAGTCAATGAAATGAATTATCTTTGCTTGGACAATTTATCACGGCGGGATGGCGATACTGGAAAAACTTGTAGTTCAGGACTATAGGAACATTGCATTGGCGGAACTCGAGTTCTCTGCCAATATAAACTGCATATCCGGCGGCAACGGGGAGGGCAAGACGAATCTTCTCGATGCCATCTGGTATCTGTCGATGACCAAGAGCGCTTTCCGTACATCGGAGAAGGACAATTTCCGCTATGGGGCGGACTGCTTTTCCATATCAGGTACATACTTGATGCAGAATCAGTTGCGCTCGAGATTCTCTATAAAGGTCGCTTCGAAAGGGGAGAAGAGACTGCGCCGTGATGACAAGCCTTATCAGCGTATATCCGAACATATAGGTGAACTGCCGGTGGTGATGGTGTCTCCGGACGACATTTCACTGGTCAGTGACTCAGGTGAGGACCGCAGGCGTTTCCTGAATATGGTGCTGTCTCAGATGGACAAGACATATCTGTCTGATGTCCAGCAGTATAACCGTCTGCTCAGCCAGAGGAACGCTGCATTGAAAACAGACTCTCCTGATATCTATTTCCTGGAGGTCATGGACGGACGTATGGAATCCTACGCGTCCCGCATATTCGATAAACGCAAGGCCTTCATAGAGGAGCTGTCCGGAGTGGTGCAGCGTTATTATGAGTCATTGTCCGGCGGCAGGGAAGCGGTAGGCATCTCTTACAAGTCGGATATGGAGAAGGGGGGTCTTGCGGATGTGCTCGCATCGGTGCGGAACAAGGATATGGCTCTCGGCTACACTTCGGCGGGACCCCAGAGGGATGACCTGATTTTCAGTATGGACGGTCATTCCATCAGGCGCTGCGGCTCGCAGGGACAGCAGAAGTCGTTTCTGGTTTCGCTGAAATTCGCGCAGTACGAACTGATGAAGAACTGTTTCGGAGTGCCTCCGATGCTGCTTCTTGATGATGTTTTCGACAAATTGGATATGGACAGGACTTCCGCGCTTCTGGCGATGGTGGCCGGCAATGATTTCGGACAGATATTCATTACGGACAGCAACAAGGTGCGGCTTGCAGGCATTGTGGACAGCATAACTGACGACAGGGCATACTTCGAAACGTCGGACGGCAATTTTAGAAGGGAGGAAATCTGATGATGTACAAGGGAAAGAGTCTGTCATTGGAACGCAAGGACCCTTCGCAGCTGGGAGAAATCCTTCCGCAGATGTTGAGGATAATGCATCTGTCTTCCGGGATGGATGAGCAGCTGGTGATGAGGGCGTGGGACAAGGTGACCGGAGCCGGTCCATATACATTGTCCAAGTCGATGAAGAACGGGACGCTGTACTGCTCCATTTCTTCTTCTGTGGTGCGTAACCAGCTGTTTTATAACAGGTTGGCCATAGTGGAGGCGATAAACAATGAAGTGAAGGCCGATCCACTGTATAATGGACGGCAAGGACGCGAACCGCTTAAAATATTGATATTGAAATAAATATATTGGAGGAACCGAATGGAACCTAAACCTAAATTTAATATCGTGGCCGACAGCGCTATCCCTTTTATGGAGGGTGTCTTCGAGCCGTATGCCAATGTGAAGTACATCCCCGGGGAGGATATCTGCGCTGCGGATGTGAAAGATGCAGATGCTCTGGTCATCAGGACCAGGACCAAGTGCAATGCGGAATTGTTGGACGGCTCTGCGGTGAAGTTCATTGCCACGGCCACCATCGGTACGGACCACATTGACTTTCCTTATTGCGACGCCCATGGAATTACCGTAAGGAATGCTCCGGGCTGCAATGCCGGGGGAGTGATGGAGTATGTTTTCTCTGCATTGTACGGACTGGCTTCGCGCAGGGCGATCAACTTGGAGGGCGACACTATCGGAATTGTCGGAGTGGGGCATGTGGGTTCATTGATAGAGAGGATGGGCTTGGCTTTGGGCTTCAAGATTCTCAAATGCGACCCTCCACGTGCTGAGGCGGAAGGCCCGTTCGGTTTCTGCGACCTGGAGTATCTTCTGGCGAATTCGCAGATTGTCACGATGCACACTCCGCTGAATGAGACGACGCGTGGAATGGCGGACAGGCATTTCTTCTCGCTGATGCAGCCGGGTGCGTTCTTTATCAATGCTTCGAGAGGTGAGGTGGTGTGTGATGAGGCGTTGAAGGAGGCCATGCCGAAGCTCGGACCGGTCATCATTGACACGTGGAATCATGAGCCTGATATCGACAGGGAACTGATGGATATGGCTGCGATAGCGACTCCGCATATTGCCGGTTATTCGTATCAGGGCAAGCAGAACGGTACTGCAGCGGCTGTGCGCGCTGTTGCCCACTATTTCGGGATCACTGCTCTGTATGAGTTCTTCCCGAAGACAGATCTGCCTGAAAATGAGGCGGTAAAGCTCGATTTGAAGGGGCTCGGACAGGGAGAGATTGCGGCAATGCTGCAGTACAATTATCCGATTTTCACGGACGATTTCATGCTCAGGCTGAATCCTGAAGATTTCGACAAGCTGAGGTCGGAATACAAATATCGCAGAGAAGTTTATATTGACTAAAACTGATAGCTATATGTTTGAGAAAGAAGATGTTAGAAAAATCGAGGAGCGTGGCTCTTCAGTCAGGACAGTGGAAGCTCAGGTGGAGCGTTTCAAGAAAGGCTTTCCGTGGATGAACATTGTTTCGCCTGCGACTCCACATCGTGGAATCAAGGTGCTGACTCCGGAAGAGGCTGATGCTGCCGTGGCTTATTGTGACAATGCCTCTGTGCACGGCAAGTGCAAATTCGTGCCGGCTTCAGGTGCCGCTTCCAGAATGTTCAAGGATATATTTTCAGGGCTTGCCTCTCTCGAGAATGGCGGTGATCCTGGTACGGATTCGCCTGTCGGGCAGCTCGCAGGCCGGATAAAGGATTTCGCTTTCTATACTGAGTCAATGTTCGGTGAGCCTGAGGATTCTGCGGATTATAGAAAGGATGTTGCAGAGAAAGTGCTGACAGACAAGGGATTGGGCTACGGTTCCAAGCCTAAGGGCGTTATCCGTTTCCACAGATATGCTGACGAGTGCCGTACTGCATTTGCGGAGCATCTTGTCGAGGCGCAGGAGTATATGCGGAATGCGGACGGTTCCGCCAATATCATTTTCACGATATCGCCTGAGTTCCAGCCGTTGTTCGAACAGGCTCTGGAAGAGGTGAAGGCTGTTTATGAGAAGAGATACGGGGTCAAGTTCAATATTTCGTTCACTTTCCAGAACAAGTCCACCGACACTGTTGCTGTGGATCTGAAGAACAGGCCTTTCCGTGACGAGGACGGTGAGCTTCTGTTCAGACCGGCAGGCCATGGGGCATTGATCTATAATCTCAATGAACTGGATGACGAGCTGGTTTCCATCAAGAATATCGACAATGTGTCCAATGAGCGTTTCCTCCCGGTTACTGCCAAGTACAAGAAGGTTCTTATGGGCAAGTGCCTGGAACTCAGGGACAAGATATTCTCATACCTGCATCAGTTCGATGTCATTTCCGATGTCAAGTCAGATGCCTGCCGCCAGCTTTGCGACAAGGTGGAGTCTTTCCTGGACGCCGAGCTTTGCATTCAGCTGCCTCTGACACGCAGTATCGAGGACAGGGTGGAACTGCTCAGGTCCAAACTGAATAGGCCGATTCGTGTCTGCGGTATGGTGCGCAACCAGGGTGAACCTGGCGGAGGCCCGTTTGTAATCGCAGGTAAGGACGGCTCCTCAAATCTCCAGATTCTCGAGAGCGTGCAGATCAATATGAATGATGACCGGTCCCGGGATATTCTCGCCCACGCCACCCATTTCAATCCGGTGGACCTCGTCTGCTGCATCAGGAATTATAAAGGTGAGAAGTTCAATCTTCTGGACTATGTGGATGAGGATGCCGGTTTCATCAGTTCCAAGAGTTATCAGGGACGTGAGCTTAAGGCTCTTGAGCTCCCCGGCTTGTGGAACGGCTCGATGAGCGACTGGAATACCAGCTTCGTGGAAGTTCCGCTGGATACGTTCAATCCGGTGAAGGTGGTTCTCGACTTGCTGAGGCCTGCTCACCAGTAGTGATGTACATATCGAGATAAAAAAACGGGGCCGATTCTTATAAACCAGCCCCGTAATATTTTATGTCTCAAGAATGGATTACCATCCGAGAACGTATGCGAAGATGAGAGGTGCTACGATGGTAGCGTCTGACTCCACGATGAACTTAGGTGTCTCAGGTGCGAGCTTGCCCCAAGTGATTTTCTCATTAGGAACAGCTCCTGAGTAAGAACCGTAAGATGTGGTACTGTCTGAGATCTGGCAGAAATATGACCAGAGCGGAGTGCCGTGCCACTGGAGGTCCTGCTCCATCATAGGAACGACACAGATAGGGAAGTCACCTGCTGTACCGCCACCGATCTGGAAGAATCCTACGCCTGCGCCTACAGCATTCTTCTTGTACCAGTCAACGAGGAAGAGCATTGTCTCGATACCGTTCTTTACGAGATCCGGTGTGAAGTCGCCCTTGATGCAGTGTGCTGCGAAGATGTTTCCTGTGGTGCAGTCTTCCCATGCAGGGCAGATGATAGGAATGTTCTTCTCGCAGGCTGCGAGTACCCAGCTGTCCTTAGGGTCGATCTCGTAGTATTTCTCGAGAACACCGCTTCTGAGAATCTGGTAAATATATTCGTAAGGAAGGTATCTTTTGCCTTCTGCCTTTGCCTTGTTCCATACATCTACAAGTGCGCCCTCGAGACGGCGGAATGCCTCCTCCTCAGGGATGCAGGTGTCGGTAACACGGTTGTAGTGGTTGTTCAGAAGTTCCTGCTCCTGCTCTGCGGTGAGGTTTCTGTAACCAGGCACTCTGTAATAGTGAGTGTGTGCTACAAGATTCATGATGTCCTCTTCAAGGTTGTTTGCTGAGCAGCATACGATGGAGAACTTGTCCTGACGGATCATTTCAGCAAGTGAAAGTCCGAGCTCGGCTGTACTCATGGCGCCGGCCATTGCCAACATCATCTTTCCGCCTTTTGCGAGAAGTTCTTCATAAGCTTTCGCAGCGTCAACAAGGCTAGCCGAGTTGAAGTGACGGTAATTGTGGGTGATGAAATTTGAAATTGGTCCTTTTTCCATTTCCAACTTTTAATTTACAGTTATCCTAAGTCGGGGCGTGAAACTATACTCCCCGAAATTTTGTGCGAAGTTATGTTTTTTTGAGTAATTTTGCAATTTGTTCGGCTTTTATTGGAAGATTTATGCTCAAGTTCAATGATTTCGGTAGGGTGGAGGAACTTGCGACACCTTTCTGGTATTACGATATGGATGTATTCCGCAAGACTGTAAAACTTGCTGCATCTCTGTCGGAAAGATACGGAATAGGTGCGCATTATGCTTTGAAGGCCAATGTGGAGCCGCGTCTGGTCAGTTATATCGTATCCAAGGGGTTCGGTGCTGACTGCGTGAGCGGCAATGAGGTGAAATATGCAGTGGAGAGCGGTTTTGCACGGTCTTCGATCGTGTTTGCCGGAGTCGGAAAGTCGGATAAGGAGATTTCAGAAGCGCTCGATCTGGGAATCGGCTGTTTCAATGTCGAGTCTCTGATGGAAATGCAGGTGATCGATGCCCTCGCTGCCTCGAAAGGGGTTCGGGCCAATGTTTCCCTGCGTATAAATCCCAACATTGACGCGCACACGCACAGGTACGTGACCACAGGCCTGTATGAGAACAAGTTCGGTATCTCCCGTCACGAGTTCGAGGCGGCGATAGATATTCTGAAGGGCAGCAAAGCATTGGATTTCAAGGGATTGCATTTTCATATCGGTTCGCAGATTACTGACGTGGAGCCTGTGTATTCGCTTGAGTGCGAGAGGGCTGCGGAGATTGTGGAATGGTTCGAGGCGCACGGGATGGAAGTGGGCAGCATCGACCTTGGCGGCGGTCTGGGTGTGGATTATGATGAGCCGGATGAGAACCCGGTGCCTGATTTCGAGAAATGGTTCAGTATCATTGACCGAAAGCTGAGGCGCAGACCGGAGCAGAGTGTGAGCATTGAGCCGGGCCGCTCGATGGTGGCGCAATGCGGTTCGCTGATCACGCGTGTGCCCTTCGTGAAAAGCGGTGAGACGAAGACGTTCCTCATCATGGATGCCGGCATGAACGACCTCATCCGCCCCGCCCTCTACGGTGCCTACCACAAGATCGAGAACCTCTCCGCATATTACGCAAGCAAGTCGTCATCAGACGAAATGAAAAATATCGAGATTAGCAAGTCGTCATCAGACGACCGGCCGGGTCCGGGTATTTGCGAGAGCAAATACGTGGAGGACGCAAAGGCCGCGCGGAGCGTCAGGGTTTGGGACAGAGTCCCAATGAAAAACAACGATATCGTAAATTGCTCCCAAAGGGAGCGACTTTACGATATCGTAGGGCCGGTTTGCGAATCCAGCGACGTCTGGGGCGAAGGCCGCGAACTGCCCTACAGCAAGCGGGGCGACATCCTCGCCATCCGCAGCACCGGCGCCTACGGAAGCGTGATGAGCAGCCGCTACAACCTTCGGGACCTTGCCCCGGCAGTGTTCTCGGATGATTTGAAATTGAAATAAAAAATAGAATAACATATGTTCGAAAATCTATCAGAAAGACTCGAGAGGTCATTCAAGATTCTCAAAGGAGAAGGAAAAATAACAGAAATCAACGTCGCTGAGACCGTCAAGGATATCCGCAAGGCTCTCCTCGACGCCGACGTCAGCTACAAAGTCGCCAAAGAATTCTGCGACCGCGTGAAAGACAAGGCGATGGGACAGAACGTCCTCACAGCCGTCAAACCTCAGCAGATGATGGTCAAGATCGTCCATGACGAACTGGCCGAGTTCATCGGCAGCGGTGCCCAGGACATTGACGTGAAAGGCAATCCGGGCATTGTCCTGATTTCCGGTCTTCAGGGTTCTGGTAAGACCACATTCACAGCGAAACTTGCGAACCTCTGCAAATCCAAGCGCGGAATGAAAGTGCTCCTCGCAGCCTGCGACGTATATCGTCCTGCAGCCATCGACCAGTTGAAGGTCATGGGCGAGCAGGCCGGCGTTCCGGTTTACACCGAAGAAGGCGTGAAGGACCCGGTTCAGATAGCGCGCAATGCTGTCGCCAAAGCCAAGGCTGAAGGCATTTCAGTAGTGATTGTCGATACCGCGGGACGTCTGGCGGTCGATCAGGAGATGATGGACGAGATCGCTGCCATCAAGAAGGCGGTGAACCCGACGGAAACCCTGTTCGTGGTCGATGCGATGACCGGTCAGGATGCAGTTGAGACCGCCAAGGCCTTCAACGACGTCCTCGATTTCGACGGAGTTGTCCTTACCAAGATGGACGGTGATACCCGTGGAGGTGCGGCATTGTCCATCAAGGCCGTAGTGGGCAAGCCGATCAAGTTCATTTCATCCGGCGAGAAAATCGACGCCCTGGACGTATTCCATCCGGCACGTATTGCAGACCGTATCCTCGGTATGGGTGACGTCGTTACCCTCGTGGAGAAGGCCCAGGAGCAGTATGACGAGAAACAGGCCCGTGAACTCAAGAAGAAACTTGCCAAAAACCAGTTCAGCCTTATGGACTTCTACAACCAGATCCAGCAGGTGAAGAAGATGGGTAATATCAAGGACCTGGCTTCCATGATTCCGGGCGTAGGCAAGGCATTGAAAGACGTGGACATTGACAACAGCGCTTTCAAGAGCGTCGAGGCGATAATCATGTCAATGACCCCTTACGAGCGTGAGCACGCCGAACTTATCAATGGCAGCAGGCGCAAGCGAATCGCAGACGGCAGCGGCACGTCCATCCAGGAGGTGAACCGTCTTCTGAAGCAGTTCGAAGGCACCCGCAAGCTGATGAAGGGCGCCATGGACGGCTCTCTCGCAGCACGCATGAAGAGAAGATAACAGGTCACCACCTATGTTGAAGTCGATATTGCTAGTCGGTGCCGGCAGTTTTGTCGGCGGCGCACTGCGTTACGTCATATCTCTGCTGGTCAGGCCGTCCGGCGGATTCCCGCTGTCCACGTTCATTGTCAATATAGCAGGCTGTCTTCTGATCGGTCTGCTGTATGGGCTGTTCTCCAGATTCTCCTCCACCTCCGGCAGCCTCTGCCTGCTTTTGACCACAGGCTTCTGCGGCGGATTCACCACCTTCTCGACTTTCGCCAATGAAAGTCTGTCAATGCTCCAGTCAGGAAACTTCCTGATGTTCGGGCTCTATGTTGCCCTCAGCATTGTCCTCGGCCTTCTAGCCGCTTTCTTCGGCTACTGGCTCATTGACCTGAACTGAGGAATCGGTTTCCCTATATTTCATAAAAATCGCGGGTCGCAACCCGCGATTTTTGCGTAAAAGTGCGGTTTGTTTACGCAGAAATCGGAGGAATTCTCTTACCCCACACAAACACTTTATTCAGAGGCTATATATCCAAACTGTTTTCTTTGAGCAAGAAATCGAAAAGCCCAATTGTAAGAATACCTTCTTCATTTCGACGGGGCATGATGTGGTCTTTAACAATGATAATCTTCTTGAAAGAGTCATCTATGCTCATCAGTGATCGGGATTCTTGTATCTCTTTCTCCCTATCCGGAATTGACAAGGCTGATTGTACATAGTACTTTTTACTACCGAGACTGGCGATAAAATCCACCTCCAGTTGGATGCGGCCCCACTTGCCGTCCTTGTCTTGCTTCTTTATTTCCACCATTCCGACATCCACACTATAGCCACGTGTGATAAGCTCATTGTAAATGATGTTTTCCATGATATGCGTCTCCTCTTGTTGACGCATATCCAGAATGGCATTTCTCAAACCTATATCTGAGAAATAGTATTTGGAGAGTGTATTGATATATTTCTTACCTTTTATATCGTAGCGGATTGCCTTGTTTAGAAGGAACGATTCAGATAAGTAATTGAGATAATTTGAAATGGTCTTGTTTGAGATATTGACATTCTTTACACTTTTGAAGGTGTTTGATAGTTTTGTCGGATTGCATGGCGAGCCAATGGAAGAAGCCATAATGAGCACCAACTCGCGCATTTCGTCTTCGTTCTGTACCTTATGCCTCTCTATAATATCAGCCAAATATACTGTTTCAAACAAGTTTTTAAGATATCCTATTTTCTTCTGTTCTGTGTCAAATGATTGGATAAGGGGCAAACCACCATAGGTGTAATATTCACGCCATGCATCTTGTTTATCACCTCCAATGGCAGAATAGAATTCGGAAAAAGACAGTGGACTCACATGTATCGTTTCGCCTCGGCCTCGGAACTCTGTGGGTATATCTGAAGATAGGAAGTGAGAGTTACTGCCTGTTACATATGTGTCAGCATTATCAATATGACGGAAACTGTTCAATACATCCACGAACTCATCCATCAGTTGCACTTCATCTATAATGATGTAGTACGGCTGACTATCCTTAATCCTATCATGAACATAATGGAGCATTGTATCAGGATTTCGTAGCTCTTTGTTCAAACGGTCTTCAAGATCAATGCGGATGATATGGTCTTTAGCCACTCCATTATCCAACAAATAGTGATAGAATAAAACATTCAGCAGATATGACTTACCACATCTGCGGATTCCGGTAATCACTTTGATAAAGCCGTTTTGCTGGCTATCTATCAACTGCTTAAGATATCTGTCTCTTTTTATCTCTTCCATGTCATTCCTTATTTTTGCCAATATTGGCACTTTTTGGTAATGCAAAGGTAGCAGATTTAATTCATGTCGCCAAGCAATCACGACTAAAAAATGCCAATTCTGACATTTTTTAGTCGTGCAGGATAGCATGTGTGACCTTTCCTGATTTTGGTTGACACTTTTAGAGCGGATTAACTAATATGGTT
>ENA-ORND01001436-ORND01001436.1-human-gut-metagenome-genome-assembly--contig:-NODE-1436-length-16363-cov-3.771278_pt1 | contig 16363 bp, 9 predicted proteins | sample MGYA00242111_ERZ509014 | MGnify/ENA primary metagenome ERZ509014 (study PRJEB26280, sample SAMEA2338694) | human gut metagenome | biome: human gut; feature: human-associated habitat; material: faeces... | reverse complement strand
ACCCCATTCGTTGTCGTACCAGCCGCAGACCTTCACCAGGTTGCCGCCGACCACATACGTGAAGCCGGAGTCAAAGATGCAGGAGTGGGGGTCGGAAACGATGTCCTGAAGAACGAGCGCTTCTTCGGAGTAAGCCAGGATGCCCTTCAGCGGGCCTTCAGCGGCTTCCTTCATGGCGGCGTTTACTTCTTCCACGGTCACATCCTTCTTGAGCACGGCCACAAAGTCGGTCAGGGAACCGGTCGGAGTCGGAACGCGGAAGGAAGCGCCGTTCAGGGACCCCTTCAGGTTCGGCATTACTTCACCAATGGCCTTGGCGGCGCCGGTGGTCGTCGGAATGATGTTGATCGCGGCGGCGCGGGCACGGCGGGGATCCTTGTGCGGAAGGTCCAGAATGCGCTGGTCGTTCGTGTAGGAGTGAATCGTGCTCATCATGCCCTTTTCAACGCCGAACTTGTCGTCCAGCACCTTCACCATCGGAGCAAGGCAGTTGGTGGTGCAGGAAGCGTTGGAAACGATATCGTGCTTGGCAGGATCGTATTCGCTGTCGTTGATGCCCAGAACGAAAGTCAGGTCCGGATCCGGGGAGGGAGCGGAAATAAGAACCTTCTTGGCGCCGGCGTCAAGGTGCTTCTTGGCGGCGTCGCGCTTGGTGAACAGGCCGGTGGATTCCAGAACGACGTCCACGCCCAGATCCTTCCAGGGAAGGTTGGCGGGATCACGTTCCACGGTGATGAGGATCTTGTGACCGTCAACGACCAGATAATCACCCTCGATGGAAATTTCACCGTCAAACTTGCCCTGCGTGGAGTCATACTTGAGCAGGTGGGCGATCGTTTCGATAGGAGTCAGGTCATTGATGGCAACAACCTTGTTGCGTTCTTCCTTGGACATGGCGCGCAGTACGTTGCGACCAATGCGTCCAAAACCGTTAATAGCGTATTTGGCCATAAGATTGAGGGCTTCAGATTTGATTAATTACTAGTCCCGGACTTATTCAAGTACCATGGACGCTGCAAGTTTAAAAACGTTTCAACCAGCCGTCAACACTATTGTTCCCCCATCATGGCAGTATGTTCCCCCAGCTTCCGCAAACAGGGAACACTCCGCCAAGCGGACATGTTCCCTCATGAAAATCAAAAACTTGCAAAAACACCTTCCTTCCTCCGGAAGCTCCTTCAATTCATGGAACGCAAAGCGGCGCGTATCAGCTCGTCCACGTCTGCATCCGGATGGTCCTTCAGATGGGCGGCTATCGCCTTGCGGGATTCCACCTGCTTGAACCCGAGCGCAATCAGCGCCAATTCCGCGTCCCCGGCGGCCTGGGAAGTAGCGCCCTGGGCCTGGGCTTCCCACGTGGCGGCCAGGCCCACTTTATCCTTCAGTTCCAGGACGATGCGTTCCGCCGTCTTCTTGCCCACCCCCTTGGCTCGAGCAATGCCGGAAACATCTCCGCCCACAACCGCCTGCTTGAACTGCTCCACGGACAGGGAACCCAAAATGGCAATCGCCGTTGCCGGGCCGATTCCGGAAACACGTTCAATCAGCAGCAGGAAAATATCCCTTTCCGCATCCGTGGCAAAACCGTACAGCACCTGCATGTTCTCCCGGACATGCAGGTAGGTTTTCAGCGTCAGCTCTCTGCCGGGAAGGGGATTCAGCCTGTCAAACGTGGACAGGGGCACAATCACTTCATACCCCACCCCATGAACATCCAGGATCAACCGCTGGGGATATGATTCCGCCACCGTGCCGCGCAGAAAAGCTATCATACCCTTAACGTGACACAATCCGGCCCGCGCGCAAGCCAAAAACGCATCCTCCGGAACCGCTTCCGTCATCTTTTCTGGAGCACGTGCAGCCTGACATGTTCCAGATCCTCCCGGTGGTAAAAGCAGCGCACGCGCAGTCCACGGGCTGTTTTCATCCTGCACCTGTATTCACGCAGCAGCCCTTTTTTCACCAGCCTGTAAACATAGCTGCGCACTACTCCCAGCATGCTGACAGCCCCGGCCATATCCATATAACACGGAGGCACGCGGCGGCGCACGGGCTCCCGTCCAGCAAGAACCCGCTCCACATCCAGCCGCCGCCAGTACAGGGCCAGGGGGCCCGTACCCTTGCGGACCACCCGGAAACGGACACCGTGGCGGTGCAGATACTGGCGCGCGGCGGAAGCACTGCAGCAGAGCCGTGCCGCGACGGCGGATGTCTCCACAAATGCGCTACCCGCCTCCGTGTAAGGCTGGCCGGACCTGGGATTCGTTCCGCGGCGGCGGATTTTGACATGTTCAGGGAAACTCAATTTGGGGTTGCTGATATATTCACGCCCTCCCACGCCGATGAATGTTTTCTTAAAACGGTATATCATGATTAACGGGTTTTCACATTGGATTTACGAAGCCTCATGCAGCCGTTCCGCACGAAACTCTAACATATTTTGGAGATTCCAAAAATGCATTGAGTTTAAGAATGTTCAACATTTTTCTTTGTTTTTCTGTTTTTTACATTCATACTAAACTCATTTCTCCGCAATATATGCCCGGAGACCATGCCGGCCAATAATGTGAAAAGGGCCTACGCGCCCATCGGGAAACTTATCCCCCTTAATCTTTTCCGGATCTCAAGCCTTCCATTCCCATAAACAAGAGGGGCTGGAAACAAATTTCCCCCCTTTTTCCAGGCGTTCCTTTCCGATGCCGCAAACTTTCAAGAGACAACTTCTTTCCCTGCGCGATTCCACCATACGGCTTCCCCGAAAACATTCATTTCCGGCAAGAAGCCTGAAGAAGGGATCATGAGAAGCCCCCCGGTTTCACCAACCGCTGACGACACGCCCCTTCACTCTGCCCCCCGTTTCCCCATCCGCGTTTTTTCCGATATTTCCCCCATCATGAAAACCGGCCCAATAAAAAACCCGGCTTCCTTGCGGAAAGCCGGGTATGGGAAAAATGCCTCAGGGAAGAAGTTTTGCCGGACGCCCTTCAAAAATCCCGCGCTGAGGAACGAAAATGCGGTCATTGGGCTGGATGGGAATCGCCCTGTCTTTAATGGAAAAATAATCATACGTCACGGTTTTTCCACCGCGCGTCACCTGCACGTAGCGGGATCCCCAGTCCGTGATGTCGCCGGCGCCCACAATCGCCTCCAGAAGCGTCATGCCGCGCCGCCACAAAACATTCTTCTTCATAGCCACACCGCCGCTTACCAGAACGATGTGTTCCGTCAGCCGCGCATCCGAACTCTGCACCTTCACCAGAAACGTAGGGGCCGTGTACAGCTCCGCCTTCTTGTAGGCGGCCATCAGCATGTCTTCAATCTGGCGGGCCGTTTTGCCTACCACGCGCAGTACATCCTGCCCCGGAGGGAGCTGGGGCATGCGTATCGTACCGTTCCCGTCCAACAGATACTGCCCGGAAATAGCGGTAGCGTCGTCGGAAGGAATGCCGCGCACCTGGATTTCAATGGTGCCCTGGGGCGGCACGGCATCCGGAGACTGGGCGGAGCCCAGCCCCGCCGGGCCCAGCATAAGACAAAGGATGGAACAAATATATTTTTTCATGGAGCCATGGGTTAATACAAATCTTCACTATCATGGGACTGGGTGGCTGCCAGCTCCTTGGCCTTTCCAGAACGTTCCACCTTCTTCATGGAGGAGGCATCCGCATTCTCGCCGGAGGAAGAGCCATCCGCAGAATAGTAGGAATAGTAAGTTGTGTAATACTGATACTGGTGATCGGACGTAATGTCCACATTATTCATCACCACGCCGGCCAGGTTACCGCCCACGGACTCAATTACCTGCTTCTGCCTCAACAGGGCTTTCAGCGGCAGCTTGCGGGGCTGGACAACCATAAGAGTCATATCCACCTCGCTTACAATGACGGCGGAGTCACTGACCCCCAGAATGGGAGGGGAATCCACCAGCACAATGTCAAAACGTTGCTTCACTTCCTGCAGCAATTCATTAAACTTGCGGGAATTCAAGGCGCCTGAAGGATCAAAGGGAGTAGGCCCCGCGGGCATGACGTACAGGTTTTCAATGGGCGTCTGAAAAATGACTTCCTCCAGAGGATAATCTTCCAGCAGGTAGGAAGTCAGCCCTACCTCATTATCCAGCTCATAATACCGGTGAAGCTTGGAACGGCGCAGGTCGGCGTCAATCATCAGGGTGGCATACCCCCCCTGGGCGCAAATATAGGCCAGGTTGCACAGAGTGGTGCTCTTCCCTTCCCCGGCGCTGCCGGAAACAAAGGTCAGCGAAATTTCCTCCAGGCCTTTCTTGTTGAATTCTATGTTCGTCCGCAAAATGCGGTAGGCTTCCGCATCCGGCCCCATGGTATCGGATGAATGCAGAATCGGCACATTCTTGGGAATAATGCCCAATACGGGAACCTGAAGAGCCCGTTCCACGTCTTCCATGGTTTTCACGGAAGTATCCATGAATTCCAGAAGCAGGGCCAACCCGATGCCCAGCAACAGACCGGCGCCCGCTCCCACCGCCAGGTTAATAGTCACATTCGGTTTGTAGGGCGCAACAGGGTAGGTCGGCAGCTGATACATTTCAATCACCTCACGGGGCACGCGCAAACGGGCAATCTCATCCTTGTATCGGGAGTCCAGTTCCTTAAGCTGGTCCAGCGCAGCGTCATAATCACGGCTGGCCTGTTCATACATGGGAACCTGCAGGACGTGCTTCTGAAGATCTTCCTCTTTTTGGGCGACGGTAGCCTCCCAGTGCTTCCGGCTCGCGGCAACCATTTCCAGCTTGCTCTTCAGGGAAGAACGCAGGCCTATCAATTCCTTGTTCAGCTTATCCCCCAGAATCCTTTCCGTTTCCAGCAGCGCCAGCATTTTGGGATGCCTGGCGCCGATATTCTGGGATTTCAGATTTTCCTTTTCCTTGAGCTTGTCGGAAAATTCAGCATAGGTCTTACGGAGAGCGTCCGCCCCTACAGTCTCCGCATTCAGCAGGTCGGAACTGATCACGTAATCCAGCAACTTGTCGTCGGGCAGACGCTGCAATTCCTGCACATAGGAAGCCAGTTCCTTTTCCCTCCTTTCAAAATCCATGGCCTGCGCTTTGGCATTCCGGAATTCCTCTTCTTCCATACCGGCCGTCAGGGTGCTGCGGTGTTCACCGTTTCTCCAGGACGTAGGCAGGTAGGAGCTCTCCGCAATCAGCTTTTTGAGAGCCATCATTTTTTCATTGACGGCATCCTCCTGTTCCCGGAGGACATCCTTCAGGCTCTTGATGGCGGTTTCCACCAGACGGTTTTCGCGCATTTCACGGTCCTGCTTGTACGCCTCAGGCACCGCCTTGGCAATATTCTGCACCAGTTTGGGATCCGGACCGGAAACAATGACGTCCACAAGGTCCGTGGCACGCACGGGGGCCACCTTAATCATGCCGGCCAGATTAGTCGCCGCCATTTCATCCGTCATCCCCCATTCCGCGGCAAGGTTCAGTTTTCTGGATACCACTTTAAGCACTTCGGCGGAAGTCAGCACGGAATACTGCATGGGAATGTAGTTGGCCGTCACGTTGGAAGTGGCAACCACGTCCCCCCCCCTGCCTATATCCATCACAGGCTTGGGCAGTTTAATCTGAAACTGGCTGGTCGCCCGGTAGGAGGGCGGCATCAGGAAAGTCACTACCACGGAAATGACCAGCACCAGAAGGAAAACAAGAAAGACTTCCTTCCAGCGATTTTTTAAAACTTGCAAATAGTCAATATTGCGTACGATGCGATCACTGTTCTGCTGATCCTGGGCACTCATGGAATATAGTAAGGCAGTAAGATAAAAACTCCTCTAATTGTGAATGAAAATTCGCAATTAGAGGAGTAAAGGCATTAATGGTCAGTCAAGACTTAGAAGCTGTAATTCACGCCGAAGGAGAACACGTTGCGGTTGTAGGAAGGCATCGGGTAGTTATAGCCGCTGTAGGAACCGTTCGTGTAGGAATATTGGGCCGTAAGGGCCAAGGCATTCGTCAGCAGAAGCTTGATACCGGCGGTAGCATTGAAAGTCAGGTTGGACGTGTCACTGTTGCTGATGGAACTCGGACGCGTATAATCGCTGGCAATCAGGTTTACTCCACAATTCAGACTGACGCGGTGCGTCAGCTTCAGCGTGCTGTGTACCCCGAAACGCCACGTTTCATTGGAGTAATAGCTGGCGCCGTTGTAAGGGATGTAGGTATTCACCGCTTCGTTGGAATAACGGACGAACGTTCCGAGCATGAACCGGTCGCTCAAGCGGTGGTTTAAGCCGAATTCCGCGGAGGGATAGGTTTTTGTTCCGTAGTTCTCGACATACTTGAACTGAGGACCTACGCGCAGCGTAGCAGAAGTATTTTCGCTCACCGCATATTCAGCGCCGGCCATGACGAAGTTGGAAAATTCGTTATTGCCGTATTCGCGGTTACAGTAGGAACCCGTCCAGCCCAGGGAAACAGCCAGACGTTCCGTCCATTTGTACCGGTTGGTGAAATTCATGCCAACATAATCGCGGTTATCCGTCTTGGCGGAATCTTCCTGATAGTCGATCATGGAGAAATTGGCACCCAGCGTCGTGGAATAGCGGGAAGTCCACGCCTTGCTCACGGAACTGGAAACATACACGTAAATGTAGTCGCCGTCCCGGCGGGCATTGGCAATACCGTTGGAATAGTTGGGTTCCGGCTGCCATGCAAAGGAGACGCTGCCGTTATAACGCAAAGTCTGGTCAAAACTATGGGAAAGTTTGGCGGACAGCGTGGAATTGGAAAGGGCTTCATTCGTTCCGCCATCAAGGTCTTTCAGGTAAAAAATACCCCCCAGCTTGGCGGAGAAAGAATATTGGGTCACGGCATCGTAGTTGGCCAGGGAGCACCCTATGTCCGTACTGATGAATGCGGATTCCTGCTTGTTATAATTGGAGGCGTTGACATTGTCGTCATACCCTCCCGCCAGGTTGAAGAACCACTTGAGAGGAAGGGACTCTTCCAGACCAACCGGACCCGCCAGCGTGTACAGAGACTGCCCGTTGGCATGGACGGCAAACATGCCGGCGGCCACCAGGGAGAGATAAAAAAGACTCTTCATGCTATTTTATTAAATAAGAATCAGGTTAATTGCCAGCAGCATTGGACACAGGAGCGGGACTGGTGGGCGTGCCGCCCACAGGAAGACCGCCCGGCAGAACCAGGGAGCCCCCGGCAACATCTTCAACAGGCTTTACCAGGCCATGTTCCTGGACAGTTACCCCTGAGAGGGGGTTATCAGGAGTCTGGGCAGCCACGGCCACAGCAATGGAAGGAACAGTACCGGCTACCGGAGAATTGCCCAAAGCTTTTTCAACCGCTTCCGAAATGGGAGCCACGGATGCATACGGGTGGGGCTGGGAGGAAACAGCGGAAGCGATCACATTGCGCACCTGTTCTTCCTTCACCCCGGGCCCGTAGCTCCGGACAGCGGCGGAAGCAACGGCAGGAGCGTTGGACGGGAAAGCGCCCGCAGCCATGGATACCATCGCACCCATCACATGATCGGACACACCAGCCTTAGCGGCATCGTTCAAAACTCCGGACACCGCTTTCATATCCAGAGCACCGGCTTTCAATCCGGCCTGAACAATATCTGCCATTTTCTTCATAAAAGCCTTTTCAACAGCGGAGGCTTTAACCTGATCAACAGCCGGAGCGGCTGTTTGCTGAGCCATACCGGGAAGGGTACCCGCAAACGCAAGTGCCAGCGCACTAAGCGCCGCCTTTGTCACGAACCTAGCTTTCATAAAGGAAGTATTTAGCAGGTGAATTTAATAAAAAAATGGAGCGGGTAACGGGAATCGAACCCGTATAATCAGCTTGGAAGGCTGGAGCTTTACCATTAAGCTATACCCGCGCAACGAACGCATTATGTTCAAATCACGGGATAAGACAAGTTTTTTTTCATTACTGCGTCAAAATAACAAAAAAAGAGGATACGTTTTTTCTGTGGTCTTGACATCCGGGCCTTCTGCCGCTAAATAGGCATCCGCATTTCATGCGGGCGTCGTTCAATGGTAGGACGCGAGCTTCCCAAGCTTGAGACGTGGGTTCGATTCCCATCGCCCGTACCAATTTGTTCCGCAAGTTATTGTTTATCAAAGCTTGCGTTTTTTGTTTTCTTGAGACGGCAACATACATGGCAACGCCTGGAAACGGCCTTTCAAGACATTGTCCCACAGGCAGAAGACATGGTTTATCCGTAAAGAAGCCTTGTTCCGTGTGAATAAAAAAGACCTGGCAGCTACTCCCAATACGGGAACAGTCTGGGCAAGATGTCCGCGCCGGAAGCATTCGCCGCCGGCACGGACGTGAATTACAGGGAGAGGCTACCAGCCAAGAACAAATTTTCTCTGGATTTTAGCAAGAAGAAGTACTTTGCGGATCATTGCCCGGGTTTCATTAAGGAGGTTGAGATAGAGAAGCGCCCGTCGCATATCGGAGGCGTCTTCCGGACGCAGAATAATCTGCTGTTTGACGGCTTCCGCAAATTCCTCATCCAGGGCGTCCATGCCTGCCAGGCATTCGTCCAGCCCGGTATAGTCATTGCTTTCCATCATTTCCCGGAAACGGGGGTAGAGGGAGGAAACACGGCTGTTCATTCCCCGCAGAAGCTCTATCCTTTCCAAATCCAGCCCTTCATGGTTGTTGTCTATATAGGCATGGCTGGCCGTAGTAATGTTGGAGAGGGATTCAAAGACGGAGGTAGCGTATTCCACCATCTGCACATAGCGCTTGCCTCGGTCGGCCTCTTTGTCCGGGAGTTCACGGACGACGGGCATGACTTCCATCGCCATTTTATCGCTCAGGGAACGGCGGATGCCGCGCGCTTCTTTCCGGAGTTTTTTCAGACGCTTCCTGTCCTCCACGTTCAGGGCCTCCAGATTCATTTCATAGATTTCCGCCATGCGCTTCATCAGTTCAATAATTTCCTCATTGTAGCGTGCGGCGGCAGCCGGATCCCGGTAATTGGCGGCCTGCGCCTGAGCTGCAGCCTGGGTTCTTTTACGATGGAGCCTGGAACTTTTCAGAAGCAGAAAAGCCGCCAGCGAACACATGGCGATGATGCCGAAGAGACCGCCATAAAGGATGCAGGCCGCCACAATGAAGCACATGGAAAACGCGGCAAAGGCCGTAAAGAACCACCCTGAAATCACCGTAATCACTCCGGTGATGCGATACACGGCGCTGTCCCGCCCCCAGGCCTTGTCCGCCAGGGAGGAACCCATCGCCACCATGAACGTCACATACGTGGTGGAAAGGGGAAGCCGAAGGGACGTGGCCAGAGAAATCAGCAGGGCAGCCACCGTCAAATTCACGGAAGCGCGAATGAGGTCGAAAGATGCACCGTTATCCGGCCCTTCCGGCACAGGCCGGAAGCGTTTTTCAATAAACCTCCCGACGCAGGAGGGCATGATTTTTTCCACCGCGCGGGAAGCATTCAGGGCATAGCGCACCGCCATGCGGGCCGGGGGGACGGAGCCGAACCGCTCTACTCCCCCGCCCTGCCTCGCCAGATTGACTTCCGTATCCGTAACGGTTTGCGCCTTTTTGGAGAACATGAGGGCCAGCACCATGATGACGCCCGCCCCCAGCAGGTAACGCCAATCCGCCGTGACGGGGGCCATCAGACCGCCCATGGACAGAGTGGTAAGGTCCGCCCCCTGCGCTGCTGCGGCGGGCGCAATTTCCATAGAAGACTGCCCCGCCATGAAAACGCCGATGAAGTTGACCAGGTCATTCCCGGCAAAGGAAAGGGCCAGGGCCATGGTGCCCGCGAGAACGGATACTTTCAGGATATTGACTTTGCAAAGATTCTGGAGCACGGCCATCAGGACGGTCCAGAATGCCAGGCTGCAGCAAACGTACAGCCAGATATGGGCGTCCAGGTGGTGGATCATATCCTTGGTGACCAGCGTGCTTCCCTTCAGCCCCTTGAAAATGGCGAAGTAGGTGATAGCCGTCAGGGCCACGCCGCACCAGACGGCGCCCAGGTATTTGAAGGATTTTTGATAGTTGAAGGAGAAGATGAGGCGGGAAATCCACATAACCGTTATCCCGCAAATGAAAGCGATAAAAACGGAGGAAAAAATGCCGGAGATGATCGCCAGAGCTTTGGAGGAATTGATGTAGCTGGACAATTCCTGAGCGACTCCCGGTTCCCCGGACCAAATTTTAAAGAGAGCTGCGGCCACGGCTCCGCCCAGCAGTTCAAAAACAATGGAAACCGTGGTGGAAGTGGGAAGGCCGAACGTGTTGAAAACGTCCAGCAGGATAACATCCGTCAACATGACCGCCAGAAAGATCAACATGATGTCATGGAAGGAAAACCGGGCCGGCATGAATACGCCGCTTCTGGCGATTTCCATCATGCCGCTGGAGAACAGCGAGCCGATGATGATACCCAAAGCGGCCACCAGCACAATCGTCCTGCGCGGAGCGGCCTTGGAACCGACGGCGGAGTTCAAAAAGTTGGCGGCGTCATTGGAAACTCCGACAACGAGGTCGAAGCAGGATAACACCAGTATCAGTCCTATGATAAAGTAATAGATCGGGTCCATATGCGTAGTAAACGGCCCTCTATTACAGGAGGCCGCTCCCGCACGCCCGTTTTAAAACGTGAACATTCCGTCACATTTTCCCATACGCCCCTGCTTCCGGTCCTCAAAAAAGGAGGAGAGCGGGTTCATCCGCCCTCCTCCCGCTTTCATTAAATGTAAAAAACAAAAAGCCTAACGGTCCACATGAAGGATATTTCCGTCAGGGGCAATCAGCACATCATAATCGTCACGGCTGTCCGCAACTTCCACCTTGTAACGGACAAGTTCTCCTTCAGTAATTTTTTCCGCTTCCTTAATCCGGCATCCCGGATAACGCTTCAAAACGGACGCACGGACGGCTTCCGGAAGAGAGGAAGCAGCTATTTCTTCCTTAATCCTCATAATTTTCCCATCAGGAGCAATCTTCACGTCAAACTGGAATCCGTTAATTCTAAATTCGGCTTCGTAGATCCTTTCCATGCCATGCATTTCAGAGTCCCATTCAATGGGACCGGCGTTCGGATAAGCACCCTTGATACTGGAAACGGCGGCAGCCGGAACGGAAGACTCCGGGATATCGGCCAGGGCAGAAGGCATGACCAGTACCGCCGCCGCAAACAATATGTTCTTATGCAGCTTTTTCATGTTATGATTAGACAAATATGTTCTATAATCATTCAATATTTTTCTAAACTCTGAACATCCTGTGCAGCTTTTTTCCCGAAACCGGCTCCTGATGAAGCATATTAAAAAAGGCTCCCCGGAAAAACCGGGGAGCCTTGAAGCCGATTGCCTTGGTCTCGAAGAAACGGACGGGGCTTACATCATGCCCATGCCGCCCATTCCTCCCATGCCGCCCATGTCGGAAGCTCCGGAGCCGCAGCTGCAGCTCTTCTTCTCGGGCTTGTCGGCAATGACGCATTCCGTGGTAAGCAGCAGGCCGGCGATGGAGGCCGCATTCTGCAGAGCGGAACGGGTCACCTTGGTCGGATCCACCACGCCGGCGGAAAGCAGGTCTTCATACTTGTCCGTGGCCACGTTGTAACCTTCGGCAGTATTCTTCATGCCTTTCACGTTGGCGACGATGAGGGCTCCTTCGCGGCCGGCATTGCAGGCCAGCTGGCGGAGCGGGGCTTCCACAGCGCGATAAACGATCTGGGCGCCGGTTGCTTCGTCACCTTCCAGTTTGAGGGTGTCAATGGCTTTCTGGGCGCGAATCAGCGCCACGCCACCGCCGGGAACGATGCCTTCTTCCACCGCAGCGCGGGTAGCGTGCAGGGCGTCGTCCACACGGGCCTTCTTTTCCTTCATTTCCGTTTCCGTAGCGGCACCCACGTGGATGACGGCCACGCCGCCGGCCAGCTTGGCCAGGCGTTCCTGGAGTTTTTCGCGGTCGTAGTCGGACGTGGTGTCCTTGATCTGGCGGCGAATCTGGGAAATGCGGGCCTCAATATCGGAAGATTTGCCGGAACCTTCCACGATAACGGTTTCATCCTTGGAAACAACCACGCGTTTGGCCTGGCCGAGGTCTTCGATTCCCACGTTTTCCAGCTTGATGCCCAGGTCTTCCGTGATGCACTTGCCGCCGGTAAGGATGGCGATGTCTTCCATCATGGCCTTGCGGCGGTCGCCGAAGCCGGGAGCCTTGACCGCGCAGATGTTCAGCACGCCGCGCAGACGGTTGACTACCAGGGTGGCGAGGGCTTCGCCTTCAATGTCTTCCGCGATTACCAGGAAGGGACGGCCGCTCTTGGCCACTTTTTCAAGCAGCGGAAGGAAGTCCTTCAGGTTGTTGATTTTCTTTTCGTGGATGAGGATGTAGGGGTTTTCCAGCACCGCTTCCATCGTTTCCGCGTTCGTCACGAAGTAGGGGGACAGGTATCCCTTGTCAAACTGCATGCCTTCCACCACGTCCAGCGTAGTTTCAATGCCCTTGGCTTCTTCCACGGTGATGGTGCCGTCCTTGCCCACCTTGTCCATGGCTTCCGCGATGATGTTGCCGATTTCAGCGTCCCAGTTGGCGGAGACGGTAGCGACCTGAGCCACTTCCTTGCTGGAGTCGACAGGCTTGCTGATCTTCTTGAGTTCTTCCACAACGGAATCCGCAGCCTTCATGATGCCCCTCTGGAGGGAGATGGGGTTGGCCCCGGCAGTAACGTTGCGCAGGCCTTCGCGGTAAATGCTTTCAGCCAGCACGGTAGCGGTAGTGGTGCCGTCGCCGGCCACATCATTGGTTTTGGAAGATACTTCCCGGACAAGCTGGGCGCCCATGTTTTCAAACGGGTCTTCCAGTTCAATTTCCTTGGCCACGGTTACGCCGTCCTTGGTGATGAGGGGGGAACCGAATTTTTTGTCAATCACTACGTTGCGGCCGGCAGGGCCCAGCGTGCTCTTGACAGCCTTGGCAATCTGTTCCACGCCGCGGAGCAGAGCCTGGCGGGCGGTTTCGTCAAATTGGATTTGTTTAGCCATAATGTTAAATATTTAAAATGATGTTGAATGTGTGTGTGGTGCCATTTAGCCGATGATGGCCAGAATATCGTTTTCAGACAGGATAAGGTAGTCTTCCCCGTCCAGTTTGATTTCCGTGCCGCCGTACTTGGAAATAAGCACGCGGTCTCCGGGCTTCACGGTAAATTCAATCAGGGCGCCTTTTTCATCGCGGCCGCCGGTGCCTACGGAGATCACTTCGGCTTCCTGGGGTTTTTCCTTGGCGGTGTCCGGCAGGAACAGGCCGCCGGCCGTCTTGGTTTCAGCTTCAATGCGCTTGACCAGCACACGTTGTCCTAGGGGTTTGATGTTTGCCATAGTATGTTTTTTGATGTTGTTGTAGATGAGTAATACGGGATGTAATGTTCCGCCGGAGGGGGAATTGCTTCCCCCTCCGGCGGGAAGGGGGTTGCTTATTTATCGTCGTCCACGATTTCAGCGTCCACCACGCGGCCTTTCGCCTTGCGGGGACCGTCGGAAGGCTCTTCTTCGGCAGGGGCGCCCGGCATGGGGCCGGCTGCCCCGGCGGACTGCTGGGCGGCTTCCGCCGCCTTGTACAGGGCTTCCAGACGGGATTCCAGGTCTTCCTTGCCAGCCTTGATCGCCGTGACGTCCTTCTTGGAGACGGCTTCCTTGAGACGCGTTACCTTGTCTTCTATTTCACGCTTGAGGTCTGCGGGCAGCTTGTCCCCCATATCCTTAAGCTGGCGCTCCACGGAGAAGCAGAGGGAGTCAGCCTGGTTAATGATGTCAATTTCCTCAGCGCGTTTCTTGTCTTCTTCCGCGTGGGCTTCCGCATCGCGCTTGGCACGCTCAATTTCATCCTTGGAAAGGCCGCTGGAGCCCTGGATGGAAATTTTCTGCTCCTTGCCGGTGCCCTTGTCCTTAGCGGATACATGCAGAATGCCGTTGGCGTCAATGTCAAAGGTCACTTCAATCTGCGGCACGCCGCGCGGAGCGGGGGAAATGCCGTCCAGCTTGAAGTTGCCGAGGAGCTTGTTATCCTCAAACATCTTGCGTTCGCCCTGGCAAATGCGGATATCCACGGCGGGCTGGTTATCAGCGGCGGTGGAGAACACCTGGCTCTTGCGCACCGGAATGGTCGTGTTGCGTTCGATCATCGGAGTGGCGATGCCGCCCATCGTTTCAATGGACAAGGTCAGAGGAGTCACGTCCAGCAGAAGCACGTCATTCACGTCCCCCTGAAGCACGCCGCCCTGAATAGCGGCGCCCAGGGCCACCACTTCATCCGGGTTCACGCCCTTGTGGGGTTCCTTGCCGGCCAGCGTATGGGCCATTTCCTGCACGGCGGGCATGCGGGTCATGCCACCCACCAGCACCAGCTCGTCAATGTCCCCGGTTTTCAACCCGGACGCAGCAATGCAGTCCAGCACAGGCTTGCGGGTGCGGTCCAGAAGGTCTTCCGTGAGCTGTTCCAGCTTGGGGCGGCTCAGCGTCAGTTGGATATGCTTGGGACCGGAAGCGTCCGCCGTGATGAACGGCAGGCTGATGTCATAGCTCTGGGTGGAGGAAAGGGCGATCTTGGCCTTTTCCGCTTCTTCCTTGATGCGCTGAATGGCATCAGGCTGGTTGGAAAGATCCATGCCGGAGTCTTTCTTGAACTCGCCTATAATCCAGTTGATGATTGCGTTGTCCCAGTCATCGCCGCCTAAGTGGGTGTCGCCGTCGGAAGCCTTCACCTCAAACACTCCGTCGCCGATTTCCAGCACGGAAATATCAAAGGTGCCGCCGCCGAGGTCATATACGGCAATGTTTTCATTGGACTTTTTGTCCAAGCCGTAGGCCAGGGCCGCCGCCGTCGGTTCATTGATAATGCGGCGCACTTTAAGGCCTGCGATTTCACCGGCGGCCTTGGTCGCGTTGCGCTGGGCGTCATTGAAATAGGCGGGGACGGTAATCACGGCCTCCGTAATCGTTTCGCCAAGTTTGGATTCCGCATCGGCTTTCAGCTTGGCCAGCACCATGGAAGCGATTTCCTGGGGGGAAAAGGTCTTCTTTTCACCGCCCACATCCACGCGGATGTAGGCATCTCCGTTGGGAGCTTCCACAATTTCGTACGGCACCTTTTTATCTTCTTCCGTCAGTTCACTGTACTTACGGCCGATGAGGCGCTTGGAGGAAAACACGGTGTTTTTCGGGTTGGTTACCGCCTGACGTTTGGCGGCCTGCCCCACGAGGCGTTCACCGCTTTTGGTGAAAGCAACAATGGAGGGAGTGGTGCGCGCACCTTCGCTGTTTTCAAGTACGGTACCCTGACCGCCTTCCATCACAGCCATGCACGAGTTGGTCGTGCCAAGGTCGATTCCTAATATTTTAGCCATATCGTTATTTTAGATTGTTTTGAATGGATTTCGTTGAGATTTGATTTCCTCATGACCTGAAGCATCATGCAGGCAAACTCATATTCTTGCCTCTTTTGTTGCAAATAGCATGCCAATCTGGCAAGGCATACTGAAAAATAAACGCAAATGTCATATTATAATCATATTACGCTGTTTTTCCTTTCATTCCTCTATTTTCCCGACAAAGGAAAACGGGACATAATGTCACACCAGAAAAGAGACAAAATGTCACACAAAGTCATTTTGTCCCACTTCCGGGGGAAACCGGATAAAGGCCGTTCCGTCATGAATCCCCCGTGCCGGGAGAAGTTTCCGCGTCCTCCATGGTTCCGCATTTGCCATATGCCAGGCGCTTCATAAAATCCTTGTAAAGCACCGTTTCCATACGGCCGTCGCCGTATTCCAGCACTGCGCTCATGGTTTCCACCCAGTCCCCGCAATTCAGATACCTCACCTTTCCCACCATGGTATCCGCCGGATGATGCACATGCCCGGCGATGATGCCGTCACACTGCCTCTTTACCGCCAGGCGTTGAAGCTGTTCCTCATATTTTCCGATAAAATTGACGGCGGATTTCACGCGGCCCTTGATGGCGCGGGAAACGGAATAATATTCCCTGCCCCGCCAGGCGCGGTATTTGTTGTAAAACCGGTTGACCATCAGCAAAACGTCATAACCCAGAGAGCCGAGCATCGCCAGCCACCGGTGATTGGTGGAAATGGCGTCAAAACCGTCCCCATGCACGCACAGGTAGCGTCTTCCATCCGCAGCCTGGTGCACGTACTCCCTGGCAATTTTCAAACCGCCCAAATGAAAAGGCAGGAATTTTTCCAGAATATCATCGTGGTTTCCGCGCAGGTACAGGACTTCCACATCCTCCTGTTCCATCTTTTTCAACAAGGTGCGGACAAAGCGCGTATGCCTCCGCCGCCAGCGGCTG
>ENA-ORND01001432-ORND01001432.1-human-gut-metagenome-genome-assembly--contig:-NODE-1432-length-16401-cov-3.723969_pt1 | contig 16401 bp, 8 predicted proteins | sample MGYA00242111_ERZ509014 | MGnify/ENA primary metagenome ERZ509014 (study PRJEB26280, sample SAMEA2338694) | human gut metagenome | biome: human gut; feature: human-associated habitat; material: faeces... | reverse complement strand
GGTACGTCCCGGCAGCCCGTGCAGTCCGGCCACGGAAGATACTCCGACGACCGTTCCCCGGGCCGCCTGCAGGTAGGGCAGGGCGTATTTGGTACAGTAGACCGTTCCCCAGAAATTGACATCCATCAATCGGCGGAGCACATCGAGTTGCACATTGTCGAAGAGCGCCCGCATGGAGATGCCGGCGTTGCATACCAGGATGTCGATACCTCCGAAGCGTGCGACGGCCGTTTCTACCAGGCGGCGGCAATCCTCCTCGCGGGTGACATCGGCGGCACACCAGGCCACTGCGGCCCCCCGGTTCGTCAGGTCGCCGGCGATTCCGGCCAGTTTCGTGTCGTGCCGCGCCCCTATGACGACGTTGGCGCCGTTTGCGGCGAATTCATAGGCGAGCGCCCGGCCGATACCCGACGATGCTCCTGTTATCACTACGGTCTTGCCTTTGAAAAATTCCTTTTCGGACATAGCTGTATGGTCGTTTTGATGGTTTTTGATAATATGTGCCGTCGGCCGTCATGCGGTCAGACCTGTAGCAGGCCGTAGCTCCGCAGAATGTCCCATTTTTTCGAGTGGTAGAGGATGGCAAAGGGCTCGGGGGAGTACTCCGCATAAAGCTCTTTTATCCGGCCGAGGGGAACGGGAGGCTCCGCCGTGCCGCATATTCCGGCCACATGAAGCAGGAAATCGGCCTCAGCACTGCTGAACCGGAGCGTCTTCTCTTCGCTGTTGCTGCGCACGCGTATGCCCTCCTCGATACGTTCCATGCTTCCGCCTATCCATACCAGGCGGGCCTGTTCGTCGAAAATCCGGCTCGCATCCGGCTTTATCAGGTGACCGGCTATCAGCGACTCTTCGACGGTGGTGTGCGGAACTTTCGCCGCGAACCATTTGTGAACGGGACGGTCGAGGCCGTTGCCCGCCATGTAATTGGCCAGCGACAGTCGCAGTGCGTCGCCGACCATGCCGATGTCGTAGCCGCGGTTGTCGGAGAAGAAGACCTCGTTGTTGGCGAAAGGATTCGGAACGGAGCCTTTGCGCCTGACACCGAAGCGTTCCGGGTTCTGTCCCGACGGGCTGTGGACGGTCATGGCGTACCGATGCCAGAAGGCGGAGCCGACCAGTTCGGCACGAAAGAGCTGCCGTACCACTTCGAGGGCATCTACCGTCTCCTGGAGCGTCTGCGTCGGGAGTCCGTACATGAGGTAGGCGTGTACCATAATCCCTGCTTCGTAGAAGTTGCGCATGGCGATGGTGGCCTGTTCGATGGTGATGCCTTTCCTTATCATTTCGAGCAGCCGGTCGGAGGCTACCTCCAGCCCGCCCGATACGGCAATGCAGCCGGCGGCGGCCATCAGTCGGCACAGGTCGCCCGTAAAGGCCCGCTCGAAACGGATGTTCGTCCACCATGTGTAGCGGCGGCCGCGCCGAAGCAGTTCCAGCGACAGGTCGCGCAACAGCCTCGGCGGTGCGGCTTCGTCTACGAAATGAAAGCCGCGGGGACCGGTTTGGGCCGCTACCGTGTCCATCCAATCCGCCAGTTCGGCAGCCGTTACGGCGTCGTACCGGCCTATGTAGTCGAGCGACGTATCGCAGAAGGCGCATTTGGCCCAGTAACATCCGTGGGCGAGCATCATCTTGTTCCACCGTCCGTCGCTCCAGAGGCGGTGCATCGGGTTGGTCACCTCGCAGAGCGAGAAGTATTTCGACAAGGGCAGTCCGCTGAAGTCGGGACATCCCCGTTCCCGGTGGCTTATCCGTTCCGCCCCTGTATGATATCCCTCCGCCGTGATGGCTCCGGTGGGTTCCTTTTCTTCCAGAATGCGGGCGAGTGTCGTCTCGCCGTCGTCGAGCACGATGTAATCCACGTAGGAAAATATGGAGCGGTCGCTCATCAGCCGCAGTTCCGTCGTGGGGTATCCGCCGCCCATGATGACCCGTATATCCGGATAACGGAGTTTTATCTGCTGCCCGCAGCGCAGGGCGGCGAGCAGGTTGCCCGGAAAGGGGACGGTGAAAGCGACGAAATCGGGGCGGTGCTCTGCTATGGCAGCGAATAGGAGTTCCGTCATCCGCTCCTCGATGATGTTCATGGGGCGGAGGAGTTCCGCTTCAAGGGTGGAGAATTCGGCAAGCGACAGTGACAGGTGTTCGGCATACCGGACTATTTCGAAAGCCGGTGTGACGGTAGCCCGGATGAAATCGCTGATGTCCTGCAGATAGAGCGTGCAGATATATTTCGCGCAATCCTGTATTCCCATCCAGCCGAACTCCTCTTCCGGCGGGGACATGGTTTCGAAACGCCCCGCCTGCGGCAGAAAGTCGCCCCGACAGACAGCGGTGGCGAGCGTCGGCTCCTCCCCCCGGAGAAAGGCCATGACGCCCTCTATCGTAGCGGTATATTGGCTGCGCAGTGCATAGATACGTTCGAGATTAGCGTCGGCTGCATCGCCGAGCGCCTCCTCTCCCCGGGCTGATTTGTGTTCCGCGTAGGCCGTGAATACCCTTTCCAGAAATGTCTTCGAGAATATGTCTCCAAGCAGTTCTACCGAAAGGTCGTACTGTTCGGCACGGTGTCCGTGCCGGGCGAGATAACTTTTCAGATAAGCCGTTGCCGGATAGGGCGAATTGGGCTGCAGGAAAGGAGGTGTTACAAGCAATATTTTACCCATCGTGCGGATATTATTCAATCTCTATACGCAGGCCGTCCCAGGCGAATTCTACGCCTGCGGGAAGCGTATCTTTCTTGTCTGCATAGAGTCCGATTTGGTGCGACATGTGCGTGAGGTAGGTACGGCGGGCGTGTACCCGGCGGCTTATCTCCACCGCTTCGTCCACCGTGAAGTGGGAAATGTGTTTTTCGTAGCGCAGCGCATTGATGACCAATACGTCCACACCCCGCAGTTTGTCGAGCTGCCTGTCGTCTATACCGTTGAAATCGGTCAAGTAGGCCAGTGCCCCGATGCGGTAGCCCGTCACGGGGAGCAGGTAGTGACGTCCGCTTATCGGTATCACGTGAAATCCTGCTACATCGAAAGGCTCGTTTTGCCGTATCGTCCGCAGGTCTATTTCCGGAGCGCCGGGGTAGCGGTTCTCGGCGAATGCGTAGTCGAAATCCTTGCGGACTGCTCTGCCTACCCGTTCGGTGGCGTATATCGGTACCGCGCGCCCTTCGAAATAGTTGAAGGCGCGGATGTCGTCTATGCCCGCGATGTGGTCCTTATGTTCGTGGGTCAGCAGGATGGCGTCCAGTGTCTTTACCCCTTCGCGCAGCATCTGGTAGCGAAAGTCGGGGCCGGCGTCGATGACGATACGGGCATCTGCGCCGACAGGACGGGGGTACATGGCATGGGCCGGTTGCTGCGGCAGTTTGTCGGCCGGTCGCTTTTCGGGTGCCGAATCGAAACGTTCTATCATGACCGATGAACGCAGCCGTTTGTCGCGGCTGTCGTGCGAGCGGCACACTTCGCAGTTGCATCCAATCATGGGCACTCCCTGCGACGTACCCGTGCCGAGAAACGTCAGTCTTAGCATCTTCCTCCTCCGTTGGTTGTAATCCGTGTTTTGATTCTTCAAAAATAACGAATTTTCGGGCCGCGGCAAATAAAAAGGTCTCCGAATCCGGAGACCTTTCGATATGGTGACGGCGAAGGCTTAGCAGTCTGCGGTAGCCTTTTCGAGTCGTTTAAGAATGGAGAAGATGAAGATGGCGGAGATGACGCATACCACGATGAGTACGCCCCAAATCATCCAGAGCTGCATGCCGCTTTCCCAGATGTTGGCGATGACGCTGGTCAGGTAGTTGCCAACGGCCGTAGCAGCGAACCAGAAGCCCATCATCATACCCTTGTATTTGGGCGGTGCCACCTTCGATACGAACGAGATACCCATCGGGCTGAGGAGCAGCTCGCCGAACGTCAGCACGAGGTATGTGGAAATAAGCCAGTTGGGCGATACGAGAATGTCGCTCGTACCGTTGATTTGCGTAGGATTGGCCAGGCCGCGCGAAGCGAGTGCCATGACGAGGAATCCGCAGGCCGCAATCAACATACCCATACCGATTTTCTTCGGAGTCGAAGGTTCCTTGCCTTTCTTGGCGAGGGCTCCGAAGAGCGCTACCGAGATGGGCGTCAGCAGTACCACGAAGAAGGGGTTGAACTGCTGGAAGAGCTGCGGCTCGATATGTGTACTGGGATTGAGGTTCATGTAAAGGATGATGCACAGTACAATCATTAGGGCGAAGATACCGGCCGAGATGGATTTCGCCTTTTTCGTGGTGGACTGGAAGATGCTGAACAGACTGTACATGGCGATGACGATGCAGGTCATCATGGGAAGGCTGAATCCTATCCGGGTGAGACCTTCGGCTGAATTGGCGGTGTAGTCACGTGCGAACCAGGTGAGTGTAAGACCGTTCTGATGGAAAGACATCCAGAAGAAGATAACGACCACGAATACGAGCACGAGGGCAGTGATACGCTGTTTGGTCTGTTCTTTGGTCAGCTCTACAACCTTTTCTCCATGGGCGGCGGCCTGTGCTGCCTGCTGCTTGGAGGTTACGTCGGCATGTTTGAAGGTCTTCTTGAAACCGAGGTAGATGGCCATGGAAACCACGAGCGAGAAGCAGGCTACCGCGAATCCCATGTGGTATGAACCGGCCAGAGCGTCGATGTAGGAACTTGCGAAATCGGCGATGCTGCCCGTCCATCCCTGAGCGCCGGCGAGGGTCTCCAGCTTGGAGGCCACATCGCCTCCGGTATCCGGATTCTTGAGGAATTCGTTGGCCAGCGAGGGTATGTTGGCGTCGTAGAAGAAACCGTTTTTCTTCAGCTGCCAGTTGGCGATGGCCGTAGCCGCCGAGGGAGCGTACATGGCGCCGATGTTGATGGCCATGTAGAAGATACTGAACGCGCTGTCGCGTTTGGCGCTGTACCGCGGGTCATCGTAGAGGTTACCTACCATTACCTGCAGGTTGCCCTTGAAAAGGCCCGTGCCGACGCATATCAGCACGAGGGCTCCGATGAGCGAGACCATGGCGACGGAACCCGATGCGGGGACGGCCATGAGCAGGTAGCCGAGGAACATGACCACGATACCGAGCGTGACCATCTTGCCGTATCCGAACTTATCGGCGAGGATACCGCCGATGAGCGGCATGAAATAGACACCGGCCAGGAAGAAGCCGTAGAACTGGCCTGCCTGAGCCGCCGTGAAGCCGAACTTTGCCTGAAGGAACAACACAAAAATGGCGAGCATCGTGTAGTAGCCGAAACGCTCGCCCGTGTTGGCCAAAGCCAAAGCGTACAAGCCTTTGGGATGTCCTTTAAACATAAGATTTTAATTTAGAATTAGTTAATTATGGTAAATGAATTTTCCTTTATTCCTTTTCTGGTCAAGCGATGACAAATATATTAAAAATAAAGGTTAAAACGCCCGTATTACAGGGAAAAAGCCTAACTTTATTTGCCGTATGGCCCGATTCATGCGGCGTGCGCGAAAGATGGCGGAAAGACTGAAGATAGTAAAGGACGACCCGTGGCTGGAACCGGTCGAAGGCGAATTGGAATATCGCCGGAAGCTGTACCTTGATGCCCTGAAGGAGATAGAAGAGGCGTCGGAAAGTATCGCCGACTATGCCGATGGATACCTGTATTTCGGTTTCCAGCGCGACGAGGAGGCGCACGGATGGTGGTTCCGCGAGTGGCTGCCGGGGGCATGGGAGGTGTTTCTGTTCGGTGACTTCAACGGTTGGGAGCGGCGCAGCCTGCCGCTGGCCAGGGGAGCCGACGGTGTGTGGAGTATTTTCCTTTATGACGGCGATTGGGGCAGGGGCCTGAAACATGGCTCCCTGTACAAGATACTCGTGCATGGCGAAAACGGCTGGCACGAGCGTATTCCCGCCTATGCGCGTCGCGTGGTGCAGGACGACGCGACGAAGAATTTCACGGCGCAGTTCTGGAATCCGGAGCCGTTCGATTGGACGGGCGACTGTTTCGATATCGGCAATCTTCCTACGCTTTACATTTACGAAAGCCATGTAGGCATGGCGGTCGAGCAGGAGCGGGTCGGCAGTTATGCCGAATTTGCCCGCGACGTGTTGCCGCGCATCAAGAGGGCGGGATACAATACAGTGCAGCTGATGGGAGTGGCCGAACATCCCTATTACGGCAGTTTCGGTTACCACGTATCGAGTTTTTTCGCCCCTTCGTCGCGTTTCGGAACGCCGGAGGAACTCAAGGCTCTCATCCGAAGCGCCCATGCGCTCGACCTGGCCGTGGTCATGGATTTGGTACATGCGCATTACGTCAAGAATCTGAACGAGGGGCTGAACGGGCTCGACGGTACCGACTGCCAATACTCGCCGTCCGGCGAGGAGGGATATCAACCTTATTGGGACTCCAAGCTGTTCGATTACGGCAAGCCGCAGGTCAGGCATTTTTTGCTGTCGAACATCAAATACTGGCTGGACGAATTTCGTTTCGACGGTTTCCGTTTTGACGGCGTTACTTCGATGATATACCGCCATCACGGTTATACGGAGTTCGACAGCCGCGGGAAATATTTCGGGCCCGACGTGAACCGTGCGGCCCTGACTTATCTGACTCTGGCCAATACGCTCGTCCACGAGGTGCGGCCGTCGGCGGTGACGATAGCCGAGGATGTGAGCGGTATGCCGGGGATGTGCATTCCGGTCGGCGACGGCGGGGTGGGGTTCGATTACCGGCTTGGCATGGCGGTTCCCGATTTCTGGATACGGATGCTGAAGGATGTGCCGGACGAGGATTGGAATATCTGGGATATCTGGAACATTCTGACCGACCGGCTGCCTGTAGTCCGGACGGTGGCGTATGCCGAATCGCACGACCAGGCGATGGTAGGAGACCAGACCATTGCTTTCCGTTTGATGGACAAGGAGATGTATACCGGTATGGCGTGTGGCGTCAGGAATATCGTCGTGGAACGGGGAATTGCGCTTCATAAGATGATACGCCTGGTGACGATTGCGCTGGGCGGACAGGCTTATCTCAATTTCATGGGAAACGAGTTTGGCCATCCGGAGTGGATAGATTTTCCGCGCGAGGGGAACGGATGGAGTTACAGGTATGCCCGGCGACAGTGGTCGCTCGCCGACGATGCCGGCCTGCGCTATGCGCAGCTCGGCCTTTTCGACCGCGACATGCTCGATATGGTGGAACGCAACGGCATCATGCGCAGCGGATATGCGTATAATCACCTGATGGATACGGCAGCGAAGACGATGGTTTTCAGCCATGGATGCGTCCTGTTCGTATTCAATTGGCACCCTTCGCTGAGCATTGCCGATTATATAGTGCCTGTGCCGGAGGCGGGGCGTTACCGAATCATTCTCTCTACGGACGACCTGCGTTACGGAGGACAGGGGCGCAACGACCGGTCGGTCGCCCATTTCAGCTTCCCGGTGACGGATGACGAGGGAGTTACACGGCATTATATTAAGGTGTATAATATATGCCGTACTGCGGTCGTCTATAAAATCATCCGATAGCGGAGCCGGGCTGTACCGGTTCGATGTCGCCGATGCCGACATACCAGATGTAGCCGGATACATCGGCGTATCCCATCTGCAAGAGGAGTTCCATGTAACGTGCTACCTGCCGTCCGTAGCGGGACTGGCGTTTCAGACCGAACTTGTAGTCTACGACCACTGCACGCCCCTCTTTTATCATCACCCTGTCGGGACGGTAGCCTCCGCCGCCGGGAACGAGGAGGTCGTTCTCGTTGCGAACCGTTTCCCAGTCTCCACTGAACCAAGCTTTCACCGTATCGTTTTCCAGGGCCTTGTCGAGCGACGAGCGAAGCGTTGCAGCTTCTTTCGCCGAAACGGAACCGTTGTTCTCCAGCGCTTCGATGCCCCGGCGGATGTCGTCCGTATTGTCCGCCTGCTCGAATAATCGGTGGAGCAGGACGCCATAGTTACGCGGCGACAGCCTGTCATCCGCGACTCCCTCTTCGGCATAGCGCTGCGAATCGAAGCGGACGGCCAGCCGTCCGGAGATGTCGGTCGTCCCGTAAGCTGGGAGTACGGGCGGTTGTACGGGTTTCGTTTCGGAGGGGCCGGAAGGGGCTCCGAACAGGATGGAGAAGCCCTCCTCTCCTTCGACAACCTTTCCGCAGGCATCGCCTATGCGGGCCTCCCCGCCGCTGCGCGATATGACGCTGTCGAGCAGGGTGCCGATGCGTTCGCTCTCCGTGCGTCCCGGAACGGGCAGCATGATGTGGAGCTCTTCGCGGGCCCGTGTCAATGCTACATAGAAGAGGTTCAGATTGTCCACATGCGACATGACGTATTCGCGGTAGTAGTCGGCAGCGAAGTGGGAGTTTTCCATCGCCTTTTTATAGTGTACGGGGAACTGTCCGACGGCAGCCGGCGGGGAGTCCTCTTCCGCCCCCGACCACACGACGGTACCGGTCTTGGTCGTCAGGGACCAATTGCAGTAGGGAATGATGACGGCCTTGTAGCCGAGCCCTTTGGAGCGGTGGATGGTGTCGATGGTGATGGCGTTTCCCCCGGAGGGCATCGGGATGGATTTGGTACTGCCTTTTTCTGTCCACCACGACAGAAAAAGGGGAATGTCCGCCACGTTCGATTTCGTGAAAACGATTATCTGTTCGTGGAGGGCCTGCAGGTAGGAGATATCTTCGTCACTGCAGCCGAGCCCGTAACGCATGACTGTGTTTTCAAATGCCTCTTCGGGCGGCATCAGCCGCAGCCGGAGGAGAAACTCCGTATCGTCTCGGGTGAGCCGTTCGCCGAATCCGCGGCCGAGGAAACGGTTGTAAATGGCCCGGTGAATGGAGTCCTCCGGATTGCCGGCGAGCCGCAGGCAGGATATGACGAAATTCACGACGGGGGAGCGGCCGATGACCAGCGCGTCCTGTGTGATGACGTCGTATCGGTAAGGCGATTCCGGATGGGTGCGCTTGTGTTCGAGCAGCATGGATGCGATGCGTGTCGCCTCCGAGTTGCGCCGCACGAGAATAGCAATGTCCCCCGCTGCGTAACCGCGTTCCTGCAACCGTTCCACTGTCTCCACTACTGGGGGGGTGGCCGTCTCCCTCTCTGTGCCGTAATAAGTGACGGTCACGTAGCCGCCGGTATTGCGCTCGTCCGGCACCTGCACGGCATCGGCGTAGGCTTCGGCCACGGTTCCGCGGAGCTCGTCCCGCAGTTCGGTCCCGATACGGCCGGCTGCGTGTGCATCGTCGAGCAGTGCATCTATCCGGTCGTTCTCCGACCGTGCACAGGCCGATACGGCTGATAAAACGTACCACTTCGCTGCGGCTGCGGTGATTTTCGCGCAGCGAGGTTTTGACTACGTGGTCAAAAGCCTCTTCGGCCCTGCGGGCGAGGATACTCCAGTCACCCCCGCGCCAACGGTAGATGGACTGCTTCACATCTCCCACGAGCATCACGGGCGTGGTTTCGGACTGTGCCGTGGCGTTGCGCAGCAGCGGCAGGAAATTCTCCCACTGCATGGCGGAAGTGTCTTGGAACTCGTCTATCATGAAGTGCGAGTAGTAAGTGCCCGCTTTCTCGAAGACGAACGGCGTGTCGTTGCCGGAGATGAGCCTCGCCAGCATGTCGTTTATTTCGGAGATGTGAACGATGTTCTCCTCTTTCGACACTTCGGCGACCTTGGCCTGCAAGTCGCCCAGCAGTGCGAAGTTGCGGTAGTTCTCTTTGAGCAGGGAGGCACTGTTGATAAGCCGGATGTTGGTGTCGTAAGCCTCGGCAAGTTCAGCAAGCAGTTCGGTGAGCTGCGGTGCTATCGCTTCAATCTGTGTCTTTTTGGGCGATTTGGCCGTGCACCACCGGCCGTTGGCGATGGTGTCCGTCACCCGTTTGCCGTAAGGGGTTATCTCTCCGCTGGCTATCTTGGCGGCGTATCCGGCAGGACCCATCCGACCGTTGCTGAAGTCGCTTATGTCGAGGCCGTTTTCGGCTGCCAGGTCGAGTATCCGGCGGGCAGGGGCCATGATGGCATGTTTTGCCCGTGCGGCCTGTGCCGTCGCTTCGGCGACGATTTTGCCGAGTGCCTCCTTGCCTTTGTCCCAGCCGTTGCGTCCGCGTTTGTACTCCTCCTTGAAGAGTTCTCCGCCGAGGTTCAGCAGTTCTCCGCGGATGTCCCATTTCCGGCCGTCCTCTATCCGGTCGTTCACGAAAGCGGTTATCCACTCCCGCAGCGTATCGTCGGATGTTATCTCCTCTATCATCCTGTCCGCCGCACTGCCGAGCAGGGTTTCCACCGGAAGTTCGAGGTTGAAGTTGAGGTCGATGCCGAGTTCCCGGATGAAGGAACGGATGATGCGCTGGAAGAATTTGTCGATGGTCAGGACGGCGAAGTGGCCGTAGTCGTGCAGTATCAGGCTCCGTACCGTGGCCGCCCGTGCCCGGATATCGGCTGCCGGGGGGAGGCCGAGCTCCCGCTGCAGCATGGGCATGTATTCCTCTTCATTGCCGCAGGCGAGGTCGTTGATTTTCGACAGGATACGTCGCTTCATCTCTTCCGTCGCCTTGTTGGTGAACGTGACGGCGAGGATGTGGCGGTAAAGCGGCGGTTCGGCGACGACATTCCGCACGTATTCGTATGCGAGGTTGTAGGTCTTGCCCGAACCGGCCGATGCACTGACTATTTTGACGTTGCCCATTGCTGATATATTATTGCCACGATAAAAGTAGTGAATAATGGCCGGAACTCGGCCTTCGGTTGGATTTTTCGGCGGAAAAGCGCTAACTTGGCGTGCCGGAACGCCCGCAGGGGTTCTTCCCGGAATACGGTTATGGAAACTTTTCTCGGCAATGTGGCCCGTTCGCTTTACGACGAATTCGGCGAAGATATATCCTCCGTCCGGATATTGCTGCCCAATACCCGTTCGAGGCTCTTTTTCCTCGACGAACTGGGGCGTCTTATCCGGAGACCCGTATGGCAGCCCCGTTACACTACGGTGGACGAGGTGATGCGCAGTCTGGCGGGGTATGCACCGGTGGAACGGGTGCGTGCCGTGGCGGAGCTTTACAAAGTCTATTCGCGCTATCACAAGGAGGGCTTCGATTCGTTTTATTTCTGGGGAGAGGTGCTGCTTAACGACTTCGACCAAATCGACAAGTACAGGGTGGATGCCGACATGCTCTTCTCCAACCTGCGCGACCTGAAGGATATGGACGGCGACCTCAGTTATTTCAACGAGCAGCAGCGGGCTGTGGTGCGCCGTTTCTGGGAGGCGTTCGGCGCGGAGGAGGGGTATTCTGATGAGAAACGCGATTTCTTGAGTATCTGGCGCAGTCTGCGGACGATATACCACGAGTTCCGGGAGCGTCTGGCGGAGCTGGGGCTCGCTTATACGGGGATGATGCACCGCCGGGCTGCGGAGCGGCTGCGGAGCGGCGAGGTGTCGGCGGACGATGGCCGTCCCGTGGCCGTCGTGGGTTTCAATGCGCTCTCGGAGTGCGAAAAGGTACTTTTCGACCATTTGCGTAATGTATGCGATGCGCGGTTCTTTTGGGACTGCGACGACTATTATATGCAGGACCGGCATCAGGAAGCCGGGCTTTTCGTGCGGGAGAATATCGCCCGTTACGGACAGGCGGCGGGGTTCGTGAACCGTACGGATAACTTCGTGCAGCCGAAGGAGGTGACGGCCGTTTCCGTCCCGTCGGGGGCGCTCCAATGCAAATATGCGGCGGACTTTCTGCGTGACGTCATCGCCCGTCAGGGGTATGCAGGGAAGGAGACGGCCATCGTTTTGACCGACGAGAGCCTGTTGCTGCCGTTGCTTTACGCGATTCCTCCGGAAGCGGGCGAAATCAACGTGACGATGGGCTATCCGCTGCGGCAGACCCTTGCGTACAGTTTCGTGGAACGCCTGCTGCGGCTTCAGACACATGCCAGGCGCAAGGGCGGGACATCGGCTTTTTATCATGCCGATGTGACGGGTATTCTGTCTCACCCCTTTGTCGTGGAGCTCGAACCGGAGCAGGCCGGTCGGCTTAACAGTGAAATCGTTGCGCGTTCGCATATTTACGTCAAGGCGGCCGACCTCCGGCAGGGGGCGTTGCTGGAGACCGTTTTCACCGAACACGGGGAGTGGCGTGAGGTGGCCGAATGGGTGATGGAAGTGCTCTCCGCCGTTGCCGGGAACGGGAAGGATGAGGAAGCCCGGCTGCGGTACGAATACGCCGGCATCATTTCGGATACGCTGCGCCGGCTCGCCAATTCGCTGGAAGGGTGCGGCGTGGAGATGGATGTGCCGGTGTTCGCGTCGCTCGCCCGGCGCATGCTCCAGAATCTCCGGGTACCTTACGAAGGCGAACCGCTTCGGGGCATCCAGGTGATGGGGATACTCGAAACGCGAAACCTCGATTTCCGCAATGTCCTGCTGCTGTCGATGAACGACGACAACTTTCCCGGCAATCCGGCGGCTTCGTCGTCTTTCATCCCCTATAATCTGCGGCTCGGTTACGGACTGCCCACTCCTCAGCATCACGATGGGGTATATGCCTACTATTTCTACCGGCTTCTGCAGCGGGCCGAGCGGGCGGATATGGTTTACAGCTCCCGCACCGACGAGAACAGTACGGGCGAACCGAGCCGATATATCTATCAGTTGGAATACGAATCCCCCCATACGGTACGGCACAGGGAGATAGGGTTGGATGTCGGTATCGCGGTTCCCGACCCGATTGTCGTGGCGAAAGACGAAGCGGTGGTCCGCCGGTTGGAACGATATCTCGGTAGCGGGGGCGAGACCCTTTCTCCCACGGCACTCAATACCTATCTGGAGTGTCCGCTGAAGTTCTATTTCCGGTATGTGGCAGGACTGAAACCGGAAGACGAAGTGGTGGAGGAGGTGGATATGCCGATGTTCGGCACCATTCTCCACAAGACCATGGAGCTGCTTTACACACCGTTGATAGACGTCCCTGCACCGGAACAGACTATCGGAAAGCTGATAGGGTCGGATGCTGTCGCCGATACCGTCGAACGGGCTATTTCCGAAGTCTATTTCCACGGAGGGGAGACAAACCGCAGCGAATACGAAGGCAATCTGTTGCTGGTGCACGATATCGTCATCCGTTACGTGAACGGCAACCTGCTGCCGTTCGACAGCCGGTTGCGGGATTTTACCGTGGCGGCTCTCGAACAACGGCTGACGGCGCCGTTCGCGTTCGGCCCGAAAGGAAAACATGCGGTGACCTTCAGCGGGCTTGCCGACCGTGTGGACCGAATAGCAGGCGGACGCATTCGAATAGTGGACTACAAAACGGGAGCGCCCCATACGGATTTTGCCGGTGTAGCGGCGCTGTTCGGGAAGGAGTCCGGCGAGAGGAACCCGGCGGTACTCCAAACGCTGCTTTACTCCATGATGGTCACCCGTATGCAGGAAGCAGGTGAAATGGAGGGGACGGATGTCTGCCCGTCGCTCTATTATGTACGGTTGATGAACCGGCCGGACTACTCGCCGCTGCTCAACCTGAAGGACGGTCGGAGCATTACCGGTTACGGGCCTTACCGGGAGGAGTTCGAGGCGTATCTCGACGGATTGCTGACGGAAATGTTCGATGCGTCGGTGCCGTTCCGCCAGTGCGGGGATACCAGGCCGTGTACCTTCTGCGACTTCGCACCCGTATGCCGCCGCTGACCGGATACCCGGAAATGTGGATTTCGATGGCGGGCCGTACCTGAAATTGGTTATTGTCCGTCCGACTATTTTTTCCCACCTTTGTGGGCTCAAATAATAGATTCGATATGCGTCTTTCCGACTTGAAGACAGGGCAGAGCGCCGTTATTCTCAAGGTGCTCGGCCATGGGGGATTCCGGCGCCGCATCATGGAGATGGGATTCGTGCGGGGCAAGCGGGTGGAGGTTTTGCAAAACGCTCCGCTGAAAGACCCTATCAAGTACAAGGTGATGGAGTACGAGGTTTCGCTGCGTCGCAGCGAAGCCCAGATGATAGAGGTGATTACGGAAGAAGAGGCCCAGGATATGGCGTTGCAGGCGGAAAGTATCCGCGGCACGTCTGCGGCCGAGGCGATGGAGCGGGCAGTGGACCGTTCCCGAAAGCGGATAAACGTGGCGTTGGTGGGCAACCCCAATAGCGGAAAGACCTCGCTGTTCAATATCGCGTCGGGCAGTCACGAACATGTGGGGAATTACAGCGGTGTCACCGTAGGCGCCAAACTGGGGCACATGCGTTACAAGGGATATGAGTTCAATATATACGACCTGCCCGGAACTTACGCGCTGTCGGCCTATACGCCGGAGGAGGTGTATGTCAGGCGCCAGCTTTTCGAACATACGCCGGATGTGGTGGTGAACGTCGTTACGGCTTCGAACCTCGAACGCAACCTCTACCTTACTACGGAATTGATTGATATCAACCTGCGGATGGTCGTGGCACTCAACATGTACGACGAACTGCAGAACGACAAGGCGGAGCTGGATTACCGGCTGCTCGGCGAACTGCTCGGCGTTCCGATGGTGCCGACCGTTTCGAAGACGGGCAAAGGTATCGACGAATTGTTCGATACGGTGATAGCGTTGTATGAAGACAACGGTCAGGACACCCTCTCGCACCATATACACATCAATCACGGGGCCTGTATCGAGGAGAGTGTCGGACGTCTCGCGGCCGGAATGAAGAAAGACTCCTCGCTGGCGAACTATCACACCCGCTACCTTGCGCTGAAGATGTTGGAACGTGACCGGGAGGTTGAGAGGCTGCTGTCGTCACGGGCCGGTTATGCCGAGTGGGCCGGTTTGCGCGACCGGGAGGTGGAACGTATCGAGAAAGAGCTGGGAGAGGACATCGAGACGGCCATCGCCAATGAGAAATACGGTTTCATAGCGGGCGCCCTGAAGGAGACCTATACGCCGGGAACGCACGAGAAGGAGAAGACGACGAATATCATTGATACCATCGTCACCCATAAGGTGTGGGGATATCCGATATTTTTCTTCATCATGTGGGTGATGTTCGAGGCGACATTCGTGCTCGGCGCATACCCGATGGAGTGGATAGAGCATGGTGTCGGTGCGTTGGGAGCATGGCTGGGGAGGATTATGGCCGACGGCCCGCTGAAAGACCTCGTCGTGGACGGCATCATAGGCGGTGTGGGGGGAGTTATCGTCTTTCTGCCCAATATCCTTATCCTCTATCTGTTCATATCCCTCATGGAGGATTCCGGCTATATGGCCCGTGCGGCATTCATTATGGACAAGATAATGCACAAGATAGGCCTGCACGGCAAGTCGTTCATTCCGCTCGTCATGGGCTTCGGATGCAACGTACCGGCCATTATGGCCACGCGTACCATCGAGAGCAGAAGCAGCCGGTTGATTACCATTCTGATAAACCCCTTCATGTCGTGCAGCGCACGGCTGCCGGTCTTTGTGCTGTTGGCCGGCGTCTTCTTCCCGGCCCATGCCGGTACGGTGCTGTTCTGCCTTTATCTGTTGGGTATCGTAGTGGCTGTCATTACGGCGAAATTGCTGCGAAGATTCCTTTTCCGAAGAGATGATACGCCTTTCGTCATGGAATTGCCGCCTTACCGGGTTCCTACGTCGCGGAGCGTCCTGCGGCACATGTGGGAGCGGGCAGCCATGTACCTTCGGAAAATGGGCGGTCTTATCCTCGTGGCCTCCGTTTGTGTCTGGTTCCTGAGTTATTTTCCGCGTCATGACGACCCTGTGATACAGCAGGAGGATTCCTATATTGGTCGAGTAGGACGGTTCACCGAACCCCTCGTCGAACCGCTGGGACTCAATTGGAAAGCCAGCGTGGCGCTGCTGACGGGGGCTGTCGCCAAAGAGGTGACGGTGAGTACGCTCGGCGTGCTGTATGCCGGTACGGACGATGACGGCGATACGGCGGTGCTGTCACAGCGGTTGACCGAGGTGAATCCCCAAACCGGCGTATCCGATTTCAACAAGGCCAACGCCCTGTCGTTCCTTGTTTTCGTATTGCTCTATTTCCCCTGCCTCGCATCGCTCGTGGCGATAAAGCAGGAGGCCGGAGGATGGAAATGGGCGGCGTTCTCGTTCGTGTACAATACGGTGGTGGCGTGGATAATCGCCTTTGTCGTGTATCATATAGCGGTATTGTTGATATAGAAGGAGGTACGGAGATGTCTGGACAGATGATAATCGTCTATGTTATAGGTGTGGCGGTAGGGGCCTACCTTGTGTATAGGATATATAGAGCCGTGGCAGGGAAAAGACGGGGAGGAGGATGCCCCAATTGCTGCAGCGGGGGGAAAAACTGCTGCTGCGGGGAGTCCGAAAAGCGGGCTGGTGGAGCCGGCAGGGAGCGTTAGGTCCATCTTCGCCGAAACAGATTGAAAGGGGAGGAGCGCGGAAACGCTCC
>ENA-ORND01001428-ORND01001428.1-human-gut-metagenome-genome-assembly--contig:-NODE-1428-length-16454-cov-3.469907_pt1 | contig 16454 bp, 9 predicted proteins | sample MGYA00242111_ERZ509014 | MGnify/ENA primary metagenome ERZ509014 (study PRJEB26280, sample SAMEA2338694) | human gut metagenome | biome: human gut; feature: human-associated habitat; material: faeces... | reverse complement strand
TATGGCGGAGCAGAGGCAAATGTAGCGGTTTCCCTTGCAAACCTTGGTGTTGATTCAACATTTTTTACAGTATTACCTAACTCAGACCTTGGAAAGTCAACTATTAATTATCTTAAGTCTAATGATGTGCATACCAAGCACATTATAAGATCAGAAGGAAGAATGGGACTTTATTATCTGGAAGAAGGTGTTTCTGTCAGACCTTCACAGGTAATATATGATAGAGCTGATTCTGCATTTGCAGAATACGACTATAAGGATGTTGATTTCGAGGAGATTCTTAAGGATTATGACTGGCTCCATATTAGCGGTATCACTCCAGCTCTTTCTTACAACTGCCGTAAGATGATGGATATGGCAGTTAAGGCAGCTAAGAAGATGGGACTTACTGTCAGCTTCGACCCTAACTGGAGAAGTACGCTCTGGTCATTCGAGACTGCAAGAGATGTTCTTAGTAAGTACCTTCCTTATGTTGATGTGCTTATTGGAATCGAACCTATCCATGTATACAGAGAAGATGGAACTGATGTTAAAGACGGTCTTACAATGGACCCATCATTCAAGGACATGGACAGAGTATTTAAGGCAATAGATGAGCAGTATCATATGAAGGCTATTGCAAGAACTGTAAGATATGTACACTCAGGAAGCAACAACTCTTTAAAGGCTTTCTATTACACTAATGGAGAGACTTATGAGAGTAAGACGATTAATTTCGAGATAGTAGACCGAGTTGGTGGCGGCGATGCATTTTCATCAGGACTTATCTATGCCCTTATGGACAATATGACTCCTGAAGATACTGTTAACTTCGCTGTTGCTTCTTCAGTAATGAAGCATGCTATCAGAGGTGATACTAATATCACATGTGTTGATCACATTAAGAGACTTATGAAGAATTCGTCTTTCGATGTGCAGAGATAATTTAATATTAAGATTACCTGTTCCGTGTGTGGAACAGGTTTTTTTACGGAGGCTTAAGTTATGAGTATTAATATTTGTCCAATGGTTGCACTGGCAGCCGAGCTGACGAATGTGCCTTTATGGCTTTGTGTACCATTTGCATGTCTGCTTTTGTGTATAGCCATAATTCCACTTGTAAAAGGAGAATGGTGGGAAAAGTACAGACCATTTGCTGTAATATTCTGGTCACTGCTTTTCATAATTCCGTTCGCAGTTAAGTATGGTACTGGAACAGCAGCAGAGACTGTACTTGAATGTCTGGTAAATGATTATCTTACATTCATTGTACTGCTTTTCGGTCTGTTCTGCGTAGCAGGTAACATAACAGTTGAGGGAAGTCTTGTTGGTTCACCAAGAGTAAATGTTATTCTTCTTGGAATAGGAACCCTTCTTTCAAGCTGGATTGGAACTACAGGTGCGTCAATGCTTCTTGTAAGACCTGTTATTAAGATGAATTCTTGGAGAAGAAATAAGGCTCACATTATGGTGTTCTTCATTTTCCTTATATCTAATATGGGAGGAAGTCTTACACCTATCGGTGACCCACCACTTCTTATGGGATTCTCAAGAGGTGTTCCTTTCTTCTGGAGTATAAGATTCTTTCCGATACTGCTCCTTAACATGATTATTCTTCTAACAGTGCTTTATTTTCTTGACAAGAGAGCATACAGGAAGGATATAGCAGCAGGTTATATGCCGGAGATTAAGGAAAATGAGCCACTTATAAGATTTGAGGGATTACATAATATTATATTCATCGTAATTATTGTTGCAGCAGTTATATTAAGCGGAGTACTTCCGGATGTACCATTTTTCCAGAATGCTGCCGGCGAGGTAATCTCAATTCCTATATTTGGAGAGGTTAAGCTTGCAATTACTTCACTTATTGAAGTAGTTATGATTCTTTTAGCCGCATTTTTATCATTCAAGACAACTAATCCAGAGATAAGAAAGAAGAACCATTTCACATGGGGAGCCATTCAGGAAGTTGCTGTACTTTTCATAGGTATATTTATTACTATGCAGCCAGCCCTTATGATTTTAAAGAGTGCAGGCGCAGAGCTTGGACTTACACATCCATCACAGATGTTCTGGGTAACAGGTGCACTTTCAAGTTTCCTTGACAATACACCAACTTACCTTGTATTCCTTACAACGGCTGGTTCAATGGGATTTGTGTCAGGACTTACAACTGCACTCGGAGTTGTTCCTGCAAAAATGCTTACAGCTATATCATGTGGTGCGGTATTCATGGGTGCTATGACTTATATTGGTAATGCGCCTAACTTTATGGTTAAGTCGATTTCAGATGAGAATGGTGTCAAGATGCCAAGTTTCTTCGGTTACATAGTATGGTCACTGTGCTGCCTTGTTCCGGTATTCCTGATTGACACACTGTTATTCTTTATATAATTAGGAGGTGCGCATTATGGCAGATAATGAAAAGATAATTGAACTTGCGAACAGAATATACGCACTGGACGAGAAAGTATATAAAGCTACAGGTTCTAATCTGGGACGTGTATATCAGGGAAACAAGGAAAAATGTATTAATGATTTAAAGGATTTGATTAAATCCAGTGCAGATTCGTCAGTTCTTAGAAGTGAGCTTGCACTTATAAGTAATATGGCAAGAACCACAAAAAAGAATCCTAAGCTTCATAAAGAAATAATGCATGAATATGGTGAGATATTTGATGAAGCAATGGCTATGCAGGAAGCGAGAGAGGGAAATGATATTATTGACCCGGAGCATGCAGAGCTTAATATGTCCAATCTTGCCAACAGATTTGGAAAGGATGACAATCTTATTATATGTATAGGCCGTTCATATGGCTGTGCCGGAACAGATATCGGTTTCAGGCTTGCTGATAAGTTAAGAATCAGCTATTATGATGTATCTATCATGAACGAGATATTACAGCGTAATGAAGAACATGAAGAAACTGACAGAGCATTATTCCAGAATAAAACAGCAAGGACACCGGCTCAGTGGTGGAGAGATTTTAAGAAGTACCATGGTCTTTCAAGGTCTGATGTACAGTTCTTTAATACATCTAAGAAGCTGGTCGATTTAGCAAAACAGGAACCATATGTTATCATGGGAAGATATGCGGATAATATTCTTACTAAGAACCACATTCCTCATATAAGCATATTTATCACAGCTCCTAAGAAGCTGCGTATACAGAGAACTTACCATACAAGCAAAGAGAAGCTTACTTATAAGCAGGCTGCGAAGTATGTTTCAAAAGAGGATAAGGCACATCTTAAAAGATACGCATTCTATACAGGCAAGAAGTGGGGCGAAGCAGATAATTACGACCTCACAATTAACAGTTCAACTTATGGAATTGATGGAAGCGTTGATCTGATTATGAGAATTGTGGCTAAGAATCAGCTTGACAACTAAACATTTATTATATAAAATCTAATCAAATGCATTGACGAAGACAGTAGGTTGGAGTGAAAAGCATGAGCGAGCCGGGATGGTGAGAGCCGGTGCGAGTACTATCCATCTGAACATCACTTCTGAGCATCTTCGCTGAAATCATCACGAGACTAAGCGGGGACGGTAATCCCATCGTCAGGTTAAAGCCAGGGACGCATATGATAGTATGTCGTAATCATTCAGATTTTAGGATAAGCAAGTTTACCCCTCTGTTGTATTACGACAGAGGGGTTTAATAGTATAAACCAGAAAGGAAGCTGCAATGATTTATCAGAAAGTTTCTGCGGACATGAAGTTCGTAGACAGAGAAAAAGAAGTTGAAAAGTTCTGGAAAGACAATGATATCTTCCAGAAGAGTATTGATAACAGAAAGGAAGGTCCAACTTACACATTCTATGACGGACCTCCAACTGCTAATGGTAAGCCACATATTGGACATGTACTTACAAGAGTTATTAAGGATATGATTCCAAGATACAGAACAATGAAGGGTTATATGGTTCCTCGTAAGGCTGGATGGGATACACATGGACTTCCTGTTGAGCTTGAGGTTGAGAAGATGTTAGGTCTTGATGGCAAGGAACAGATTGAAGAATATGGTATCGAGCCATTTATCAAGCATTGTAAGGAATCTGTATGGAAATACAAGGGTATGTGGGAGGATTTCTCATCTACTGTTGGTTTCTGGGCTGATATGGATAACCCATATGTAACATATGACAATAACTTTATCGAGTCTGAATGGTGGGCTTTAAAGCAGATCTGGGATAAGGGTCTTCTTTATAAGGGCTTCAAGATTGTTCCTTACTGTCCTCGTTGTGGTACACCTCTTTCTTCACATGAGGTTGCCCAGGGCTACAAGACTCTTAAAGAGCGTACAGCAGTTGTAAGATTCAAGATTGTTGGAGAGGATGCATATTTCCTTGCATGGACAACAACTCCTTGGACACTCTGCTCTAATATTGCTCTTTGTGTTAATCCAGATGAGACTTATGCGAGAGTTAAGGCAGCAGATGGATTCACATACATCATGGCAAAGGCACTTCTTGACAAGGTTCTTGGTGGAATCGAGAGAGAAGAAGGCACACCTGCTTATGAGATTATTGAAGAATACAAGGGTAAAGACCTTGAATATAAGGAATATGAGCCACTTTACCAGTGCGCTAAGGATGCCGCTGACAAGCAGCACAAGAAAGCATTTTTCGTATACTGCGATAATTATGTAACTATGGAAGATGGTACTGGTATCGTTCATATTGCACCTGCATTTGGTGAAGACGATGCAAGAGTTGGTAGAAAATATGACGCTCCATTTGTTCAGATGGTAGACGAGGCTGGTGTTATGAAGCCTGAGACTCCATTTGCAGGAATGCGTGCAAAGCCTACTAAGAAAGAGATGGAAGCAGGCGCTATCAACTGTGATGTTGAGGTTCTTAAGGAACTTGAGGGCAGAGGAATCCTCTTCTCAGCACCTAAGGTAGAGCATGAATATCCTCATTGCTGGAGATGTGATACACCACTTATCTACTATGCAAGAGAGTCATGGTTTATCAAGATGACAGACCCAGAAGTTAAGGCTAACTTAATTGCTAATAATAAGACAATCAACTGGATTCCAGAGACAATCGGTACAGGACGTTTCGGAGCATGGCTTGAAAATGTTCAGGACTGGGGAATTTCACGAAACAGATACTGGGGTACACCTCTTAATATCTGGCAGTGTGAGGACTGCGGTGAGATGATGTCTATCGGAAGTATCGAAGAACTCAAGGAGAAATCAGACAATTGTCCAGATAATATTGAGCTTCACAGACCATATGTTGATGCAGTTACATGTAAGTGTCCTAAGTGTCAGGGAACAATGAAGAGAGTTCCAGAAGTTATCGATTGCTGGTTCGATTCAGGTTCAATGCCATTTGCACAGCACCACTATCCATTTGAGAATAAAGAATTATTCGAGCAGCAGTTCCCAGCTAAGTTCATATCTGAAGCTGTTGACCAGACAAGAGGATGGTTCTACTCATTACTTGCTATCTCAACACTGCTCTTTAACAAAGCTCCATATGAGAATGTTATCGTTCTCGGACATGTTCAGGATGCAGATGGACAGAAGATGAGTAAATCAAAGGGTAACGCTGTTGACCCATTTGACGCATTACAGAAGCATGGTGCTGACGCAATCCGTTGGTACTTCTACGAGAATTCAGCTCCTTGGGTTCCTAACAGATTCAAGGATGAGTGGGTTTCAGAAGGTCAGAGAAAGTTCATGGGAACATTCTGGAACACATATGCATTCTTTGTACTGTATGCTAATATTGATAATTTTGATGCTACTAAGTATCAGCTTGAATATGACAAGCTTTCAGTTATGGACAAATGGTTATTATCAAAGCTTAATTCTTTGGTTAAATTCGTTGATACTAACCTTGAGAACTATAAGATTACAGAGACTGCAAGAGCGCTTGAGGACTTCACTGACGAGCTTTCTAACTGGTATGTAAGAAGAAGCCGTGAAAGATTCTGGGCTAAGGGAATGGAGCAGGATAAGATTAATGCTTACATGACTCTTTACACAACACTTGTAACTCTTGCTAAGATTTCTGCACCAATGGTTCCATTCATGACAGAAAGCATTTATAGAAATCTTGTATGCAGCATTGATAAAAATGCGCCTATTTCAATACATTTATGCGACTTCCCTAAGGTTAATGAGCAGTTCATTGACAAGAAGCTTGAGGAAACTATGGATGATGTATTAGACGCAGTTGTTATCGGACGTGCATGCCGTAATTCAACTAATATCAAGAACCGTCAGCCAATCGGCAAGATGTTCATTAAGGCAGACTGGAAGCTTGATGAGTTCTACACAGCTATTATCGCTGACGAGCTTAATGTTAAGGAAGTTGAATACACAGATGATGTAAGAGCATTTACATCTTACTCATTCAAGCCACAGATGAAGACTCTCGGACCAAAATACGGAAAGCTTCTTAATGCAATCAGAACAGCTCTTACAGAGGTTGACGGTAACGCAACTATGGATAAGCTTAACGAGTCAGGAAGCTTTGAGTTAAATGTTGAAGGTCAGACTATCGAGCTTTCTAAGGACGACGTTCTTATCGAGATGACTCAGAAGGAAGGATTTGTTGCAAGCAGCGACAAGGGTATCACAGTTGTTCTTGATACTAACCTTACTCCAGAGCTTATCGAGGAAGGTTTCGTAAGAGAGGTTATCTCTAAGGTTCAGACTATGCGTAAGGACGCTGGTTTCGAGGTTATGGATAAGATTAATCTCTATGTATCAGGCAACGACAAGATAGCTGATATTGTTAACAGAAATGCCGCTCAGGTTAAGACTGTAGTTCTTGCACAGGATATTATCACTGGAAAGACTGCAGGATTTGAGAAGGAGTGGGATATCAATGGTGAGAAGGTTACACTTGCTGTTGAGAAGCTTGCTTAATGCAGGTAATTGAATAAAAGTTATATTAAGCTGTGTGCTGGTCTTTGAGGCTGGTGCACAGCTTTTTTATGCTATAGAAATATTGATATATATTATTGTAAATGTTACTATTTAATTAAGAAAAATGTTGTATGCGGAGAAATCATAATGATAAAAATTGCAATATGTGATGATGACATTGATTTTATGGATAAGTATGATGAACGGATAATAGACATTTTTAATAAATGTACTATGGGAGATGAAACATATTCGGTCGTCAGATATCATTCGGGAAAGGAACTGCTGGATAATTATAAGAAAGACGGTGCAGATATATTTCTGCTTGATATAGACCTCGGTGACTGTAAAGGATATGAGGTGGGGCGTGAGCTTACATTTAGGGAGTCCGACCCGGCAATTATATATATTACTGGATATTCGGAGAATGTATATAATGCTTTTGTTGGCAGACCGATAGGATTTGTACAGAAGAAATGCCTTGAAAGTGACCTTGAAAAGTTTGTGTATGATGCAGTTTATCATGTTCGTAAGAGGGCGCAGAGAGTAGAGATTACAGGAAAAGATAGAAAATATGAGCTGGCAGCAGATGAAATAGTTGTATTTGAAGTGTATGACCATGAATTAAAGATTACTTTAAAAGATGGAGAAAAGATACTTAGTGGTTCGTTGCACACATATGAAGAGAAACTTGAAGAGTATGGGTTTATTAAAATATCGCGCTCAGTTATGCTCAATCCAAGATATATAAAAAATATATCCGGTGATGAAGCTGTCATGATAAATGGTAGTATTTGTAAAATCAGCAGAAGCAGACGAAAGAATGTGAGAAGGGAATATGAATTATGTACGAGGCGGTAGAAGTGTTTGTAAATATTTTTCAGGCATTTGCAATAACATATTATCTTATAAAATGTCTTGGCGTGAAAGAGGGGAAGAATAGAAAATGTGCATATATAACAGGAGTTATAGTAACAGTTCTGTATCTTGAGATTATGAACAGAATTATTTTTTTTGAGAGCGTGGGAGTGATTATATATCTAGTTGTATCATTGGCGTTTAGTGCAGTATTCTTATGTGGGAATGTTGCCCAGAAGATTATGTATAATGTTGTGATGATGGTGGCAATTGTATGTGCCGCAATGCTAGGCGCTGGAATTGTAGGAGTAATAAAAGGAACAGATTTCTTAAAAGTAGGACAATATGGAGAATCAAGCAGGTATATTTCACTTGTACTTACGCAGGTGATTTTATGCATATTTTTCTATATGATAATTAAGTTTAAGACAATGAATGAGCATATGGATAACAGATACATGATGGTATTAAGTATAGTTCCGGTTGTTTCAGTAATTATATGCTGTCTGATAGTATATCAGGAAAATAAAAGTGAAAGCATTAGAGCATTATATACGCTGATTGCTGTGGTGGGAATAATCACGGTTAATATTATAAATATGGTACTGATGTCTATTGAACGAAAAGTCTACGAACATAATACAGAGGAAGAACTTCTTGTAGAGGCATACAGACAGAAAGAGAAGGACATTCAGGGGATAATTGAACTTCAGGAAAGATATAGCAAGTATAAGCATGATGAAAAGAACATATTAAGTCTGATTTCGGATTTAGCTGATAAGGGGGAAATGCAAAAAATAAAGAATATTACGCAGAAGTACATAGGTGAGCAGTCTGTAGAAAAGGAAGTAATATGTTCTTCAAATGTTGTACTTAATTATCTTCTTAACAGAAAAATATTACAGTGTGAAGAACTTAGAATTGAGAAAACATGTATTGTATTAGGAAATGTGGAGGAATCAATAGCTGATATAGATATGTATGTAATATTAGAAAATCTTATTGATAATGCTATGGAAGCAAGCCTGAAAACAGACAAACCGGAGATATATGTGATGATATGCAGGACAGAAGATACATTGAGCTTTAATATAGGCAATTCGGTAATGAATGGCATTAAGGAAATAAATACAGATACTCAGACAACTAAGGAAGACAGCAGAAAGCATGGATATGGTTTGAAGAATATTAAAGATGTTGTTGATAAATATAATGGGGAAATATCGTATGAAATGCGTCGACCGGACTATATTATGTGCAGAGTTGAGCTGTCATTGGGAAAGTGAAATACAATTCGCGTTAAAAAATGACCGTTCGCGTAAATCGTATTGAAAAATATTGGGAATGTTGTAAAGTGGAGTCAGAATGTAGTCGGGATAAGAAGGGGGAGATTCTATTGAAGAAGGCAGTGTTAGCAATATTGATTGCAGGAATGGCTGTATTAACAGCATGTAGTAATAATAAGACGGTTAAGAATGATGACAATGTTTACAAATATTCTGATTATGAATATAAAGATGAGGCTCAATTTTATATGAAGAAAAATGCTGCGGCTGCGGAAAAAGGCTATTATTATCTTGCAAAGTCTCCAGTTAGCAGTGAAGAATATAAATTTATGTTTTACTACGATATGGTTAATGCCAATAGTGTAGCGTTATGTTCAAATGTAAATTGTACACATGATAATGCAGAGTGCGAGGCATATTTGTCAGATGAAGAATGTCTGGGTAGTACTATATGGTATTATGGTGGAAGAATATACATGATAGAAAAGACAAAGGAGAAGGATATCCTTGTGTCTTATGATAAAACATTAAGAGATAAGAAATCTGAAAAGACATTATCAACAGAAGGTATGTCTTTGTCATCAGCATGGGGTGACATTAAATATGCAGATATTGTCAATGGATATATGTATTATCTTTTATATAGTGATTCGGGGTGTGTAATGTATAAGGTGGACATTAATAGTTCATCTGAACCGGAAAAAGTAAAAGAATATAATGCAGCATTCAATGGTGGAACAGATTTTATAGGGGTTAGTCTTGCGTCACTTAACGCAATAGGTGACAAACTCTATATTAACTGGAGAACAAGTATATCATTAGAGGCAGAAGAATATATCGTGGATTGTCTCGATACTAATACAGGGAATGTAGAAACACTTATTGATATAAGTAGTGATGACGAATTATCTAAGAAGGCAGATTCTAAACACTGGGTTACATCAGAATTATTTTATGATAAAGATGGCAACATGTATTTTGCAGGAGTAGATTCAAGTGCATGGTGTCTTTATAGAATGAATCTTAAAACACAGGAAATAAGTGAAGTATTTAAACTGGATAATAAATCAACCAGAAATTATACAAAACTTGCAGGATATGATGGACAGTATTTTTATGTATTTGATAAACCAGACCTTTCTAAAGGAATAAAAAATATTACAACTGATGATAAAAATATTGTTTATATATTAGATACAAATGGCGAGATAAAAGATACATTAGAATTTAATCAGGAAAGTACTAAGACGACTGCTGATGTAAATATATTGGGAGGAGATAGAAGATATCTGTTAGTAACAACAACAGATACGGATATTCAACAGTTCAAAGCATCTTCAGAATTAATGAGTAAATATGAAGAACTGAAAAAGAGAATGGAAACTGAAGGTTCGAGTAAACTGGCACAGGTATGTTTAAGTGCAGTGTTGGACAAAGCTGACATTGGAACAGGAAACAAGGAGTGGATACAGATTACTCCGGAATAGGAGCAAAATGGAATTATTGAGGGTTTTACGGAAAAGTGTTGTATTTATTGCTATTTTTCTTGGAATAATAATCTGGTTGAGCATTTTTAAGATTAATAATACGAATGATAAAAAAGTATATGCTTATTATAATCAGTTGATGTATGAATATGATAATCAAACGGAAATGATTGAATCCTTAACATACAGCAAGTATGTACATGATAAAACAGATGACTACGAAGCAGACAGGGAATATATTGAAGAAGCAATAAAACTTTTACAGGAAAAATATCAATATGTTTATTCTTCTGATATGTCAAGGGCAGAGAATAATTACAAGAAAATTATTAACAGCACATTATTTGCGGAGGAGCAAAGTTACTATGTACTTAATGCGCAAAAGTATATGGCAGATTTGGAAAGCAGAGGGGAAATCAATTTCTCTATTACTAACACTACTGCTATAGAAAAACTGGTATCAGACAAACAACTTCCAGTTATTTTTCTGGTGATGATGATATTTGTGCTTATAACTTTTATGGAAGAGTTTGAAAATAATATGTTTCTTCAGATTAGAGGCAGTAAAAATTCCAGAAAAGTATTACCGGTAAAAAGATGTTTTATTATATTGCTTATATCAATAGTGCTTTCGTTTGTTTTTAATGGCGTCATTCTGGCAATATATAAGAATATTTATGGCTGTAATATGGGAAGTCTGATACAGAATTCTTATATGTTTAATATGTTCCAATTAAAGACAAATGTAGCTACATTTTTTATTATATATTGTATAACATTTGCGATAGCTATGAGTGTGTTGTCATGGCTGGTATATTTTGTTTTCCTTATTACTGGTAATTACAAATTATCAATAGCAGGAACAGGGTTGTTTTTAGTTTTTGAATATATAATTAATATTAATATATCATCTAAGAGTGCATTTGCATTTTTAAAATACATAAATATTTCAAATGTATTGTTTCCGGGGCAGTCATATTACATATATGAAAACTGGGGAACGGATAATTTTATTACAGATATTCAGAGTACGACTTGGCTTCTGACAATATTACTGGCAATAACAGGATTGATTGGAGTATATATTACATATTCTCATAAATATGCACAGGGCAGGAAGAGTGCCATAACAAAAATAATAGAAAAATGCTCTCAGTTTATCCAGATGTTATTGGGAAAAGTACCTTTATTTGTATCTGAATTATATAAGACCCTTATATTACAAAAGGGAATAATACTTCTTGCTGCTGCTGTTTATTTATTGATATCATGCAGAATGTACAGAGGTGTTGATTATAGTAATACGGATTTTTCAATGAATAATTTTTATTCTATGTTTAGTGGAAATACCGGAGATAAAGAGTGTGAAGCATATATTGAGGAATGTCGTAATGCTGTCGAAGAATTAGGCAAAAAAGCAGAGACAGATGCTAATTATAAATATAAATTTCGTGAAGCAAGTCAGACTCTTGAAAATATGGAGAATTGTCTGAATTATGTAAGAAAAGTTAATGAGGAAAAAGGGATAGAAGCGAGAATTGTAAATCCCGCTGCTTATGAGGATATATTTGGCTCAAGGAAATATCAGAACACGGAAAGTCAGAATCTTGTATGCGTAATATTTCTTATTCTCATAATATCAGGCGAATATGCATATGAAAAAAGATGTCATATGATAGCTTTTCTTAACACTTCAAAAGAGAGAAGCAGGGTAAAGGCTGTTAAATTATTAAAAATACTTATGATATCATTTTTTATATGGGGACTTTCTGCATTTATTGATATTTTTAATATATGTCAGTTGTACAAACTAGAACAGTTGTCAGCACCAATTCAGAGCCTGCAGATTTTTTATGACCTTCCTTTTAATATTAGCATAGCTTGGTATATGGTAATTGGTCAGGCGTTCAGACTTGTTTTATTATTAATAATATCAATTGGAATATATGGAATTACAAAGATTTTAGATTATAAAGGCTGTCTTGTAATTACATTTATGGTGCTTGTTATGCCATATTTGTTATTCAAATTAGGTATTAATTCTATGAAGTATTTATCTGTCGAGATTCTGATGGATTTTGGAAGAATTATAGGAAAATATTGAAAAAGGTTCTAAAATGGAATGTATGTAAAGGAGCGGTCATGGAAAGTAAAAATTTAAAAGATGTATATAATCGTTTAATTGATTTATATGGATTTTATGAAATAAACAAGGATAGTGATGAATATAAAATCGCATTAAGATTCATGTCACAAGAGGATTTGTTAAAAGATGATATAGATAATATAAGACTGCTTGTAAAAGATGATGGGGAAGATTATATGTATTTTATCATTAATGAGAATACAGACTATATTGGCGGCGGCGCTTGTGGTGAAGAAATGATAACAAAATACGAGACTATTAATCAGGATATTATTCTTTATTATGGATTTTCAGAAGAAGATAAAATAAAACAAACTAATCGTTACAAAATATATATCAGTATGTGGCAGGACAATTGAATAATAAAGTTTGCATTTGTAAATATTATTATGTATAATTAAAACATCTATTGTGGGGCGGATTATAGTTTTTACAGGGTATATCGGCGTATTGGGGAGCCGTCCATATTCAGAAGGGAGTTTTAAATACATGGCGACAAGTTTAACACAGAATTTCAGTAAGGAAGAATTCAAGAAGAATGTAATCAGTAATTGTAAGTCTCTTTATAGAAAGAATATTGAAGAGGCTAATGATCAGGAAGTTTTCCAGGCAGTTTCTTATGCTGTTAAGGATATTATTATTGATAAATGGATTGCCACCCATAAGCAGTATGAGAAGGACGATCCTAAGATGGTTTATTATATGTCTATGGAGTTCCTTATGGGACGTGCACTTGGTAACAACATGATTAATCTCTGTGCTTATGATGAGATTAAGGAAGCTCTTGACGAGCTTGGTCTTGATATTAATGTTATCGAGGATCAGGAGCCGGACGCAGCTTTAGGTAATGGTGGTCTTGGCCGTCTTGCTGCATGTTTCATGGATTCTTTAGCAACTCTTGAATATCCTGCATATGGCTGTGGTATCCGTTATAAGTATGGTATGTTCAAGCAGGAAATTAAGGACGGATATCAGGTAGAGGTTCCTGATAACTGGTTAAAGGATGGCAACCCATTTGAAATTAAGAGATCTGAATACAGATATGAAGTTAAATTTGGTGGATATGTACGTTCTTACAGAGATGAGAAGACTGGAAGGGATATGTTCGTTCAGGAAGATTACCGTTCTGTAATCGCTGTTCCATATGATATTCCTGTTCTTGGATATGGCAATAACACTGTTAACTCTCTTAGAATCTGGGACGCAGAGCCTGTTAATACATTTAACCTTAACTCTTTCGATAAGGGTGATTACCAGAAGGCTATCGAGGAGGAGAACCTTGCAAAGAATATCGTTGAGGTACTTTATCCTAATGATAACCACTATGCCGGTAAGGAATTAAGACTTAAGCAGCAGTATTTCTTCGTATCAGCAAGTGTACAGAGAGCTGTTGACAGATATAAGTCAATGAATAATGGGGATGTTAAGAACATTTATAAGAAGGTTACTTTCCAGCTTAATGATACACACCCAACTGTTGCAGTTGCAGAGCTTATGCGTATCCTTATGGATGAGAACGGACTTGAATGGGATGAGGCATGGGATATCACAACTAAGACTGTTGCTTATACTAACCATACAATTATGGCTGAGGCACTTGAGAAGTGGCCTATTGAGTTATTCTCAAGACTTCTTCCAAGAATTTACCAGATTGTTGAAGAGATTAACCGCCGTTTTGTAGAAGAGATTAAGGCTAAATATCCAGGAAATCAGGAGAAGGTTCGTAAGATGGCTATTATCTATGATGGACAGGTTAAGATGGCTAATCTTGCAATTGTTGCCGGATATTCTGTTAATGGTGTTGCAAAGCTTCATACAGAAATCTTAAAGAAGCAGGAGTTAAGAGATTTCTATGAAATGATGCCGGAGAAGTTCAACAACAAGACTAATGGTATCACACAGAGAAGATTCCTTCTTCATGGAAACCCGCTGCTTGCAGACTGGGTAACCGCTCATGTGGGAAGCGACTGGATTACCGATCTTCCGAAGATCAAAAAGATCGCTGAGCTTGCAGATGATACACAGGCACAGAAGGAATTTATGGAGATTAAACACAAAAATAAAGTTCGCCTGGCAAAATACATCAAAGAGCATAACGGCATTGATGTAGATCCGAACTCTATTTTTGACGTTCAGGTAAAGCGTCTGCATGAGTACAAACGCCAGTTTATGAACATTCTTCATATTATGTACCTGTATGACCGTCTGAAAAAGAACCCGGATATGCCGTTCTACCCAAGAACCTTCATCTTTGGAGCGAAAGCTTCCGCAGGCTATGAGCGTGCAAAAGCAATCATCAAACTGATCAATTCCGTTGGGGATGTCGTAAACAACGATCCGACCATCAAAGGAAAGATCAAAGTTGTATTTATCGAGGATTATCGTGTCAGCAACGCAGAGCTGATCTTTGCCGCTGCTGATGTTTCCGAGCAGATTTCCACCGCAAGTAAAGAGGCTTCCGGTACCGGTAACATGAAGTTCATGCTGAACGGTGCCCTGACACTCGGAACGATGGACGGTGCGAATGTGGAGATCGTAGAGGAAGTTGGAAAAGAAAACGCCTTCATTTTCGGACTTTCCGCAGATCAGGTTATCGAATATGAGAACAACTACACCTACGATCCGATGAGCTACTTCATCCACGATCAGGACATCCACAACGTAGTGATGGATCTGATCAGCGGAAGATACTCAAACGGCGACACCATGATGTTCCGTGATCTGTATGACTCCCTGCTCACACCGAAGAATGCTCCGCGCCCGGATATGTACTTTACCCTGGCAGACTTCAAGTCCTATGCGGCAGCACAGGAGCGTGTTGAGGATAAATACAGAAATACTTCTGCATGGGCAAGAAGCGCGATTCTGAATACCGCACACAGCGGCAAATTCACATCCGACCGTACCATCCAGCAGTATGTAGATGATATCTGGCATCTGGACAAGATTACTGTCAGAAAGTAATCGGAATCAAATATAAGTAGTTAGGGGACACCTGCTTTTCCGGGAAAAACCGGAGGGGCGGGGGTTCTTTTTTTGATGACCGCTGGAAGGATCTGCATCCCGAAAAATGCCTGCAAAACAGGCATTCTTTTGACATTCTACGGGGAGTGTGGTACACTGTTCGTGTCTATGAACTAAAACAATCTGAAATGTATTGAGGTGAAAAGATTGGATAAAGCTGAATATCAAAGCCGGCTGGAAGAGCTGAACAGTCTGGTAAAAAAAGAGGACTATGAGGGGGCACTTGCAGTTGTAGAAGCCGTTGACTGGCGGCGTGTCAAGAGTCTGCGCACGCTCGGCATGGTAGCGGATGTCTATGAGGCGAACAAACGATATCCGGAGGCGAAGAAGATTCTGCTGATGGCGTATGACCATTCCTCCATCGGAAAGGGCATTCTGTACCGCCTGGTAGAGGTCTCCGTAAAAATGAAAGACTTTGATGAGGCGATTGACTTTTACAACGAGTTTGAAGCAGTCGCACGTCACGATAATTCCCGGTATCTGCTGAAATACAAGATTTTAAGAGGACAGAAAGCGCCGCTTGAGGAGCAGATTTCCCTTCTGGAGGAATACAAAGAGCGGGAATTTACCGAGAGATGGGCATATGAACTGGCAAACCTTTACAGCAAAGCCGGAGAGACGCAGAAATGCATCGATGCCTGTGATGAGCTGATCCTGTGGTTCAGCGAGGGCAAATATGTGACAAAGGCAATGGATCTGAAAATGAAGTACGAGCCGCTGTCACCGTCCCAGCAGATCAAATACGAGCATCGTTTTGACTACAAAAAGAATGAAG
>ENA-ORND01001416-ORND01001416.1-human-gut-metagenome-genome-assembly--contig:-NODE-1416-length-16553-cov-3.730513_pt1 | contig 16553 bp, 12 predicted proteins | sample MGYA00242111_ERZ509014 | MGnify/ENA primary metagenome ERZ509014 (study PRJEB26280, sample SAMEA2338694) | human gut metagenome | biome: human gut; feature: human-associated habitat; material: faeces... | reverse complement strand
TCAAAACACCGGTGATTCGTTTTCAAAACACCGGTGATTCGTTTTCAAAACACCGGTGATTCGTTTTCAAAACACCGGTGTTTTGCATATATAGGGATATGGTGGCTTGTCTTTTAGCTCAACCCTTCAATCACGCCGTCCACGATGTCGATACGTTTTGCCTGCGGGTCTTTCGGCAGTCCCGGCATGCGCATGATCTCGCCCATGATGACAACGATCATCTCTGCACCGTTGTTGATGATGATATCGCGCACTTTCAACTCGAAATTCTTGGCTACCCCGTAGGCTTTCGGATCGGAAGAGAACGAATACTGCGTCTTGGCGATGCAGATCGGATAGTGGGAGATTCCGAGACTTTCGATCTGCTTGATTTTCTTGTCCGCCAATGTCGTATAGACAACAGAGGCTGCTCCATAGATCTGTTCGGACACCTTTTTTATCTTGCTACGGATAGATTCGTCGTCCTCGTAGATGTATTTTAGCGGGGTGGAAGGTTTCTTTTCGATCGTGTCGACCACCAGTTTCGCGAGTTCGGCACCTCCTTCGCCACCGGCAGCAAATACGTTGTTCATACAGAAACCAACACCGATCTCGCGGCAATGTTCTGCGACCAGTGCGATTTCCTCGTCCGTATCGGATGCGTACCTGTTGAAAGTCACGATCACTTCCTGGCCGAAGCGTTTCATGTTCTCGACATGTTTGTCCAGATTCTCGAAACCGTTTTTCATCCCTTCGATATTCTGTTCCTTGATCTTGTTTTCCGGTACGCCTCCATGCAGCTTCAAGCTCTGGGCTGTCGCCACGATAACTGTCAGTTTCGGTGTCAGTCCGGCTTTGCGGCATTTGATGTCGAAGAACTTTTCAGCTCCTAGGTCGGCACCGAAGCCAGCCTCTGTAATGACGTAATCGCCATACGTCAGCGCCATCTTGGTCGCCAGAACGGAGTTGCAGCCGTGTGCGATGTTGGCGAATGGGCCTCCGTGTACGAATGCGGCCGTGTTTTCGGTTGTTTGCACCAGGTTGGGCAGGAGAGCGTCTTTCAGCAATACCGTGATCGCTCCGGCCACACCGAGATCGTTTACAGTGAAAGGCTTGTCATCGTTCGTATATCCCAACAGGATGTTGCCGATACGGCGTTTCAAGTCTTCGATGTCCGTTGCCAGGCAAAGGATCGCCATGATTTCCGAAGCGGGTGTGATGTCAAAACCTGTCTCCGTCGGTACACCGTTGGCCGATCCGCCCAAGCCGGAAACAATGTTGCGCAGGCTGCGGTCGTTCACGTCTAGTACGCGTTTCCATTTGATTTCTTTCAGACCTTCACAGGTATTACGCGTCTGGTAGATGTAATTGTCCAGCAATGCCGTGATCATATTGTGGGCAGAAGTAACCGCATGGAAATCCCCCGTAAAATGCAGGTTGATGTTTTCCATCGGCAACACCTGCGAGTATCCGCCTCCGGCAGCTCCGCCCTTCATGCCGAAGCATGGACCCAATGATGGTTCGCGCAAGGCAACGACCGCCTTTTTACCGATTTTGTTCAATCCTAAAGCCAGCCCGATTGAAACGGTCGTCTTACCGATACCCGCTTTCGTAGGAGTGATGGCTGTAACCAGGATAAGATTGTGTTGTCTGATCTTCTCTTCGTCGATCAGATGGATAGGTATCTTGGCGATGTATCTGCCGTAATTCTGAACTTCTTCACGAGGGATACCTAATCCGGTCGCGATTTCTTTTATCTTGCGCAGAGAAACCTCTCTTGCAATTTCTATGTCTGATTTCATGTCTTATGTGAGTTTAAGTGGAAAACAAAAGTAAATATATTTTTGTATAATAACAAAATGAAAAGTCAGGTAGTTTAGATACTATTGGATGATCATAAGGGAAAAGTATGGGAATATTTTCCTCTGGATTTGTTTCCGGTCGGAGGTGTAAAACTCTTCTCCGGTCCCGACATTCTCAAAATAATGGAAGTTCGTTTCCGGATGCAACCGGATGCAGGTATGGACGGCCTCCACACATTGGGACAGCTTCATGATGACGATCACATTACCGGTCTTGATCTTTTTCGACAATTCTTCCGCCGTCAGCATTCCGGGTATGACGATGATTTGTTCTTCCTGCTTGACAATATGCAAGCCGGCTAAAGCACCCGCTGCAATGAAAGCTGGTATTCCGGCGGTTCGTTCCACTTCGATGCGGTTCTCTTTGAATTTGTCGTATATATACTGTATGGAAGAATAGAACCCTGCATCGCCTTCCGCCACAATGACCACCTTTTTCTCTTTATCCCTGGCGGATATGGCCTTTTCATACAAGGTATCGTAGACTTTCCAGACTTCGGTCCGGTCTTTGCTCATCGGGAGCGTGAAGAACTGGACTACAGATTTCTCGATTTCCAGTTCTTCGATAATACGGGCCGCACGGGAGAGTAGTTGTCCGCTTTTGCTTATGGTGGCGGGGCAATAGATGATATCGGCCTGTCGGAGTTTTTTCAAGCCTTTCAAGGTGATCAGTTCGGGGTCTCCCGGACCGAGCGATACGAAGCAGATGGGGTACGACATGTGCGTTAGAATTATTTGGTGCGCAAAAGTGAGGAAAATTGCGGAACTTTCCAAATCTGCATTCCACAATTGTGGGGATAATTTCCACACTGCCTTTTCCACAGCCCGCTTTTTATTCTTTGGCATGCAATTTGTACTTGATGGAACGATTAGAAAAAGGTAAATAGATTGTTTAAGATTTTAGGTTATGAAGAAGTTTGTATTGATGGTGGCTATGGTGGTTTCGTGTGTCTGTATGGCTCAAAACAGTCATGCGCAGACTGGACGGGATGGGAATACGGATATCGATATGTTGAGTATGAAAAATTTCTATGCGATCGATATCGTCGATGTGGACCTTGCCGCACAGGAAGCGATTTACAACGCTTATGAAAATTGCTTGATCAAAGAGGTGTACAAGTCGAATGGTAGCGGTAGCCCTATCCAGTATAAGGTCTCTCTCGAGACGACTGACCAGCGGAATCTGGTTGTCGCTTTCGACGAAAGCGGCCATGTACTGAAAGTCATGCTAGAAGACGAATATTTGGCGGCTCGTAAGAAAAACTGATTTGTCTGCCACTTTTCTCTTGAAAGCAAAAGTAATATTATTATATTTGCCCTTTGAAACAGGTTTCCCTGTCCTCCTTACAGGACAGGAATGAAAAGGGAACCGGGTGGAAATCCCGGACAGACCACGCTGCTGTGAAACTTCGGTAACATACCGGCAATACTCAATGCCACTGATCGGGGGATCGGGAAGGTGTCCGGGGATGGAAGTAAGTCAGAAGACCTGCCGTTTCGGTTTTGAAGAGTCTCGTCCTCGTGGGGTGGACAACGCTCGCTCGGTTATAATAAAATAATATTGAATATGAAAAAATGCCTGGCAGGATGCTGCCTACTTATGTCGTTGTGTGTCGCATCCTCGTGTACGACCAAAAACAATCAACGGACCGATAAGGTGGAAACGACGGAAGAAAGCGCGTTTTCTGGTGTCCATATTGTACCCGAGTATGCCCGTGGTTTCGTATTATCCTATCGGAGCGGGTATGTCTTGCTGGATATCCAGGACCCGCAGAATGAGGAAAGTACGACTTTTCATTATGCGCTTGTCAGGAGAGGAACGAAACCGTCCGGCATCCCCGGATCGTATACTGTGATCGAGACACCCATCAGAAGTGTTGTCTGTATGACATCTTTGCAGTTGTCCAATTTTATCAAGATGGGCGAACTGGACAAGGTCGTAGGGGTGACCAGTACCCGGCATCTGTTCAATAGGGAGATGAACGAACGTCTCAAGAGCGGGAAGACCGCCAAAATCGGCATAGAAGGGAATTTCGACAACGAGGTGATCATGAGTATGAACCCAGACCTGATCCTTGTTTCGCCTTTTAAACGGGGCGGATATGAGACCTTGAAGGATGTCGGTATCCCATTGATCCCACATTTAGGCTATAAGGAGATGACGCCGTTGGGACAGGCGGAATGGGTGAAGTTCGTCGGCCTGTTGGTAGGACAGGAGCAAAAGGCAAACGAGACATTCGACGCTATCGCGGCCCGTTACAATGAATTGAAGGAGCTGACGGCGGAAGGAAAAGTGAAGAAACGCCCGGTCGTGTTGAGCGGCGAGATGCGGGGCGGTAACTGGTATGCCGTAGGAGGGGAGAGCTTTCTCGCCCAACTTTTCAAGGACGCCGGTGCTGACTATTTCCTCAAAAACGACAAACGTTCGGGAGGTGTGACACTTGATTTCGAAACTGTCTACAACCAGGGTGACGAAGCCGATTACTGGCGCATTGTGAACAGCTATCCGGGTACGTTCAGCTATGAGGCATTGAAGGAGCAGGACCCGCGTTATGCCGATTTCCGTGCCTTCAGAGAGAAAGGGATCATCTATTGCAACATGAAAGATACGCCTTTTTACGAAAGTATGCCGACCGAGCCGGAAGTCGTACTGGCCGACCTGCTGCATATATTCCATCCGGACCTGCTGCCCGATCATACACCTGTTTATTATGCACGGCTCAAATAAGTTGCACGAATGAGACATTCCACTACTTTTCTGATGTCGCTCATCGTAGCGTCTATCCTGGTCCTGATGTTCCTGAATTTGGTGTTAGGGTCGGTGTCTATCCCGTTGAAGTCTGTCTGGAACATTATTTGCGGACTGGGAGACGAGCCGGTGACCTGGCAGAATATCGTCTGGAAATCACGTCTTCCGCAGGCATTGACAGCTTTGGTGGCGGGAGCGGGCCTGGCGATAAGCGGCTTGCAGATGCAGACTGTTTTCCGGAATCCACTGGCGGGACCTTCTGTGCTGGGGATCAGCTCCGGTGCGAGCATGGGCGTGGCCTTTGTGGTACTGCTGAGCGGTAGCCTCGGAGGGGTTGCGCTTAGTAAATTGGGGTTTATGGGAGAAATCGCGCTTTCGATAGCAGCCGTGATCGGTTCGCTCTCGGTGATGGCGTTAATCGTATATGTGTCGCAGAAGGTGAAAGGGAACGTGACGCTGCTGATCATCGGCGTGATGATCGGCTACGTGGCGAATGCGGTGATCGGCGTGCTGAAGTTCTTCAGCGTGGAGGAGGATATTCGCGCCTATGTGATCTGGGGGTTAGGCAGCTTCTCACGTGTTTCCGGCAACCAGATGATGCTGTTTGTTGCGATCATGGCGATTCTGATCCCTTTGTCGTTCCTGTTGATCAAGACGTTGAACCTGATGCTGCTTGGCGACGGCTATGCCCGTAACTTGGGATTGAACATCAAGCGGGCACGTCTTTTGGTGATCACCTCGGCAGGAGTGCTGACGGCGATCGTGACGGCCTATTGTGGACCGGTCATCTTTCTTGGCCTGGCCGTCCCGCACCTGTGCCGGGCCATTTTTCAAACATCCGACCATAGGGTCCTGATGCCTGCCGTCCTGTTTGCCGGTGCCGCATTGGCACTCGTCTGCAACTTGATTGCCCGGATGCCCGGCTTCGAAGGGGCTTTGCCGGTCAATTCGGTGACTGCCCTAATCGGTGCTCCGGTAGTGGCCTCCGTTCTATTCCGTAAACGTAAAAACGAACTGAACGAATGATGAGACAAGATACGATTCATATAAACGATCTCTCTATCGGTTATCGGACAAAGAATGATACCAAGTTGGTGGCGAGCCATATACAGGCCCGGATTTATAGTGGAGAATTAACCTGCCTCTTAGGAGCGAACGGAGTCGGGAAGTCGACGCTTCTGCGCACGCTGTCGGCTTTCCAGCCGAAGCTGGGAGGCGAGATCGCCGTCTTGGGACGTGATATGGACAGTTATTCGGACAAGGAACTGAGCACGACGATCGGTGTGGTCCTGACGGAGAAGTGTGACATCCGGAATATGTCCGTGCGGGAATTGGTCGAGATGGGACGCAGTCCCTACACCGGTTTTTGGGGACGGTTGGACAAGGAGGACAAGCAGGTCGTGGAAGAATCGATCGCCTTGGTACGGATTGAGAACCTGGCCTCCCGCATGGTGCACACCCTGTCGGACGGAGAACGGCAGAAGGTCATGATCGCCAAGGCACTGGCTCAGGAAACACCTGTTATCTTTCTGGACGAGCCGACTGCTTTCCTCGATTTTCCGAGCAAGGTGGAGATCATGCAATTGCTCCACCATCTGACGCGAAGCACGAACAAGACGATTTTCCTCTCCACGCACGATCTCGAACTGGCGCTCCAGATCGCCGACAAGATTTGGCTGATGGACCGGACGAACGGGATTACGCCTGGTACGCCCGAAGACCTCGCCCTGAGCGGCCACTTGAGCGGTTTCTTCGCCCGCAAGGGAATCGTGTTCGACACGGAGACCGGCTTGTTCCGCATCGATAACCGGTATTCGAAAGAAATACGCCTGATCGGGCATGGACAGAAATATGCGATGGTCCGCAAGGCACTCCAGCGGAACGGTATACGTGCCGATCGGCATGTGGAGTCGCCTGTATGGATCGAGACGGGCGATCTGTCTGTCGGTTCCGCATTCCTGATCCACCATCTTGACGGACGTACGCTGGCGGCCGATACCATAGAATCTCTCTTGCAGGAGCTTTCTGTTTGACAAAAAAGCCTAAAAGGAAAAACTTTTCCCACTTCATTTGTTATTTCTATCAAAGAAGAATAATAGAGTCCTCGGAGAAGCAATTGGTAAATTATCCTATACTTTCCGTAACTCGGATAAAATTAAATGATATGAGAAAGTATTTCCTTTATGCTTGCCTGTTGTTCGCTGGCGTGTTTACCGCTTGCGATAACGATGATTCGGACGGGATCGACCCCTCGATCCCTTTTTATCAGAATTTGGGTGTCGAATATAATGTTACGCAGAACCATACCCATATAGGCGCAAATTTCAATAAATATAACAGCGAAGGGGCCAATCTGCGCCTGCCGGCCAAAGGTATTCTCTTTAACGGAAAAGTGCCGGACTTTTTAGGAATGGGAGCTTATATGTATATGCTGTCGGAATCCGGGCTGGACCCGGTCACGTTCACCTTTTCCCGTTGGAAAGACCAGGTCTATACAAACAAGGCCTCTATCGACGATGTCGATCCAATCGCTCTTCCCGAATCCCTGACATCCGTCAAAGGCAATGGCGCAACCATTATCACTTGGGTAGGAAAGCCGATCGGGAAGGACGAGTATGTCCAGGTGCACCTGACCTACAGCGGCGGTGTTTATGATATCAACAATACGCAGGAAGGCGCGACCTCCATCACGCTAAACTTTACGAATCCGACTTCTGCCACCAAAGGAACCCTGTTCTTGAGCCGTGTCAGAGAACTTCCTTTACAGGAGAGCAACGGTGATGCGGGAGGAAAAATCGATGTCTCCTACGTGCAGAACAAGGATGTTACATTTGAATAATCACGCTTGAAAGGTTATTTTCCCACTTTCCGAAATCAGCAGAACGGATAGTTTCCCGTTGGGAAGCAAGGGGGTACAATGCTCTCGGCATTTCTGTAACAGAAGTGGGAAGAAACTTTGTTGTTCGGTCTTGCTGAACAGTTCCCATAGTTCTCTGGCCAGCGTCAGGGAATCTATTTTTTGTACGGACTCTGGTTTGCAACCCGCCTTTGCAGCCAATTCTTTCAGAAAGGCTTTGTTCATGACGACCTTTTTGCTGTGCGTATCCAGTGCTCCTTCCGCTAGTTTGACGGCTTTGCCAATCATGATTCCCATGACGACTTCGTCAAATTGCAGTTCGGCAGCTATTTTCAGTGTCTTTCCGATGAAGTTCCCGTAGTGCACAAACATTTGCGGAGGAAGTTCTTCCGACAGCCGTTCCGACAGGTAGCCTTTCAGGAAACGTTCACTTTTCGCTCCTGAGTTGATGACGAGGCGAGAACATCCTATTGCTTTTGCAACTTCGGCTTCTTTCCGGATCGAGGCGAGAAAGGCATCGTTCGAGAAAGGGCGTACGATGCCGGATGTCCCGATGATCGAGATTCCGCCGCACTCTGCGACAGCCTTTGCGACTGCGCGCGTACCGGCTGCGAAGTTTTCCCTCCCGGAACGGAGATCGTGACGACCACCTCCTTTATCTTGCCGGACAGGCCGTTTTCCTCCAGTATTGTTGTCAATTCTCCAGTAATCAGACGGCGGGGAGTGGCGTTGATGGCTGGTCCTCCAATTTCGAGGCCGAGGCCGGGAAGCGTCACCGTTCCTACTCCTTCACCAGCCCGGAACAGGAAGGCGGGGGTAGGGGATTGCCCAGCCTGTAACTCGATACGGGCGATAACGGAACAGCCGTTTGTCACGTCCGGATCGTCGCCGGAGTCCTTTATAACCGTGCATAGGGCGGCGTTGTCCGCCCATTCGGTAGCGGCGACAGGGAGCATGATCTTTTCCCCGGAAGGGAGCGTGATGCAACTAACGGTTTGTTCCGTTCGGTTCAGGAGGGCGACTAAGGCGGCTTTGGCGGCAGCCGTAGCACATGTGCCGGTCGTGAAACCGCTCCGGAGCGGGAAGAAGCCGGGAGCGAGGCGTTCGATGGCTTTACGAAGTCCTTCCATGCCTTGCACAAAAGTGAAACTGTCAGGCAGGGGAGGGCGTTGTATGACATAAACGGGAATGCCGCAGGCTTGTGCTGCTTCGACCTTTTCCTTGAAATATCCGCTTTCCCCACTTTCCTTTGTCAGTACGGCATCTGGATGAAGCTGGTCCAGCAGCTTCTTCTCGTCTTCTCCTTCATGGAAAAAAATAATCCGTTCCTTTGGGAATCCGTCGGATTCAGCCAGCGAAAGAGACTCTTTCCGGTTCAGGATACGGAACCAGCAGGGCGTCTGCTCCCAGTAAGGACGCAGTTTCGCAATGGTCTTGACGCCTGTCAGGGCCAATAGGTTGCAGATCCCGTCCGCACGTAGGCGGTCGATGGCGGCGGCATAATCCGTGCACCATATCAACCGCTTGTCATGTGCGGGGTATTGCCTTTCCAACCGGACGACCGGAATCCGGAGACGGGAGGAAACCTTTGCAAGCGTCCGATGCAATCGGATGGCGAAAGGGTGGGCGGCATCGACTAGCAACGAGATTTTTTTCTCGCGGCAGAATTGTGCCATCTTTTCTTCGTCCATACCACCGGTGAGGCGAATGGCATGAACGGCTTCTATCGCCTGTTCGTTGCCGACTGTCGAGTAGTAGTAGGGTTTGCCAGCGCTCTCGACGACTTGTACGGCCTTGCGGCCTTCGGTTGTTCCTCCTAAGATCAGTATCATAATGTTTCTGTTGTTCTCTTGTCTTTACCGGTAATATAGCAGGGGGGCATCCTCTCTGGTGAGTACTTGCCTGGCAGCTATGAGGTATCATGCCTGATAGCTATGAGGTTCCGTACCTCCTACTTATGAGGTATCATGCCTCATAGGTAGGAGGTGGCCCCTCACTAACGGCGGTACAGATGTTTGAACTCCTCGGCGTAGAGACGTGATACCCCCGTGCGGTTGTCTATGGCATCACCGACGACTAACAAGGTCGTCAGTGTCAGATTGTTTTCTTTTACGATCTGTTCCAGGTCTTTCAATTCGCCTCGGTAGATGCGTTCGTCTTTCCAGGTCAACTTGTAGCAGGCGGCTACCGGTGTCGTTGGCGGGTAATGTTCCAGAAGTTCTTTCTGGACTTGTCCGGCAATGCCGGCGCTCAGGAAGATGCACATTGTGCTTTGGCTGGCGGCTAGTTTATGCAGCTGCTCTTTCTCCGGCATGGGGGTACGTCCTTCACCACGCGTCAGGATGATGGTTTGCACCTTTTCAGGAATAGTGAACTGGGAACGGAGAGCTGCAGCAGCAGCTTGGAACGAGGAGATTCCCGGTGTGATATGGTAACTCATGCCATAGCGGTCGAAGAATGCCATCTGTTCTTGTATCGCCCCATAAATGCAGGGGTCACCTGTGTGCAAGCGTACGATGAACTTCCCTTTGTCATAGAACTTTTTTATAAGGGCGAATTGTTCTTCCAGGTTCATGTCGGCAGAACTGCGAATCGTCGATCCTTTCTTGGCGCATAGGGTGAGTTCTTTGGGGACGAGGCTTCCGGCATAGAGGATCAGGTCTGCATTTTCCAGCATCCGCCGGCCCCGGATGGAGATCAGTTCTGGATCGCCCGGTCCGGCTCCGACAATTTCGATATGTCCATGTCCCTGTTTCCCTTTTTGCTGACTATCTTCTTCGTCCTGTATTGCCGATTTGCTGATGGCTATCGCATAAGTGAAGTCTTTCGTCTGCCCCTTTTGTTTTCCCACCAATAATGGGCCTCCTTCCGCACTCAGGATGGCCGCTGCCTCCGCGACGCTTCCCGACCCGGTGGCTTTCTTTACTGTGGAAGAAGGATGGGGTACGGGGATTTTGTCCAGTACCTCTGCCGGATAGGTCTTGAACGGGCTGCGCAGGTAGGTGTCTGCCAGTTCCTTTAATATCGGTTCTTCTTTCTTTAGGTCGATGGAGGAGACGTCGGCTATGCTCTTCAGGTTGAACCTGTAGAAAATGGAGCAGATATACAGGTCCGTGAGGACGGACTTCATGTCTGTCAATCCCTTTTTACATCCGATACCTAAGTGAAGCACTTTCGGGAAGAATGATAGGCAGGGGATAGGGGATTTGTGGTAGTAAGTGGGACTGACCGTGATCAGCAGCTCGTATTTTTCGAGGTCGATATCTTTATATTTATAAAAGACATCGACGTGCGGGGGACAGGTTTCCTTCATATAGTCCGTCTCCTTCGTGCGAATATCGAGCAGGAGGGCGGTCGGTCGACAGTTGACGAAACGGGCGACACATTCGTTCATGGCCTTTTCCCTCGATGCATTAAACGTTTCCTCGTCTATCTTCTCGAAATCGGTTTGGAAGAAACTGATTATGCCTTCTTGTGGGTTGTAGACATCCTGTTCCCAGCCATATTGTTTCGCGAAGGTGTCCAGTGCCCAAAGTCCCTGGTTGTCACTCTGTGTCGTGACAACCGCTTCGGCGTCCAGTATGCGGGCCAATTCATGTGTCAGTTCGTTCGCCCCACCGATATGACCGGATAGTACCGATACGACATATTTGCCGGTACTGTCGAGGCAGATGACTGCCGGGTCCGTGTACTTGCTCTTGATGTAGGGAGCGATACTCCGTACGCAGATACCCATCGCCCCGATAAACACAATCGTTTCCGATTTATCGAAAAGATTGCCAGTCAGCTCTTTGAAAGAGGTGACTGGTTCGATGTCGTTATCTGCTTCTCTACAATAGATGACAGTTTTGCCTGGATATTCGTCCCGGATTTTGCGTGCTAACGACAGACTACTTGCCGAAACCACAAGAATGTTCAGTGTATTTTTAGACATAATTTTTACCCGTTGCGCAAAGGATTGTAATAGGATTATTGGAATCGAGCGTAATGTTTATTTCTGAATGTAGTTTCAGACCGTTTTCTGCAACCGCCTCCCGGAAGAGCTTGCTGCTTTCTTCTGAAACGGAGTTAAAAACGATCTTGCCGTTCAGACTGTTCAAGTGGGAAGCTACCTTGCGGATGATTTCTTTCAGCTTGCCGCCATGACCGCCGATAAAGACTGCATCGACAATCGTGTTCTTTTCGATTGACAGATTGAGGAAGTTACCAATACGCAGGTCTATGCCTGGAGCGCTGTGCAGCCGTGTGTTTGCCCGGATGATGTTCTCGCACTCTTTCCGCACTTCAAAAGCTTGGATATCTAGATGAGGATACTGGCGCCGCGCTTCGATTGAAACCGAGCCGGTACAGGCGCCGATATCCCAGAAGTAGCGGCTGTTATGCAGTTCTAACAGGCTTAGGTCTATCACTCGTATCGGTGCTTTGGTAATCATTTTTGTCCGGTCATTCAGCAAGATAAATTTCGTGTCAGGTATGCCTAAGGCTGGTCGTTGTAATGCGCAGTTTGGAGCCTTCATTAGCAGAACACAGTTTGGATTGGTGAAACTCATTTCGCTGATTTCCTCGATCGAGTAGATTTTATAGATTTTCTCTTTCTTCGGGTTGCCTAAATGTTCGGCTACCCACATGGTGTAATCCCTGTCCAGATGATATTCCATCATCCTCTTGGCTATAGCCCTGGGCGTATGGACACGGTCGGTTAGCACACCGATCAGCGGTCGGTATTCCAGCAACGCCCGGTCGAGTTCGTGCCATGGTCGTCCGGTAACGGACACGGCGTGCATGTTCTCATACGGAATTTGTTCATGGTGTGCGAACATCTGCAATGAGTTGAAGTAGGGAAACACTTTCATGCCTACTCCTAAAAGGTTTTTCCGGATGGTGGAAGCGAAGCCGAAAAAGAACGGGTCTCCCGAAACGAAGGAGACGATCACTTTGCCTTCCTGGATCAACCGGCTGTATTCTGCAAGGACGGCATTTATTGGAGCCTTGATTTCGATCCATACCGCATCGGCGGGTAGGAATGGTTTCACAATTTCGTAATGCCGCTTCCCTCCGGAGAAGATGTTGTCGTGTTTGACATTTTTGATAATGACTTCTATATGCTTAGGCTGTGGATTGTCGTCCATCCCGATCATATAGATGTGCGTTTTGCCGTAAGCTTCTACAATTTCTTGAGTTCTCATACGTCTCTACCTGGTTTTAATTGTTTTGCATCATTGTAGCATAAAATCGCATTTACCAAAGTCGCGGCGAGGTTGCTACCACCTTTCCGTCCTTCGATGATGAGTTTAGGAATAGAGACAAACGGCTTTACCATGTGTTTGGATTCCTGTACGTGTACGAAACCGACAGGAGCGGCAATAATGCCGGCGGGAATGGCTTTCCCTTTCCTTATCAGGTCACAAAGTTCCATTAATGCGGTCGGCGCATTGCCGAATACATATAAAGCGCTGGGATGTTCCTGTACGGCAAGCCGGATGCCAGCTTGTGTGCGGGTGATCCCTTTTTCTGTTGCAAGTTGTACGGTGCGCTCGTCTTGCAAATAGCATTTCACCTCGATCCCCATACGCTGCAAAGCTCCTTTGCGGATGCCGGAAGCAGCCATTGTGACGTCTGTGATGATGGTGCGCACCTCCCCCCGGCTGAATTTTCCGTAAAGGGAAGCCACCGCGTGATCGTCGATCCGTAGGATATTTTCCATATCGAAATCGGCTGTCGTGTGGATGGCATGGAGCAAAGCCCATTTCTTGTCGAGCGGTATTTCTTTGTTCTTGAGTTCTTTCTCGATGGTGCGAAAGCTGCGGATCATGATGTCCTGGCCGATCCCGACATCTGTTTTCATCTTGATCTCTCCGTAATAGCCGCGTGGTGTGATGAATTTACCGTCGGCCTCATATGACTGCGAGTTCCCGATCAGGATGACAGTGAACATGTCGACCTGCTCAGGGTCGAACTCTGCCAGCGTGGTCAGGTTGACGACCTGCTCTTCGCGTCCGGCCTGACGGACATAGCCGACCGGTGTTTCGGGTACACGTTCTTCGAGGAACAGCTCCTTGAGACGATGCAACTGCCAGTAGCGCCCTTCGCTTTTCGGATTGTAGATGGCTGTCACGAAGTCGCCGATAGCGGCGGCCCGTATGCGTTTTTCGATCCGTAGCCAGGGAGTCATCAGGTCGGAGAGGGAGATGATACAGAGATCATGCCCGATAGGTGCCCCCAGAAGCGAAGCCGCCTTTTGGAACGCACTGATACCGGGCACTACCTCGATCTCCACTTGCGGCGCCTCTTTCATCGTCCGCATTTCATATATCAACGGGGCCATCCCGTAGATTCCGGCATCACCAGAACTGATCACTGTCACTGTTTTACCTTCCGAAGCGTATTTGTAGGCCTCTTCGGCACGTATTTTCTCGCGCTTCATCCCAGTATCGATACATTGGGTATCCGGGTGAATTATATCCTGTATAAACTGGAAATAATAGTTATATCCGATGATCACATCCGACTGCCTGATGGCTGATAATGCCGCAGGCGTTATGTCATCGCGATTTCCCGGTCCAATGCCGACAACAGTAATTTTCCCTTTGTTCATATGAGCTGTTTGTAAATTAACAGAAAACAAAGGTACGATTTATTTATTTAGTTTTCCTCTGCGGGTTGATATAAATATCGTTTAATACTCCGTTTCGGTGTCTTTTCGAATTCTTCCTGATAAAGCTTGAAGCAAGATACTTTGCTGTAGGCGGGCATTTCAGTGTTCAGTTGGTCGATGTTCTGCTGCATCAGCTCTTCGATTTCGGAGTGTTGGATGCCTGCCTTGTCCACTTGTTCCCAGTCCGGATAGATCAGGGCGACCAGTTTACCTCCCTGAGAAATGATCAACGACTCCGCCACGTACAGCATATTGTTTAGGCGGTCTTCGATCTCTTCGGGATAGATATTCTGTCCGTTGGAGCTTAGGATCATACTTTTGCTTCGTCCGCGGATGTAAAGGAAACCGTCTTTGTCAAGTGTTCCCAAGTCACCTGTCCGTAGCCAGCCGTCGGGTAGCATCACAGCCTTTGTTGCCTCTGGATTCTTGTAGTAGCCTAACATCACGTTCATGCCGCGAACCAGGATTTCGCCTACTTCGTTTTCCGGATCGTTCGAGTCGATCCGGATTTCCATGCGGTCAACGACACGACCCACCGAGCCTTGCTTGAACGTGTCCCACTGTTCGTAGGAAACCAGTGGGCCGCATTCCGTCATCCCATAGCCAACCGTATAACGGAAGTCGATGGATTTGAGAAACGTCTCTACCTCTTTATTGATGGCTGCACCACCAATCACGATTTCGCCGAAGTTCCCACCGAAAGAGGCTTCCAGCTTTTGGGCGATCTTCTCGCGTACCTTTTGGTCGATGTATGGCACTTTCAACAGCAATTTGATCAATGGCTTTTCCAGTTCGGGAAAGACCTTGTTCTTGATGATCTTCTCGATAATGAGTGGCACGGCAAGGATCAGCGCCGGTCGAATCGTCGCAAATGCCTCTGCGATGATTTTTGGACTCGGCGTGCGTGTCAGGAAATGAACGTGGCAGCCTTTGTTGACGGAGTTCAGCACTTCGAACGCTAACCCGTACATGTGCGCCATCGGTAACATACAGACAATGTTGTCTCCTGGATGTATGAAAGGAAGACGGTCGTAGGCGAACTGTGTGTTGCTCCACAAACTGCGGTAGGGGATCATGACTCCTTTCGAGAAGCTGGTCGTGCCGGACGTATAGTTCAAGACAGCCAATTCCTCCGGGTCTTCGATATGATATTTCACATCGTTGGCGGTGAAAGAACGGGGATATTTCTTGCCAAAATATTCGTTGATGCGATCGCGTATGGTGCGTACCTCCTTATTTTTGCAATCGATAATGGAGAAGTTGTCCAGCATCATGAATAGCTTGACATCCGGCATCATCTTTTCGTTCATGTTCTCCCAGTTGCTGGAGCCTGCCAGTACGGCTTTTGCTCCCGAATGGTTGACGATGTGATGGATATTGTCGGGTTTGAACTCATGCAGGATCGGCACGGCAACAGCTCCGTAAGCCAATATTCCGAAAAAGCAGATTGCCCAGTTGGAGGAGTTGCGTCCGACGATGGCCACTTTGTCGCCTTTCTTGATACCGGCATGTTCCAGTAGGATGTGAAACTTTTCTATCCGCCGTGCGACGTCTTTGAAATGGAAGGTATGTCCATTGTAATCGGAGAAGGCGGGGAGGTCCCAATGCTCCTTTATGCTTCTCTCTATAAGGTCCAAGAAACGATTATCCATAGTGATATAATTTAAAAAAGAACCGGAATATCCGTGAGAATGTTGCAAAGATAGCAAAGAAACGATATGTTTTTATGGAAACCCAAGAAACACCTTTCCAAAACATATATGATTTGAATGCAAAACACCTATGCTTTGAATGCAAAACATAGGTGTTTTAAAATAAGTATAGTTGTTTACCACGGAGTGATTGTCACGTTACGGAATTGTACTTCCTTGCCTTCGCTTTGCAGTCCGATGTAACCTTCCTTTACCTTGTTTGTCCCGGTGTTCTGGTAAACGCCATTGATATAGACCGTGATGACACCGTTTTTTACGAAGATATTAGCTTCATTCCATTCACCGGCAGGCTTCTCGCTGTCTTGATTCGCCTTCTGGATTTTCGGGAAAGAGGGGCGGGGTTGGCCTGGCTTATTCTGTTATTCAGTCAGATCCGAACCGCCGAGCAGGACGAAATCACCGGCATTATCAAGCATCAGGTTGCATTCGATACCGTTCGGAAACGGGTTTTTCGGCTCTTCAATTAGCAGGAAGATACCGCTGTTCGCCTTTTCCTTGCCGTTTGGCCAGCGATATTCTACATGTAGTTTATAATCTCCGTATTTTTCTTTCGTGTACATGTATCCGAATGGCTGTCCTGTGATGTTGATGACACCGTCTTTCACGGAATATACCTGTTCGGCTGGGACGGAGTTCTTATCGACAACGAAGTTCCAGCCGGAAAGGTCTTTTCCGTTGAACAGCTTGGTTGTTTTCTGTGCACTCGCGTCACTTCCGAAACACAAAAAGGCGGCAGCTA
>ENA-ORND01001414-ORND01001414.1-human-gut-metagenome-genome-assembly--contig:-NODE-1414-length-16559-cov-2.775085_pt1 | contig 16559 bp, 16 predicted proteins | sample MGYA00242111_ERZ509014 | MGnify/ENA primary metagenome ERZ509014 (study PRJEB26280, sample SAMEA2338694) | human gut metagenome | biome: human gut; feature: human-associated habitat; material: faeces... | reverse complement strand
TCCACCCGCCCCAAACAAAAACAGACCATCAAAAAGATGGTCTGTTTTTGTTTGTCTTTGGTGACCGAAATTACTGGCACCCAGTAACCATGCGGTTTCCGGTGTGTTTCAAAAAATTTTTTTGAAAATCTGATACCCTTTTTCGAACCACCGAAGCGTTTTTCTTGATGTTGATTATTATAATAGAATAAAGGAGTTTTTTCAACCCCATGGAATGTTTGCAAACACAAAAAAAGCCGACCATTATTCCATCAATAATGATGAAGTAATGATCGGCTTTTTTCTGTCGACAATTATTTTGTCGGAATATCACCAACTTTTGAAAATCCTCCTATGAACCGGACTTCTATCTTGTCTTTTGAAAGGATAGTTACTTGTTCTACAATTCTTCTGATAAATGTGTCATCAAATTCCGTTAACTCAACGATATCGATGTCGATTGCCCTTAGAATATCATCAAGTTGCTTTTGACGCTTTGCATCGGTTGTTGCATCTTCTTCGGCTTGTTTTAGTTGCTCTGCCAACCGAGCCTTTTCCTCAGTCATCTCCTTGAACTTTTTTTCAAATAGTTCTGTTTGGGAACTTTGGGCTGCCAAAGTTAAAAGATTCGCCATTCCGTGATCAATGTCTTGCATTCTTTGACGGATCACTTCTGGATTATTTTTGGCATCTTCAAATAAAATGATTTTTTTCTGTGCTTCACGAACCGCTTCTGCTATTTCTTCTTTGTTGTGGAATACTGACTGAATGCAGTTCAGAATTGCTTGGTGTAAAATGGGTTCCTTTAAACTTGGGGAATGTTTGCAATACTTGGTGCCAAATTCAAGTCGGTTTACGCATCGCCATACATCTTCCTTTGTTCCGTCCCGTTTGATCCACATGGTTCTACGATACATAGCACCACATTCCCCACAAACGGTTCTTTCCGATAGTGCATATTTGCTGGTATATTTTCCTCGACCAGACTTTGTCCTCCGGCAAGAAACCTTTCTTTTGCTACTGCGCCTTGCAATCTCTAACTGGACTTCCTGAAAAATATCTCTTGGGATAATAGCTGGGTGATTGTCAGTAATGTAATACTGTTTGACCTCACCTCTGTTTTTCTTCACCTTCTTTTCGAGGAAATCTGCAGTATAGGTTTTTTGCAGCAGCACATCTCCAGCGTATTTTTCATTTTGCAGCATATTTCGAATGGTAGTTTTTGACCATGTTGGCTTTCCTGTTGGCGATGGAATGTGGTCAGCTTCCAGAGATTTTGCAATTTGTTCCGGGGTATCTCCACTGAGAAATGCGAAAAAAATCCGTGAAACAATGGTAGCTTGTTCAGGATCAATTTCAGGCTCTCCATTTTCTCCCGGTCGATAGCCTAAAAAGTTTTTGTACCTGAAGGCAAAATGGCCTTCCTTATACTGCCTGCGTTTTCCCATGGTAACATTTTGACTGATGGACTCGCTTTCTGCTTGAGCGAAGGCGCTAAACCATGTCAAATAAATTTCGCTGCTGACATCACTTGTATTGAGTCCTTCTTTTTCAAATTCTATGGTTACATTCAAGCTTTTCAGCAGCCGTATGTATTTGATAGAATCCAACGTGTTTCGAGAAAACCGGCTAAGTGATTTAGTGAATATTAAGTCAATTTTATGTCTTTGGCAATGCTCGATCATTTTCATAAACTCTGGACGAATGGTATCCTTAGTGCCGCTGATTCCACGATCCGCAAAAATTCCGGCAAATTCCCATTCCGGATTGCTCTGAATAAGATCTGTGTAATAGGCAACCTGATTTTCAAAGCTACTCTCTTGTTCTTCCTGCTCTGTACTAACTCGGCAGTAGGCGGCTACTCGTAGCTTTTTCCTTTTGGCCTGTCCTTGAATAAAGGGATTTTCGGGAATTTCCCTAATCACTTTAGTCTTTTTCTTTGACATTATGGTTTCTCCTTTCCTTACTTAAATAATCGCCCCATTTTTGAGTTGTATTGTAACAGCACCTGCTGGTGTTATCAAAATTTTACAAATAAATTTCCGTAGTATTTGAGATTGAAAGTGTTCCATCGGCTGCAGTTTTTTCAGTTCTGCTATCAAACATTCCGTTTCTTCTGAATCACCATTGGCATGACAGGCTTTGTATTTTTCCTGTGCGCATTGTTTGATGATTTCCAATAATCTTTTTGAATTGGACTTGGGATTACCAAGTTCTCGATAAATCTCGTTTTCTAACCTAACGGCTTGAACTGACAGGCAATTGGCATTCTTTTTAAAATTCATAACTTTCTGTGGATCTTCAATTGCCCTATTGATTGCGGATAAAACACTTGACATCAGCTCTCTGTCGGGCAAATACCTTGTTTCCGTATTGCAGGAAGGGCATTTCCAGATGATATATACATTATCTCGATGATTGATTCGAACAAGCTTCTGTCCGCAGGTCTGGCAGCAGATAAGATCTCGTATTCCTCGCAAGGCTGGATTCAGACTTCCACCATAAATTTGAGCTCTGTCTTTTCTTAGTCTTTGAACCTGTAGAAATAAGTCAGAGGGTAATATTGCAGGAAATTCTTCTGAAATATATTTTTCGCAGTCTAATATTCTGGCGATCATCGCCTTATTCCAAACCGCATTTTCTCGGTACTTTAAACCAGATTGCTGCATTTGTTTGGCAAGCGTCTGCAGCGATGCGCCGTTTCGATAATTTTCAAAAATTGACTGCACAGCAGAAGATTCCAGTATGTCCGGTATAATATTTCCTTCATTCATCTGATATCCAAAAGGCAAGTATCTTTTTTTCTTCATGATTAACCTCCGCTTATCCTTTCTTCTTCCAACTCCAATCCATTGACAAGTTGAAATCTCAATGTTTCATGTGTCACTGTAATACGGCTCACTATATTTCGGAACACTGATGAGCTAAAAACCGGCATCGGGGAGTCTAATATCGTTAAAATCAGGCGGGTGTTATCAATAAAATCCGCATACTCGTTTAAATTACGATATTGTTTAAGTTCGGCTTTTAAATTGGATATCTTTTGGCCTAATTCATTGGATTGAGCTATAAAAAAAGCAGAATCAATGCACTCTTTTGCCCGCAAGCGGTGTAGAGTGTGATTCTGCTCTAATAATCCAGCAATCTGTCTATTTAATTCCATGGCATCAGGATGGGCCATAAAATCCTTATCTTTTAGTTCTTCAAGCTGGCGGAGATAGCTTCCAAGGATTTCTTGACGATTTTCAGCCAGCTTTTTATATAAAGTAAGGAAGCACTGCTGTATTTCAGTTTCATTTAGGCTCTCCATACTGCACAGATGTTTCCCTTTAAAATGCTTGCGACAGGTCCACAAAACACGTTGGTTTTTCGCAATTCGTCTACAGAAATTTGTCCCGCACTCATCACAGACGATTAAACTTGTAAAAGTATACTGTCCATTATTTTGATGTCCATGTCGCTCTGATTTCCGTTTTAATAATTCTTGTGCTTTTCGGAATACCTCTCTGCTGATAATTGGATCGTGGGTATCTTCGGCGTAATACTGCTTTTTCTGTCCACGATTTATCTTTTTTTGAAAAGGCAGAGTATCTGTTGTATATCGTTTTTGAAACAGTTCATCGCCTATGTATCGTTCGTTTGTAAGGATATAGAGAATACCTGTATAACTCCAAATGGGTTCTCCATTTAACTTTGGAATATGTTCTTTTTGCAGTTCTGCAGCGATTTCCTGTATTCCCATTCCAGAGAGGAAGTCGCCAAATATTCTTTGAACAATTTTAGCTTCTTCCTGTTGTACGATGAGTATCCCTTTCTCATCCAGATAATATCCGTAAGGCGCTTGTGACAATCGAAATGTTCCATTTTTCATTCGCATGACTGCGCCTTTTCGCATATTCTTCGATATGGAAATGGATTCTTCCTGCGCAAATGCACTCATCATGCTTAGAAACATTTCATTGCTCATGTTTGCGGTATTGATATGTTCTTTTTCAAAATAAACCGTAACTCCCAGCTGGCGAAGCTCTCTCACAGCTTCAATGCAGTCCTGAGCGTTACGTGCAAATCTGGAAACCGATTTGACCAGAATTCGATCAATTTTTCCTTGTCGGCAATCACGCATAAGACGGAGAAACTCATCGCGCTTCAGCGCACTTGTTCCTGTTATTCCTTGATCCGCATATATGTCAACAAAGGTCCAGCCCTCATGTGCTTGAATGTACTTTGTATAATAGTTGACCTGCGAAGCAAAGGAATTGCGTTGATCAGTGGAATCACTGCTAACACGGGCATAGGCACATACTCGAAGCTTTTCGGCTGGTGCAAAAATTATTGGCTCAATCACTCGAATTTCCGGCATTCCTATGCCCCCTTTCCTGCAGTAGTGTCGTGTGACAGTAACGTCGGTCACCTTTGGCAAGGACAACACTACCACAAGAAATAGAATAAAGCTATCACGATAACCACTAAATATAGTATTCTAAAACACCGTACTTTTCGGCAATAGCAACATTGGCTTTGTCGCAGTTTTCTTTGGTGATAAGTCCTTTCAAAAAAAGTTTTTTTAAAGCGGAGAAGGCCATATAATACTTAATTTCGTTAATGAGGAGAGTGGAAGGTTCTTGGGGATTGTATGTAGTGTTCATGATATACCCCCTTTACCACGGCAGAGAGAGACTCTTTCGAGCTGCTCTTTGAAAAAAGCGATTTTCCAGCCCTTTTAGATAGAGTTCATACCGAAGATCGCTGTCAGTGGTAATTAGTACCGTATCGTGGTCCTGCAAAAATTCCAGTATTTGAATCAGGATGGCGGGATCGTGGCTCAGGCGGGTTAAATCCCGAACAAGCACAGCACGGACATGACCTTCTTTCACAGAGCGCATCATTTGTTGTAATCCCATCCGAGCCATGCTTCTGCCAGTCCCCATATCCTGTGAAGTGCCTACAACCGTGTAACTGCGGCGCTGGGCTTCCTCCAACAACTCGTGCATCTGCTGCATGAGAGCCGATATTTTTTTATCGCTGCTTCGGCTGTATAACCACATAGGGCGGTCTATATAAGGATATTTCTTTTCCGGTTCCGTTTTCTCATTCATATGTATCAATCTCCTTATTGGTAAAAATGCAATGCAACAGCTCTCATCTGTCCCAACCTTTTTTCATGTGTTGTTGCTGCTGTTTCAGAAGGTTTTCATACTCGGCATATCCCTTATCATCCAGTTCTTTCAGGCGTTCTGGATGAAAGTGATATTCCGGATAAACTACAAATCCGCTTTGCTCATTTCGGCCTGTGGGGGAACCCAGCCCGTTTTTCTCTATCCACGAAAGAATGTCATTTCCAAAATTGTTGACGTCAATAAAAGCACAGTCCTTTGCAATGGATTTTCCCAAATTTACGCTCAGATCTCCCCATGGCTGCGGATCGCCTTGACTCCAATCCACTAACAGCAGAGCCAAATTTCCGCCGCTGTAATAAGAGCGTACTTGGAGTTCCAAGGATGTTTTTTCTCCCATCCAAGACATTTCCAAAAGAGCCTTTCCGCTGAGAATATCCTGATATTTCTTATCGCTGTATCCTTCCCAGCGCAAATAGTTCCAGTCCGGCTTGGGACATTTTTCGGCAAGAGCTATTTCTTTGGGGACGGTTTTTAATTCCGGGACAGGAATGTCACCCATCTGAACCTTGGCATAAATGGGAAGGAGCTTTTGCAATAAATATGCCTGATCAGGGCAAGTGTCAATAAGTCCCATTCTTGCAGTTAAAAAAGATCGGTCGTCCACAGTTCCAATGGCAGACATTTGTGCCCACTGGTGCTGCATTAAAAATGCTGTGATATTTTCGGGAGTCGCTTCAAAAAAGACAGCTTCGTTTGGACTTTCCATATTGCTGGAAAGTCCCTGTAAATATTTTTGATTCATAGGAGGTTCTCCTTTACGGCATAAAATAATCCGGGCTTTTCTTGGTCCGGATGAAATCTTCTACATCTTCGATTTTTCTGGTCATATGAAGTGGAGGCAGGGTTTCCAGCACAGCTCGGTGATATCGTTCTTCGGGTGCTGCACGATGGTCCAGAATGCTCACCACACAGGTATCTGTTTCAGTACGGATAGCCCGTCCGAACCCTTGCCGGAATTTTACCTGCATATCCGGGATAATGACTTCTCGGATATAGTCCTGCAGGGTGGGATACTGCTCCCGTTCCGCTTCGCTGATAGGATCAGGAACAGGAAAAGGCAGGCGTACAATGATGAGCGACGATACCATATCGCCGGGAAAGTCCACACCTTCCCAACAGGAACCCGCTGCGAACAGCACCGCATTCTGCGCCTGCTTGAACTGGTGGATAATATCCTGTGAATGCCGCCATACCACCATTAACGGAAAGGACAGCTGCTTTTTTAGCTGGTTATAAACAGCGCCCATCAGGGAGTAGGAAGTAAACAGCACCAGAGTGTGGCCATGAGTGGCTTCCACTAAGCGGCAGATCTGCTCTGCCAAACACTTGGCTTCTTTTTCGCTGCCCATTTGCGCCTTTGGCATATCATCGGGAATGTAGAGAAGGCAGTTTTCTTGATAATCAAAAGGAGAAACCGCAATAAAATCATCCAGCCGATTGTTTGCGGACAGCCCCATGAGTTGGCGGGTTCTGTCAAAGCTGCCCCCGGCCATAAGGGTACCGGAGGTCAGAATCGCTGGCGTTTCCTTCGACCACAGTGCATGGCGAAGCTGTTCCGGCATTTCCCGGGTGGCGGCGCACAGGCTGGGGCTTCCATCCCTGTCATACTGAATATAAAGAATGTATTTACGGTCGCCGGTAAAAAACAGGTTGAGAGTTTGCTCTGTTGTTCCCAGCTGGTAAAGTATCCACCGTGGGAGGTGAAGTGCTAGCTGTTTTTGGATCTGCCGAAGAAGGGAGAGACAATCCCGAAGGGCAGCTTCCCGATCCGGCGTTAAAACAAAGGCAGTACGCTGTGCTTCTTCTAGCAGTTCGCCCCGGCACATGGCTCCCATAAGAGCAGTAAACTTTTCTTTCAGCCGCTGGGCTGCGAGGGCATATTTTTCTTTTGCCAGCAGAGTGCAGAGCTCGCTGAAATCTTCTGCTGAAAGGCTTTTCCCATACATCTGCCGAGCTGCGTCCGGCAGTTTGTGAGCTTCATCGATTACCAAAGCCCGATAGTCATTCAGAAGAGGACGAAGTTCCTGCAAACGATGGGCGGCGTCTGCCAACAAGTAATTGTGATTACAGATCTGGACGAAAATCTCCGCGCTTCTGGCTTCCTTCAGGTATTGATGATACCGGCAGGCGCTTCGCAAAGGGCAAGTTTTCTCGCAAACTTTGGGGACGCACACCTGCCGACGGTCAAATCCACTAAGGCCGGTTACGGAGTCCAAATCATAATAAGTGCGAAGGGAAAGCAATGCTTTGAGCTGTTCCGCATTCTTATTCTTATCTTTGACCGCTTCCAATCTTTGAGAAAGCCGGGCGTCACAGACAAAACGCTCTTTTCCTTTTCTTACGATTGCCCGGATGGGTTTGGAGATAACACGGTTCTCCAGAAAAATCCGGGATAAAAACGGAATGTATTCTTCGATGATAGAGTCCTGTAAGGCAACGCTGGAGGTAGAAATCACCACCGGCTGAGAACCTGCAGGTCCATGCGGGGCAAACTTTTTCAGTAAAATGCAGGCGGTCAGGTAAGCATAGGTTTTGCCGATCCCAACGCCTGCGTCGCACAGAGCGATATTGTTTTTGAGCAGGGTATCCAGCATGGCGTGACAGAGGGTGATTTGTTCTTCCCGAACCGCCAAACCATTTTGAGGCAAAAGAATTCTGAAAATCTTTTCAATCTCTCCGTGGGCCTGCTCTTTCAAAGTAGGCTTATTCATTTCGGCACATTCTCCTTTGAGCAGTTTGCTCGTATGTGTTGGCGGCAAACTAATGCGGCGCAGCTTTTAAACTGCGCCGCACGGATTCGCCGTCAACGGCAATCTGAAAAATTAAAAGGTTTGATTTTGATGTGCCGTATTTGCTGCTCGCCCCCCGGCAACCTTGGGAACCATACGGGCAGGCTTGCAGTTTACAAACCGTTCACTGGCTCCCCAAAGGTCTTGCTGATTACAACCCAAGGTCGACCAACCCATCTGACGTGTGGGCAAACGATAATGCGTATCATAATACCCCGCCCAAGGTCGTGGCGAAAAGGGAAACTACACCCTCTTTTCGGTCAAAATGCATCGCTCAAAACCAACAACTGGGGCCACCGTCCCACGAATAAATGGGAGGCGGTTTGTGTGCGGCTCGTCATGGCGCTTTTTCCTGCGTCGCTCACTTAGGCGGGAATGTACCCGCATGGCTGGTATTCACTTTTCAAGCTACAAGGCGAACGTTTCTTTTTCCCCGTTCGCCCCATAGCCCATGAAAAGAGGCGGAATATAACGCAGGTCATAAATATTTTTTTATTTTTTTTCGTAGGCGGTAAATTCGCATATTTACAGCGTACTCATCCATTCCAAAAGCAGACGCTATTTCTTTGTTGCTATATCCATCCATTTTCATAAAGAGAATTTCGAGGGTAAGCTTGTCCACAGTATGTAACAAAGAAAAAAGTTCCATGTCCTCGATACTATCCAGCAAGGATTTAGTATCCTCAACAGGCAGTTCCAAATCCTGTGCCGATACCCAGTCCACATAGGGCGACCATTCCACCTGCCGCTGCAGGTACTGCCGTTCCTTATTGAACTGCGCCCAATCGTATGTATGAAGGCGCTGGATGGTTTCCTCATCCACGCCGAGTTCTCTGAGTTTCTTTTCTTCTGCTTCTTTCCAGCGGAGCCATTCTTTTTCCGCTTTAGCTTTGTTGTATGCCATAGTTATTTCCTCCGATCAATCTGAAATTTTTTGAAAATTCAGATTGTCGGGGGAGGCGACCGACCGCTATGGGTTATCAGCCAGAACTTGCTCGATGGAAAATAAAAAAAGCGCAATTGTCCGTAGACAAAAGCGCTTACTGTACATAAATTATATATACCCGATATCTCTAAATGAAACACGGTACAACTCCCCTAATTGGAGGAGTTGTATTTTGCTTTCCTTTCTTAACCTCCTTCAGGATAAGTCATTTCATATGTTAGCGATTACCATTGGTTTGTTTAATAGTCTTTACCCGGAAAACAAAGTAAAGGATATGGAATACCCAAACACAAGCCAGAACGATCCTTCCCACCGGAACAGCATGCATCATAATAAAGCCGATCGACATTAGAACCGTCACGGTAATCATAATCCGGATTTTGGTCTTCCACGTCATGCCCTGTCCTTTTACATAGCTTTCCAGATTGTTTTTATACAGCTTTGTTCCCGTAAACCAACGGTGCAGTTTTTCGGAACTTTTGGCAAAGCAAAACGCCGCCAAAAGCAAAAACGGAAAGGCCGGAAGAAGCGGCAGTATGGCCCCAACGGCTCCGAGTGCCAAACCGATACAGCCTAAAATCACATATAAAATCTTCTTTATTTTCACCTTGATTCCTCCAGTCGTTTTTTCTCTTTTTTCGATTCGATCACATGGGAAACCGCCATCACAGGATGGGAAAACAGCATTCTGGGCCCGGAAAAACGCATGACTTCCCGGATTTTCTCCCGCATGACCGGTTTGTAGCAATGTACCTTACAGTTGGAACAGAAGGTTTTCGTCTCCATAAACGGACACTTGTCGCTTCTCATCCTGGCATAGGCTTCCAGATCTGCACATTCGGGACAAAGTCCGCCTTTGGTGTGGTGTTTTTTGCGGCAGTACAGGGCAATCATTTCCGATACCATCCGCTTTTCCCGTTCCCGCTTATCGGCTGTACTTTTCATCAGCTCATCCTCCCGTGTTCCACCGAATAGACGGTATCAGCGATGCGCATGGTAGACTGCCGGTGGGAAACCAGCACCACGGTTTTGCCCGCCCGTTCTTCCCGCAGGGATTTTAAGATCACCGCTTCGTTTAAGCTGTCCAGATTGCTGGTTGGTTCATCCAACAGCAGGAAGGGTGCGTCGTGTAAAAATGCTCTTGCGAGCCCCAGACGTTGCCGTTCGCCGCCGGAAAGAGTATCGCCCAATTCGCCTACCGGCGTGTCGTAGCCTTTTGGAAGCGTCATAATAAAATCGTGGACGGAAGCCTTTTTACAGGCAGCTTCGATCTCTTCGTCGGTGGCCGACAGTTTGGCAATCCGCAGGTTGTTTTTGATGCTGTCGTGGAAGAGATGCGTCTCCTGGGTGACAAAGCTTTCCAGTTCCCGCAAGTTTTTGGTGTTGATCTCTTCTACCGATCTGCCGGAAAGCTCCACGCTGCCTTTCTGCACCTTCCAGAACCGCATTAGAAGCTTTAACAGGGTGGATTTTCCGCTTCCGCTTCTGCCCACAATTCCTACTACCGCATTTTCCGGAATTGTCACCGATACATCCGAAAGAATGGTTTCATTCCCGTAAGAGAAGGAAACCTGCTCCGCTTTTGCGCCGGAGAATGTGATTTCCGGTTTCCCGGTGATTTCTTCTACTACCGGCATTTCGTCCAGAATATCCAATACCCGGTTGCCGGCGGCAAACGTGTTTTGAAGCGTACTTCCCAGCGCCGCCAGAGCGATCACAGGACCAAAGGAGGAAAACAGCGCCAGGGTAGGGATCAAAACGCCGTCAAAGCCCACTGCGCCGCTTTGATACAGCAAGGCCGAGGCAAACAGCATGATAAGATCAAATGCTAACACCACCGTATTGGTAATTGCCGTATTTCGACCGGCGATCCGTTTCATTTTTTCTTCGTCTCGGGAGAGTTCATCCGTCTTTTCATTCATTTTGGAAAGGCGCTTTTTTCCCTGTCCATACTGGAGGATTTCGGAAAGCCCCCGCAGGCTGTCCAGCACAAAGCCCGAAAGCTCACCGGATCTGGTGCGGAAACGCAGTCCGTCATCCCCGCTGCATCTGGATATCACCATTGGAATTACGATTCCCACGATCAGATATGCTGCCAGTGCGATCACGCCCAGAATCCAATGGAACGAGCCGATAAACAGGCACATGACGATGGTAAACAGCAGTGCAATGGCAGCCGGGGAGATGGTGTGGGCATAAAACACCTCCAGCAGTTCAATATCGGAGGTGATCACCGAGATCAGATCCCCCTTGTCCCGGCCTTCCAGCTTTGCCGGGCAGAGCTTTCTCAGTGCGCGGAACACCCGGTCGCGCAAAAGTGCCAGTAATTTAAATGCGATAAAGTGGTTGCACGCCTGCTCCGCATACCGCAAAAATCCCCGGAGAAGGGCGAAGACAAGAACGGAAATAAAAACCGTTGTCAGAGTAAAAGGTACTTCAAACCGAAGGGCTGCCAGCACACCGTATCCGCCGAAAATGGTGATAAAGGCGGCGCACAAATGCCCGACGAGCCCCATCAAAACAGCCAGTGACATATAGCCGCTCAGAGGTTTTACCAGCCCGATCAGCCGTGCCATCACAGCAAATCCGCTTCGCTTTTTCATACGCTTGCACGCTCCTTTCCAAATTGCTCTAATGTCTGCTGGGCACTCCACAGCCGTTCATACAGGCCGTGGTGGGCAAGTAATTCCTCATGTGAACCGCTTTCCGCAACGATTCCGTGATCCAGCACATAAATATGGTCGGCGCCCACTACATTGGCAAGCCGGTGGGAAACGAGGATCACCGTTTTGCTTTTTGCCAGCTCATGGATTTCACGCATAATATCGTTTTCGCTCTCCACATCAATGTTGGAGGTGGCTTCATCAAAAATATAGACAGGGCTGTCATGCAAAAGCGCCCTTGCAAGCGCCAGCCGCTGGCACTGCCCGCCCGAAAGATTGGACGCTTTTTCCAAAAGCCGGGTATCCAGCCCCTGTTCCGCTTTTAAAAATTCTGCGAGGTTTACCCGGGAAAGCACTGCCCACAGTTCTTCATCGGAAGCGCCGGGTTTTCCCATAAGCAGGTTCTCCCGCACCGTGCCCTTGAACAGGTAGCTTTGGTGGCTGATATAGGTGATGTTTCGCAGAAGGCTTTCTTCCTGAATGGAGGAAAGGGGCACGCCGCCCACCGAAACGCTTCCGGTATATCCTTTGTTTCTTCCCATCAGGATCGAAGCCAGTGTGGATTTACCGCAGCCGCTTTCTCCCACCAGCGCCGTAAAGCTGCCCTGCGGGAAGGTAAGATCAACGCTATGGAGGATCTCCCGGTCCGGCTCATAGGAGAAGGAGAGACCGGAACAGCGGATGGTGTGTCCCGAAGGAAAGCTTTCGGTGATTTCCGGCTTGGTTTCTTCTAAATCCAGCAGTCGGAAAATCTTGTCGCTGGCCGCCATGCCGTTCATGGCAATATGGAAAAAGGACCCCAGCTGCCGCATGGGAATAAAGAAATCCGCCGCCAGCAGGATAATCAGCAGACATCCCTCAAGAGAAACTCCTCCGCTCTGGTACTGGGTCACCGCCATGATGACGCCCAGTGCCGCACCGCCGTACGCGATCAGGTCCATAATGGTGATGGAGTTTAACTGCATGGTCAGCACTTTCATGGTGATTTTGCGGAATTTTTCCGCCTGCTCGTTCATTTCCTGCTGTTTAAACGCATCCGCCTGATAGATTTTGAGAGTGGTGAGCCCCTGCAAATTTTCAAGGAAAGTGTCGCCCAATTCCGTATACTGTCCCCAGTATTTAGAGAGCAGTTTTTTGGCCCAGGTCTGCACCGCCGCAATGGCTACAGGGATCAGCGGCACGCAGATAAGCAGTACCACAGCCGCCGGTACATTCACAAAACATAGAACAACAAACAACGTAAGCGGCGCCAGCATCGCATAAAAAAACTGAGGCAGATACGCGCCGAAATAGGTTTCCAACTGATCCACACCTTCCACCGCCACCTGCACCACTTCCGAAGTTTTCACCTGTTCGTTGTAGGAGCTTCCCAACCGCAAAAGCTTTTGATAGATCTTCTCACGCAAAGACTTTTTGACTGCTTTGGAGGAGAAGTACCCCATTTTGGCGGCACCGATGGAGCAGAAAAACCGGACTGCCAACGCCAAAAGCACAACGATTCCCGTAATTGTTAAAAGCTGCGCCGAGGCCGAACCCCTGAAAAGCTCTGCAAGCATTCGGGAAATACTGAGCATCAGGGCAATGTTCGCCGTAAGGGAGCACCACTGTAGAATTACATTTCCCGCTATGTATTTTTTGCTCTCGGCAACGGTACCGATGAGCCGTTTATTGATCATCATATTTTCGTCCGCCTTTTGTTATTTTTTTCATCACTTTCTTAACGCCTGTACACAGAGCGGCAACCGCTATCACAAGCAGCACTGATGTAAAACCGTAAAAAAGGGATTGCATTGCATTATTCACAGCCGCTTGCCTTCTTTCTGTTTGTCCACCTTCTCAGCGCCTCATAACTTTTCGGACTTACGGCATGTTCCATTTGGCAGGCATCCTCCGCCGCAGTTTTCCCATCCACGCCCAGGTCTTCTAAAAGGGACTGGAAGGTCTGGTGGCGCTCATAAGTTTCTCTGGCAACGGTTTGCCCCTTATCCGTGAGATGTACTTCCCGGATATCGTCTAAAAAAAGGTAACCTTCCTTCTCCAACTCTTTCAGCGAAACGGAAACTGTAGGACGCGACACATGAAGCTCTGCTGCAATATCCGCACCACGTACGGAGCCGTTTTGCTTTTGCAGCAAATACACGGCTTTCAGATAATCCTCCACCGTTTTTCTTTGTTTCATACGGCTTATGCCTCCTTTCCATGTATTCAGGGTTATCCCTTATACCGGGATAACAAAAGGTTTTCCATCTACTGACTGAATGGTCAGATCGACGCCGTATACCTCTTTGACAAGTTCCTTTGAAATGATTTCCTCCGGTAAACCGTGAGCAATAATTCGTCCGTCCTTCATCGCTACGATTTCGTCGCTGTAATACAGCGACTGGTTGATATCATGGAGAACCATAACGATGGTAATACCGTACTCCCGGTTCAGCTTCTGAATGAGTTTTAAAATCTGCAGTTGATAACGGACATCCAGATAGGTGGTCGGTTCATCGAGAAACAGTACCTTGGTGTCCTGTGCCAGCGCCATGGCAATCCACACCCGCTGTTTCTGTCCGCCGGAAAGCTCTGTTACCGGTTTATCCTTGTGCTTGCTTGTATGGGTGATCTCCAGCGCCCACTGTATTTTTTCTTCATCTTTTTGCGGATCCGATGAAAGCCCCATGGTATGATAGGGAGTTCGCCCGTAGCTCACAAGCTTTTCGACCGTAAGATCCGGCGGCGCCGTATTGTATTGATGGACAATCGCCGCTTCTCTGGCAAAATCTTTTAAACGCAAATTTGCGATATTTTCCTCTCTCAGAAACACTTCCCCCTGATCGGGCTTTAAGTTTTTCGTCATCAGGTTAAACAATGTGGATTTTCCGCATCCGTTTGCACCGATCAATGTGGTAATTCTCCCCTCGTGAAGAGAAAAGTCCAATCCGTTCAGCACCTGCTGCTTTCCGTAGGAAAAGGAAAGATTTTTTACGGTAAAAATATTACTGGCCATAGTTTAGTCACGCCCAAACTCATGACCATCATGATTGCCAGCAGCACAGCCAAACTTCGCTTAAACCATGACTGTTTTGTTGTTGTCATTGTGTCTACCTCCATTCATTTATAAAAACAATGTTTCGGTTAGCATAATCTAACCGCTTGGTGAAAAATAATGCCGTTTCTACGGCATAATAAAAAATATCGCGCACCAATCCTCCTTTTGCGATGTTCTGGTCAGGAGAACAAGTTAACACGCTTGTTTCCCTGATATAAACGGGCAGAGGCAAAAGGTTATCCGTCTGAGTTAGGTTATGCTAACTAATCCCCTAAAAAATTGCTCCTTTCGGAGTTTTTAAGAGGGGGATCGTTGTTGTCATATTGCTTTTGACTCTGCTCTCCTGTTACTCTTCTGTCCGGTCTCAAAGACCAAACAGGGCTGCGAATGATAAAATATACTGCTTTTATAATCCGCATTTTCCTTAAAGCAAATTCAGTATAGCCAGTTACCATTTTGTTGTCAATGGATTTTCTGTTGCAAAACTGCTCCAAACAGCCTGTTGAAGGGTTAAAAAAGCGTCTAAACCCCGATCATGACTGATAAACCAGCATTGTTGCAAAACTGCTCCAAAAAATTTTTCATTTCTTCTGAATCCGCCTGTTTTAATGGATGAACATGGTGAAAACAGCTGTACTCTCCGGCATATGCATATCCCCAACACTGCATTGCATTTTCAGGCATACGCTTCCATGCAGCAGGGTATCCCGGCCTTTTCCCATAGAGATAAACCGCAGTGCCGTTACCGGAAAAAATACATAACGCCCGTCAATGCCGCCGTCACGGAATTCTCCGTCATATAAGTATTGCAGCTTCTGGATGCGTCCTTCCATTTTATTTTTGCTGGACATGGACTGGGCGGATACGGTTTTGACCGCCAAATACACAAGTCCTTCATGATCCTTTACGATGACTTCACACGGGTTTTCAAAACCACGGTTTGCCATGGAAAGGTTATTGTGATTTTTGATTTGTTCCCGGTAAATAATGAACGGAAAATAGTAACTGCCGTCACTGAGGTAATTACAAATATCCCCACCATGGAAGTCCCGGCGTCCGGCAAATATTTCTTTGATATGCATCCGGCTTTCCTGTTCAGCCAGCCGATCCATAAATTCATCAGAAAACCTTGCTGCCAATGCTCGAAGGGCATTCTCCTTAATCTGTGCAGGAGGGATATCCTGATACTGCATATATTTTTCTAATACCTTTCTCTGTTTCTGATACTTTTCTGCCAGTTTAACTCCCGGAACCGTCAAAACCGTTTTGCGATTCTCCAGACGTTCTACAATATTCAGCTTTTCCAGCGTATCCAGCGTACGAGTGACCACCCATTTACTCACATTCAGGCTTCTGGCTGAATCCGTTACCGTACGCTTTGACGGTTCCGCCGTCAGGTAATAAAGCAGCAGCTGAATTTGAAACGGCGTTAAGTTTTCTTTTTCCAACATTAAAATTCCCTCCGCTATTGTATTCGTATAAAGTGAAAACACTATAAATTCAAACAAATCATCTTCACCATACAGAACCGGTCAGAAACAGCCATACTGACCTTGGTGGATAGTTTTAAGCCGTTTTTGGGAATATAACGGTAGTAAGGCTCTTCTGTCATATCCATAAGTCCACCGCCAATCTTTCCAGCTAAATTCACTGCTGAATCCACATAAAAGAACATCTGCACATCGGCGTGGCCGACCTGCTTCATGTATTTCTTTTGCATCATAGCCATGCCTTTTTTATTCACAGTATCAAAGACGACTTCTATTTCTCCGAATTGTCTGAGCATACGAAACAGGGAAATAACCTTATCTTCCTCAAAATAGTGAAACAGTCCGCCTGCGGTAACAAGGATAGGGGCATCGGGAAAATCCGTGCGAACTTGCCTGATCCAGTCCTTGGAAAAGGCATCTCCGGCAAGGTAGGTCTCCCGTTCCGATTCTGGGAGCAGTTCCCGCCGGTAGTCAATGA
>ENA-ORND01001398-ORND01001398.1-human-gut-metagenome-genome-assembly--contig:-NODE-1398-length-16692-cov-3.267897_pt1 | contig 16692 bp, 14 predicted proteins | sample MGYA00242111_ERZ509014 | MGnify/ENA primary metagenome ERZ509014 (study PRJEB26280, sample SAMEA2338694) | human gut metagenome | biome: human gut; feature: human-associated habitat; material: faeces... | reverse complement strand
CGCTGCCGATTGCGCTGGTTGGCTACTTCTCCGCGATTGCGCAGGGCAAGTGCGCCGCCGGTTCTATGCTGATGGTCGGCCGCCGCCCGGAAATGCAGGGCAAGGGCATGATGATGACCGCGATGGTGGAAACCTACGCCGTTCTGGCGCTGCTGATTTCCTTCCTGTGCGTCAACGCCATCGTGCTGTAAGGGGAGCATCATGAACGCAAACGCGATTCAGGAAAAAATCCTGTCTGACGCTCGCACGAGTGCATCGGACATCATGCGCGATGCCAACGAAAAAGCTGCCCGCCTGCGCGACGCGGCAGAAAAGCGGATGGCTGCCGCGCACAGCCGCCTGATGATGCAGGCTTCTGAGGATGCGGAGGCGGCTCGGCTGCGCATGGAGCGCATGGAAGAACTGGAAGAACGCAAGCGCCTGCTCAGCGACAAGCGCGCGCTGATTGACGAGGCGTTCGCGCAGGCGCTTGACAAGCTGGAAGCCATGCCGCCTCAGCAGGCGCGGGCTTTCCTGATGACGGAAGCCGCTGCCGTGTCGGATGGCGACGAAACCGTCATTCTCGGTAGCAAGAACCCCGGCTGGTTTGACGACAAGTTCCTTGCGGATTTGAATACGCTGCTGCAAAAGCAGGGCAAGCCGGGTCAACTGACGCTGGGCGAAGAAAAGCGCAATGGCGAAACGGGGCTGATTCTGGCGAAAAACGGCATGGAAATCAGCTGCACGTTCGCGTCGCTGCTGGATAGCCGGCGGCTGGATATGGAAGCAGACATTGCGGCGATTCTCTTTCCGGATCGTCCGGCATAATCGCGAGAGGAGGACACGAAATGGCACAGCCAAGCGTGTATTTTTCCGCCGGGCGGCTGACGATGCTCCAGCGGAATGTGCTTGATGCTGCAGGCATGGAGCGGCTTCTCTCCACGGCATCCCTGCCGGAAGCGCGCAAAACGCTCTCCGAACTCGGCTGGACGGGCGCGGACATCACCGACCCCGAACAGCTTGCCGCTGACCGGGTAAATCAGGCAGCACAGGACGCACGCGCCCTGTCGCCCGAACCCGCTTTGGTGGACTGCTTCCTGTATGCTTACGACGCAGCGAACCTCAAAATGCTGCTCAAAGCGCGTTTGCTGGGGCTGTCTGCGCCCGCGCTGTCGGACTGCGGCACGATTCCGGCGGATACGCTCCACCACGCCGTCACCGACCATCGTTACAGCACGCTGCCTGCCGCTTTCCGGGATGCGATGAATCGTCTGGAGCAGAATATCGTCACGGGCATTGACCCGATGAGCATCGACGTTGCCATTGACCGCGCCATGTACCAGCTGATTTTCAGCCGCCTGAAGGGGACGCATAGCCCGGTCACGCTGCAATATTTCCGCGGGCATGTTGATTTGCTCAACGCGGTGGCGCTCCTGCGCGTGCGGCAGATGAAGAAGGATGAAACATTCTTCATGAGTGTACTGCTGGACGGCGGCACGATTCGCGCGCAGTCGTGGCGGCTCTGCTTTGCGCAGCCGGACATGCTGTCCGCGATGCTCGCCCCGTATGGCGCGTCGGTCACGGAAGCGGCGAAGAATGCGGCCATGGACGGCAAGCGTCTGCCCGCGCTGGAAAAGGCAATGGACGACGCGCTGCTGGAGTTGTACCGCCCATTCCGCTTTCAAATCTGTCCGGAGCGGGCGGCGGCGTATTTCCTCGCCGTGCAGCGCGAAACCGCGGCTGTCCGCCTGATTCTGGCGGGCAAGCAGAATGGCTTCGATGCGGAAAATATCCGGGAAAGGCTGCGTGATCTGTATGTTTGAAGAAACAGGGGCAATGCAGCAGGAAAAGAAGCAAATGGGCGTGGTTGGCGAACGCGACGCCGTGCTGGCATTTAAGGCCCTGGGGATGCGCGTGATTGCTGTCAGCACACCTGAAGAAACGACGAAAGCGCTCCACCGCCTGTACAGCGAAGGCATTCCCGTCATTTTTCTGACGGAGACGTGCGCGCAGCAGGTGCCGGAAACGCTGGAACGCTACAAGACCGACCCGAAGTGCGCCGTCATCCCGATTCCGGGCAGCAGCGGCGCAAACGGCTTCGGCCTGAGCCGTGTCAAGGCCAATGTCGAAAAGGCCATCGGCGCGGATATTCTGTTCAACAATGAGAAAGAGGGGACTTGACCCAATGGCGCAGCAAGGAAGAATTGTAAAGGTCGCCGGCCCTCTGATTGTCGCGGAAAATATGGCGGACGTGCGTATGTACGATGTCGTTCGCGTCAGCAAAAACCGCCTCGTGGGCGAGGTGATTGAACTTCGCGGCGACAAGGCCTCCATTCAGGTTTATGAGGAAACGTCCGGTCTTGGCCCCGGCGAACCGGTGGAATCCACCGGCGCGCCGCTTTCCGTGGAACTTGGACCAGGGCTGATTGAATCCATTTTCGACGGCATTCAGCGCCCGCTGACTGTCATTGCCGAGAAGTACGGGATGCACATCACGCGCGGCGTGGAAGTGCCGAGCCTGCTGCCCATGTACCCCTACGCCGTTCTGGCAAGCTCCTTCTCCAAGAACCCGAGCCTGAACCGCGATAAGGAATGGGGCTTTGAGGCGCTTGTGAAGCCCGGCGACAAGGTGACAGGCGGCACGATTATCGGCCAGGTGCAGGAAAGCGCCGTCGTCGAGCACCGCATCATGGTGCCGCACGGCATTTCCGGCGAGATCGTCAAGTGCGAAAGCAAGGTCGCGCGGCTGACGGACGTGGTGGCAGTTGTCCGCGATGAAAAGGGCGTGGAGCATGAACTGACCATGCTGCAAAAATGGCCGGTACGCCGTGGGCGTCCCTATGCGGAAAAGCTCGCACCGAAAGCGCCAATGGTCACGGGTCAGCGCGTTATCGACACGTTTTTCCCGATTGCCTCCGGCGGCGTGGCGGCTGTTCCCGGCCCGTTCGGTTCGGGCAAAACCGTCGTGCAGCATCAGCTGGCAAAGTGGGCGGAGGCGGATATCATCGTCTACGTCGGCTGCGGCGAGCGCGGCAACGAGATGACAGACGTTCTGCGCGAGTTCCCGGAACTGCATGACCCGCGCACGGGCGAGAGCCTGATGAAGCGCACCGTGCTGATTGCCAACACGTCGGATATGCCGGTTGCGGCGCGTGAGGCGTCCATCTACACCGGCATCACCATTGCCGAATACTTCCGCGATATGGGCTACAAGGTCGCGATTATGGCGGACTCCACGTCCCGTTGGGCGGAGGCGCTGCGCGAAATGTCCGGCCGTCTGGAAGAAATGCCCGGCGAAGAAGGCTACCCGGCATATCTGGCATCCCGTATTGCGGAGTTTTATGAGCGCGCAGGTGCGGTCGTCTGCCTTGGCGGTGATGATCGCCGCGGCAGCATTTCCGCTATCGGCGCTGTTTCCCCGCCCGGCGGCGATATTTCCGAGCCGGTTTCGCAGGCGACGCTGCGCATCGTCAAGGTGTTCTGGGGGCTGTCCAGTTCCTTGGCGTACAAGCGCCATTTCCCGGCGATTGACTGGCTGCAGTCATATTCGCTCTACATCAGCCGTTTGCAGGAATGGTTCAGCGACAACGTTTCGCCTGAATGGAACGAGCTGCGTGCCAAAGCCATGCGTGTCCTGCAGGAGGAAGCGGAACTGAACGAGATCGTGCAGCTGGTCGGCGTGGATGCGCTGAGCTGGAAAGACCGCCTGACGCTGGAAGTCGCCCGCAGCATCCGCGAGGACTACCTGCATCAGAATGCCTTCGACGAGGTGGACACCTACACGAGCTTGGAGAAGCAGTTTGCCATGCTCCGGCTGATTCTGGAATATCAGGAAAAGGGCAATCAGGCGCTGGACGCAGGTGCGAACCTCTCCGACGTGATTGCACTGCCCGTCCGCGAGCAGATTGGCCGCGCCAAGTACATCCCCGAATCGGAAATGAAGCGCTTCGAGCAGATTGAAAGCGACCTGAGCAGTCAGTGCGCGGCGCTGATGGATGAAGGAGGCGAAGGCTGATGCTCAAAGAGTACCATACGATTAAAGAGGTCGTTGGCCCGCTGATGCTGGTGGAAGGCGTCAGCGGCGTGACCTACAATGAGCTGGTGGAAATCCATCAGTCGAACGGCGAAGTTCGTTCCGGCAAAGTGCTGGAAGTGGATGGCGACAAGGCGATGGTGCAGCTGTTTGAATCCTCCAACGGCCTGCGCATCTCCGACTCCACGGCGCGTTTTCTGGGGCGCGGCATTGAACTGAGCGTCTCGATGGACATGCTCGGCCGCGTTTTCGACGGCATGGGCAAGCCAAAGGATGGTGGCCCGGAGCTGATTCCCGAAATGCGGATGGATATCAACGGCGAACCGCTGAATCCCGCCGCGCGCAACTATCCGAGTGAATTTATCCAGACGGGCATTTCCGCCATTGACGGTCTGAACACGCTGGTTCGCGGTCAGAAGCTGCCGGTGTTCTCCGGCTCTGGTCTGCCGCACGCACAGCTGGCGACGCAGATTGCGCGTCAGGCGCGCGTGCTGGGCAAGGGCGACCGCTTCGCCGTCGTGTTCGGCGCTATCGGCATCACCTATGAGGAAGCGGATTACTTTATCAGCGACTTCCGCCGGACGGGCGCTATCGAGCGCGCTGTGCTGTTCATGAATCTGGCGAATGACCCGGCGATTGAACGTATCGCGACGCCGAAAATGGCACTGACGGCGGCGGAATATCTGGCGTACGAAAAGGGAATGCATGTGCTGGTGATTTTGACGGACATCACCAACTACTGCGAAGCCCTGCGTGAAGTTTCCGCCGCCCGGAAGGAAGTTCCCGGCCGCCGCGGCTATCCGGGCTATCTGTACACCGACTTGGCTTCCATGTATGAACGCGCGGGCCGCGTCGTCGGCAAGGAAGGCTCGATTACGCAGATTCCGATTCTGACCATGCCCGAAGACGACAAGACCCACCCGATCCCCGACCTGACCGGCTACATCACCGAGGGGCAGATTATCCTCTCCCGCGAGCTGTTCCGCAAGGGCATTGAGCCGCCGATTGACGTCATGCCGAGCCTGTCCCGCTTGAAGGACAAGGGCATCGGCGAGGGCAAAACCCGCAAAGATCACGCCGCCACGATGAACCAGCTCTTCGCTGCCTATTCGCGTGGCAAGGAAGCCAAGGAACTGGCGGTCATTCTGGGCGACGCGGCGCTGACCGACGTGGACAAGAAGTATGCGGCGTTCGCGGATGCCTTTGAGAAGGAATATGTTTCGCAAGGTTTCGAGACGAACCGCTCCATCGAGGAAACGCTTGACATCGGCTGGAAACTGCTGGCGATGCTGCCGCGCGGCGAACTGAAGCGTATCCGCGACGACATGCTGGATGAGTTCCTGCCAAAGGCGGAGGTGAAAGCCTAATGCCAACGGCGCTTCGCGTCAACCCGACCCGCATGGAAATGACCCGCATCAAGAAGCGCCTCGTCACAGCCACGCGCGGTCATAAACTGCTCAAGGACAAGCGGGACGAAATGGTGCGCCAGTTCATCCTGCTGATTCGGGAGAACTACACGCTCCGCCGCGAGGTGGAGGCGGAACTCAGCGGTGCACTGCGCGATTTCGCGATGGCACGCGCGGTCATGTCGCCGCAGAGTTTGGAAGCCGCTGTGCTGTATCCGGCGCGTCAGGCGGAACTGCATGTCAGCGAGCGGAACATTCTTTCCGTGCATGTGCCGACGATTGAAGCGGATCAGGCGTCGCTGGAAACGACCGTGCAGTCCTACGGTTTTGCGGAAACGTCTGCCGAGCTGGACGGCTCGATTGCGACGCTGGCGTCTGTCCTGCCGAAGCTGGTACGCCTGGCGGAGATTGAAAAGACCTGCGACATGCTGGCGGACGAGATTGAAAAGACCCGCCGCCGCGTCAACGCCCTCGAATATGTGATGATTCCGCAGTTCGAGATGACGATTCGCGAAATCAGCATGAAGCTGGAAGAAAACGAGCGCGGCGCTACCACCCGCCTGATGAAGGTCAAAGACATGATGGCGAAACGGGACGCATAATCCCATCGGGAACTTTTCGGTGCATTACCGGGAAGTTCCCGTTTTGCTTGCGGAAAAAGCGGTTTCGTGTTATGATGGGAAGGAATATCGTGAGGGAGCGTGAGCAAGGGTGCTTGATCCTGTAGAGGCGCTGCTGGACAGCGGGTTTCATCACGTCGTCGTGCTGGATGGCGCAGAGTGCGGACTGGACGCGGAACAGTCGCTGATACTGGTACTGTGGTGCTACGAGGCGGAGAAGCAGCCTGCATCGGATGGCGCATGGATTCACCCGTACTATTTTGCATCCCAGAAAGCGTATACAGCAGCATCATCGCTGGTCAAAAGCGGGGCGTTTCCGGGGCTTGCGCTGCGGGACGAGATTCGCGTGAAGCCGATTTTTGCGCGTCTGCCGGATTTTTCGCAGGGAACAAACACCATCTCCTACATGCGCGGCATCGGCAGCCGCTTCCATGTACAGATTCTGACGTACACGCCGCGTCTGCCCGCAACGGAGCATCTTCTGTCGGAGAATAAGCCGCTGCACTGCGGGGAATGCCGAAAGTGCGTCGAAGCCTGTCCGACGAATGCCTTGGAGGGCGGCGTGTTCCACCGGGAGCGCTGCATCCGCAATTGGATGATGGTCGGCGGTGAAGTTCCTGAGGAAATCCGCGCAAAGATGGGCAACCGGCTGATTGGCTGCGACGTGTGCCAGCGAGTGTGTCCACACAATCCGCTGCCGCAGGGGGAGGCGCACCTTGCCGTGCCGTTGGCGGATTTGCTGCGTCAGCCAAAGGAAACGGCGCTTTCGCTGCGCCCGCTCATCGGCGTAAACCTGACGCTGCCCAACCGGGTATTATCGCAAAGCTGCCTGCTTGCCGGCTGCAGCGGCGATACGTCGCTCATTCCGCTGCTGATGCCGCTATTGCACCACCCGTCGCCCGCCGTCAGCACACACGCGGCGTGGGCACTCTCGCGGCTGCAGGAGGGTATTTCTTTTTTGAGCGAATTGTGATAGAATAGGTGATGCCGGGCGAAAATTTGATGCACGGCGCAGTGGGAGGATTTACGGATTATGCGCATACTGGTCGTCGGGGACGGCAAAGTCGGTCATACGGTTGCGGAGCAGCTGACCCGCGAGGGACACGACGTTGTGATTATCGACAAGAACGAGGACGTTTTGCAGCGGTGCGAGGATACGCTGGATGTGCTGTGCATCCGCGGCAACGGTGCGAACGCACGCACGCTGGTGGATGCCGGCGTAGAAAAGGCGGATTTCGTCGTTGCGGCCACCGCCAGTGACGAAACAAACATGCTCTGCTGCCTGATTGCAAAGCGGCTGGGCGCACGCTACACAATTGCCCGCATCCGCGACCCGGAATACAACGAGAGTTTGTCCCTCTTGCAGCGGGAAACATCCATCGACAACGCCATTAACCCCGAGCGCGCAACAGCGCTGGAAATCAGCCGTCTGCTTCGCTTCCCCTTCGCCAACAATATCGAGACGTTCGCCAAAGGGCAGATCGAAATGGTGGAATTCCGCGTACAGGAGAATGACGTGGTTGTCGGCTGTCCGCTGCACGCCCTGTCATCGCGGCTGCCGGGGATTCCCCGCGTGCTGTACGCGATTGTCGAACGCTCCGGTGAGGTCATCATCCCCAACGGCGATTTCGTCATCCACGCGGGCGACCGGGTGCACGTTGCGGGCGATATGGTGACGATTACGAACTATTTTCGCTTTCTGGGCAAGCACTCCCTGCGCGTGAAGAACGTCATGCTGCTGGGCGGCGGGCGCATCAGTTACTATCTGGCGAAGATGATTGTGCCGATGGGGATGCACGTCGCGATGATTGAAATCAATCCGAAGAAGGCGGAGAGCCTGAGCGAAAGTCTGCCGCACGTCAACGTGATTCTGGGCGACGGCACAGATCAGGAGCTGCTGGAACAGGAAGGCTTGGAGTCGATGGACGCCTTTATCGCCATGTGCGACCGCGACGAGGAGAACCTGATGACAGGGCTGTTCGCAGTCAAGCAGGGTGTGCCGAAAGTTATTGTGAAGAACAATCGGCTGGCGTACGCGGACATCATGAATGGCATGGGACTGGACAGCATGGTCAGTCCGAAGACCATCACCTGCTCGACCATTCTGCGTTATGTCCGTGCGCTGGTCAACAGCGACGGTACGAAGGTGGAGCGCCTGTATCGCCTAATGAACGGACGCGTGGAGGCGCTGGAATTTATTGCGCGCGCGTCGGATTCCTACATCGGCATTCCGCTGAAGAATCTGCATATCCGCAAGAACGCGCTGGTTGCCGTGATTGCCCGGCAGGGGAAGGTCATCGTGCCTTTCGGCGACGATAAGATTGAAGAGGGCGACCATGTGGTTATCATCGTCTGCGAAAACGGCATCGGCGATTTGAACGAGGTTATCAGCAAATGAATAAACGGCTTGTAGCTTATATGCAGGGGGCAGTGCTGCTGATTGAAGCCGCCTGCATGACTCCAGCGCTTGTGATTGCGCTGTTCCAGCAGGACGGCGACGCATGGGCGCTGGGTGCGACGATGCTGATTCTGATTGCGATTGGTGCGCCCCTGCGGTTTCTGGTGCGGCCAGGCGAGCGGAATCTGCGCGCGCGGGAGGGCTTCCTGACCGTGGCGCTGGCGTGGATTGCGCTGAGCTGCTTTGGTGCGCTGCCGTTTGTGTTCAGTGGCATGATTCCGAACTACATCGACGCGCTGTTCGAGTCCGTGTCCGGCTTCACGACAACGGGCGCAACCGTGCTGGAGAACTTCGATAACCTGCCGCAGGGAATCATGTTCTGGCGCTCCTTCACGCACTGGATTGGCGGCATGGGCGTGCTGGTGCTGACGCTGGCGCTCGTGCCGCAGCTCAGTGAGCGTACGTCGCATCTGGTCAAGGCGGAAAGCCCCGGTCCGACGCTGAGCAAAATTGTCCCCAAAATGGGCGATACGGCGAAAATCTTCTACATCATCTACCTGATTCTCACGATTCTGGAGTTTATCGTGCTGATGATTGCGGGCATGAACCCCTATGATGCCGCGATTCACGCAATGGGCACGGCAGGCACTGGCGGATTCAGCAATTACGCCGCGAGCGTCGGGGCGTTTGCAAGCCCGGTGATTGATGTCACCATCACCGTCTTTATGGTCATGTTCGGCATCAACTTCGCGCTGTACTACTGTGCCATCACGGGCAATTGGCGCGGCATCGTGAAGAGCGAGGAGCTGCGCTGGTATCTGGGCATTTTTCTGACTGTCACCGCAGCGATTACCATGGTGATTCTGCCGCGGTACGGCACGGTCGGCAACGCATTGCGCTACGCCAGCTTTCAGGTTGCCAGCATCATGTCCACCACGGGTTATGCCACAGCGGATTTTAGCCTGTGGCCGGTCGCGGCGCGTATGCTCATCTTCATGCTGATGTTCATCGGCGCGTGTGCGGGTTCAACAGCGGGCGGCATGAAGATCTGCCGCATTGCCATGCTCTGGAAGCAGGGAGTGCGCTCCGTGCGTCACACGTTCCAGCCACGCAAGGTGCAGGTCGTCCGTTTCGAGGGCAAAGGTGTGGATGACACGCTCCTGCGCGAAACGGCATCGTTCGCGTTCGTGTATGTCGCCATGGTTCTTATCGGGGCAGTGCTGATTGCCTTCGAAGGCAAGTACGACATTGAAACGAACTTGTCCGCCGCGCTGACCTGCGTGAGCAACGTCGGGCCAGGGTTCAACGCGGTCGGCCCAGCGGGGAATTTTGCGGGCTACGGGCCGTTCGCGAAGGTCGTGCTCAGTCTGCTGATGCTCGCGGGTCGTCTGGAGCTGTACCCGATGCTTGCACTGCTCTATCCGGCGCTGTGGCGCAAACAATAATCAGCATAGGAGGAAAAAAGCATGGACAAGCAGGACAAAATCACCCGCTATCGACAGCTGAACCAGACCGCGCAGAAGGGGCAAATCGTCTTTGCCGGGTCGTCGCTGATGGAAATGTTTCCGATTGAGCAGTTCGTCGCGGAAGACAATCTGCCGGTTGTGGTGTACAACCGCGGCATCGGCGGCTTCGTGACGGACGAACTGCTGACGAACCTTGCTGTCTGCGTTCTTGACCTTGCGCCGCGGATGCTGTTCCTCAACATCGGCACGAACGACTTGTCCGACGCATCTCGCCCGATGGCGCAAATCATGGGGACGTACCGGGCGATTCTGGAGAAAGTGCTGCAAGCGCTCCCCGATGTGCAGATTTACCTGATGGCATACTATCCCATCAACGAGGAAGCCGCGACGCCGAAAATGAAGCCGTGTCTGCGCGTGCGGACGAACGAGAAGATTGCGCAGGCGAATGCGGAAGTGCAGAAGATCGCAAAAACGCTGCACCTGCACTACATCGACGTCAACGCGCCGCTGAAAGATGAACAGGGGCGGCTGCGCGCGGAATTTACCTACGAGGGGATGCACATCCGCCCGGAAGGGTATCGAACGATTTATCCGGCAATTAAGGAAATTCTGATGAACGCCTGAAAGGAGAGTTTGCTCATGAAAATGACCTCTGCCTATGCCAACAAACTGCTTCGGCAGCTGAATGAGGAGAAGGAATTTCTACTCAATCAGGAGGAAAATTCCTGCACCTATGTGTATGCCGCCGACGAGGAGCCGCTGATTCCGCAGTACAGCTATCCGCAGACGGAAGCGCAGCTTCGGGCGCTGGATGCGAAAATCGTGAAAATCAAGCACGCGGTGAATTGCAGCAACGTTTCCACCAGCCTGACGCTAGGCAGCGGGCGCGTGCTGACAGTTGATCAGGCGCTCGTCGTGATGGCGCAGCTCAGCCAGCGCAAGCAACAGCTGGACATTCTGCGCAAGCGTCAGCCCAAGGCGCGCAACAACGACCATTACGGCCGCAGCGGCGCGACGGAGTACACCTGCATCAACTACGATTTAACGGATGTCCGCAAGGCGTATGAAGCGATTTCGGCGGAAATCATGGAAATTCAAATGAAGCTCGACCAGCTGAACCAGACGGTGACGTTTGACGTGGAGCTATGATATTTTCCAGACCGATGCGTTTTTTTAGCAAGCGCGGCTGGGACAGGTTTATGGTTTGCGCAGCCGCAGATGGTTATTGCGTTGTTCATTATCCGACACAAGGTTCATGGTTGGATTTTTGATTATTATGCGGATTTTTTTCTGCATCCCGCATCGGCCGAAAGCCTGCCCGAAAGGGTGGCGGCGCGGAGGCATCTGGTTTCATGCGCCGCATTTCTTCACATATTGAAAAAAGCGCCTTTCGGGGGAAAATCATCCTTCCGAAAGGCGTTTTCATTTAGCCGTTTTCCTGCACCATGCAGACCGCCTGTGCGCTGATGCCCTTTTCTTCGCCCTCAAAGCCGAGTTTTTCCGTCGTCGTTGCCTTGATGTTCACACGCGCAAGGGGCAGTTCGAGCGCATCCGCCACATTCTGCCGCATTTGCGGAATGTAGGGGAGCAGCTTCGGCTTCTGCGCCACAATGGTCACGTCGCAGTTCGTTACACGCGCGTGGTGCGCCTTCAGTAGCGCAACAACGTGCCGAAGCAGCAGCATCGACGAGATGCCGCGGTACGCTTCGTCCGTGTCCGGGAAGTGCTTGCCGATGTCGCCCAGCGCCATTGCGCCCAGCATGGCATCCATCAGCGCGTGCAGCGCCACATCCGCATCCGAATGCCCCAGCAGCCCAAGTGTGTGCGGAACGGTCACGCCGCAGAGAATCAGCGGACGGTCTTCCACCAGCCGATGTACGTCATAGCCTTGCCCAACGCGAAGCGCCGGCAGTGCCTGTTCTGCAAAAAATGCTTCTGCCATCAGTAAATCCTCCGGGGTCGTCAGCTTGATATTGCGTCGATTGCCCTCCGTCAGCTGCACGGGAATGCCCAGCCGTTCCACCAGCGACGCATCATCCGTGCCGAGGAAGCCGTCGCGCTGCGCCTGTTCGTGTGCCTGACGGAGCAAGTCGGTCTTAAAGCCCTGCGGGGTCTGCACAGCGCGCAGGGAGGTGCGATTCGGCGTGTCCAGTGCGATATTGGCGTCGCTGACGGTCTTGATGGTGTCCGTCACAGGAACCGCGGCGACGCCCGTTCCGCATTCCTCTACTGATGCCATGCAGCGCTGGATAACGTCTGCCGTCACCAGACAGCGCGCGCCGTCATGCACCAGTACGCCGTCGCATTGCCCAGAGAGCGCCTGCAAGCCCCTCCAGACCGATTCCTGACGCGTTGCGCCGCCTGATACCACCGAAACGTCCAGCCCGTTCTGCGCCAATTCAGACGCCATGGCGGGCATATCCTCTTCTCGGCTGACAACAACCACCTGCTCCACCAGTGGCACAAACGCCTCCACTGAGCGGACAATCATGCTTTTGCCGGCGATTGGCAGCAACACTTTATTGCACTTCGCGCCCATGCGCTGCCCGCTGCCGCCGCCCAAAATAATTGCGCCCCACATGATTTATTCCTCCGCGCCGCGTTCGGACGCCATCGCCGCATCCTCTTCCAGCACACGGTAGATTTCCGCAGCACCTTCCTTGCGCACCGTACCCGGCACGGCAAGAATCTCGTAGCGCCCCAAATGGTCGCCGAAGCGGATGGTCATGATGTCGCCGGGCTTGACCTCTGCGCCGGGTTTGGCGACTTTGCCGTTGAGCGTGACACGCCCGCCCGAACAGGCCTCGTTCGCCACCGTGCGGCGCTTGATAATACGGGATACTTTCAAATATTTGTCAAGACGCATAATTTCCTCCGTGTTTCGGATATTTGAGAAAAAAGCCCGCAAGATTGCTCCTGCGGGCTTCTATACGATGTCTGATGCGAAAATGAATCAGAAAATCGTATTAAGGACGATTACTGATTGACAGCGTCCTTGAGGGACTTGCCAGCCTTGAAAACAGGCGCCTTGGAAGCCGGGATGGTAATCTCTTCTTCGGGCTTCTGCGGATTGCGGGCAATGCGTTCCGGACGATCCTTCACCTCGAAAGAGCCAAACCCAACAATCTGCACCTTATCGCCCTTGGACAGGCTTTCGGTGATGACTTCAACAACCGCATTCAGCGCCAGCTCGGCATTCTTCTTGGGGAGCTGGGTCTTTTCAGCAAGGGCAGCAACCAGTTCGGTCTTATTCATGGAATATATTCCTCCTTGTTTGCGCGATTCACGCATAGATGAAATGGGATAACCTTGGCAGCACGCTGCTGCGGCATAGCGTCGCGGTCAGCGCTTCCAATCTGCGGGGGAAGATGGCTCAACAGCGCGATTTTGCGCGGCTTTCACCCGATTCCAGTATACATCCATTTCCGATAAAGTCAAGTCCTTCAGCGATTTTTCGTCCAATTTTATCAGATTTTCCATGGCAGAAAAGCGTTTGATGAACTTTTCGGTGGCATTTTTGAGCGCCTGCTCCGGGTCAATGCCGCTCAGCCGTGCCACATTGACGCAGCTGAACAGCAGATCGCCCAGTTCTTCGCCGGGATCGCGCGCGTTTTGCAGCTCTGTCAGTACCTCGTCAGCTTCCTCGTGCACCTTCGGCAGCGCATCCTGCGGCGTATCCCAGTCAAAGCCGACCTGCGCCGCTTTCTTCTGCACCTTCTCCGCCCGCATGAGCGCTGGAAGACTCTTGCTCACGTCTGCCAGCACACTGCCCTGCGACATAAGCCCCTTTTCAGCTTTCTTGAGTTTTTCCCAGCTGTCCGCGACTTCCTCCGGTGTGTCGCAGTGAACATTGCCGAAGATGTGCGCGTGGCGATAGAGCATTTTGTGGACGATAGCGGTCGTAATGTCCTGCATCGTGAATTCATACGCCGATTCTGCTATGTCTGCATGGAACGCCACCTGCAGCAGCACGTCACCAAGCTCATCCGCCAGATGATCCATATCGCCCTCATCGACCGCGCCGACTGCCTCGTACGCTTCCTCAATCAGATAGCGGCGGAGGGTCTGATGCGTCTGTTCGCGATCCCACGGGCACTGGCGGCGCACCTGGTGCATGATGCTCTGCAAGTCCTGAAAGCTGTACCGTGTGCGCTGCTGAAGCGGAACGGCGGGCAGATACAGGCAGACCGTGTGGTCATAGGTGTGCAGGCGGTCCATCTCCCAAAGCTGGATGTTTTGCGGCTTACGGTTCGTCTTGACGGTGGACGGAAACAGCACCGTCGGCAGTTCGTCGCCGTAAACATCGCACAGGCGCAGTTTCAGGTCACATGCCAGCGAGCGATTCCAGATTTCCGTAATCAGCAGCGGCGTTGTCGGGTCAGCGGCGGCGGTCACGGCATCCTCTGCGGGAATCGTTCGCAGCGCACCGATGGGGGCGAGATTCCCCGGCAGTTGCGCAATGCACGCATCTGCCAGCGTTACGCCCGGCAGGATGCGCAAGACCGCGTCCTGCGGCTGCTGTGCCCGAAGCTCCCGCACCGCGCCGTCTGTTCCGGCATCCAGCACGGCAAAGACAACCGCGTGATGCTCCGCTTCCGCCCACAGTGCCTTCGCCATATCGCGATGCATCTCGTCGAAATCCTCATAGCGGTCGTAGTAATCATCCAGCGACATACTTTGGACGCCCGCTTCCGTCAGCGCCGCACAGACCGGGTGCTGCACCGTGCGGAAAATCAGCCGCTTCGCTTTCTTCATCGTGTTCAGAGACTGCGCCGTCAGCAGTTCCGGATCGCCCGGCCCCAGCGACACAACGGTGATGTTCTGTTTCATGCTTCTTTCCTCACTTCTTATTTCCGTTTCCGGCGGAAGGCGTTCAAGTCCTCCTTGGTGAGTGCTTTCGTCCAAATCGCCGTGACCACGAACACCGCCACGCCGACCGTAACCTCCACAATCGTCAGCAGACGGCTGAACGGCAGAACGCGCGTCATCAGATAGACGGCCGCGCCCATCGCCAGCGTCGCAATGCCCGGACGCACCAGCCAGTCGTGCCAATTGAACTTCGTGCCGGTATACTTCATGACGTAATAGAGATTCGGAACGAGCGATACCGTGTAGCACACCAGCGACGAAATCGGCGCGCCGTGGATGTTGAAGCCCGGAATACCCACCAGCGTGTAGTTCAGCGCAATTTTACACACAACGCCCGCAACCAGCGTGTACATGGGAATCCGCTGCTTCCGGACACCTTGCAGAATGCTGCTCGTCGCCTGCACGACCGTGAACAGCACCACCGTCAGGCTGGAAACCATTAGCAGCGTGCTGCCGGTCATGATGTTCTCTTCGCTCAGCGACCCCTGATAGAAGAAGCGGAAAATCTGCTCGCTGAGCACGCTCATGCCGACCGAGCAGGGCAGCCCGATCAGGAACGCAAAGCGCAGGCCGAGATTCGTCTGCCGCTGCACCGCGTCCATATCCTGCACTGCCCACGCGGAGGAAATTGCCGGAACGAGCGACATGCTGACTGCCAGCGACAGCGCCGTGGGAATGTTAATCAGGCGGATGACCATGCCGCTGAACACGCCGTACGTCTCCACAGCGGTATCATGCGTCAGACCGGAGACGACGCAGCGGTTGACCAGCATCGCCGAGTCGATGAACTGCGACAAGGGCACGATGCACGAGCCGATGGTAATCGGGATGGCAATCACCATCAGCTGTTCGGCAATGCGCTTGGTGGAAGCATTCTGCTCCGGCGCAAGCTGTGGAATTGCGTTGAAGCGGCTTCGGCGGCGGAAGTAAAGCAGAATCATGTACAGCAGGGCAATTCCTTCGACGATGGTTGTGCCAAGCAGTGCGCCTGCCGCGCCCATCGCCACGCCGCCCATTTGGTTGCCGATATACGCCATCGGCAGCGCCAGGAACACCTTGCCGACCTGCTCAATCAGCTGACTGATGGCGGTCGGCACCATGTCCTGCTGTCCCTGTATAAAGCCGCGGAACGCCGACATCATGCACACAACCGCCACGCATGGTGCAATCACCTGAAAGCCGATTTTGCTGTCCGGCTGATTCACGCGCGCCGCCAGCATTCCGCTGCCCGCCAGCATGATGATGGCTGCAAGGCATCCCAAAGTCGTCAGCAGCAGCAGGGCGACACGGAAAACGTGCTTGGCGCTGTGCGGGTCATCCTTTGCCAGCGCGGAGGATACCATTCGGCTGACCGCGACGGGCAGCCCGGCGGATGAGATTGTCAGCAGAAGGTTGTAGGTCGGGAAAACCGCATTGTAGATGCCCTGACCCTGCGCCCCGATAACGTACGTCAGGGGGATGGAGAACAGCACGCCGACGAGCTTGCAGATAATGCCTGCAATGCCCAGCACGGTCATGCCGCCGATAATCGACTTGGATTTGCTTGCCATTGGCTGCATCCTTTCCGTGATGAAAATACCGTACTCCATTATACGCCAGAATGCCCTCTGAATCAAGCAAAAACGCAAAAAAGGGAAGCGCGCGCTTCCCGATTTTTTACTGTTCCATCTGCCGCCCGACGATGCCCGCTGCCGTTTCCGCCACCTTCAACTCTGTATCGCCCATTTTGACGCCGTTGTCGCGGCTCATGAGCAGCACCGCGCCAATCGCTTCGCCGTCGGCAATAATCGGGCTGATGACCTGCGCCGTGTAGTTCGGGTTCTGATCTTCCTCCGTCGTCACTGCCACCATCCTTCCGCCGCTCTGCTGATTCAGGGCAACGGTCTGTCGGCTGGCAATGGCCGTCTCCAGCGCGCGGGAG
>ENA-ORND01001397-ORND01001397.1-human-gut-metagenome-genome-assembly--contig:-NODE-1397-length-16702-cov-4.833003_pt1 | contig 16702 bp, 15 predicted proteins | sample MGYA00242111_ERZ509014 | MGnify/ENA primary metagenome ERZ509014 (study PRJEB26280, sample SAMEA2338694) | human gut metagenome | biome: human gut; feature: human-associated habitat; material: faeces... | reverse complement strand
ACGCCAGAATGGAAAAGGCGCAAGCAGATGGTGCAGTTGAATCTGGAAATAGTATAAGTCAGGAAACATTTCGGCGGTGGATCGTGCAGTATGAAGCAGATGGGGCAGCGGCGAGAGTCTCTGCATGATGGGGCAATTTCATACGGGATAATAAAACAGGGGCAAGCCGCATTTCAGGCTTGCCCTCATTGCTTTGCTTACAGCAGCTGAATATTTGCCTTCCTGCACGCGTCCTGCACGTCCTGCGGCCACAGGCTTGCCTGCACCTCGCCCACATGCGCTTTGCGCAGCAGGTAGACGCACATGCGGCTCTGCCCGATGCCGCCGCCCATCGTCTGGGGCAGCTCGCCGTTGAGCAGCGCCTTCTGGAATGGCAGCTCCGCGCGCTCCTCGCAGCCGCGAATCGCCAGCTGACGGCGCAGCGCGTCCGGGTCAACACGGATGCCCATGCTCGACACTTCCAGCGCAATGTCCAGCAGCGGGTCGTAGAGCAGAATGTCACCGTTGAGTGACCAGTCGTCGTAGTCCGGGGCGCGGCCGTCGTGTATCTGTCCGGAACGCAGCGCACCGCCGATGCCCGTCAGGAACACCGCGCCGTATTCGCGTACTGCCCGGTATTCGCGTTCCTTCGGCGGCAGGTCGGGATACAAATCCTCCAATTCCTGCGACGAGACGAACGTGATGTCGTCGGGCAGTTCGGGCTTGATGTGCGGATAGTGCGCGCAGACGAAGCCCTCCGTCTTGCGCAGGGTGAGGTAAATCGCGCGGACGGTCGCTTGCAGCGTTTCCATCGTGCGCTGCTTAGGGGTGATGATTTTCTCCCAGTCCCACTGGTCGACGAAAATCGAGTGGATGTTGTCGGTCGTTTCGTCGCGGCGGATGGCGTTCATGTCCGTGTACAGCCCTTCACCGGGCTGGAATCCGTACGTTTTGAGCGCCTGACGCTTCCATTTCGCCAGCGAATGGACGATTTCCGCCGTTTCACCGGTTTCAAGAACGTCAAAGGATACCGGTCGTTCGACGCCGTTCAGGTTGTCGTTCAGACCGCTGCCGGGTGTGACCATAATCGGCGCGGACACACGGGTCAGGTTCAGCGCGCGGGCTAACTCCGTCTCGAAAAAATCCTTGACCAGTTTGATGGCGATTTCCGTATCCCGCAGGTTCAGCACGGGATTGTAATTCTTGGGGATAATCAGGTGCATAACGCCTTTCCTCCTTGCCGCAGCATAATTGCTAACAGTATAGCACAAAATTCGGCTGAAGCGAACCATTCTGCGCGTAAAAACACCGAAAAAGCAAAGACCGAAACCCTTGACAACGCCCGCAAAAAGCATTATACTGACCTTGTCCCGCAATGAAGGGGAACGCTGGAAGTTCCGTCTGTTCCAGAGAGCCGCGTACTGGTGGAAGCGCGGTCAGACGCCTGTCAGCCGCTCGCCCCGGAGCGCAAACCGGACGAAGGGTTCGGCGAATGGCGCACGTTACGCGCAAGAGAGGTTCGGCACGTCCGGACAAGCAGAGTGGTACCGCGAAACATCCGTTTCGTCTTTGCAGAATTTGCAGGGGCGGAACGTTTTTTTGTTCCGTCCGAGAAAAGCAGGGAGGAAGCATCATGGAATTCAAACCCTATGACCCCAAAGCCATCGAACCGAAGTGGCAGAAGCGCTGGGCGGACAGTCACGTTTTCGAGGCGAAGAACGACTACACCATGCCGAAATTCTACGGCCTGATTGAGTTCCCGTATCCGTCGGGACAGGGGCTGCACGTCGGCCATCCGCGCTCCAATACCGCGATGGATATCATCGCCCGCAAGCGCCGCATGGAGGGCTGCAATGTCCTTTTCCCCATCGGCTGGGACGCCTTCGGTCTGCCGACGGAGAACTACGCCATCAAGAACAAGGTTCACCCCGCCATCGTGACGAAGAAGAACATCGACCACTTCCGCGAGCAATTGCAGAAAATCGGCTTCTCCTTCGACTATTCCCGCGAGGTCAACACCACCGACCCGTCCTACTACCGCTGGACGCAGTGGATTTTCCTTCAGCTGTTCAAGCACGGGCTGGCGTACAAGTCCGAAATGCCCATCAACTGGTGCCCCAGCTGCAAGTGCGGTCTGGCGAATGAGGAAGTTGTCGGCGGCGTGTGCGAGCGCTGCGGCACGCAGGTCATCCGCAAGGTCAAGAAGCAGTGGATGCTGAAGATTACCGCCTATGCCCAGAAGCTGCTCGACGGCTTGGACACGGTGGACTTCATCGACAAGGTGAAGGTGCAGCAGCGCAACTGGATTGGCCGCAGTGTCGGAGCGGAAGTGGATTTTTCCCTGACCGTGCCGGGCGAGAAGGTGCGCGTTTTCACCACGCGCCCGGATACGCTCTTCGGTGCGACGTACATGGTCTTGTCCCCTGAGCATCCGCTGATTGACAAGCTGAAGGACCAAATCACCAACTACGATGCGTGCATGGCGTACCGCGCGGAAGCCGCGAAGAAGAGCGATTTTGAGCGCGCCGAGCTGGCGAAGGACAAGACGGGCGTGCAGATTGAGGGCGTCCGCGCCGTCAACCCCGTCAACGGCAAGGAAATCCCGATTTGGCTGAGCGACTATGTGCTGATGACCTACGGCACGGGCGCAATCATGGCTGTTCCGGCGCACGACACCCGCGACTGGGAGTTTGCGCACAAGTTTGGCATCCCGATGATTGAGGTCGTCGCGGGCGGCAATATTGAGGAAGCAGCGTATACCGATATTCAGGACGGCGTGATGGTCAATTCCGGCTTCCTTGATGGCATGAAGGTCGCGCAGGCGAAGGAAGCGATCATTGAGTATCTGGAGAAGAACGGGCTGGGCGAGAAGAAGGTCAACTACAAGCTCCGCGACTGGGTGTTCAGCCGCCAGCGCTACTGGGGTGAACCCATCCCGATTGTGCACTGCGACAAGTGCGGCATGGTGGCTGTGCCGGAAGATCAGCTCCCTGTGACGCTGCCGATGGTGGACAACTACGAGCCGACCGATTCCGGCGAATCCCCCCTGTCCGTCATGCATGACTGGGTGAACAACACCTGCCCGTGCTGCGGCGGCCCGGCGACGCGCGAAACCGACACCATGCCCCAGTGGGCAGGGTCAAGCTGGTACTTCATGCGCTACTGCGACCCGCACTGCGAAACAGCCATTGCCTCGCCCGAAGCGCTTCGCTATTGGCTGCCCGTGGACTGGTACAACGGCGGCATGGAGCACACGACCCTGCATCTGCTGTACAGCCGTTTCTGGCATCTGTTCCTGCATGACATTGGCGTGATTCCCGCGCCTGAACCCTACCAGAAGCGCACCAGCCACGGCATGATTCTGGGCGAGAACGGCGAGAAGATGTCCAAGTCGCGCGGCAACGTTGTCAACCCGGATGATATCATCGACGAAATCGGCGCGGACGCTTTCCGCGTGTACGAGATGTTCATGGGCGCGTTCGATCAGGCGATTCCGTGGAGCACGCAGAGCGCGAAGGGCTGCCGCCGCTTCCTTGACCGTGTGTGGCGCTTGCAGGAGAATGTGACGCCCGACGAGGGGTACAGCGAGAAACTGAACGCGCTCATGCATGAGACGATTAAGAAGGTTTCGCTGGATTACGAGGCCATGAAGTACAACACCGCCATCGCGCAGATGATGACGCTGGTGAATGAGATGGTTTCCGCCGGCAGCGTGACGCGTGGGGAACTCAAAACCCTGCTCCTGCTGCTCAACCCCGTTGCGCCGCACATCACGGAAGAAATGTGGGAGAATCAGGGCTTCGGCGGCACGATGACGTATCAGAAGTGGCCGACGTGGGACGAAGACGCGCTGGTGAAGTCGGAAATCGAAATCGCCGTGCAGGTCTGCGGCAAGGTTCGCGGCCGCGTGATGATTCCCGCCGACATGACGAAGGAACGCGCGGAGACGGAACTCCAGCAGCTGCCGGAAATCCAGAAGATCCTCGCGGGCAAGATTGTGACGAAGGTCATCTTCGTGCCGGGTCGTCTGGTGAACTTCATTGCGAAGTAACCCGCACAATGTAACCTGATTGCATACAATATTCGCCGCAGAGAAAGAAATTTCCCTGCGGCGATGATTTTTTTGCGGACTGGTTGTATACAAGGTGCTTTTCTCACTCCCGCCACCCTCTAACTGCGCCGCGCACGCACACAACCAGCGGCAGCGCCGCCATCATTCCGACCACGCCGCCCGCCATGCCGCCGAAAGCAATCGCCAGCAGCACCGCCAATGGATGCAGCCGCGTCGCGCCGGAGAGCAGGCGCGGGGAGAGCAGGTTCGCTTCCACCTGCTGCACAAGGCAGATTGCCAACAGTGTCCACAGCGCTGCCGTCCAGCCGCTTTGCAGCGCCAGCAGCACCGCCGGGACGCCCGCAATGAACGGCCCGATGTACGGAATCAGCTCCATCACGCCCATGAACAGCCCCAGCAGCAGCGCGCCGGGTGTACGCGTGAGCAGCAGCGCAAGAGCGGTCATGGCGGCGACGAACAGCGAGAGAATCAGCTGTCCGCGCAGGTACAGGGCGGATTCGCGGCGCATTTCACGGGCGGCACGGATGCCGCGCGCACGGTATTTGACGGGCAGAACAAGCGACAGCAGGAGGCAAAGACGCTTGCGGTCGCGCAAAAAGTAGAACGAAAGCAGCGGCGCAAGCAGCCATTGGCTGACGCTCCCGGTCAGGCGGCGAATCCCGCTGACGAGCGTTGCGGCAAGCTGCCCCGCGGCAGCGCTGATGCGCGAGAACAGCTCCGCCTGCATGTCGCCGAGGGGGATACCGCGCGCTTCGAGCGCAGCACTCCATCGGGCGAGCAGCTCCCGCAGGCTGTCCAGCAGCGCGGGCAGGCGCGACATGAGCTGCGCACTCTGCCGCAAGAGGGGCGGAATCAGCCCCCAGAGCATTCCCAGCACTGCGCCGAGCAGCGTCAGCAGGGCAATCGCCGCCGCCGCGCCGCCGGGCAGCCGCTTTTCCAGTACTTTGCACAGCGGCAGGGACAGCAGCGTCAAAACGCCCGCGACTGCCAGCAGCGACAGCATCGACATGATCAACGACCAGAATGCGACCACCAGCGCGACCGTGCCCGCGATCAGCAGCCCCGCTGTCCATTTGCGCCGCGTGACGGCTTTCTCCATGCGCTTTTCCTCCTTTCGCAGCGGATGGGAAAACGGGCAGGACGCATGATGGTGCAATCCTGCCCGCCTCCATTATTGCTGTCCTTCGCTCATGTCCTGCACGGCTTTCTTGACTTTGTTTGCGCCTTTCTGGACATCCTGACGAATGCCGGGCAGCATCATCAGCCCGATACCCATTGCCAGACCGACCGCCGAGCCAATCAGCATCTTGTTCACTGCGTTTCCCTCCCTTCCAAGAGAATTTCGCCTTCCGGAACGAGAACATCGCCGTCGGGTGAAGCGGAAAAGTGGCGGATGCGCCGCCGTCCGTCGCGGAAATCGTCAATCAAACCGAGGGAGACCTCCAGCTCACTGACGAGCAGATTGTCCGCGCTGATGAGCACATCCGTCACGCAGCCGAGGGTCAAGCCGCGCGTGTCCTTGACAGTGCGCAGGCGGAAATCCGTTTTGCGGGGCAGGTGCGTTGGGCAGGCGCGGAGGATGACAGACACGTCGCCGAGCAGGGCGATGCTGTCCCTCGCGACCCACTTTGCGCCGCCGAACCCGCGCCGGACAATCAGCCCACGCAGCGCGTGACCGTCGTTTTCGAGCACGGCGCGTTCCACATGCCCCTGTGAGCGCCCGCGCAGCACGGCGGGAAGCCCCAGCACACGCGTCAAATGCACGTCACAGGTCATCAGCGTCCTGCACGGGTTCTTCGTCCGCGTCCTCCCACGGCACGCCTGTCCACGAGCCAAGCACGTCGGTGCGGCTCATGCGGCGCTGAGCGTCCGCAAGCGTTTTCACCAGCGGACTGGGGTGCAAAGGTCGTTTTCTGTCCATGCGGCATTCCTCCTTCCGAGATGCAGTCTGCCCGGCTTTGGAGGAGCGCATGATGGGAATCCCTGCTTGTCCGGGAAAAATGGACGTAATACGATTTCCAGATTCACCTGCGCCATCTGCTTGCGCATTCTTATCTGGAAATCGTATAAAGCAGGATTTTTCGCGAAAAAAGGCGAATTAGGTGGATGGACGGCGGCGGTCAGGCTATTGGCACCACCGTACAACTCGGCGGCGCGTGCATGGACAAGCTGCGGAAAATGGTGTATGACAGCAGAAAGGAAGGATAAAAATGGATGACCGGCACTTCCGAATCGTTGACCGCTGCCTCCTCGATTGGGATGTGATGCAGCTTTTTCCCGGCGCACCGCAGGACGAGTACGCGGCGGAAGCCTACGCTATTGCCGCACGGCTGCCGGACTGCCGATGCGAATCCGACGTGCAGCAATGCCTGTACGAAGTGTTTGCTGCAGCATTCGGAGAACTTGCGCCGGAGCGGGATGCGTGCAAGGAAACGGCGGAGCGGATTTGGGCAGAAATCAAGGCATGAGAGAAAAGCATCCCGGAGAGGCGAAAAGTGCGTGCTCTGGGGGCTTGACCTCTTTGAGCAACTCAGAAAGAGAAGGATGAACAGATGGATGCAATGCACGTTGTAATAGGCGCAGTTTTTTTCGTCATTGTTATAGTGATAGGTATCTGTGCCTCAGAGAAAAAAGTGACGGTACAGTTCAAAAATCCAGAAACCGGGAATATACTTTATTCCGGAAAAGGAAATTCAGTAGCCAGCGCACTGCTTGACGGCTTTGATAAAATGTATCGCAATCTTTCCACAAACTCACATGAGGAAACCCTCGAAAACAGGTTGGCAACCATGAAACAAGCAATGGAGGATAACAGACACTACTTGAAAAAAAGAGACGTAGAAGTCTGTAAAGAGTACATTCAAAAAGTTCAAAGTTTGTTGACGCAGAAGGAACAAGAGCGTAAACAGCTAGAAGAAGAAAAGCGGCGTGTGCGCCAAGAAAATACCGCTATCCAAAGAAGCCAGCAGTGCGAAAGAACAAAAGCGCTTACAGAACGCCAACGCTATATTGCAGAACAAAGAAGGATGCTATCTGCATCCATGCGATACGATGTTCTGCGCCGCGACAAATTCCGCTGCGTTCTCTGCGGTGCGGCTGCAAAAGACGGTGTACAGCTACATGTAGATCACATTCGTCCGCTATCCAAGGGTGGAAAAACGGAAATGTCCAATTTGAGGACGCTCTGTGACCGCTGCAATTTGGGCAAAGGTGCAAAAATCGAATAAGCAAAGCGCATCAATCCTCTTGCAATCCTGCCGCACCCTGCTATATAATAGGAACCGAAACAAACCACCGCAGGAGGTACACATCCATGAAAATCACCATTCTGGACGGCGCTGTGGAGAATCCCGGCGACCTGAGCTGGGATGCTCTCGCCGCCTTGGGCGACTTGACTGTCTACGATTACACCGCGCCGGAGGAGATTCTCTCCCGCATCGGCGACGCGCCGATTATCCTCACCAATAAGACGCCCATTACCCGCCAAACGATGGATGAATGCCCGAATCTGCGCTACATCGGTGTGCTGGCGACGGGCTTCAACGTCATCGACGTTGCGGCAGCGAAAGAAAAGGGCATCGTTGTCGCAAATGTTCCGTCCTATGGCACGCAGGCGGTCGCGCAGTTCGTGATGGCGCAGCTGCTGGAAATCTGCCACCGCATCGGCCATCATAACGACGCGGTGCAGCAGGGGCGCTGGACGGCTTGCCGAGACTTCTCCTTCTGGGATTATCCGCTGATTGAGCTGGCGGGAAAAAGCATGGGCGGGCAAGACGTTCGGCATCGTCGGCTACGGGCGCATTGGTCAGGCGACGGCGGAACTCGCCCGCGCGTTCGGCATGAATGTCATTTATTACAGCCGCCACGGATCGGGCGAAGGCTATGTGCCGCTGGATGAACTGTACGCCCGCAGCGACATTGTGTCCCTGCACTGCCCGCAGACCCCGGAGAACGTCGGCATGATTGACAAAACCGCGCTGGCGAAGATGAAAGACGGCGTGATTTTGCTCAACACCGCGCGCGGCGGACTCATCAACGAAGCGGATTTGCGGGATGCTTTGCTGTCCGGCAAGGTGTACGCCGCCGCGTCGGACGTGGTGTCCACCGAGCCGATTCGGGCGGACAACCCGCTGCTGGGGCTGGACAACATGATTATCACGCCGCACATCGCGTGGGCAAGCCACGAGGCGCGCCAGCGGCTGATGGATACGGCGGTGGAGAATGTAAGAAACTTCTTGAATGGGACGCCGAGCAACAACGTGGCGAAGTAATACTATTTCCAGATTCACCTGCGCCATCTGCTTGCGCCTTTTCCCTTCTGGCGTCCGCTCATTCCACTTAGCGTAGCGCTGCTACGCTGCGTTTCATTCACGTTAGCCAGAGTGAAAAATTCGCGGCGCATCTTGGCGCATTCTTATCTGGAAATAGTATAAAAAATAATCCCCCGGAACGCGCAAAACCCGCCGCTCCGGGGGCATCTTTTTCCCTTTCCATCCCGCAAGGAAACAAACGCCCGCCCGGATTGTAAACCTGCGCGGAATTTTCGGCGAATGTGTGTCTTTTTGCGCCGAAATGTGCTACAATGAATCGTTACGAAGCATAAGGAGGCAGCAATGAAGGAGCTGAAGCTGGCGTGGCGATATGTCCGCCGTCACTGGTGGCAGTACATTCTGGGCATTCTGGCGCTGTTCATTGTGGACGAGGTGAATACCTATGTGCCGCGGTTCACAGGCGAAATTACCAACGGGCTGGATCAGCACACGCTGGATATGGGCGGCGTGATGGGGCTGGTCTGGAAGATTGTGCTGATTGGCGTAATTATCGCGGTAGGGCGCTTTGCGTGGCGCTTTTTCCTGTTCGGGTCGGCGCGGTCGATTGAAAAGGAATTGCGCAGCGATTTGTTCGCGCACCTATCCACGCTCTCGCCGCACTATTACAACGAGCACAAGACCGGCGACCTGATGGCGCGCTTCATCAACGACCTGCAGGCGGTTCGCACGCTGGTGGGCATGAACGTTATCAGCACATTCGACGCGACGGTGATGCTGCTGCTGGTGCTGTGGCAGATGATGACGTATGTCAGCCCGAAATTGACGGGTGTGGCGGTGCTGCCGCTGATTCTCATCATCTTCGGCGATTACTTCTACGGCAAGGTGATGCACAAGCGCTTTCTGGCCAAGCAGCAGGCGTTCTCGACGCTGACGGACCAAGTGCAGGAAACGGTGTCGGGCATCCGCGTGATTAAATCCTTCGTGCAGGAACGCAAGGAGCTGTACGCCTTCGCGAAGACGACGCTGTTCACGAAGGAAAAGAACCTCGGCGTTGTGCGCCTGCAGGCGCTGGTGATGCCGCTGCTGGACTTGATTGTCGGTATAGCGAGTCTGCTGACGCTGGCTTACGGCGGCTATCTGGCGATTTACGGCGAAATCAACATCGGGCAGTTTATCAGCTTCAACTCGTATGTGACGATGCTGGTGTGGCCGATGATGGCGGTGGGCGAGTGCATCACGAGCGTCAGTCAGGGCCTGGCAAGCCTGCGCCGCATTCAGGAGATTTTTGACGCGAAGCCGGAAATCGTGGACGGCGACATGGTGAACCCTTCGATTCAGACGCTCAAGGGCGATATCGACATTGAACACCTGTCCTTTGCCTATCCCGACCAGCCGACCGTGCCGGTGCTGGAAGATGTGTCGGTGCATGTGAAGGCGGGCGAGACGCTGGCGGTACTGGGGCGCACCGGTTCGGGCAAAAGCACGCTGCCGAGCCTGCTCATGCGCCTGTACGACGTACCGGACGGCATGATTACCATCGACGGGCACAACCTGCGCGAAATCCCGCTGGCGGCGCTGCGCAGGAATATCGCCTGTGTGCCGCAGGACAACTTCCTCTTTTCTGACACGCTGCAGAACAACATCGCGTTCGGCTCGGACAACAAGTCGCTGGACGCGGTGCAGGAGGCGGCGAAAAACGCCTGCATCCACGATAACATCATGGAGTTCCCCAAGCAGTACCAGACACTGGTGGGCGAACGCGGCGTGACGATTTCCGGCGGTCAGAAGCAGCGTTCCTCCATTGCCCGCGCGCTGATGAAGGATGCGCCGATTCTGCTGCTGGACGATGCGCTCTCTGCTGTCGATACGGACACGGAACGGCAAATACTGGATAACCTGCACCGCCTGCGCAAGGGTCGCACGACCATCATCGTAGCGCACCGCATTTCTACCATTCAGGACGCCGACCACATTCTTGTGCTGGACGAAGGCAAGGTGGAGGAGTACGGCACGCACGAGAAGCTGCTGAACAACGGCAAGCTGTACGCAAGCCTGTACCGCAAGCAGCAGCTGGAAAAGGAACTTCACGAGGAAGGAGGCGCTGCACATGCGGAGTAAGTTCGGGGATAACGAGCCGCAGGACGTTTCGTATCACGGCAACGCCTTCCTGCGCCTGATGGGCTACATCAAGCCCTACTGGAAAACGGTTGCGCTGTGCTGTGTGCTGGTGGGGCTGCTGACGGTGTTCGACATTGCCCGCCCGCGCATCATCGGCGACGCGATTGACAAGTACATCACCCAGCAGAGCGCGCAGGATCTGCCGCCGGAAACGCGCTTTCAGGGCATCCTGATTGCGGCGGGGCTGTATGTGGCGATTCTGCTGCTGCAATTTGTCTGCAACCGCCTGCAGTACCTGAAGATTCAGGAAACCGGGCAGAACATCGTTTATACCCTGCGCAATGAGCTGATGGCGCATGTCGAAAGCCTCTCCATGCGCTTCTTCGATTTGACGCCTGTGGGCAGAATCGTTACGCGCATCACCAACGACACCGAGGCGGTCAATGACCTGTATGCCAACACGATTGTCCGCCTGTTCCGCAACATCGTCAAAATCATCGGACTTGCCATTATTATGATGGTGATGAACTTCCGCATGGCAATGCTGTCGTTCGTGCTGGTACCGGTGATGGCGGTGCTGACGGCAGTGTTCCGCAAATTGAGCCGCAAGACGTACCAAATCGTCAAGACGCGCATCACGACGCTGAATACCTTTTTGAGCGAGCATCTGTCGGGAATGCGGGTCATCCAGATTTTCGCGCGTGAGAAGGAGAAATGCGCCGAGTTTGAGGAAAAGAACGAATCCCTCTACCGCGCGGGCGTGCGCGAAATGATGGTGTTCGCCATTTTCCGCCCGTCGATTTACTTCCTGTCCGTTATCGCAATGGCGATTATTCTGGGCGGCGGCAGCGCACTGGTGCTGGACGGCGTGATTTCCATCGGTATGCTGTACACATTCACGGAGTACATTTCCCAGCTGTTCACGCCCGTGCAGGAGCTGGCGGAGCAGTTCACGACGCTGCAAAGCGCCATTGCGTCTGCCGAGAAAATCTTCACCCTGCTGGACGAAAAGCCCATGCTGTCCGACAAGGAAGACGCGAAGAAGCTGCCCGCTGTGCGCGGCAAAATCGAGTTCGACCACGTCTGGTTTGCGTATGACAACGTGAACTGGGTGCTGAAGGACGTGTCCTTCACCATCGAGCCGGGGCAGAAGGTGGCGTTCGTCGGCGCGACGGGCGCGGGTAAATCCTCCATCCTGAATCTGATTGGGCGCTATTATGACGTGCAGAAGGGCAGCATCCGCGTCGATGGCGTGGATGTGCGCGACCTGACCCGCGACCAGCTTCGTGCCGCAATCGGGCAGGTACAACAGGATGTGTTCATCTTCACGGGCGACATCAAGAGCAACATCCGCCTGCGCGACGAGGAAATCACTGATGAGCAGGTACGTCAGGCGGCGGAATACACCAATGCGTCGCGGTTCATTGAGCGGCTGCCGAACGGCTACGATGAGCATGTGACGGAGCGCGGCGCGACGTTCTCTGCGGGTCAGCGGCAATTGCTGTCGTTTGCCCGGACACTGGCGCATGACCCGAAAATTCTGATATTGGACGAAGCGACGGCGAACATCGACACGGAGACGGAACAGTGGATTCAGGAAGCGCTGGAGCGGCTGATGCAGGGCCGCACGTCGATTATGGTCGCGCACCGCCTTTCGACCGTTCAGCACGCTGACCGCATTATCGTGATGCACCACGGGCGAATTCGCGAATCCGGCACGCATCAGGAACTGTTGAAGCAGGACGGCATTTACAAGAAGCTGTATGAGCTTCAGCTGGCATAAAAAGAACAGGAAGCGGCAGAGCCTAATCTGGATGTTGATGATGCGGATAAATCCGCCGACGAAGGTGATAATGAACCTATGGAAAAAGGAGCAGCTTGACGTGTGGGGCAGCCTTCGGGCTTCCGTTCCATAAAGAAAAAACCAATATGATAGAATCTGCATCATAAACAAAGCGACGAATCGGGATTGGTGAGGTGATTTTATGGCGAGTGACCAAGAGAGAATAGCAATTTTATTTATACATGGCATTCTTGGAACTACAAGTCATTTTGAACCTTTTTTATCGCTTGTTCCTCCAAATTGGTCAATATGCAATCTATCGTTAAAAGGTCATGGAGGAAGTGTAAAGGACTTTTCGCAAGCCTCTATGACTGAATGGAAGCAGCAAGTAAAGAATGCTCTTGAAGAACTATCAGAAACCAACAATAAAATCATTATTGTCGCTCATTCCATGGGGACACTGTTTGCTATACAAGAAGCGATAGAAAAACCGGTAGAAGAATTATTTCTTCTAAATGTTCCGTTAAAAGTGAGAGTTACCTTCCGTTTATTTAGAACATCATGGCGAGTTTTTACAGGAAATATTAAACCTGATGATAAATGGTCTCTCGCAGCACAAAATGCGTATAGCATAGAAAGAGATAATCATATTTTAAGATACTTTGGTTGGATTCCAAGATACCTTGAGTTGTTTTCTGAAATACGAAAGACAAGAAAAATCATAGGGAAATTACTAACACCGTCGCATATATATCTATCTATGTTAGATGAAATGGTTTCCCCTAAATGTAGTAAATTATTTAAGGATAACCCTTGTATATGTGTCAAGTCTTTGCAAACCTCTGGACATTTTTATTATTCACCGGAGGATCAGTGTTTAATGAAGGAAGATTTTAATAAAATGATGCAGAATGTTCAAAAAGAAATTTCGAATTAAGGAGGTCTATATGAAGAAAGCGCTAACTTCCAGTTTGTCGAACTGAATCAATATCCATAGCAGCCATGCGCTACGGTGTGTGGCTGCTTATGTTTGCAGAAGGAACAGACGCAAACCGGCAGTCGATGAAGTGCCATCAGCTGCCGGTTTTGCATGGGCAATACCGCACAACTCGGCGGCGCGTCGGGTGATGTCTTTTCCGCCATCAGCCAATCGCGAAATGGGTGCAGGGACAAATAAAACGGGACGAAGTCCCCTGCTGTTCTTTTGCTGCACAGACGTTGACGAAGGGACGGACTTCGTGCTATCATAAACGCTGTGTTCCGACTTTTTTCGACAAGAAGGCATCAATGACGATGAATCGTAAACTCTTTGCGAAGGGCTTCCGGCATGGAATCCCGATTGGGCTGGGCTACCTATCCGTTGCGTTCACGTTCGGCATGAAGGCAGTGGCGGATGGCTTGTCGCCGCTCGAAGCGCTGCTGATTTCCATGACGAACGTCACCAGTGCGGGACAGTTCGCCGGGCTACCGCTGATTCTCGCACAGGCGTCGTACCTCGAAGTCGCGCTGACGCAGCTGATTATCAACCTCCGCTACGCGCTGATGAGCCTGTCCATCTCCCAGAAGATGGATTCGGATATGAACACACCGCGCCGCCTGTTCTTCTCTTTCATGAATACGGACGAGATATTCGCTGTCGCATCCAGTCAGCCGGGGCAGGTCAGTCACTGGTATTTGTATGGGTTGATGACCGCGCCGTACCTCGGCTGGTCGGCCGGTACGATTCTGGGCGCGGTCGCGGGCACGCTGCTGCCGGTTTTCCTCCGCAATGCGCTCGGTATCGCGATTTTCGGCATGTTCCTCGCCATCATCCTGCCGCCCGCGCGCAAGGAGAAGCCCGTGCGCATCGTCGTGCTGATGGCTATCGCGATGAGCCTGTGCTTCCGCTATGTGCCGATGCTCTCGCAGGTGTCCAGCGGGTTTGTCATCATCATCTGTGCTATTGCCGCCTCGGCGCTGGGCGCGTGGCTCTTCCCCGTGCGGGAGGAAGAAACGAAAGCGGGTGATGCGCAATGACGGCAAATTTTCCGATTTACCTGCTTGTGATGGCGGGTGTGACGTATCTGATTCGGATGCTGCCGCTGACGATTTTCCGCAAGGAAATCAAATCAACGTTCATCAAGTCGTTCCTGCACTATGTGCCGTTCGCGGTGCTGGGGGCAATGACGATTCCCGACGTATTGTATTCCACGGGGGATATGCGCACGGCGGCGGTTGGTTTGGTGGTAGCGGTGTTCCTCGCATGGAAGGGGAAGAGCCTGCTGACGGTGGCGCTTGCGGCGTGTGCGGCGGTGCTGGCGGCGCAGGGGATTCTGCTGCTGTTCTGATGATCATTGCAACGAAAAAGGGGATTGTGTCCGAAATCATGGACGCAATCCCCTTGATTTTTATTCCAGACTGCCCAGCAGCGTCGGCAGAATCGCCGTGACGGTCTGCTCCGCCGCGGCACAGCCTGTCAGGTAAACCATGCACCCTGCGATAAGCGCCGCCACGACGGTCAGGGCAATCAGCAGCGCACGCCGGACGTGGTGCGGCTTCGTTATGATTGCCCGCTGCTCTGCGCGTTCGGGTCGAAGAGGCTCATCAGGTGGGCGCTGCTGCTTTCGAGGGTTGCCATGGCGCTCTTGATGGCGGACAGGTCATCCGCCGTCATTTTGTCGGGCTTGGCGCGCCCAATCAGATGGCGAAGGGCAGCCTCGTCGTCCTTGACGCGCTTCTTCTCGTCTTTGTCCAGCTGCTTGCTGCACTGGTTCAAGGCAGCGCCTACCTGCGCCAAAAGGTGCTGCGCCTGATTGATGGTGTCCATCAGGTCGCGGCGGAAAGCGTCCTGCGCGGCGTATTGCTCCGCATCGCGAATCGCCTGCTGAATTTCATCCTCGCTCATTTTGTTGTCGGCGGTGATGGTGATGGATTGGGCGCGTCCAGTGTCCTGGTCGCGCGCGGAGACGGTCAGGATGCCGTTGGTGTCAATATCGAACGTGACCTCAATTTTCGGTACGCCTGCCATTGCGCGGCGGATGCCCTTCAGGCGGAATTTGCCGATGCTCTTGTTGTCCCGCGCCATCGGGCGCTCACCCTGCAGGACGTTGATTTCTACCGACGACTGGAACATGCCCGCTGTGGTGAACACTTGCTGATAGTGCACAGGCAGGGTGGAGTTGCGCTCGATGACGCGGGTCGCGACGCCGCCGACCGTCTCAATTGCCAGCGAAAGCGGGGTCACGTCCAGCAGCAGCAAGCCCGTGGAGTTTGTCAGCGTCGTGTGTTCATTCAGCGTGTCGCCCTGAATCGCCGCGCCCTGCGCTACGCATTCGTCGGGGTTGATGCTCTTGCTCGGCATGATGCCGGTCAGCTGGCGCACCTTCTCCTGCACAGCGGGAATGCGCGTCGAACCGCCGACCAGCAGCACCTTGCCCAGCTCGCTGGCGGCAATGCCTGCGTCGCTGAGGGCGCTGCGGACAGGACCTTCCGTCCGCGCAACCAAATCCGCCGTCAATTCATTGAACTTCGCGCGGGTCAGCGTCTGCTCCAAATGCACCGCCTGACCGCCGACTGTGCTGATGAACGGCAGGCTGATGGTGGTCATCTCGGTGGCGGACAGCTCCTTTTTCGCCTGCTCGGCGGCTTCCTTCACGCGCACCATGGCCGCCAAATCGCGGTGAAGGTCAGCGTGATGTTCCCGCTGGAAAGCATCGCAGACGAAATTCACGATGCGCTCGTCGAAGTCATCGCCGCCGAGGTGGTTGTCGCCGCACGTCGCCAGCACTTCGATAACGCCCTCGCCAATCTCGATGATGGATACGTCAAATGTGCCGCCGCCAAGGTCGTAGACCATGATTTTCTGCGGTGCGCCGTTGTTCAGCCCGTAGGCGAGGGCGGCGCTGGTCGGCTCGTTGATGATGCGGCGGACGTTCAAGCCCGCAATGCGCCCCGCGTCCTTCGTCGCTTGACGCTGGATGTCCCCGAAATACGCTGGGACGGTAATCACCGCGTCGGTGACGGGTTCGCCGAGATAACTTTCCGCGTCCTGCTTCAGCTTGCGAAGAATCATGGCGCTGATTTCCTGCGGCGTATAGCTTTTCCCGGCGATGGTCTTGCGCCAGTCCGTGCCCATATGGCGCTTGACGGACGCAATCGTGCGGTCGGCGTTGACTGCTGCCTGACGCTTCGCCGCGCTGCCGATGAGCCGCTCGCCGCTGTCGGTGAATGCCACGACGGACGGCGTTGTGCGCTCGCCCTTATCGTTCGGAATGATGGTTGCGCTGCCGCCCTCAACCACGGCGACGCAGCTGTTGGTGGTACCCAAGTCGATACCGATGATTTTGCCCATAAAGTTACACTTTCTCAAGGAAACTGATTCCTTGACCTTTTGCGCGATTCAGTTGCGCGCATTGCATACAGTTTTTTTGTGTTGCGCAGGGGTTTCGCGCCTGCGGGCGCGACAAGGGGGCTTTGCGGTCGCCCCCTTGACCCCTTCGC
>ENA-ORND01001365-ORND01001365.1-human-gut-metagenome-genome-assembly--contig:-NODE-1365-length-17048-cov-2.677926_pt1 | contig 17048 bp, 13 predicted proteins | sample MGYA00242111_ERZ509014 | MGnify/ENA primary metagenome ERZ509014 (study PRJEB26280, sample SAMEA2338694) | human gut metagenome | biome: human gut; feature: human-associated habitat; material: faeces... | reverse complement strand
CACCATACCGTCTCCGCAGCTGCACTGGCCGGAGGCGGGGCGAATGTCCGGCCCGGCGAGATTTCTCTCGCGCACAAGGGCGTGCTGTTTCTCGACGAGCTGCCGGAATACGGCAAGAATACGCTCGACGTCCTGCGCCAGCCGCTTGAGGGCGGTACGGTGACGGTATCCCGATCGGCGCATTCGGTAACCTTTCCGGCGGACTGTAGGCTGGTGGCGGCCATGAATCCCTGCCGCTGCGGCAATTTCGGCCTTCCCGGGCAGGAATGCAGCCGGGCACCGAAATGCGCGGAAGAATACCGCGCCCGCATTTCGGGGCCGCTGCTGGACCGGATCGACATTCAGATTGAAGTGCCGGCAGTCAGTCCGTGGGACCTGGCAGACGTCAGGCCGGGAGAAAGTTCGGACGAGATCCGCAAAAGGGTGATTGCCGCGCGCGAAATTCAGAAAAAACGTTTCGCCGCTTTCGGCTGTCCTTCGCTTCTGACCAATTCGCAGCTGAAGGGCGAACTGCTGGAGCAGGCGGCGGCGCTTGACAACGAGGCCAAAGCGCTGCTGTTGTCCTATGCCGACCGCACCGCGATGTCCGCCCGCGCCTATCACCGTACTTTGCGGCTGGCTAGGACAATTGCGGACTTGCAAAATGAAAATAAATTGCTTAGAATACATATCGCCGAGGCTCTGTCTTTGCGATGGAAAACGCCTGACTATAAATCTAGGAGATAAAAAATAATGCAGAATTTAACAACTCTCAAAACAGTTTTATTTGCCGCCTTGCTAACGGTGCCGGCGCTGTCTGCTTCCGCTCAGTGTCCGGGCGGCGGCGCCTGTCCGCAGGCGGTGGAAGACTGTGCCTGTCCGGCGCAGATGGGGAGCGGCGAAGACTGTGCCTGCCCGCAGGTAAAAACGATTGAAACCAGACAGCCCGGCGGATGTATTCAGGCGGCATCCAAAAACGGCGATTGCGGCGAGGCCAAACCGGTTGCCTATACGCTGGCGCCGCGTTCTGACGAATTCAAAATGTCTGCCCGGCAGCAGTTGTTTTCCGAATCGGCAGAGGAAAAAGAAGACCGCGACGGCAGCATTTTCGGCGGCGGTCCCTGCGTGAGCTGTGACAAAAACGGCAGCATCTTCGGCGGCGGTCCCTGCAAAACCTGCGACAAAAACGGCAGCATTTTCGGCGGCGCGCCCTGTAACGGTCCGGCCTGCCGTCCGGAAAAGACCAATCCGAAATATATTCAGAACTACATTCTTTATGACGACAGCCTTTACAGCGCAATACACCGTCAGTGCGGCGATTTTGCCCCGCTGGAGCTGGAGTGGGTGGATTTCCGGCTTAAAAACGGGATGGACAACAACGGCTATTCCCGCAAACTCGGAAAATACCGCTTTCGTATTTTCGGTTGCCGCCGCGATACCAAAAATGCGATTTTGAACGAAGGCAGAATCCTTGAAAAGGATATGAACTTTATTGAAATTTTCGATGACATGGTTTCCGACTGCTACAAAGTGGTCAAAACCCCGAACGACTTGTGCCTGAGGGCCGACAGCCCGCTGCCGGAATATGTGCTGACGGCGGAAATTACCGACTATTATATGAATTTGTGTGACGAATATAACTGGGACGAGGCCAAAAAAGAAGACAAGAGAATCGGTTCGTCGGAAATGACGGTCGTCTGGCGTCTGATGGATCTGACCAAAACCAACGTGTTATGGAAAGGCAAGAGCGTTGGCTACGGCGAAGTCGAAGACGGCGAATATAACGGCGAAATCGTGCTGATCGAACGTGCGTTTGCCGATGCGGTCGACAATCTCCGCAATCTCCCGGGGTTTGAAGACCAGTTGTCCAAACGCCTGTCGCCGGAAGAACTGCAAAGACAGCGCAATGCCCTGATCGACATGCAGCGGCAGATGGATCCGGTTAAGTGTCAGTTCAGCGAAGAAATCAAAGTGATGGAAGATTCCGGCAGCGTTTCGAGCGGTTACGGCATGAACGAAGGCTGGATCAATGTTCCCGAAGCCAAAATGGTTGACGGACAGGTTGTTGAAAATTCGGGTTCCGCTTCTTCGGGCTTCGGCGCGGCGGAAGGCGGCAACGTGACTGAGCTGCAAATGGTCGACGGACAGATTGTCGAAAATTCGGGTTCCGTTTCTTCTGGATCGGGTGCGGCGGAAGGCAGCAACGTGACCGAACTGCAGCTGATCGACGGTCAGATTGTTGAAACTTCGGGCGCTTCCGCTTCCGGTTACGGCATGGCGGAAGGCGGCAACGTGACGGAAATTATCACGACCGGCGGCGTGGTTACGGAAGATTCCGGAGTTGTGTCGGACGGTGCGGCAATGTATGAAGTGGAAGCGGTGGAACCGCTGCCGAGCGACATGTCGGCGATGATCGAAAGCGACAGCCTGTGCATCAGGGAACAGCCGGATTATGACAACATGGGACCGGAAAACGTTTATAAGGTCAGAACCGCGGTAGTTTCCGTCGCCAATGCCAAAGGCAAAAAAGGTGCCGGTCTGCTGATTTCGGAACAGTTTGTCATGACTTCCGCCGATCTGGTTGATCGCAGCAACAACAGCTATGCGTTGGAAACGATCAACGGCAAAAAGCTGAAAGCCCGCGCTTTCCGCATCAATCCGAAGAAGAACACCGCGTTGCTGGTGCTGGACAAGCCGACGCAGTATACACCGTTGTCGCTCAATCTGGAACTGCCGGCGGTAAACAAGGACAACTTCATGACCCTGGGGCTGCTTAACTTTACCGAGGGTGAAGGCGAAGGTTATCTGGAAACCGGTGGCAAGGTCAGCGGTTACCGTTATGACGAGGACGGCACTTCGCAGATTGTGATCGACACCTTTGTTCAGAGCGCTACCATCGGCGGCGTGCTGATTGACGAAAAAGGGCGGATTACCGGCATGGCTCACACTTCGCGCCCGATTAAAGACGGTCCGGATCTGTTCCTGCCGATCGAAACGGCGATGAAGAGTCTGGGTGTAGGCATCTGCGGCAAGGAATTTCCGCAGCCGAAGCCCAAGCCGCAAAAATCGTGGCGTCAGAAATCGGTTGCGCCGCTGATTGAAAATACGGTTCAAAAAGCGCCGGAAGCCATGGATGTCAAAGAGCGCAAATAACCGAACGAAAAAAGGGGGGAAAAGCCAGATGCTTTTCCCCCTTTTTTGTTTTGTGGTTTGAATGTCTGCGTAAACGGGCAGGTGCGGATATGCAGGTTCTGCCGTAAGGACGGGCAAGGTTTTCGGCGTTTGAATGAGTTAATAGTGTTTGCATTAACTGGCGAAAGTTTATGTTTTGGGCGTAACTTTGTCCGTATGTCGGCGCTTTGTTCCGGTCACCGGATTTGTACGGTTTTCGGGCAGAACGAGTTTCGTTTGAAAGATGAAGTTCGTCTGCCCGGCAAGTGAAAGTTTATCTCATTATTTGTTTGTGTTCATCGGTTTTCATTGTTTCTCGCCGGTTGTTTCCGCCGCCGTTTTTCGCGGTGCCGTTCCAGACGTTTTCGGTTTTCCCGACCAGTTCAATTTTAACGTCCCGGCCGTAAAACTCCAGCAGATGACGATAGTATTCCCATTTACGCACGCTGCCTATCTCCATGTTGTCGATCACGTACCAGGGGATCCCGGTCTTGGTTGCCACCGTTTTTAATTGCAGAAAACGGTCACAGCGGTATTTGTGCAGCTCTTGTCCGATTATTTTTTTGATTTTATCGTTAAACATAGTTTGAAACTCCCTTGATTTTGTTTATGGTAAAAAAACAAAACCGCCCGGGGAAAACCCTTAGGCGGAAGGAGCTAACAAACTGTCAACGTATGCAGTCGCCGTTATTCAGCATATTACCGACACTCCTTCCGAAAGAAGGATTTTTACATTGAAGATGTTTGTTAGACACCACACCCGGCCTCCCGGATGCAGGGTTGATATTAAAGAAGTTACCGCTTGTTGGCAAGCTGAAATTTAATCAGGTTTTGGAAAGAAAAGAAGGGGTCGGAAAAAAACGGCGATGGGAAGAAGGCGGTGTAAAAAGGAGAAGAAAACGCAGGTAACGGAATACGCGGAACGGAGAAGGCCGGCCGGGTATGGTGGAAACTGGAGGCGGAAAAGCACAAGAGGAAATCGGACGCAAGAAATACCGTGGACGGTAAAATGTTAACGGCAATAAATATTTCCCGGGTAAACCGGGGCGAAACCGATGCAAAGCTGTCGGTTTGTCCATAATCAAAGGCACGGAGCGTCGTCGTCACGGTACTAAAGCGTTCATCTTCGGGCAAATCCGGAGTTTCCCGTCAGAAATGTCATAAAAAAAGAAACGTTATAAAAAAGTTCCGCTCTGAGGGCGGAACTTTTGAACGGGCATGTTTTAATGCTTTTTCTTCCGGCGGGACTGTTCGCAGCGCATCAGAATGTAACAGGCGATCAGTCCGGCAATGATGGCGGTTTTTTTCCAACTGCGGCTTTCGAGGTAAACGGCGGCAATGGCCGTAGATACAATGATGGCGATCATACCGATGCGGGCGATCAAAATTTTCTTTTGATAGCGCCGCCAATTGCAGTTTTGTATTCGTTGGCGAATCCACAGCGGATGCAAAAGCAAAAACGCCAGGCAATAAAAAGCCGCGATCAGTGCGCCGATAACGAGACATTGTTCGGGCGGGCCGAGATTATAAAAAGCGGTCAGCATAATTATAGGATTTTGAGGTTAATAATTTATTGTTTCTGTTTGAATATAGCAGCGAAAGGTGAAGATTGCAAAAAAAATATCAAATTTTCTAAAAAAATGCTTGCAAAATTTTTTGCTTATGGTATTAAATATCTCGTTCTAACGATGCGGGCGTAGCTCAGGGGTAGAGCGCAACCTTGCCAAGGTTGATGTCGAGGGTTCGAATCCCTTCACCCGCTCCAATTACAACAACACCCTCCCATAGCGGAGGGTGTTGTTGCATTTGCGACATTGACGGCGGATTTGAACTCTCGGGAAAGAGGGTTCGACTGCAAGCGAGAAACGGACGGAGTATGTCGGTGAGCCGTCAGGCGAGCGAGCGCCGGGACTTTGTCTTTTCCGTCAGGCGAGCGGGCGTCGCAGGTTTTATCTTTGCCGTCGGGCGAGCGGGCGTCGCGGGTTTTGTCTTACCGGCGATGCGTGTAAAATACCGAGGAATAAGCATTGTACAACTCTTAACTTTTTTAACTTCCTTTCATAGCGGAGGATGTTGTTGTAATTGCGACAGCGGTAAAGATAACCGCAGACTTTTCCGATATATTGATACAAAGTGTGTGCGGCCTTGGCTATGGTGTTGTTTTCACCCGGAAAAAGCGCTGTTTATGGCTTTGTGCAAAGGAAAAACGGAATTAAGACCGGAAATGCGAAAAGAAGCAACAGACGAGCGGCCTGAAGCGGCGGGGAAAAGAGTTTTTTATCCCGATCACGGCAAGAAGAAGGGGTTGCGGCGTGATGTTAATGATATATGTTCGTCTTGTCGATGCGTTTTTTGGTTGCAGCCGGCAAAAATCCGGTGTGGAAACCGGCGGTCGCAATGTTGACCAGCTGATTTCAAACAGCGAATCGGTTATACGGCATAAACGGCCGGGACGAATTCTTTGATTTTTTACGAACGCTCGCCGGTGCTTCAAAAAACTGTGCCGGGTGCTTATGTTAATTAGGAAGAGGGACGAATGTTGAAAAAAGAAGGAAATATGGCCCGCCGTTGGTTTTTGATTGACGAAAAAGTGCGGTTCGTGATTGCGGGAATTGTCAATATGGCGATTCGTTATCTGATTTTTGTTTTGCTCGGACTGGCTTTTTCGGTCAGCCGTTATCAGCTTGTTTTGCTTGCCACCTGGCTGTTGTCTTCGGTGATTGCCTTTTTTTCGTACAAGCACCTGGTTTTTCGTACCGAGGGCAATCATTTGAAAGAATTTGTCAAATCACTCCTGATCTGGTGTTTGAGTTATGTCCTGAATGCGGCTTTGTTGGAAGTTCTTGCCGGGAGGCTGGCATGGAACGTTTATTTGGCGCAGGCGGCAGCGATCGTTTTGATCGTGGCAGTCAATTATCTTTTGTTCAAACATTTTGCCTTCCGCCAACAAAAGAAGAGTCTGCTTGAACATCTTTATAATCTCTGGGAATAAAGAGTTTTTCGTTTGTCGTGTCCGGTTGAAAAAACGGTGAAAAACGGCCGGCGGAAAAGAAACAGCCGTTTCCCGGCAAATCGGAGCCGGAACGGTAACAATTGGTTTGATCGTGATCAAAGGCATGAAGCGGGGTTGCCCTAAAGGACAGATTAACAAAGGATGAAATGGTTCGACCAAAATTAAAGACGGGACGTTGTTGCGGCATTAGAACACTCAGCCCAAATATCCTCCGGGGCTTTGTAAGGAAAGTAATAAAAAACATCCCCGTATGCGGGGATGTTTTTTGAAACCGCAGGCTTATTTTGCTCTGACGTACCAAGTGCCGCGGGCAGAACCCCGGCGGATGAGGTAACCTTCGCGGGCGAGGGCTGCAAGATGCTTTTTGACCGTATTGATGTTGGCGCCGGTATTTTCGGTTGCTGATTTGAGCGTAACCCGGCCTTTTGCTTCCGCCAGTTCCAGTATCTGCGCGGAAAGTTCCGGCAGTTCGTCATAGCTGCCGGCCGCAGATTCCGTTTGTTCGTCCAGCCGTTTTTGCAGCCGCTGAACGGTGCGCAGGAAAAACAACAGCCATTCGCCGTATTGCGGTTCCGCACCGGCCAGACTGTTCTGCACCTGCCGCAGGCAGCGGTAATATTCTTCCTTGTTGTCTTCGATCGCCGCTTCCAAAGAGACAAACTGCAGATAACCGTAGCCGGCTTTCAGCAGCAGCAACAGGGTGAGGGCGCGCGCCAGCCGGCTGTTGCCGTCCTGAAAAGGATGAATAATAAGAAAATGAACCATAAACAGGGCGATGACCGGCAGCGGGTGGCAGTTGCGACTTTCCAGACAGTTGCGTGTCCATTCCAGCAGTTTGTGCATCATTTGCGGCGTTTCAAACGGGCTGGCGGTTTCAAAAAAAACGTCGATCGGCCGTCCGTCCACGGTTTTGGAATAAACCGGATTGAGACGCTGTTTGTATTCGCCTTTTTCGCGTTCGTCGATCAGAGAATCGGCAAGCAGCAGCTTATGCAGTTTTTTGACCGAAGTTTCAAACAGGCCGGTTTCGCCGCTGTGGTTGATAATCTGTTCCAGAAGCTGCCGGTAATTGCGGTTTTCCGCCGGGTTGGCAATGGCAGCGACGCTTTCGTTCAGGGCGCGTTCTTTTAAGCGTGCGGCAAGCGTTTCGTCAATGCCGCCGCGTCCCTGCCAGCGGCCCCGGAATTCGTCAATTGAGGCAATGGCGCAAAGCGCCGGCTGGCTGATAAACAAATCTTCAATATTGATCATATTAGTCTCCGCTGATATCTGATAATATAAAAGGATATCTTTTATTATCCGATTATGCAAGCGTTTTTTCGGTTTATAAAAGTTTTTCCTGCCATTCTTTTTCCCGGAAACCGGCCAGTACGAAGTCTTTGCCGACGACCAGCGGGCGTTTGACCAGCATGCCGTCGGAAGCAAGCAGGGCAATTTGTTCGTCTTCGCCGAGCTGGGGCAGTCTGTCTTTTAAGCCGAGGGCTTTATATTTCAGCCCGCTGGTATTAAAAAAACTTTTCAGCGGTTTGCCGCTTTGTGCCAGCCAGATTTTCAGCTCGTCTGCGTCCGGGCAGTCTTCGACGATGTGACGGGCCTTGAAGCGGACGCCGTTTTCCTCCAGCCATTTGCGGGCTTTTTGGCAGGTTGTGCATTTGGGGTATTCAAGAAACAGAATTTCGCTCATTTTTTCCTCTTTGCAAAAGTTGTTTTTATGCCTTTTTATATTAGCCTTTCCCTTTTTTTCCGGCAACATTTAAAAGAAATGAAGCCCCGTTTTTCAACGGGGCTTCAGATCAGATGATGTCAATGACCCGTTTGTTCGTTCCCCGGTTTTGGTCGAGAAAGCGTTGAACGGTGTCCTGATCGAATCTGTATGAGTAAAAACCGTCCCGGTCGGGCCGGCTGCTCACATAGTAATCGTTCAGGCTGCGGGAATTGTAGAACCCTGCTGGTTCCAGCTGAAGGATATCTTCCGCGGTAAGGTAACCGCAGAAAATGGCGCCTTCAACCCAGCGGCGTTTCAAAAGGCCGTCGACCTTTTTACCCGCCGACCGGTAAAATTCCGTCATTTTACGTGCACATTCCTGCGAGGATTTGTTGTCGTTCAGCGCCTTTAGAAAAGCGCAGGAACGGCCGATCCCTTTTTGATTGGCAAAATTGCCGCCGCCGATGTTGTAGATAAACAGACAGGTGGCCAGCATTTCCCCTTCGGAAAGTTCCCTTTCGACGTATTGGTCGATAACGGGAAATACATAGCTGCGCAAATGGTGTCTGACGCAGTTTTGAGCTTCTTTTTTGGAAATGCGCTGGTTGGGCAAGACTTTTTTGCCGTCAGCGTAGCCGGTTGTCCCGTATCCGATCGTCCATCTGGCTCCGCAAAAGTACGAAGTCGGAAAATAATTTTCCACATAGGCGATGCAGGCGATCAACTCGTCTTCCAGCCCTCTGTACGTCTTGCCGTTCAGGCTGACGGTTTCCGAGCGGTCGAAAACGTTTTGCGGAACTTTTTTTACGGCTGTGTCATTGTTGATGACAATGTGGTTTTTGACCGTAATTTTTTCCGCGATTTTGACCGGTTCGGGCAAAGCGCGGTCATATGCCGACATTGTTTCTTTCGTCATTTCGACAATGTTTGTGTCAACGACGGCGGTGTCCGCGGGGACAATTGCCGTTGCGGCTGACTTTTGTTCATTGGCGGGCGCCGGCTGCAAAAGGACGAAGATGTCGTCCTGACAGATGCATGCCAGCACAATCAGCGTGCCGAGAGCGTACAAATATGATTTCATCTTTCTTTATAATTTCTAAAATAATTTACATTATGATAATAAACGTTCTCATTTTATACCGTTTCCGAAATTTTGTCAACAAAAGGGCTTTTAGAGTTTCTTAATTTATTAATGCTAAACAAAACCTTAGTTTTAACTTTTAAAAGGATTGACTGAAATGAAAAAAATCGGGTTGCTGGCGGCGGCTCTGTGTCTGTTTTCCGCAGATGCCGGCGCGGCTTTTGTTTCTCCCTACGTCGGGGCGGACTATAATTATTCTTCGCTTAACTTCGGACGCGAAAGCGAAGATTTTTACGCTGACAATTTTAATTCCCTGGGAGTTGTTGCCGGGGTCAAGCTGCTGAGTTTCCTTTCGGTCGAAGGTTTTTACCAGCAGTCGGAAAACAAGGACAATACGGTACGGAACCACTTTGTCGAAGGCGACGAGTTTTCCACCAAGCTGAAGCTTAAGTCTTACGGCGTCGATTTGGTCGGCGACGTGCTCAATCTGGGAATTGTGGAGATTCTTTCTTCCGTCGGCTACGGCTATTATGACGCCGACGTTACCAACACGGTCAATATCAACGGTGTCGGCGGTCTTTCAACGAGGAAGGCAACGGTTTCCGGCTGGGAATCGGCGGTCAGATCAACCCGCTGCCCTCGCTCGGCATTCGCGCCATGTTCCGTTATACCGTGACCGACATGGACGCGGTCAAAAACATGAAGGAAGTTACCGTCGGCGTTCGCTACTATTTTTAGCTGCATAACTTCAGACCAAAGATCCCCGAAGCTAATTTGGGGATCTTTTTTTTCAATTCAATGATTCTGTGAAAAATTTTTGTTTTTTTAGTGCATTGTTAAAAATAATGGTTTAATAAAATTAAGTCTGTCTTTTAAAATATATATCGGCTATTGATCAACTTTCGGTTGAACTGGTGAGGGTGTTATGATTACCAAAAAATCACTGCAGAATTTGAACGGACTTTTAATGTTGTCGGCGATAGCCAAATATCAGAGCAAAAGAAAGGTGGCGGAAGTTACCAACAGTTCGATCGATACGGTCAACAAATATATTTCCAATCTGGAACAGGTTCTGGGGGTGCAGCTGGTGGTCAACAATGCCAAGGGAACATATCTGCCCAGCCGCGCGGAGCTGATTGTGGAACAGGTGGAAAACCTGCAGCTTCTTCTCGATAAAATCTACAGCCCGCTTGATTATGACAGCCGGTACAAAGGCAGCGTGTGCGTCTGTCTGCCGCTGATGGTAAGCACGGCTCTGTTTCCCTGCGGCGTTACCGGCTTTTGCGAAGAATATCCCGATATCAAGGTGATCTCGCTGACAACGCTCGGTTCGCCCGATTACCGGGAAATGGGAATCGATTTCGGTATTGTGACGACGCTGCCGGAGTCTTTAAAAGACTTTTCGCTTTTGTATAAAAAGAACATTGAATGCCGCTTTTTCGCAGTGCCCGGTTATCTGGCCAAATACGGCACGCCGGGCAGTTTGGACGATTTGTTGGCAAATCACCGGATTATCAACGGTTTGCAAAACGAAAACTATGTTCCCGGCTGGAAGGAGCTGATGAGCAAAGCCAAAAACATAAGCTTTTCCTCCAATTCCACTTTTGCCGTGCTGGAAGCGATCCGTCACGGGGTGGGAATCGGCCTGATGCCCCGGCAGTTTCAGGGCGGCGGACTGGTGCGTCTGGACGAACTGGCCGGCGGTTTGCAAATGCCGGTCTATCTGGTCGTCAACAACTGTACCAAAGATATTCCGCGGGTCAAAATCGTGACCGAATATTATAAGGCGGCGCTTGACCGCATTTAAGCGGTCAGCGGGGCGGAAATCCGTTCAAGCAGACCGCGGGTTTTGGAAATGGCGATGCCGTAGTTGGTAACTGCCACGCCCCGGCGTTCGCATTCCTTCAATCGGCGAATCATTTCGGCGCGGTTAAGCATGCAGGCGCCGCAATGGACGACCAGGGCGTATTTTTCCAGATCTTCGGGAAAATCGCCGCCGGAACAGAATTCGAATTCAAGTTTACGGCCGGTATATTGTCTGAGCCAGGCGGGGATTTTGACCCGGCCGATATCATCGCATTGAACATGGTGCGAACAGGCTTCGGCAATCAGTATCCGGTCACCGTCGTTCAGCTCGTCGATTTTCTTTGCGCCGCGGAGGAAAACGCCGATATCGCCTTTGTAACGGGCAAACAAGGCGGAAAAAGTGGTCATTTTGATTTCCGGCGGAACTTCGGGAGCAACTTTCATGACAACCTGCGAATCGGTGATTACCAAAGCCGGCGGCTCTTTCAGGTTAGCCAGCACCGCTTTCAGATCATGCTCTTTGGCAACAACGGCGACGGCGGTGGCCTGTTCGATCCGTTCGGTCTGTGGTAAAGCCGGATGCGCGGCATCGTACGGTGTGCGGCGTTCATGCCGACAGCGATACGGGTGGCTGCCACCCGATAGGCTGACGGCGAAGTCGCAACCGCAATCCGCGTAATCGCGGAAAACGCTGAACAAGCCGAAAAACGGCGGAAAACAAGGGCTGTGCGAGCAATCGCACGGCCCTTTTCGTATGCGCGGAACGCGCGCGACGAACGGAAGCACACGCAAACGGCCGCGGCAATCGCAATGCTCTGTTATGCTGGAAATATCTTTTTACGCCGTGTATCGATGGTCCGCGCAGGCGGGGCGCCGATGGGTTAACAAGGCGTCCGATACGAGCGTAAGGAGATTCTCATGCGTAGAATCATTTCCATTTGCAAAGAAGTTCCGCTGCTGCCGATCGCCATCATTGCCGCGATTCCGTTGGCATTGCTGGGTTCGTGGCGTCCGTGGGAGGCTGCGGGCGTCTCGCTGACTTTCGGACCGTTCAATCCGGGTGTCGGGCAGTGGATCGTGATCGCGCTGGTCGTGTACACGATTGTGGTGACGGTGATCGGCATGATTGACGATTTGCGGCACGGTCACGTCGGTGTGGATTTGCTTGCGGTTATTGCGATCGCGTCGACGGTGGCGGTGCAGGAATACTGGGCTGCGTGGGCCGTGGTGCTGATGATTTCCTCCGGCGAGGCGATTGAGGAATTCGCACAGTCGAAGGCGGAAGGCAACCTGACGGCGCTGGTTGATGCGGCGCCGCGGACCGCGCACGTGGTGACGTTGCCGGGCGTGGGTGCACGTGCGGCGGCTGCCGGGGCCGACGGTACTGCCGGTGATGCTGAGGGCGACATGACGGCGGACGGCTTTCGCAAGGTCGCCAGTGTGGATGTGCCTAACGCTGCGGAAACGAATAAGTCCACCACCCAAACCAAGCCTTACGACGCGGCCGGCGAGCATTTCGAAACCGTTCCGGTCGACCAGGTCAAGCTTGGCGACGTGATCCTCGTGCTGCCGGGCGAAACGGTGCCGGTCGACGGCGAACTGCTGTCGGGCGTCGCCACGTTGGATCTGAGCAATATCAACGGCGAGCCGGTGCCGCGCGAAGTGTATGCGGGCGCGCGCGTGCTGTCGGGTGCGGTCAACGGATCGACCGCGCTGACGATGCGTGCCACGCAATTGGCGCAGGATTCGCAGTATCAGAAGATCCTCGAACTGGTGTCTTCGGCGCAGCAATCGCGCCCGACCGTCGTCAAAACCGCCGATGTGCTGGCGGTGCCGTTCACCATTCTTTCGCTGGCGATCGCCGGCATCGCGTGGGCCGTCGCAGGCACGCCATTGCGATTCGCGCAGGTGCTGGTTTTGGCCACGCCCTGCCCGCTGCTGATCGCCGCTCCCGTCGCGTACGTGGCCGGCACCGGTCGCCTTGCCAAGGCGGGCATTCTTATCAAAGCGCAGGACGTGCTGGAAAACTTGGGCCGCGTATCGCATATCTTCTTCGACAAAACCGGCACGCTTACCGTCAAGCAGCCGCAGGTCGTGCGCGTCGAGAAGCCGTTCGAAAACAGCTCGCCGTACGACGAGAACCACATTCTGATGATGGCCGGCGTGGTGGAAGGCTACTCGGTGCACATTCTGTCGAAGGGCATCGCGGCGGCCGGGCAGAAGGCCATGCAGGAACTGTACGCGCGCTATGAGAACGGGCAGCGGCTGTGCGCCGAACGCGATCTGCCGGGGCATGGACGCGATTACCCCGTGGTGAAGAACATCGAGGAACAGTCGGGCAAGGGTGTGTCCGGCGAGGTGAACGGGCGTGCCGTGCGCGTGGGTCGTTTCGCGTACGTGACGGCCGACGAGGCCGGCTTCACGCATGTGCTGGGCGCAGGTGCGGCGGCCGGTATTGCGTCGGGTGTTGTGGCCGATAGCGCGGTTGGCGATTCGGCGACCGGTACCGCTGCCGGCGCTTCCAAGAAGCCGGAGGTGAATTCGCTGTTCGCACCTCTCGAACCGGACGAAATGGCCGCGTACGTGGCGATCGACGGCAAGCTCGCCGCACGCATCGTGCTGCGTGACGTGCCTCGCGAAAACGCGAAATCGTCCCTTGAAAAACTGCACCGGCTCGGCGTGAAGAAACTGTCCATGCTCACCGGCGACAAGGAGGCTTCCGCACGCATCATCGCGGGCGAGGTCGGCATCGACGACGTGCAATCCGAACTCTTCCCCGAAGGCAAGGTCGCGGCCGTCAAGAACGCCACGGAAGACGCGCACCAAAACCAGCCGGCGTGGGACAAGGTCGTACAGCGCGTGGTCGGCGAATCCATGACCCGACAGGTGACGATGATGGTCGGCGACGGCGTGAACGACGCCCCCGTGCTGGCGGTTGCGGACATCGGCATGGCCATGACCGATGGCACGTCCACCGCCGCTTCCGAAAGCGCTCAGGTGGTCATTATGAATGACAATATCGCCGCCGTGCCGCGCGCCATCGCCATCGCCCGCTGCACGAAGAAAGTGATGCTGCAGGCGGTGCTGGTCGGCCTTGGATTGGCGATTATCGGCATGGTCGCGGCCGCGTTCAACCTCATTCCGGTGGTCGTCGGCGCGTTCATGCAGGAAGCGATCGACGTGGTCAGCATCCTGTGGGCGCTCACCGCCCTGCTCGACCGCGAGTAGCGCCGGTTGCGGCGACGAGCCGTGCGGAGGCTGAACCGCGTTGCGCCGTGCTACATCGAGCTGGGCGAGATTTCGCCAGCGATGTTCCGGCGCATCCACGTGCCGAAATCGGCCGCGTCCACGCCCTGCGACAGCAGGAACATGATCTTCGCGTATGCGGCTTCCAGCGTCATGTCGCCCGATCCGATCGCACCGGCGCGGGCGATCGCGTCGCCCGTCTCGTAATGGCCGAGCAGCACTTCCGCCTGCTGGCATTGCGATGCGATGACGACAGGCACGCCGTCATGCAGCACGTCGGCGATCACGTCGGTCAGTCCTGGCTCGTCGCTCGGCACATTGCCAACGCCGTACGCGCGCAACAGCACCGCTTCCGGACGAGGGTCGAGCATCGCGGCCAATCGCGCGGCGGAAATGCCGGGAGCCATGTCGATCACGGCCACATCGTGACGGGAGTAGGGCAGCGGCGACGCCCAACCGCAACCGGAGCCGGCCGAATCGCCCGCATACCAATGCCACGGCGTGCCGGTACGTGCCAGCGGGCCGGTGGACGGCGCTGAGAACCCTTCGAACGCCCAGCTTGACGATTTGCTCACACGGTTGCCGGCGAACAGATGATGGCCGAAGAACAGGCCGACGCCATGAAAACGTCCGCTCATCGCGGCGTTCAGCGCACCCGTGACGTTCGCGGTGGCATCCGATTCGATTTTGCCGAGCGGATGCTGCGACCCCGTGAAAATCACAGGCTTGCCGAAACCGGTCAGCGCGTAAGACAGCGCGGCACTCGAATAGCTCATCGTATCGGTGCCGTGCAACACCACAAATGCGTCGGCGTCATCGCGGTGCGCGCGCAGGTCGTCCGCCATCGTCTGCCAATTGTCGGGCGTCGCGTTCGACGAATCGATCAGCGGGTCCAGCTCGGTGAACGAGAACAAGCTCGGGTCCAGATGCGCGTCCTCAATCAGCCGGCGCAGCCAGCCGCGCATATCGGCGCCCGGAACCAGACCGTTCGGTGACTCGACCATACCGATGGTGCCGCCGGTATACGTGATGTGAATGCGCATGGTTGCCTTTCTGCTGCGTGTTATCTGCCGGCGCGTATCTCTATGTGCGTGTCTCTGCATGCTTGTCCTTGTGCGCGGAAGCCGGATGTCATCGTACTCGCCGTGTGCCGTTGCCGCGATTGCGGTTTTGTCTGTCGTCGCCGCGGTTTTTCGAAAACCAGTTGCGATTGTACGTGCCGCGTGCGTCCGATTCTGAAAGCATCGGACGCCGAGAGCGTGACTGCGATGGGGCGGTGAGACAGGCGGGTTTCCGAAGGTTCATCATAGGTTTGCCGAAGGTTCCCCGTGGGATGTTTGAGAGGCGCATCACAGTGCCGTAGTGGTCGCATGTGCGTTATTATGCTTATGGCTTACTGATGGGGGATATTCAACGCGTGGGGCACGGAGGATGGGGTTATCTATGAATACGGTTGCTGACTGCCTGCAACGGCATTACCGTGTGGTGGTGTTCGCCGTGTATCTTGCGGTGGTCATCGTCACGATGGCGTTCCACGAGCCGTGGTTCGACGAGGCGCAATCGTGGCTTATTGCAAGGGATTGCCCTTATCGAGACCTGCTGCTCGTCCGCCCGCATTACGAAGGCCATCCGCCGCTGTGGTGGCTGTTGCTGTCGATTCCGGCGAAGCTGGGCGTGCCATATGAATGGGGGTTGAAAGGGGTTGAGCTGGTCTGTTCGGCATTAATGTGCGGATTGTTGGTTTTCCGCGCGCCACTGCCCCGGCTGGCCGTTGCGCTGCTGCCGTTCACCTACTTTCTGTGCTACCAATACGGCGTCACCTCGCGGCCCTACGCGTTGATGTGCTGCGCGTTGTTCGTCATCGCGGCCTGCTGGAAATCGCGCGATGAACACCCATGGCGATTGACGGCCGCGTTCGTGCTGCTGTGCTGCACCAGCAGTTACGGCATTGCGCTGGCATGCGCGTTCGCATTGGTTTGGATGGTGCGTGCGATTCGGGGCGCAACAGGCCGTCCTGCCGTACGTGACGGGCTTTTCGGCAATCCCGCCCGGTTCGCAGCTTGGATGGTATTGCTGGCCGTCGGTCTTGTATTGACGGCGTGCGTCCTGCCGCGCTCCGACACGTTCGGCGCGGTGCAGGATCCCGGCGGTAATCCGCCAATCGCGCAATTCGCGCTGTTCTGGACGGTGCTGCCCGCCGAAAGCATGTTCACCGCTTTTGCGGGCGATGTTTCCCTGCATGGTCTGCACATGGGCGTTCTTGCGATTGCGTTGTGCGTGGCGCTGTCACTGGCGATTTGGAGCGTGCTGGCACGGGTCGCGTTGCGCCGCAAGAACCTCGATCTGCTGTTGGTCACGTATGTTCTGCTGAGCCTGTGCGCGACGAAATACTTCAGCATGCACCACATCGGCATCATCTTCGCGCTGTTCGTCGTGCAACTGTGGATCAACGTGCAAGACAAGGCCCTCGGAATCGCCGATATTCCACTGCCGACGCCTCTTTCGCGTTCGCTGCGCGCCGCCTGTGCCACGCACGCCGTCCGCGTCGCGCACATCGCCCGTATCGCAATCGTCGTGGCGCTGCTGCCAAGTCTGGTGTGGACCGCCGCCGCGATCGCATGCGACATTCGCTACGACTATTCAGCCGGTCGCGCGCTGGCCACGTTCGTGCGCAACAACAACCTCGAACACGACCGTTGGGTGTCGTTCTGGCGGTATCTTCCCGACACGACCTGGCCCGACGGCACGCACACGAATCGCATGGAAGACACGCACCGCTACAGCTGGCCGGCGATCGCGGCAAATCCGTACTTCGCGCGCAATCTGCTGGACTGCACGTATGAGGGCCGCACGTTCGTGCCGAACCAGGTGCCGTCGCGGGCGCAGATGAACCGCGAAATCGCAAGCTGTGCCGCCGAAGGCGCACCGGAATTCCTTATCGGCGACACCGATTTTCCGGATTATTATTTCAGCCGGCTCAGGTACCGCACGCGCGATTATCGCAAAATCACCATCGCCACCAAACGCACGCCATGGAAAACGTGGGT